>Ga0302324_100010018_pt1 | contig 19696 bp, 16 predicted proteins | sample Palsa_T0_1_FD_201949 | JGI IMG/M metagenome (GOLD analysis project Ga0302324, IMG submission 201949) | Peat permafrost microbial communities from Stordalen Mire near Abisko, Sweden - Palsa_T0_1 | ecosystem: Environmental > Terrestrial > Soil > Palsa > Peat permafrost | place: Sweden: Abisko...
TCCAGCTTGCCGCTGACATCGTGCAGACGACCGTTGCGCCGAGCTGGAACGAAATCGGACGTCTTGCCGCGATCGCCGCGATCCGCACGTTCCTTACTTTCTTCCTGGATCGCGACATCGACACAATACGCGAATTCCAGCGCCGTCGGGCAGCCCAAGATGACCAAGCCAAACGCACCTGAAACGGGCAATCCCCTGGGACGAAGCGCGGACCGAGTCACACGGGTGTCGGACCCGGAGCAGATATCTGTCGAGTTGTCATCCCGTCGCACCGGGATGTCGTTTCAGCGGACTCGCATGAGCGCGGACCGCACGCTCATGTCAGTAATCCGTACCTCATTGTCGCTAATCGGCTTCGGCTTCACGATCTTTCAGGTCTTCCAGAAGCTCAACGAAAGTGGTGTCCTGAAGAACAGCATGGCTGCGCGTCACTTTGGCGTTGCGCTGGTGCTCCTTGGCATCGCGATGCTCTTCGTTGGCATCGGCTATCACCTGGTCTTTATGTACGGATTGCGGGTCGAGCGCGCGCAGCTTAGGGCGGACCAACTGGTGCATGGCGAGAGCCAGTTTCCACCTTCGCTGACGCTCATCGTCGCGCTCCTTCTGTTGTTGATTGGCTTTTTCGCCATTGCCAGCATGCTCTACGGCGTGGGCCCGTTCTAAACGACCCGACGCAAGGCCGCACTGCTATCGCAAACGCCAGACAATAGAGTCGAATGAAAAGCATCCCATCGCGACTGGCGGGCTTTGAGCCAAAGGAGCGCGGGTGGTACAGCAAGCAACGGCTCCCCAAAGCGCGAACGGTAGCTAGCGTAGCTTGCCCCAATTAGTATCCAAGGCACGCTGTAGGGCGTCACGCTATGCCTCTACTCGCGTTGGATGTCGCGCTCAACCTTGCTATGTTTCCCAATCCCGGCCGAGGGGTGCGCTGTCTGACTGCGACGCTTGCCCAGCTGGGTCCCGTCAGCGGCGCAGCGCACGTTGACGAGCGCGCGCAACATCTATCGTTTAACCCAGTATCAGGTATGAACGTCGGTTTCTGCGATCACCAATAGGTTTCTTAATCCAGCCCTCATGTCGACGATAACGGGCAAGACCAGGCCATGCCACTTCGTGGGATATCGAAGCGGGAATGGAGGTGCCCAAGCCTGGTTTAGATGCTTTACCCAATCGGGAGTTTGTTCTGGAACGCGGCCGGTTTTTGCCGACGCAGCGCGCCACAACGCGTCGAGGTTGTGACCAAACGATGGCTTTGCTAAGGCGGTCTCCGTCATGCCGGCGTGCGAAAGCATGGCTTTAAGAAGGCATTCGGTTGCGTGCCCAGCGAGTATTGAGAGGGCCATCACGTTCGGGCCGGCCGCGAGCGTTTCTACAGCCGGAACAAGATCGCGCCCAATCGCGAGAAAGCCCTCGCTGGGACGCCTGGCCTGCAACACTAGACGAGATGGCGACATTGCGTGTCTGCGTTCGGGGTGTTAAATCGCAGCGCTGAGGTCAAGCCCGCACGTCACCGATTGCACCTACTGCGCACTAGCGACGCTGCGTTCAGTCGCGAATTGCGTCGCAAGCAATTGATTTATTGGTCGGGGTGAGAGGATTTGAACCTCCGACCTCTACGTCCCGAACGTAGCGCTCTACCAGGCTAAGCTACACCCCGACGGCCGCAACGAAAAGAACCAGGCACCGGGGCTTGCCTCAGTACATTCTTTTCACTGCGAAACCCGACAAGTCTAGCAGAGTTTCGCGATCCGGAGAATCGGAGAGGACGGCGAGACACGCCGCCGCCTGCGCACTTTCTTCCTCGGCGCAGTGCCGCGCATATTCGAGCGCGCAGGTGCGCGAGAGGACCGCGAGCACCGGCTTGAAATCGTCGAGGCGACCGCTGGCGAGCGCGTCACGGATCAGCGCCGCATCCGCTGCAGACCCGACGCGCATCGCGCGGATCAGCGGCAAAGTCGGCTTGCCCTCGGCGAGGTCATCGCCCAGGTTCTTGCCGATCGCGTCGTGGTCGCCCGAGTAGTCGAGCACATCGTCAATCAACTGGAACGCGGTCCCCAGATGCATGCCGTAGTGCGCCAGCGCGTCTTCGATCGCCGGTTCGGCGGCGCCGAGCACGGCACCCAAGTGCGCGGCTGCCTCGAACAGCTTGGCGGTCTTCCTTCGGATCACATCGAGATAGACCTCCTCCGCGATGTCGGGATTGCCGGCGTTGAGCAGCTGTAGCACCTCGCCCTCGGCGATCACGTTGGTTGCGTCGGAAAGAATGCGCAGCGCGGGCATGCTGTCGACCGCGACCAGCAGCTGAAAGGCGCGTGAGTAGAGAAAATCGCCGACCAGGACACTGGCGGCGTCGCCGAAAAGCGCGTTCGCTGTCGCATGACCACGACGCAGCGACGACTCGTCAACGACGTCGTCGTGCAGCAAGGTCGCGGTATGGATCATCTCGATGACCGCTGCGAGCGTGTGGTGATGCGATCCACGATAGCCGCAAGCCCGGGCAGTGAGGACGAGCAGCGCCGGCCTGAGCCGCTTGCCACCGCCGCCGATGATGTGCTCGGCGACCTGGCGCACTAGGGCAACATTCGACGACAGGCTGTCGCGCAAGACGCGATCGACCGCCTGCATGTCGTCGTGCAGGACGCGCTGGAGCAGCGGGATGGTCACGAAATGGGGATCAGCAGCGATGGCCGGCCGGCGACCGTGGCGGGCGCCGCCGCAAACAGCGAATTCGCCCTCGCGCCGTGTTTGCCGCGGCCGCGTATTCTACAACGAGGCCTGCGCGGGAGCGGGTCAACGCGGCGGCGGCGAATCCTTTGACACGGCAGGCCTAACAGCTTAAAATACTTCACTTTTTTTGCGTCACCCCACAGGGAGTTTTCCTATGTATGCGGTCATCAAAGCCGGCGGCAAGCAGTACAAGGTTGCCCCTGGCGAAAAACTCCGAGTGGAGCTGATCCCGGCCGACGTCGGTGCACAGGTCGATTTGGGCCCGGTACTCTTGGTCGGCGACGGCGAGTCGGTTCGTCTCGGCCAACCGACCGTCACCGGGGCGACGGTCAAAGCGACCGTGCTCGCCCACGGCCGCGGCGAACGGCTGGAAATCTTCAAGATGCGCCGGCGCAAGCACTACCAGAAGCATCAGGGTCACCGCCAGGGTTTTACCGAACTCAAGATAGACGACATCGTCGGCTAAACCAGCCGGCGGCAACGCTAAGCAACCGGGTAACGACACATGGCACACAAAAAAGCAGGCGGCAGTTCCCGTAACGGCCGCGATTCGCAGGCAAAACGTCTGGGCGTGAAGGCCTACGGCGGCGAGCCGATCAGCGCCGGCTCGATCATCATCCGCCAACGCGGGACGAAGGTGCATCCGGGCGTCAACGTGGGCATCGGCAAGGATCACACCCTGTTTGCGCTGGTCGCGGGCACGGTTGAATTCAAGGTCAAGGGCGCCGGCCAGAAGACCGTGGTCAGCGTCGTGCCGGCTGCTTGACGCGCCGCGCCGTTTCGCTGCGATCAAGGTCCCCGCCCCGGCGGGGATTTTTCTTGGTGCCGTCGGGCGCGAGGTCTAGCGTCGCTCCAGCCACCACAGCATCGTCACCGCCACGATGACGAAGGCAAAGACCGGGAATGCCGCCGAAAACAGCGGCGGCCAGTCGTTGATGACACCGAGGTATGAGAACAACCTGCCCAGCAGGAAGAACGACAGACCGATAATCGTTCCCGCGAAGATGCGAAAGCCCGCACCCCCGGCGCGGCGCTGGAAATAGGCGAACGGCAGTGCTAGCACCATCATTACGATGACCGCTGCGGGATAAAAGAGCTTGTTCCAGAGCGCAATCTCGAAGCGCGACGTCTTCTGCTGATTGCCGCCAAGGACGCGGATGTTGTCATAGAGCGTAGGTAGCTCCAGCTTTTCCGGTTCGACCTGGTAGACAGTCAAGATCGAGGGCTTGAGCACCGTTTCCCAGTCGACCTGCTCGGCGCGAGAGAGCGTGGCACCGCTGCTCGCGAACACGGTGGTGCGCGCGTTGTAGAGTCGCCAAAGGCCGTCGTCGACAAAGGCACCGGAATCGGCGACGCGCAGGGATTTGAGCTGCAGGTCGTGGTCGAACTCGTAGATGCGCACGCCTAGCAGGGTCATGTCCGGCAACACACTGCGGATATTGACGAACGTGAAGTCCTGCTTGAACCAGAATCCTGACTCGAATTGCTGCGCGACGATGCGCGTCGCCTGGCCTTGCGACTGCACGCGCACCTGCTGCGCCAGGCGCTCGGCGGGAGGGGCAAGGAATTCCCCCGCCAGGAACGTGGCGATGGCCAGTGGCACGCCGACACGGACGATGGCCAGCGTGATCTGGGTCAGCGACGCGCCTGAGCTGCGCATCACGGTGTACTCGGAATTGGCCACCAGACCCGAGATGGCCGACAGCGTTCCGATGAGCGCCGCCGTTGGCACGAGCTCGTAGATGTGGCCGGGGATCGAAAGGCCGACGAACAGCAGCGCTCTGCCGAGCGGGTAACCGTCCTTGCCGACGTTGGAGAGCTCGTGGATCAGGTCGAAGAAGGCGAACAGCATCAACAGACCGACGAAGATGAGCATCGTCGCGAACAGCACTTCGCGCCCGATGTAGCGCGAGAGGGTCTTCATGCGGGAAGCCGCCGGCGGCGGATAACGCCGGATATCGACAGCCGGTTCCAGAACATGAAAATGACGACCGCAATTGCCAGGCTGTGGGTAAGGATCAGCCCCCCCGCCAACGACAGCTTGCCCTGCGCGATGACGCTCTGCGCGAAGTTCACGCAGTTGTTGTAGACCATGTACATGAACGCGGCCGAGATGAGGTTGAAGGAACGGCCCATGCGCGGGTTGACGTAGGACAGCGGAATGGCCAGGAGGACGAGCACCACCGCGCTGATCGGCACCGACAGCCGCCAGAACAGCTCGGCGCGCTCGATCGCGCCGCCGCTCGCGATCAGCACACCGATCGGCACCGCCTTGACCGACAGCGGTGCTGAGCGAACCTCGGCGGGCTCGATGCGCCGACCCAATCGTTCAAAGCCGATGGTGCTAAATTCCGCCGTCCCGGGCTGTCCTTCGTAGCGCCGGCCGTCTTCGAGGACGATGAACCGGTCGCCGTTCGGCGCGTCTTCCAAGTGGCCCGACCGGGCGACTGTTGTCACGTCCTTGCCGTTGTCGATCGAGTGCAGGAAGATGTTGTGGATCGTGTTATCGAAGCTGTTGACGCTTTCGATGAACACCACCAGGCGCGCTTGTCGGAATTCCTTGAACAGCCCTGGCGTGAGCATGGCGACCTCTTCGCGCGATTCGACCTGCCGCTCGTACTCCAGCCGCCGCTGCTCCGCCCAGGGCGAAAGCCACAGGGACAGGACAAAGATGGCGATCAGAAACGGGGTGGCAAAGAGCAGGATTGGCTTGAGCCAGGCGGTCAGCCCCTGGCCGGAGGTGAACCAGACGACCATTTCGCTATCGCGGTACCACCGCGACAGGGTCAGCAATACGGTGACGAACAGGGCCACCGAAAACAGGATGTTGAAGTAGAAAACCGCGTTGAACCCGAGAAGCGCCAGAATGGCCTCCGGGGCGATCGTTCCCCCGGCTGCGCGGGCCAGCAACCGCAACACCAGATTGGTGAAGAGAATCCCCAGAAGAATGAGGAAAAGGCCGACCGCGGTCGCGGTCAGTTCTCGCACCAGGCTGCGGCGGAAGACCATGACGACGGAAATATTTTGACTTTTTCGGCCCGATTTGCCGATAATGCCGCTGATTTCTCCTAAACGCCAAGCTAAAGGCAACTTATCGTTCGTGGGAGCGGCGATGGAATTTACCATAAAAAGCGGTAGCCCGGAGAAGCAGCGCAGCGCTTGCGTGGTCGTCGGCGTGTTCGATAACCGCAAGCCGAGCCTGTCGGCCGAGCTTATCGATCGCGCCTCCGGGGGATACGTCAGCGAGATCATCCGTCGCGGCGACATGGAGGGAAAGCTGGGCAGCACGCTGCTGCTGCACAACGTGCGCGGCACGCTCGCCGACCGCGTCCTCCTGGTGGGCCTGGGCAAGGAACGCGACTTCCGCGAGCGCGAGTTCCGCCGTGCCATGCGCGCCGCGGTGCGCTTGCTCAATGAAACGGGCTCCTACGAGGCGGTGATCTATCTGACCGAGGAAAAGGTCAAGCGGCGCGAGGTTGCCTGGCGCGTCGAGCACGCCGTGGTTGTGGCCATGGAGGCCGTCTACCGCTTCGACGAAATGAAGAGCCAGCCGGCCGAAGTACGCCGGCCGCTGCGCAAGCTCACTCTTTCGGTGCCCCAGCGCAGCGATCTTGCCACCGGCGAGGCGGCCGCAGCGCGTGGACTGGCGATCGCACACGGCATGGACCTTGCGCGCGATCTGGGTAACCTGCCGGGCAACATCTGTACGCCGACCTACCTGGCCGAGCGCGCGCAGGCGCTGGCCAAAGAACTGGAGTTCAGTTGCCAGGTACTCGATCGGCCGGCGCTGGAGGAGCTCAAGATGGGCTCCTTCCTGTCGGTCACCAACGGTAGCGACCAGCCGCCGAAGTTCATCGTGCTCGAGTACAACGGTGCGGGGAAGAAGCAGAAGCCGCTGGTGCTCGTCGGCAAGGGCATCACCTTCGACAGCGGCGGCATCTCGCTCAAGCCGGGCCTCGATATGGACCATATGAAGTACGACATGTGCGGCGCGGCGAGCGTGCTTGGCGCCATGCGGGCGGTGGCCGAACTCAAGGCCAAGATCAACCTGGTCGGGCTCATCGCCGCCTGCGAAAACATGCCCAGCGGGCGCGCGACCAAGCCGGGCGATATCGTCCGCAGCATGTCCGGACAGACGGTCGAGATCCTCAACACCGATGCCGAGGGGCGTCTCATCCTGTGCGACGCCCTGACCTATGCCGAGCGCTACGAGCCCGCCGCGGTGGTCGATATCGCGACCCTGACCGGGGCCATGGTAGTCGCCCTGGGCCACATCGCCTGCGGCGTGTTCAGCAACAGCGACAGCCTCGCACGTGCCCTCCTCAATGCCGGCGAGGAGGCTTTTGACCGCTGCTGGCAAATGCCGGTGTGGGAGGAGTACCACGAAGGCCTGAGCAGCAACTTCGCCGATTTTGCCAATATCGGCACCCGCGCCGGTGGCAGCATCACCGCCGCCTGCTTCCTGTCGAAATTTGCCCGCAAGTATGACTGGGCGCATTTGGACATCGCGGGCATCGCATGGAAAGACGGCAAGGAGAAGGGGGCCACCGGGCGACCGGTGCCACTGCTCGCGACGTGGCTGCTGGCACAGGAAGCGGTGACGTAACACCGTCCACCAACATGACCTCCATCGATTTCTACACCCACGTTGCCGATCGCCTCGAGGTGGCGGGGAAGCTCGTGGGCAAGGCCTTTGCGCGCCACGGTAGTGTGCGTGTACTGACCCCGGACGCGGCGACCACGGAGCAACTCGATCGCTGGCTGTGGCTGCATCCGGCGATCGGGTTCCTTCCGCACTGTCGCCTCGATAGCGCGCTCGCCGACGCGACCCCGATCTGGGTCGATCACGTCGAAGAGCATCCGGGTCCGGCCGAGGTGTTGATCAATCTCGGCGCCGCGCCGCCGCCGTTCTTTTCTCGGTTTGAGCGCCTGGCCGAGATCGTCGGCGTCGACGCCGACGATGTCGCGGCCGGACGCGAGCGCTACCGCTTCTACCGTGAGCGTGGCTACGAGCTGCGCACCCACGCCCTCGGGGAACGCTAGGACGTCCCATGCCGACCGCGCGCGAACTGCTGGAGCAGGCCGATGCGCTGATGCGGCGCAATCGCGGCGACCCCGGTATTCCGGTGCTGACCGACAGCGTTCCGGATGTCCCGCCGCCGCCCGCAGCCCGCGCAGCGGCCGCGCCCGAGCGCAGCGCCCCCCCGGCGCGGCCCGCGGCGGTCGATGCGCGCGTGCAGCGCGACAAGGGCCCGCGCGAGGATTTCCGCCGCGCAGCCGACGCGCCCCGTCCCTCCGCGCCCGCGGAGGCGGTGCCGCGGCCGCCGGCGCTGATCCAGCCGGCCGTGCGCGCGCCGGATGCGCTCGCCACCCCGGAGCGCCGCGGCAAGGAGCTCGAGCCGCCGCTCCTCACCGATGCGGTCGCGCAGCCGGGCGACGCCGGAAGACTCCTGCCTCGCGCCATTCCGGAGAGCGACCTGTCGGAGTGGCTCAGTCCGGACACCATCGATCCGGCGCTGCACAGCATTACTGGTCCGGCTCCAGACACCGTCGCCGTCGTCCCACCGGTGACGCTGCGAACGCCCGATCTGCAGCCGGAATCGCCGATGCTGAGCGACGACCGCGATCCGACGGTGACGCGAACGCTCCGTGCCGCGGGCTCGGCGCCGACTCCGCCGCCGAAAGGCTCGACCCCGCCCGTGCCCCCGGAGATTGTCGTGGTGCCCGAGCCCGTCGTCGCGGCGATAGTCAGCGAAGACCATCGCTTTCAGGCGCTCGCGGAACAGATTTCGATGCAGGTACTGCAACGTTTGGACCTGTTCGTCGACACTGGCCTCAAGGCGCAGCTCGCCGCGCACTTGCAGCCGATCGTTGCGCGCGCCAGCGCCGAACTGGTCGAAACGATCAACGACCATGTCGGGCAGCTGGTTAGGACCTACGTAGCGGAAGCGATCGAGCGCGAGATCGCGCAATGGCGACAGCAGAACAAATAGTGTTCGGGATGACGATTGCGCGCGAGCGCACATGCGGCTTGACCGGACCGCCTGCAGCCTGTGCTAGACTGCACCGCATGAGCAGCCGCCTCGTAACCGTTGCCCCCTGCGACCGGACCGACCGCAGCGCAAATGCGCTTCCCGCGTTGGGCCGCTACGTCTATGAAAGGCTCATCGCCCCGGGGCGCGCCCACCGCTAGCAGCAGTTCATCGCATTGCAAGCACAATCGGGCGGCCCAGGGGCCGCCCGATCTTTTTTGGAGGTTCGATCATGATCATCGTCATGCAACCGGACGCCGACGAGGCGGCCATCGAGGCCGTCGAGGCCAAGATACGGGCCCATGGCCTTCAGGTTCACGTCTCGCGCGGCACTGAGCGCACCCTCATCGGCGCCGTCGGCGATGAGCGCAAGCTCGAGCCGGAGATGTTTGACCCGATGCCCGGTGTCGAGAAATCGATGCATATCGTCAAGCAATACAAGATCGTCGCCCGCGAATGGCACCGCGCCAACACGGTCATCGACGTCGCTGGCGTGCCGATCGGTGGGCCAACAATACAGGTCATCGCTGGCCCGTGCTCGGTGGAAACGCCGGCGCAGATGGATGCTGCCGCGTCCGGTGTCAAGGCCGGCGGCGCGCGATTGATGCGCGGGGGCGCCTTCAAGCCACGGACGAGCCCGTATGCGTTCCAGGGCAAGGGCGTGGAAGGCCTCGAGCTGTTGCGTGCTTCGGCTGACGCCCATGGTCTGCCGATCGTCACGGAACTGATGGACGTGCGCATGCTGGAAGCGTTCCTGCAATACGACGTCGACGTGATTCAGATCGGCACCCGCAACATGCAGAACTTCGACCTGCTGAAGGAAGTAGGGCGCACGACAAAACCGGTCATTCTGAAACGCGGCATGTCGGCGACGATCAGCGAATGGCTGATGGCGGCCGAATACATCGCGGCCGGCGGCAATCACAACATCATTTTTTGCGAGCGCGGCATTCGCACCTTCGAAACCGCCTATCGCAACGTGCTCGACGTGACGGCGGTGCCGATGCTCAAGCGCGAGACGCATCTGCCGGTCATCGTCGACCCCTCCCACGCCGGCGGCAAGGCGTGGCTCGTGCCGGCACTGTCATGCGCCGCGGTGGCCGCCGGGGCGGACGGGTTGCTCATCGAGGTGCATCCGAATCCATGCGAGGCGTGGTGCGATGCCGACCAGGCCCTGACGCCGCCCGAGTTTGCGACCCTGATGGGTCAGCTTGGCGCGGTCGCGCGTGCGATCGGGCGCGACCTGTAAGCGTGGCGACGGAGTGCTCGGCGGTGCCCGAGCGGTCGGCGGGAGCGGGCCGGATGGCCGGCATCGATCCGCTATAATTTGTCGTTTGCAGTGATCGGCAGGCTGATGGAACTCGCGAAGAGCTTCGAACCGCGCGCAATCGAAGCCAAGTGGTACCCCTTCTGGGAGGCGAACGGCTTATTCAAGCCTTCGCTGCGTGACGACGTACCCGCGTACTGCATTCAGCTTCCACCCCCGAACGTCACCGGGACGCTGCACATGGGGCACGCGTTCCAGCAAACGCTGATGGACGTGCTCATCCGCTGGCATCGCATGCGCGGCGATAACACGCTCTGGCAGGTTGGCACCGACCACGCCGGTATTGCCACCCAGATCGTGGTCGAGAACCAGCTCAAGGCGGAGGGCACATCGCGCGCCGAACTGGGGCGCGAACGGTTCATCGAACGGGTCTGGGCGTGGCGGCGCCTATCGGGCTCGACGATCACCAACCAGATGCGCCGGCTCGGCGCGTCGGCCGACTGGTCGCGCGAGCGCTTCACCATGGACGAGGGCCTGTCCCATGCGGTGAACGAGACCTTTGTCCGTCTCTACGACGACGGGCTTATCTACCGCGGCAAGCGGCTGGTCAACTGGGATCCCACGCTGGGCACGGCAGTGTCCGATCTCGAAGTCGAGAGCGAGGAAGAAAACGGCACCCTGTGGGAGATACGTTACCCGCTCGCTGATCAACCGGGTTTCATTACCGTTGCTACGACGCGACCCGAAACAATGCTCGGCGACGTTGCGGTCGCGGTCAATCCCGACGACGCGCGTTACGCGGGCATCGTGGGCAAGGAAGCCAACCTGCCGCTCACCGGGCGCAGGATTCCGATTATCGCCGACGCATCGGTTGACAAGGCGTTCGGCACCGGCGCGGTCAAGATCACCCCGGCGCACGACTTCAACGACTTCGACATCGCCCAGCGACACGGCCTCGCCCCGCTCGAAATCTTCACCCTGGAAGCAAAACTCAACGCCAACACGCCTGAGGCCTATCGCGGCCTCGACCGCTATGCGGCCCGCAAGGCGGTGCTCGCAGACCTTCGCGCCGCTGATCTCATCGCGGCAGAGAAGCCGCACAAGATGGTCATACCGCGCTGTGGTCGGAGCGGCGAAGTCGTCGAGCCGATGCTGACTGACCAGTGGTTCGTGGCGATGACCAAGCCGGGACCGGCAAATCACCCGTTCTTTGCGGGCAAGTCTTTGCAGGAACTCTGCCTTGCCGCGGTCAACGCGAGCGTGCCCGATATCGATCATCCGGCCGGAGCCGTGCGGGTGCGTTTCGTGCCTGAACACTGGAGTTCGACTTATAACAACTGGCTCAACAACGTCCGCGACTGGTGCATCTCGCGCCAGCTCTGGTGGGGCCATCGTATCCCCGCCTGGTACGACGCGGACGGCAACGTGGTCGTCGCCCGAAGCGTCGACGAGGCGGCAAAGAAAATGAACAAACCCGCGAGCGCCCTCAAGCAGGACGAGGACGTGCTCGACACCTGGTTCTCGTCGGCGCTGTGGTGCCATTCGACGCTTGGCTGGCCGCAGCCGACGCCGGAACTGCGCATGTTCCTGCCCTCCTCGGTGGTCATCACGGGCTTCGACATCATCTTCTTCTGGGTCGTGCGCATGATCATGATGACGACCTACTTCACCGGCAAGCTGCCGTTCCGCGACGTGTATATCAATGCGATCGTGCGCGACGAGGACGGGCAGAAAATGTCGAAGTCGAAGGGCAACATCCTCGACCCGCTCGATCTGATCGATGGCACCGACCTCGAGACGCTCGTCACCAAACAGACCTCGGGACTGTTGCTGGAGAAGCAGCGCGAGGCGATCGAGAAGCGCACGCGCAGGCAATTTCCCGAGGGCATTCCCGCGTTCGGCGCCGATGCGGTGCGCTTCACGTTTGCAAGCCTGGCGACCTTCGGCCGGACGCTCGATTTCGACCTCAAGCGCTGCGAGGGCTATCGCAACTTCTGCAACAAGCTGTGGAACGCCACGCGCTTCGTACGCATGAACGTCGAGGGCAAGGATGTGGGACTCGAACAGGGTAACGCTGGGTCAGTCGCCGACCGATGGATCGTCAGCCGGTTGCAGGAAGCCGAAGCGCAGGTCGCAGCGCATCTGGAAGCCTATCGCTTCGACCTTGCCGCCCGGACGGTGTACGAATTCGTCTGGGACGAATACTGCGATTGGTACCTGGAGCTCGCCAAGGTCGAGCTCGCCGACGGCGACCAGGCCCGACAGCGCGCCACGCGCGGCACTCTCGTGCGCGTGCTCGAAACCGTCCTCCGCCTGGCGCACCCGTTCATTCCGTTCATCACCGAGGAGCTGTGGCAGAGCATCGGACCACTGGCCGGAAAACCAGGCCTGTCGATCTCGATTGCACCCTACCCGCAGCCACAACCGGAATTGCGCGATGCGGCCGCCGAGGCCGAGATGGCACGACTGCAGGCGCGCGTGCTCGCGGTACGTGCGCTGCGCGGCACCATGAACGTGTCACCGGCTTTGCGCGTGGCACTTTGGGTGGAACCGGGCGGCGAAGACGAGCGCGTGAGCCTGGCGGCAACGACGCCCTACATGCTGCCGCTCGCGAAACTGTCCGAGGTCCGGATCACCGATTTGCTGCCGCGGACCGACGCCCCAGTCGTTGTCGCCGGCGCGTCGAAGCTGATGCTGCATATCGAGGTCGATCGCGCGGCGGAGAGCGCGCGCCTGGCCAAGGAGATCGCGCGCCACGAGGCCGAGGCAGCGCAAGTGCGATCCCAGCTCGCCAACGAATCATTTGTCGCGCGCGCGCCTGCGCAAATCGTTGCCCAGAGACGAGCACATCTCGCCGATTTGGACGCGACGCTGCAGAAGCTCGAGCAGCAGCTGAAGCGCTTTGCAGCCTAGGCTTTAGCCCAACCGGGTGCAGTACCCGGTGATCTCCTCGCGGTCGTGGTAGAGCTGCCTGAAGGCGAGGGTGTAGCTTGGGCCTTGCCGCTCGAGCGCATCGCGCATGAGTGCGGCACAGCGTTCGACCTCTGCGTAGCGTTTTTTCATCGGCAGCTTGAGATTGAAGATCGTGCGCCGGCAGGCGCCGTCCGCAATCCACGCTGCGACCAACGCCGCGATGCGTGACGGCTGCAGCACGATATCGCAGACCATCCAGTCGACGCTCCGGCGCGGCCGCCAGGAGAGCCCATCGACGCGCAAATGCTCGACCTGCGGAACCTGGGCCACCTCGCCCTTCAGCGGGCCGTTGTCGATGGCGGTCACGTGCAGGCCGCGCTTGGCCAACTCCCAGGTCCAGCCTCCCGGTGCGGCCCCGAGGTCGACCGCGCGCATGCCCGGCCGCAGGAAGCGCTCGCGCTCGTCGCCGGTGAGAAATGTGAGCAGTGCTTCGCTGAGCTTGAGCACCGAACGCGACGGTGCCGAGCGCGGATACGCCAGGCGGGGGATGCCCATCGGCCACGGACTGCCGGTGGCGCTATCGCTCACGCCCATCCACGCGCTCTCGCCGTCGACGAACAGGGCATGCAGGCGCTGCGCCGCGCCGTCGAGAAGAAGGTTGGCGGCGCGCGCCTGCTCCAGCAACAAGGGGGCGAGCCGGCGACACAGGCCGGATTGCTGCTTGCCTTGGTTGCTGTCAGGCGTCTCGAGCCAGATTGCCGCGAACGGTGGGCCGTGGCGGCGCGAAAGCGCGAGCAAAGGGGTCAGGCGATCGCGCGGGGCAAACCGGTGCAGGCCGTCGCCAACGAAGATCGAGCGTGCGAACCATGCCGGTGCAGCGACGAGCGCCGATCGCCACCGCAACGCATCGAATCCCTCGGTCGTGGCCACCACCAATGCGCTGCCGGGAACCGGGTCGCAGCGGAGCGTTGTATTAGCGAACCCGGCAATGCGTACCAGGTCGGACGCGCACTCCGCCTCGAAGCCGGGACGGCAGTGGGCGACGATGCTTCGCTGCACGGCGCAGCGTGCGGTTGTGCTTAGGCGTTCTCGGGCTCGCTCACGCGACGTTTCATGAGCAGGGCCGGGACGGGAGCAGGCTTCTTGTGCCAGTGCCGCCCCGGAATGCTTGCATTCGCGGTGAGCGCGGCGGGAGGCTCTCGGCGCGGCGCGGCGCGGGTGCGAGGCGCCTGGTCCGGATTGCGATCAGGCATCTCCTGGTGCGTCGCCGCGCGCGACATGTGACGCGGCGCTCGCTCCTGCGCTGGCTGTGGTGGACGCACGGCATGCGCCACGCGCGGGCTGCGCTGCGGCGCGGCCAGGTTCACTGGTGGCGCCACCGGAATGCTGCGTTTGAGCAGCCGCTCAATTTCGGTCAGCAGCCGTTCCTCGTCAGGGGCACAGAACGAGACGGCTTCGCCGGCAGCGCCAGCACGTCCGGTGCGACCGATGCGGTGGATGTAATCCTCGGGCACGTAGGGCATCTCGTAGTTGACGACCAGCGGCAGGTCGTCGATATCGAGGCCACGCGCCGCGACGTCGGTGGCGACCATGACCTGGACTTTGGCCGCCTTGAACTCATCGAGCGCCTCCAGCCGTGCGATCTGGCTCTTGTCGCCATGGATCGCGGTAGTCTTCAGGCCGTCTTTTTCCAGTTGGCGGGCTAAGCGCGAGGCACCATGCTTGGTGCGCACGAAACAGAGCACTTGCCACAGGTTGCGCGAGGTGACCAGGTGCTCGAGCAGCGCGCGCTTCTCGTCGGCGGCCACCTTGTAAACCATCTGGGTAACGGTGTCGGCAGTGGTGTTGCGCCGCGCGACCTCGATCAACTGCGGCTCGTTCAACAGCGCGTCGGCGAGCTTCTTGATCTCGTTGGAGAACGTCGCCGAGAAGAGCAGATTCTGACGCTTGGCCGTCGCCGGCAGCAGCGCCATGATGCGCTTGATGTCGGGGATGAAGCCCATGTCGAGCATCCGGTCGGCTTCATCGAGGACGAAGATTTCGACCTGGCCCAGATTCACCGACTTCTGCTCGATGTGGTCGAGCAGCCGCCCGGGAGTGGCGACCAGGATTTCGACGCCGCCGCGAACGATCGGCAGCTGCTGCTTGATGTCGACGCCACCGTACACGACCGTCGAACGCAAAGTGGTGTGCTTGCCGTAGGTCCGGATCGACTCCTCGACCTGGATCGCGAGCTCGCGGGTGGGGGTGAGGATCAGGGCGCGCACCGGGTGCCGCGCTGGCGACGGGCTGACATTGGCCAGCGGCAGCAGCTTGTGCAGGATCGGCAAGGCAAAGCCTGCCGTCTTGCCGGTGCCTGTCTGGGCACCGCCCATCACATCCTTGCCATCGAGAATCAGAGGAATCGCCTGCGCCTGGATCGGCGTGGGCGTGGTGTAACCGGCATCGGCCACGGCGCGGAGCAACTCCGGCCGCAGGCCGAGCTCGGCAAAGCTCGGGGTACTTCCCATCAAATAAGGCTCCTGGACGCGGCCCGCCCGCTTTTTGCGCGAGCTCCGGTCCAGGCGGCGACGCTACAACTAACGAAAAGGCAGCCGGAACTGCGCTGCCCAACGGCTCGGCGGTGACCGGAACGGCCGCCGAATAGACGTCATTATAACGTAAATATCGGATTTTGCAAATTTTTTTGCTCGGGATGGCGGTGCGCTGGTAGAATAGCCTGCTTTATTTTCCGCGACGCACCATTTGCCTTTTATGGCCACCGCCCGGGCCTTACGCAACATCGCCATCATTGCCCACGTCGACCACGGCAAGACCACGCTGGTTGACAAGCTGCTCGTCCAGGCAGGGACTTTTGCCGCCCACCAGCAGATCTCCGAACGCATGATGGACAGCAATGCGATCGAGCGCGAGCGCGGCATCACCATCTTCGCCAAGAACTGTGCGGTCGAATATCACGGCACGCATATCAATATCGTCGACACGCCCGGCCACGCCGACTTCGGCGGCGAGGTGGAACGCGTGCTGTCGATGGTCGACGGCGTCCTATTGCTCGTCGATGCGGTCGAAGGCCCCATGCCGCAAACGCGCTTCGTGACACGCAAAGCGCTCGCCCAAGGTCTGCTGCCGATCGTCGTGGTCAACAAGGTCGACCGCCCGGGCGCGCGATCGGAGTGGGTCGTCAACCAAACCTTCGAACTGTTCGACAAGCTCGGCGCCACCGAAGAGCAGCTTGATTTCCCGGTCGTCTACGCCTCGGCGCTGCTGGGCTACGCTTCGACCGACCCCAAGGCGCCAGGGACCGACATGCGCCCGTTGTTCGACACGATCCTCGCCCGCGTACCGGCGCCGGTCGGCGATGTCGATGCGCCCCTGCAGCTTCAAATCAGCGCGCTCGACTACTCGAGCTACGTCGGTCGGTTGGGCATCGGCCGCATCCGTCGCGGGCGCATCACCCCAGGCCAGGAGGTGCTGGTGCTGCAGGGCGCCGAAGAGGGCGTGCGCGGCAAGATCGGCCAGGTGCTTGGATTCGCGGGCCTCGAGCGGGTGCCGGTAGACACCGCGATGGCAGGCGATATCGTCCTGGTGACCGGCATTGACGATGCCCACATCGGCACGACGCTCTGCGCGGTCGACGCGCCGGATGCGCTGCCGATGATCCACGTCGACGAGCCCACGCTGTCGATGCAATTCCAGGTCAATACCTCCCCACTGGCCGGTCGCGATGGCAAGTATGTGACCAGCCGCAACCTGCGCGAGCGTCTCGCACGCGAGCTCATGACCAACGTGGCATTGCGCGTCGAAGACACACCCGATACCGACGTGTTCACCGTCTTCGGCCGCGGCGAGCTGCATCTGACGATCCTGCTTGAGAACATGCGCCGCGAGGGCTATGAGCTTGCGGTGTCGCGACCGCGGGTGGTGTACCGGGACAGCGGGGGAGAGCGGACCGAACCCTTCGAGCAGCTCACCGTCGATGTCGAGGACGGCCACCAGGGCGCGGTTATGGAGGCGCTCGGAACACGTCGTGGCGAGCTTTCGGACATGGCTTCCGACAGCCGCGGCCGGACCCGCCTCGATTACCGCATTCCGGCACGCGGCCTGATCGGTTTCCAGGGCGAATTCATGAATCTGACCCGAGGCACGGGGCTGTTCTCGCACGTGTTCGACGGCTACGCGCCGGTCAAGGGCGACATCCCCGAGCGGCGCAACGGCGTGCTCATTTCCGCCGAGGACGGCGAGGCCGTTGCCTACGCGCTGTGGAAGCTGCAGGAGCGCGGCCGCATGTTCGTGAGCCCCGGTGAACGGGTGTACGAGGGCATGGTAATCGGCATCCACAGCCGCGACAACGATCTGATCGTCAACCCGATCAAGACCAAGCAGCTCACCAATATCCGTGCCGCCGGCAAGGACGAGGCGATCATGCTCACGCCACCGATCCCGCTGACGCTCGAATACGCGGTGGAATTCATCGCCGAGGATGAACTGGCGGAAATCACCCCCGTGTCGATTCGCATCCGCAAGCGTCATCTGGTTGCGCACGAACGCAAGAAGGCAAGCCGCGAAGCAGCTTAAGACCCGGCCGGCGCGCTTCCCGCGCCGCGTTCTCCGTTGCCGTAAGCCATGTCGAACGCTGTTCCTCTGACGCCTGAACAGGTCTCCTCCTTCGCCCGTCTGGCGCTTGCGAACGTCGAGCTCGAATACCCGAACAAGCTCGACCATGTTCTCGCCGGCCCGGATGACGTTGCCGGCCCGAGGACGCTTCATCCGGCATTTTTCGGCAGCTTCGACTGGCACTCGTGCGTCCACGCGCATTGGTTGCTCGTCCGCCTTCTCGCCATCGAGGAGGATATCCCCGAATCGGCGCTGATCCGGACGACACTCGACTCCCACCTGGACGCGGACAAGATTGCCGCCGAGGTTGACTATCTGCGCCGGCCTGCCAGCCGCGCCTTCGAACGCAGTTACGGCTGGGCGTGGCTGCTGAAGCTTGCGGAGGAGATTGCACGCTGCCGCGATGCGCGCGCGCCGCATTGGGCGCGCGCGCTCGCACCGCTTGCCACGGCCATCGCCGATCGCTATCTGGGCTGGTTGCGCGTCGCGACCTATCCCATCCGTCATGGCGTGCACGCGAACACGGCGTTCGCCCTCGCGTTCGCGTTCGATTATTCCAGCTGCTGCGGCGCGCAGACATTGCGCGCGGCGGTGGTGACGAAGGCGCGCCAATGGTATCTCGCCGACCGCGACGCGCCCGCGGCGTGGGAGCCGTCCGGCGCGGATTTTCTCTCGCCAGCGCTAGTCGAGGCAGCCCTCATGCGCAGGATTCTTGAGGCGGACGAATTTGGCGTTTGGCTAGCCGGCTTTCTACCCCATATCGAGCTTGGGCAGCCGGGCGCGCTATTTACTCCGGTCATCGTCTCCGACCGCAGCGACCCGTACCTGGTGCATCTCGACGGTCTCAATCTCGCGCGCGCGTGGAGTTGGCGTGACATCGCGGCGGGACTTCCCGCCACGGACCCGCGGCGACCCATCGCATACGACGCTGCCACGGCGCATCTTCAAGCCGGGCTCCCCGCGCTTGAGAGCGGCGACTACGTCGGCACGCACTGGCTCGCGACCTTTGCCGTCCTCGCACTGACGACGTAAACTCGGCCGCGTGGAATCCCCTTGGCTCGTCGCGGTGTTCGCCGCCGCGCTCGCACTGCTTGCCGCACTGCTTGCGCTTCTGCTGGCAAAAGTGACGACACTCTCGCGTGGCGGCGAACAGCAGGATGCAGTCCGATCAAGGCTGGACGCCGTCGGCATGCAGATCGAGCGACTCGAACGCGAGCTTCGCGCCGAGCTCGCCCAGTCAAGAACGGAATCGGCGCAGACCGCCAAGACCGCGCGCGAGGAGCTCACGGGCAACCTGGGCGAGTTCGCGCGGACGCTGCATCAGCAGCTCGCGACGTTGACGCAAACCAATGAGCAGCGACTGGAGGCGGTTCGTGCAACCGTCGAGCAGCGCCTGGACCTCCTGCGCAGCGACAATGCGCAGAAGCTCGAGCAAATGCGCGCGACCGTCGATGAGAAGCTGCACGCGGCGCTCGAGCATCGCCTCGGCGAATCGTTCAAGCTGGTCTCGGATCGTCTCGAGCAGGTACACAAAGGATTGGGCGAGATGCAGACGCTGGCCACCGGCGTGGGCGACCTCAAGCGCGTACTGACCAATGTCAAGTCGCGCGGCGGCTGGGGCGAAGTGCAGCTCGGCGCGCTGCTCGCCGAAGTGCTATCGCCGGGTCAGTACGCAAAGAACGTCGCGACCCGTCCCGGCTCGTCGGAGCGCGTCGAGTATGCGATCAAGTTTCCGGGCCGTGGCGAAGACGGCACACCGTGCTGGCTGCCCGTCGACGCCAAGTTCCCGCTCGAAGACTTTCAGCGTCTTCAGGACGGGATCGATCGCGCCGACATCGCTGCCGTGGACGTAAGTCGCAGGGCGCTAGAAGAGTTTTTCAAGACCGAAGCGCGAAAAATCCGCGACAAGTACATCGAGCCGCCGTACACAACCGATTTCGCGATCCTCTTCGTGCCTACTGAAGGACTCTACGCCGAAGCGCTGGCCCGGCCGGGGCTCGCGGACTCGCTGCAGCGGGATTGTCGCGTCATGCTGGCAGGCCCTTCGAACCTGCACGCCTTCCTCAACAGCCTGCAGCTGGGCTTCCGCACGCTCGCAATCGAACAGCGATCGACCGAGGTCTGGCGCGTCCTCGGGGCGGTC
>Ga0302324_100010019_pt1 | contig 19696 bp, 11 predicted proteins | sample Palsa_T0_1_FD_201949 | JGI IMG/M metagenome (GOLD analysis project Ga0302324, IMG submission 201949) | Peat permafrost microbial communities from Stordalen Mire near Abisko, Sweden - Palsa_T0_1 | ecosystem: Environmental > Terrestrial > Soil > Palsa > Peat permafrost | place: Sweden: Abisko...
CTCGATCAAATCCTCGCGCGCCAGTGATTCGGCGAGCCGCGCGTGGTCGAGCTCGAGCTCAGCCTCGGCATGGAAGCTGCGCTCCCGCGCCTCATCGAGCGGAGTCCAGTTACCGGCCTCACGCATGCGTCGCGCGAGCTCCGCTCCGGTCTCGGCCGCGGCCGCGACCTCGCGCCGATAATTGGTCGTGTCGCGGGCCGCGAGCGCGAAGACGTAGGCTTGGCGCGCGCGCGCGCCCACTTGCACGATGTCGGCCGCGCAGCTTGCCTGCACCGCTGCGAAGCGGCGCTTCTCGATGCCGTGAACATAGGGCGCGGTGAGCAGCGCCAACACACTCACGGTCACCGTTTCCTCGACATCGTTGAGCCCCTCTCCGCTCGAGCGACGTATGGTGAAGCGCGGATTCGGCAGCCTGCCGGACTGCACGAGATCGGCCTCCGCGATGCCGAGCTCGGCGAATGCGGCCTGGAGCGAGCCGTTATTGAGGATCGCGATCCGCACGGCATCGTCCGCCGACAGCGGCCGGGCGAGCAACTGCGCGGTATCGCGCTCGGCCCGAGCCTGGTCCTCGGGCGTGCGCTTCCAAAGCGCGGTCTGTCCGACGCGCGGCGCCGCGGTTTGGGCAACGGCGTCGAAACCGCCGTCCCGCGAAAAGTGAGCACAAGCCGCGAGCACGAGTGCGCTCGCCAGCGCGCTGCACGTTGCGATCGCGCGCGTGCACGGAATACGAATGTTCATGGGACATCCTCATACAATCGAACGACATGCCGCGCGCGCTGCGCGCGGCGGCTCGAGGGTCAAGCCGACAGGCGTGGCGGACGGTCGAGTCGATCGAGAGTGAGGAGGGGAGAGTAGCCGAGGAGCCGTGGGAGGACGGCGGATGCCGGGTCGTGCGGCAGCGGCCAGCTCGCGGGAGCCGCAGGGACGGCCACGCAGCAGCAATCGCAGGCGGCGCCATGGCCGCTCAGCGAGCCATGCTCGCAGTGCGCGCCGTGCGGGGCGGCCGCCGGCGCGGCGCGCGCCGTGGGCGACTCGCAGGGAGTCGCATAGACTCGCAACGGCAGCGACGCCACCAGGAGGAGCGTGAGCAGGAGCTTGGATAATCGATGGAACCGCATGGCCGTACCCAAAACATAGCACTCGCCCGGCGAGAATACACGCGCCAGGGCCGATTCTCGGCTAGGCTTGAGAACTGCGTCCCTCACGGCGCGTTCGACTGGGCTTCACGGGAGGGTAGAGCATGATGAGATGGCGGGCATGCATCGCCCTGGCTGGCCTGCTGCCGTTGGCGGCGTTCGGGCATGCGAAATTGTTGAGCACCGTACCCGCGACGGGCGAGCAACTCGCCGCTGCACCGAAGCAAATGACGCTGCAGTTCAACGAGGCGGTGCAGATCGGGGTGCTCAAGTTGTCCGCCGACGGCAAGGACATTCCGCTCGAGCTCGATCGCGGCGCGGCGGCGGCGTCCAAGGTGACTGTCGCGCTGCCCGCGCTGGCGCCGGCCACGTACCGCGTGCAGTGGAGCGCGCTCACGGTGGATGACGGTCACGTGGTCAAGGGCACGTTCTCGTTCGTCGTCACGAGCGCACACTGACCGCACCTGCGCCGGGTGTGAGGACTTAAGTGGACCTCGGCATCTGGGATGGAGCGGCGGTGCTCGTGAAGGCCGCGCTCTATGCCGCCACCCTGGGCGCCGCGGGCGGCGTATTTTTCCTTGCGTACACTCGCTCGCTCCTCGACCCCGGGGACCGAGTCGCGATTACCCGACCTCTGTGCATTCTCGTCGGGGTGGCCATCGCGGCGAGCGCGGCGAGCGTGCTGCTCACCGCGGCCTCCATGGCTGAGGATGCGACGGGCATGCTCGATACCCGGTTGCTGGCGATGGCGTGGCACGGCGGGGAGGGCCGCGCGGCGGTGGTGCGTGCCGGCGGATTGCTGCTCGCGATCCCTGCTCTGGTGTGCGGCGACCGCGGCCGCCGGCTCGCGATCGCAGGAGCCGCCGTGGCCGCGACGTCGTTTGCCTGGGTCGGACACACCCGCGCCGCGGCTTCAGTAGCCGCGCCGCTGCTCCTCGGCGCTCACGTGCTGGCGGTTGCCTTCTGGCTTGGAGCACTCGGCCCGCTGGCGATCGAGGCACGGCGCCGCGAGCCGCGCGAGCTGGGCGCCGTTGCAGTGCGCTTCGGCCGGATCGCGGTGGCCGTCGTGGGTGCGTTGCTGGTCGTCGGCGCCGCGCTTCTCTGGATCCTGCTCGGCAGCTTCTCCGCGTTGTGGACGAGCGCCTATGGACGCCTTGCTTGCTTGAAAATCGCCTTCGTCGCGTGCCTTCTCGCCCTGGCGGCGTGGAACAAGCTGCGTCTCGTGCCGCCCATCGTTGCCGGGGATCCGATCGCCGTACGCAGCTTGCGCCGTTCCATCCGCGCCGAGATGCTCGTGGCGGGGCTGATCCTGCTGATCACTGCCGCGTTGACGACGCTCGCCGGACCGCCCAGCATGTCGTGATGCGCGCCATGCAGTTGCGGCAGCCGCACACCCCACTCGTCCCGGTCGAGCTGCCCGATCGAGAGCCAGGACGAGACGAGATTCGTATCGACGTGCGCGCCTGTGGTGTGTGCCGCACGGACTTGCACGTCGTCGACGGCGAACTCGACCGTGCGCCGCTTCCCATCGTGCCGGGTCACGAGATCGTAGGACGCGTCGCCGCGCTGGGGCGCGATGTGCGCGGCCTGGAGATCGGCGAGCGTGTCGGTGTCGGCTGGCTGGGCTCTACCGACGGCACCTGTCCCTATTGTTTGATGGGTCGCGAAAACCTGTGCGACCGGCCGCTGTTCACCGGCTACACGCGTGACGGCGGCTATGCCAGCGCCGTCCTCGCCGATGCGCGGTTTGCGTTTGCGCTGGGCGAGCAGGGGAGCGATGCGTCCCTGGCGCCTCTCATGTGCGCGGGATTGATCGGCTGGCGGGCGCTGGGTCTCGCGGGAGAGGCACCGCGCCTCGGCCTCTACGGGTTCGGCGCGGCAGCGCACATCCTCGCTCAGGTCGCGCACTGGCAGGGCCGCTCGGTGTTCGCATTCACGCGGCGCGGAGATTCGCGCACGCAGGAGTTCGCCCGCACGCTCGGCGCGGTATGGGCGGGTGCGTCCGAGGATGCACCGCCGGAACCGCTCGATGCCGCCATCATCTTTGCTCCGGCAGGCGAACTGGTGCCGCTCGCTCTCATGGCCGTGCGCAAGGGCGGCAGGGTGGTATGCGCGGGCATTCACATGAGCGACATTCCCGCGATGCCCTACCGCTTGCTCTGGGAGGAGCGTGAGCTGCTCTCGGTGGCGAATCTCACCCGAAAAGACGGCGCCGAGTTTCTCAAATTGGCGCCGCGGATCGGCATCGCGACGCGCACGACGCCCTATCCCCTCGACCGAGCGAACGATGCGCTCGCGGACTTGCGCGCCGGGCGCTTCGAGGGCGCCGCAGTTCTCCTGCCTTGAGGCCTCGTGCCGTGGGCGCCGGGCGCGCCGCTATTTCTCTTTCTCCAGCTGCTTGCGCAGCTTCAGAAGCTCCTGCCGCCGCTCGACGGGCGATTTCGGATATTCGAGCTTCAGATCGGCGAGCGTTTCGAGCACGATCTTGGACACGATGAGACGAGTGTTCAGCTTGTCATCGGCGGGCACGACGTACCAGGGCGCATGCTTGGTGCTGGTGGCGGAGAGGCATTTCTCATAGGCCTTCGCGTACTCCTTCCAGTACCCGCGCTCCTGGATGTCCGCCTCGCTGAATTTCCAGTTTTTCTGCGGGTCGTCGATGCGCGCGAGAAAGCGCTTGCGCTGCTCCTCCTTGGACAGATGCAGGAAGAACTTGAGGATGCGAGTGCCGTTGCGATCAAGGTGCCGCTCCAGCCCGCGGATCGAGTGGTAGCGCTCGTCCCAGAAGGATTTATCATCTTCGGCGCCCGGTATGCCTTCCGCGCGCAGAATCTCCGGATGTACCCGCAGGATCAGCACTTCCTCGTAATAAGAGCGGTTGAAGATTCCGATCTTGCCGCGCTCCGGGAGGGGGAGCGTCGTTCGCCATAAAAAGTCGTGCTTCAGCTCGGTCGGACTGGGGTGCTTGAAACTGGTCACATCGCAGCCCTGCGGGTTGACCCCGGACATCACGTGCGAGATCACGCCGTCTTTGCCGGCGGCGTCCATGGCTTGAAATACCAACAGCACCGCGTATGAGTTCGAGGCATACAGCAGCTCCTGCTGGGCGCTCAGCTTCGCGACATGATCCATCAGCAATTTCTTGTAATCGTCCTCGTCCCTGTAGACCGGATCGACGCGCGTGGGCCATTTCTTCAGATCGACGCGGCTGTCCTCGCGAACCAGGAATTTCTTCGTATTGATCGACATTTTCGGCCTCGACAATGTGTCTGGACCCCCAGACTGCATCGCGTGCGCGCGAAATGCCAGCGTCGCGACGATCGTTTCTTGTCTTGGAATCGCGCGGCTTTGTAAGCTTTATCCCACACACGCTGCGTTGCGGGACCGTACAGACCCCCGACGTGCACAAGAGGACCATGGTCGCATTGCTCGCCGCCCAGCCGCTCTTCAGTGCCGCGGGACGAGCGTACCGGAGAGTCGCAATGCGAGTTCAATTTGTGCACCTCGAGCGCTGGATGCCGCGCGGCTTGGGCGTAGCAGTCATCTGCTGCTTGCTTGCCCCGGCTGCGGCCTTTGCCCAGCCCCCGTTCGAAGTGCCCGCGATCAGCGCGAGCGGCACGGTCGAACGGCATCCCGGCAAGGTCATCTGGGTTGATTTGGTCACGCCCGATCTGGCCGGAGCAGAGCATTTCTACAGCGGCATGTTCGGCTGGACGTTTCAGCAGATCCGACCGGAGTATGCCGTCGCGCTGCTCGGTGGCCGGCCGCTCGGAGGGATCGTGCAGCGGCCGATTCCCACGGGCCAGAAGCGTCAGCCCGGTTGGCTCACGTTCATCGCCGTTTCCGATCTTGAGGCGGCCAGCAAGCTCGCACTTGCGCACGGCGCGAAAAATCTCGCGCCGCCGAAGACCTATCCGCGCCGCGGCAGCCAAGCGGTATTTGCGGACCCGGAGGGCGCGGCGTTCGCGATGCTCTCCTCGTCCACGGGCGACTCGGGCGACTATCTCTCCACGCCCGGCGAATGGATCTGGAGCTCGCTGCTCACGAGCGATACGGCGAAGAGTGCGGACTTCTACAAGGCCGTCTTCGGCTACGAGGTCTACGACCTGCCGAGCGACGACGGGGCGCAGCACGTGATTCTGGCAAGCGATGACTATGCTCGGGCGGGAATCCATACACTGCCCCCGGGACACGTTCATCCGCGCTGGCTCAACTTTGTTCGAGTCATCGATACCCAGCAAGCGACCGCCCAAGCTGTGGCGCTCGGCGGGCGTGTTCTGGTCGAGCCGTACGTGGATCGGCACGGCGGTCATGTCGCCGTCATTGCCGATCCTTATGGAGCGCCGGTCGGCTTGATGGAATGGACCGCGGCAGATGCGCAAGCCGATCCGGCACTTCCGCCCCGGCCGTCCACGCCGCAGAGCGGGGGTGCCCCGTGAGCGGTTTGCGGGCACCCTTTGCGGCAGCAGCGCTGCTCGGCGCGCTCGGCCTACTCTCATCCTGCGCAGTCGGACCCGGCTATGGCGACAGCGGGTACGCCGGGGTCGGATATGTCGGCGGCTACTACGACCCCTGTTGCTACAGCGGAAGCTGGGGCTGGGGCGGGCATTATCACGTCGGCCCTCCGCCGGGCGGCGGTCCCCACTCGGGCTACGGCCATGCACCACCGGGCGGCGGGGGGCATCCACCCCCGGGCGGTCCGGAACATGGCGGCGGCGGCGAGCACGGCAGTGGAGGCGAGCACGGTGGCAGCAGCGGGCACGGGGGTGGCGGCCATGGTGGCGGCGCTCCCTCGATTCCCGGTCACCCGCGTTGATGCGGCGGCGGTAGCCGCTCGGTCGAATCAGCCGCATACCGCTTAGGCGCGGATTAACCGGTTTAATGATTCGTCCATCTTGAGGGTCAGGGACCCGATGGTAGGCTTGCGCGGATGACCGAGCCTCAATCGACCGCCCCGGCGGCGGCTCACCATCCCGGCTTTACTCCAAGCAATCCCCCGAGATCGCACTGGCTCGCGAAGACTCTCATCGCGCTTGTGCTGTTGGTCTTCCTCGTGATCGTGGTGCGCACGATCGAGAAGCCCAAGGTGAAACCGCCGGCCGCGCCTGTCATCCCCGTCGGCCTCGCAGCGGCCCGGGTCGGAACTCTGGACGTGTATCTCGATGCCATCGGCACCGTGACGCCGGTCTACACGGACACCATCGTGAGCCGGGTCGCGGGGATGATTACGGAGGTACATTTCAAGGAAGGCCAGATCGTCAAGAAGAACGATCTCCTGGCCATCATCGACCCAAGACCGTATGTCGCCGTGCTCGAGCAGGCGCAAGGGCAACTCGGGCGCGATCAGGCGACGCTCAAGAATGCGCGCATCGACCTGGTTCGATATCAGAACTCCTTCAAGGTGCACGCGATACCGGAGCAGCAGCTGGCGACACAGCAGGCCACGGTGGATTCGGACGAAGCCACGGTGAAGCTCGACGAAGGCAACCTCGCCGCCGCCCAGGTCAACGTCGACTACACGCGCATCACCGCGCCGATCGCCGGCCGCGTGGGGTTGCGCAACATCGATCCAGGCAACGTCGTGACGGCCAACGGCACATCGGGCCTGTGCGTCATCACGCAGATTCAGCCGATCACCGTGATCTTTACCATCGCGGAAGACGAAATCGACGAGGTCACCGCCGAGATGGCGAGCGGCCGGACCCTGCAAGTGCTGGCTCTCGACCGCTCGAAGACGCACCAACTCGCTACTGGCAGCTTGCTCACCGTCGACAACCAGGTGAACACCACGACAGGCACGGTGCGCGGACGTGCGATGTTCCCGAATGCAAACAACATGCTGTTTCCGAATCAATTCGTGAACACGCGGCTGTTGGTCAAGACCTTGAGCGACGCGACACTCGTGCCGCAGGCGGCGATTCAGCGCAACAACGAGCAGGCGTTCGTCTACGTGGTGCAGCCTGACAGCACCGTGAAGTCGACCGACATCAAGATCGTGGCCACCGAGGGCGAGACCTCGGCCGTGAGCGGGATCAGCCCGGGCGCGCAGCTCGTCACCGACGGCTTCGACAAGCTGCAGAACGGCTCGAAGGTCGCGCAGCGCAAGCCCGCGCCGGCGCAATCGGGCGCCGCGAGTGCCGCGCCCCAGGGAGGCTGATGAACCCCTCGCGGCCGTTCATCTTGAGGCCGATCGCCACCTCGCTCCTGATGGCGGCGATTCTGTTGCTCGGCATCGTCGGCTTCCGCCAGCTGCCGATCGCGGCGTTGCCCGAAGTCGACTATCCGACCATGCAGGTGCTGACCTTCTATCCCGGCGCCAACGCCGAGGTCGTCGCCACCGCCATCACCGCCCCGCTCGAGCGCCAGCTCGGCGAGGTTCCGGGCTTGAGTCAGATGCTCTCGACGAGCGCGGACGGCGCCTCGGTCATCACGCTGCAATTCAATCTGAGCCTCAACATCGACGTCGCGGAGCAGGACGTGCAGGCGGCCATCAATGCCGCGCAAAACTACTTGCCCGCGCAGCTACCGATGCCGCCCGTGTACAACAAGGTCAATCCCGCGGACGCGCCGATCCTCACCCTCGCGCTCACGTCCGACTCGATGCCCCTGCAGCAGGTGGAGGATTTCGCCGACACTCGCCTTGCGGCGAAGATCTCGCAGCTGCCGGGCGTCGGCGCCGTGACCATCAGCGGCGGCCAGAAACCGGCGGTGCGCGTCCAGGTGAACCCGACGCAGCTCGCATCGTATGGGCTATCGCTCGAGGACGTGCGCACAGCGCTTGCCGCCACCAGCCTCGACACGGCCAAGGGCGGTTTCGACGGACCGGCGCAGAGCTTCCAGATCAGCGCCAACGACCAGATCACCACGGCGGCGGATTTCCAGCAGATCGTCCTCGCCTATCGCAACGGCGCCCCGGTGATGCTCAAGGACGTCGCGACGGTGATCGACGGCGTCGAGAACACCCAGCTCTCCGCCTGGATGAACAAAGTGCCCGCCGTCATCGTGAACATCCAGCGCCAGCCGGGGGCGAACATCATCAATGTGGTCGACAGCATCAAGTCGCTATTGCCCAAGCTGCGAGCGACCATTCCGCCCATCATCAAGCTGTCCGTGCTCACGGATCGCACCACCACCGTGCGCGCCTCGGTCAACGACGTCGAGTTCGAGCTCATGCTCTGCATCGCGCTCGTGGTAATGGTCATTTTCGTGTTTCTACGCACGTTTGCCGCGACCATCATCCCGAGCATCGCCGTCCCTTTGTCGCTGGTCGGCACGTTCGCGGCGATGTATGCGCTCGGATTCAGCCTGAACAACCTCACGTTGATGGCGCTCACCATCTCGACCGGCTTCGTGGTGGACGATGCCATCGTCATGATCGAGAACATCACCCGCTACGTCGAGCAGGGCGAGCCGCCGCTACAGGCCGCGCTGAAGGGTGCCGAGCAGATCGGCTTCACCATCATGTCGCTGACGGTCTCGCTGATCGCCGTGCTGATTCCGTTGCTCTTGATGGGCGACATCACGGGCCGTTTGTTTCGGGAATTCGCAGTGACCCTGAGCGCGACCATTCTGATCTCCGCCTTCGTCTCGCTCACGCTCACCCCGATGCTGTGCGCCAAGCTGCTGAAGCACCAGGACAATGCCGAGCAGGGCCGCTTCTATCAGGCATCGGAAAGAATTTTCACGCGCATCATCGATTTCTATGCGCGCACGCTCGATTGGGTGCTCGAGCATCGCCGCCTGACGCTGGCCGTCGCCGTCGGGACACTGGCCCTGACCTTTCTTCTCATTCTGATCGTGCCGAAGGGCTTCTTTCCCGTGCAGGACACGGGAGAGATCCAGGCCGTCTCCGAGGCGGGACAGACGGTGTCCTTTACGGAGATGGCGCAGCTGCAGCAGCGCCTCAACGCCATGATTCTCGAGAATCCGGCGGTCGAGAGCCTGTCCTCGTTCATCGGCGTCGACGGCACCAACACGACGCTGAACAGCGGCCGTATCCAGATCAATCTGAAGCCGCTCGCCGCTCGCAAGGCGGTAGGCGAAGTCATCGAGGAACTCGCCGCAGCGGCGCGGCATCTGAATGGCATCAATCTGTACATGCAGCCCGTTCAGGACATCACGGTCGAGGATATCGTGAGCCGCACCGAGTACCAGTACAGCATGCAGGATCCGAATGCGGGCGAGCTCGCGCAGTATGCCGGAGGGTTCGTGGATCAGCTGAAGCGGCTGCCTGAGCTCGAGGATGTCGCGAGCGATCTGCAAAATGGGGGCCGTCAGGTGGCTCTCGAATTCGATCGCCGCACCGCCTCGCGCCTCGGTTTGACCGCACAGACCTTGGACGACACGCTGTATGACAGCTTCGGCCAGCGCCAGGTCTCGACCCTCTTTACCCAGCTCAACCAGTACCACCTCATCTTGGAGGTGCAGAAGGACTTCCGCACGAGCCCGGCGAATCTCGGCGACATTTACATTAGCTCCGCTTCCGGCCCGATACCGATCAGCGCAGTCACCAAGGCGAAGGAGACCGCGGGGCCCACGCTGATCAGCCACATGGGGCAATTCCCGGCGACCACGGTGTCGTTCAACCTGGCGCCGGGGACTTCACTCGGGGCTGCAGTCAAGGCCATCGAAAAAGTGCAACTGGGAATGCCGCAACCGCCCGCGATGATCGGCGCCTTCCAGGGCACGGTCGCGGCCTTCGTGGGCTCGCTTGCCAACGAAGGCATCCTCGTGCTGTCGGCGCTGCTCACCGTCTACATCGTGCTGGGTGTGCTCTACGAGAGCTACATTCATCCCATCACCATTCTCTCGACGCTGCCCTCGGCGAGCGTGGGGGCGCTGCTCGCCCTGCTCATTTGCGGCAGTGAGCTCACGGTGGTGGCGATCATCGGCATCGTGCTGCTGATCGGCATCGTGCAGAAGAACGCGATCATGATGATCGACTTCGCGCTCGAGGCGCAGCGCAAGGAGCACAAGGACGCGTTCGCCGCGATCCGGGAGGCGTGCTTGCTGCGTTTCCGGCCGATTCTCATGACCACCATGGCAGCGCTCCTCGGCGCGGTGCCCCTGGCCTTCGGTCACGGTGTAGGCTCGGAGCTGCGGCGGCCGCTCGGCATCACCATCATCGGCGGATTGATCTTCAGCCAGATGCTCACGCTCTACACGACGCCGGTGATCTATCTGTTCTTCGACGACATCGCCGAGCGGCTCGCCGCGTGGCGCGGCCGCAGGCGCGATCCGGATGCGCCCGGCGTGGAAACGCCCCACGAGACGGCCCCGCAGTCGTGAACCTCTCGGCGCCCTTCATCAAGCGGCCCATCGCGACGACGCTCCTGACAACGGGCATCGTGCTCATGGGCGTGGCGGCGTTCCGCGTGCTGCCGGTGTCGCCCTTGCCGCAGGTGGATTTTCCGACGATCAATGTGTCCGCTCAGCTCCCCGGCGCGAGCCCGGAGATCATGGCATCTTCAGTCGCGACGCCTCTCGAGCGCGAGTTCGGCCGCATCTCTTCAGTGACCGAGATGAGCTCGCAAAGCACGCTCGGGCAGGCCAGCATCACCCTGCAATTCGATCTCAGCCGCAACATCGATGCGGCCACGCGCGACGTCGAATCGGCGATCAACGCGGCGCGCAGCTACCTGCCCGCCGATCTGCCCAGCAACCCGACCTATCGGAAGGTGAATCCCGCCGACGCGCCGATCATGATCGTCGCGCTGACCTCGGACAAGCTGCCCCCGTCCGCGCTCTATGATGCGGCATCGACGATTCTCGAGCAGCGGCTCTCGCAGATCGGCGGGGTCGGGCAGGTCGTCGTCGGCGGGAGCTCGGCGCCCGCGGTGCGCATCAACGTGAATCCGACGCAGTTGAGCGGCTATGGGCTGTCGCTCGAGACGATACGCTCGGCCATCGCGGCGCAAACCGCCAACGAGGCCAAAGGAGGCTTCTCCAACTCCGACGGGCGCTGGACCCTCGCGGCGAACGATCAGCTCCTGAGGGCGGCGGACTACGCACCCCTGATCGTTTCCTACTCTAACGGACAACCGGTGATGCTATCGAAGGTCGCCACGGTACAGGACTCGGTGCAGACGGTGCGCTCGCTCGGCCTCGCCAACGGGCGCCGCGCGGCGTTGCTCGTCATCTTCCGCCAGCCCGGCGCAAACATCATCACGACCGTGGACGCGATCAAGAAGGCGCTGCCCCAGCTGCGGGCGAGCATCGATCCTTCCATCATCATGAGCATCGGCCTCGATCAGACCCAGACCATCCGCGCCTCGGTCGCGGATATCGAGAGAACGCTGCTCATTTCCATCGGGCTCGTGGTGCTGGTGGTGTTCGTGTTTCTGCGCGAGTATCGCGCGACGCTCATACCGCTCATCGCCGTCCCGACGTCCATCATCGGGACGCTCGCGGCGATGTACCTGTTTGGGTACAGCATCGACAATCTGTCGCTGATGGCACTCACCATCTCCACCGGATTCGTGGTGGACGACGCCATCGTCGTGCTCGAGAACATCACGCGCCACCGCGAGATGGGCAAGGACGCCGAACAGGCGGCCATGGACGGCGCGGCGCAGATCGGCTCGACCGTGCTGTCGATGAGCATCTCGCTGGTCGCGGTGTTCATTCCCATCCTGCTCATGGGAGGCATCATCGGACGATTGTTCCGCGAATTCGCCGTCGTGCTGTCCGTCGCGATCCTGGTCTCGCTCGCGGTATCGCTCACCACCACGCCGATGATGTGCTCCGTGCTGCTTCGCAAGGAGGCCAAGCATGGCAAGTGGTACGTGGCGAGCGAGCGCGTTTTCGAGAAGCTGCTGAAGGGCTATGAGCTCAGCCTCGCCTGGGTGCTCGACCGCTCATTCCTGGCGTTGATGGTTGCAATCGGTACCGTCGCGCTCGCCATTTTCTTGTACGTCGAGGTGCCGAAGGGATTCTTCCCCCAACAGGATACGGGACGTCTGAACGGCAACATCATCGCCGATCAGTCGATCTCCTTTCAGGCCATGCAGCAGAAGATCGCGCGACTTGCCGCGATCGTGAAGCAGGACCCCGGGGTGGACACGGTGATGATATTCACCGGCGGGGGCGGCGGTACGACGACGAATACGGGGCGCGTGTTCATCGCCCTGAAGACGCTCGCGGAGCGCAAGGTGAGCGCCGATCAGATCATCAACCGTCTGCGCCCGAAGCTCGCGGTCGTGCCGGGAGCGACGCTCTACCTGCAGGCCGTGCAGGACGTGCGCATCGGAGGCCGCCAGAGCGCCGCGCAATACCAATACACCATCCAGAGTGACAACCTGCCCACCTTGAATCACTGGGGTGTCCTGCTGCTCAAGGAGTTCAAGAAGATACATCAGCTGACGGACATGAATAGCGATCAGCAGAACAAGGGGCTCGAAGCCAACCTGGTCATCGATCGTCCGACGGCCTCCCGCCTCGGCATCACGCCGCAGTCGATCGACAACATTCTCTATGACGCGTTCGGCGAGCGGGAAATCGCCACCACGTACACCTCGCTCAACCAGTACTACGTGGTCATGGTCGTCGACCCGAGCTTCTGGCAGGACCCGACGGCGCTCAGAAACATCTACGTCGAGTCGAGCAGCGGCGGCATGGTGCCGCTGTCGGCATTCACGCACTACGAGCCCGCCACCGCGCCGCTCGCCGTCAATCACTCGAGCGTGTTCCCGTCGGTGACGTTCTCGTTCAATCTCGCTCCCGGGGTGGCGCTCGGCGATGCTGTCAAGCTCATCAACGCGACCGAGGCCAAGGCCGGAATGCCCTCGACCATCACCGGCTCTTTCAGCGGCACGGCGCAAGCGTTCACGGCGTCGCTGTCGTCGGAGCCGCTGCTGCTCGCGGCCGCCGTCGCCGCCGTGTATGTGGTGCTCGGCATTCTCTACGAGAGCTACATTCACCCGGTGACCATCCTCTCGACGTTGCCGTCGGCCGGCGTCGGTGCGCTGCTCGCACTGCTCCTGACGCACACCGAGCTCAGCATCATTGCGCTCATCGGCATCATCCTGCTCATCGGCCTCGTCAAGAAGAACGCCATCATGATGATCGACTTCGCGATCGAGGTGGAGCGGCGGGATCACAAGAATCCCAAACAGGCGGTATTCGAGGCATCGCTCCTGCGCTTCCGGCCCATCATGATGACGACCATGGCGGCGCTCTTGGGCGGTGTGCCGCTGGCGGTCGGCATGGGCATGGGCTCGGAGTTGCGGCGGCCGCTCGGCATCACGATCGTAGGCGGACTCATCGTGAGCCAGATGCTCACGCTGTACACGACGCCCGTGATCTATCTGTACATGGATCGATTGAATCTCTGGATCTCCAAGTTCGGCTTTGCCTCGCCGCCGGAGGGAGCGGGCGCCGCAGGGCACGCCGCGGCGTCATGAGACGGAGGAACGGTATGAACAACGCTCTATCCCTATTCCTTCGCGTGGTGCCGGCCGGTGCGCTATCGATGCTCGTGGCATGCAACTTCGCACCGCATTACGACAGGCCGAAAACACAGCCCACGGATGCGTACAAGGAAGCGGTGCCCGGCGGGGATGCCGCCGCGCAGGGTTGGAAGATCGCCGCGCCGCGCGACGCCGAAATCCGCGCTCAGTGGTGGGAGATGTTCAACGACCCCAAGCTCAACGACCTCGAGGAGCGGGTGGCCATATCGAACCAGAGCATCATCGCGGCCGAGGCCAACTATCGGGCGGCCTACGCTCTCGTACTGGAAGCTCAGGCGCAGCTGTTCCCCACCTTCAATCTGGCGCCGTCTGCGACCCGCGAGAAAACCAGCGCGGCGCTGGCCGGCATCGGCGGCGGTACCGTCGGCACGACCACGGGAACGACCACGACCACCGGCACGACCACGGCGTCGGCACCGCCTCAATCCACGTCGACGGCACCTCACAACATATTCACCCTGCCGCTCGAGGCCTCCTATCAGATCGATCTTTGGGGCAGCATCCGCAATACCATCGCGGCCAATCGCTTCTCGGCGCAGGCGAGCGCAGCGACCCTCGCCAACGCGCTGCTCAGCACCCAGAGCACGCTCGCGCAGGACTATTTCCAGCTGCGCGTCGCGGACGAGCAGCGGCGCATTCTCGACACGACGGTGGCTGATTACCGCGCAGTGCTCTCCATGGTGCGCACGCTGTTCGAGCAAGGCCTCGACTCCGACGAGGACGTCGCGGCCGCGGAGACGCAGCTCGACACGGCCATTGCACAAGCGACCGACGTGGGGGTCGCGCGAGCCGAGTACGAGCACGCCATTGCGGTGCTGATCGGCGTGCCGCCTGGAAAATTTTCGATTCCCTACGAGCATTTCAACCAATCTCTGCCCATCGTCCCGGTGAGCGTGCCTTCGGACCTGCTCGAGCGGCGCCCGGATATCGCCGCCGCCGAGCGTCAGGTGGCGCAGACCAACGCGCAGATCGGCGTGGCGCGCGCGGCTTACTTCCCGACCCTCTCCCTCAGCGCGGCGATCGGTTACGAATCCACGGCCCTGAGCAAGCTCATCGAGGCGCCGAACCTGTTCTGGTCGGCGGGCCCCACGTTGACCCAGAATGTGTTCGACGGCGGTGAACGGCGCGCCGCCGTGCTGCAGGCACGAGCGCAGAACGAGGCGCAGGCCGCAACCTATCGACAGACCGTACTGAGCGCATTCCAATCGGTGGAGGACCAGCTCTCATCGCTCCGGATCCTGGCGGAGGAGCTCGCGCAACAACGGCGCGCCATGCTCGCCGCCAAGCACACCGTGGAGCTCTCCTTGGTGAGGTACCGCAACGGGGTCGACAGCTACGTGAACCTCATCACGGCCGAGAATGCCTTTCTGTCGGCGCGCGAGACCGAGCTGCAGGTGCGATTGCGGCAATTGACGGCGAGCGTGAGCCTCATCAACGACCTCGGCGGCGGCTGGGCGACCGCCAAGCTCGGCGAGACCGAGCGCATGGCGAAGCAGCCCAAGGATCAGGGCAAGGAGCCGATCGTGCCTGTCGACAATACCGGAACGCCCACGCCCAATCCGCCGGCCATGCCGGCGGGGGAGATCGAGCCCGACGACTTCATCAGGCTGAACAATGAGGCGGTGGGTCCTTCGAGTTAAGCTAACGGATGGCCGCAATTCCCACCCGCCGCATTCTCTTCGCGAGCATGATCGGTACCACCATCGAGTTCTTCGATTTCTACATCTACGCGATGGCCGCAGTGCTCGTGTTCCCGACGTTGTTTTTTCCGAAGCAGGACCCGGCCACCGCGACGTTGCAATCCTTGGCGACCTTCGCCTTGGCTTTCATCGCGCGGCCCATCGGCTCGGCGCTATTCGGCCATTTCGGCGACCGTATCGGGCGCAAGGCTACCCTCGTCACGGCGTTGCTGACGATGGGATTGTCGACCGTGCTCATCGGTCTCCTGCCTACCTATGCGTCCATCGGGGTGCTCGCGCCGACGCTGCTGGCGCTGTGCCGCTTCGGTCAAGGCCTGGGTCTGGGCGGCGAATGGGGCGGCGCGGTGCTGCTGGCAACCGAGAACGCGCCGGCGCACAAGCTCGGCTGGTATGGGAGCTTTCCGCAATACGGGGCGCCGCTCGGCTTCATCTGCTCGAACGGCGTGTTCTTGTGGATGAGCACGCATCTGAGCGGCGCCGAGCTCCTCGCGTGGGGTTGGCGCATACCCTTTCTCGCAAGCGCTGCGCTGGTGGTGGTGGGGCTCTATGTGAGATTGCAGCTCGTCGAGACCCCGGAGTTTCGACGCGCCCTGGAGCGCGGCGAGCAGGTGCGCGTGCCGCTCGTCGCCGTGGTATCGCGGCATTCGCGCACGCTCATCCTGGGAACGCTCGGCACCGTCACGACTTTTCTCGTGTTCTATCTCATGACCGTGTTCGCCTTGAACTGGGCGACCACGGGTCTTGGCTTCGCGCGCCGCGATTATTTGATCCTGCAGATGATCGGCGTGCTGTTTTTCGCGCTGACCATTCCCATCTCGGCAGCCGCGGCCGACCGCATCGGCGGCCAGGCGATGCTCATCATCGCCACCCTGGGGATTACCGCCTTCGGTTTTGCCTTTGCGCCGTTGTTCGGTGCGCACGACACGGCCCGGGTGACCGCATTCCTCGTGCTCGGCTTCGCATTGACAGGACTCACCTATGGACCGACGTCGAGCGCGCTCGCGGCGCTGTTCCCGACAGCCGTCCGCTACACGGGCAGCTCGCTCGCGTTCAACCTCGCGGGAATTCTTGGCGCCTCGCTCGCGCCCTATATCGCGAGCCAACTCGCCAAGGATCATGGTGTGGGGTCGGTGGGATTATATTTGTCGGGCTCGGGGGTGCTGACGCTGGCGGCGCTGCTCGCGATGGGGGGCGGGCGCTACGGTTCGGCGGCGGCGGCCAAGAATTCGGCTATCGAATCGACGACCCCGGGGGCGAGAGGCAGATCGGGATCGGCATAAGTGGCGGCGTTCGATTTTCCGTCGTCCGATACGACGGACTTGAGCACGTGGTTGACGTCGGGAAGCAGCACGAGAGTGGCCCGGGGGTCGGCTTGGTCGAGGAGACGCGCATCCGTTTCATGGACCTGCATGTCGCGCCGGCCCTGGAGAATGAGAACCGGCTTCGCATAGCCCCGGAGCAGCTGCACCGGATCATAAGAGAACGCGTTGATCAGGAAGCCTTGCACTTGCGGTGCGAAGAGTCGCTGAAGAGCCGGCGGCATGAGGTCGACGTCCACCCGCTTGCCGGCCTCGAGCGCGTCGATCACTGCTCCGGCTTGGCCCGCCAGGGATGCATCGGCTCGCTGGGCGGTGATCTGCTCGCGCAGAATTTCGCCCATCGGCCGACCCGGGGCCGCGATCAGCAGCAGACCGCATAGGTCCTGCTCTTTCTTCGCGGCCGCCATCGCGACCAGTGCGCCTTCGCTGTGCCCCAGCAGCCAGATGCAAGACGCACGGGTGCGTTGCCGGATGACGGCCGTCCAAGAGCGCACGTCGGCCACGTAGTCGTCGATCGTGACCGCATTGGCGTCGGTAACTGCCGCCGCGCTGCCGAACATGCCGCGCTTGTCGATGCGTATGGTGGTCACGCCGCGGGCGGCGAGACCGCGGGCCAAGAGTCGGTAGGTTGCGGCACGCAATCCGTGTGGGTTGTTACCGTCGCGGTCCGTGGGGCCCGACCCGGGAATCATGAGGACCACCGGACCCTGCACGGGGAGCGGCCCCTGGAACGTGCCTTGCAATGGGCCGGACGGACCCGGCGCCTCGATGGATATTCCAAGATCGATGTCCGAGATCTGGCCTGCCTGGGCGTGGAGGCAACAGCCCGCCAGCAGGCCGGCAATCTGCGCTCGCACGCGGCGTCTCATGGGGAAATATGCTGCTGCGCGAACTGTCGTTGGCGGTATAGACCCACAGCATCGGCGTAACGGCACATAGATAGCCTAAACCCACCAGAGAACAGTGTATCGCGCCTCCGCAGCGATGCCGGCCGCCGGAAGTTTGCTAGAGTAGCACCCCGCGCCAGAACACCAGGAAACCGCGTGGACGCGCCCAAATATCGCGCCTTCATCAGTTACAGCCACCGCGATGCGCGGTGGGCGTCCTGGTTGCACGCCGCGCTCGAGAGCTACCGTCCCCCGAAGCCGCTCGTCGGCAAGATCACCGCGCGCGGCGAGGTGCCCAAGCGACTGACGCCGATATTCAAGGATCGCGAGGAGCTGCCGAGCGCCGTGGATCTCGGCGGCCTGGTGAATGCGGCGCTCGAGGCATCGGCCTGCCAGATCGTGATCTGCTCGCCCAACTCCGCGAAGTCGCGCTGGGTCAACGAGGAGATCCTTGCGTTCAAGCGTCTCGGGCGAGAGGACCGGATCTTCACGCTGATCGTGGCCGGTGAGCCGAATGCCTCGGATATGCCCGGGCGCGAGGAGGAGGAATGCTTCCCCCAGGCGCTGCGTTTCAAGCTCGGCGCAGACGGTGCGCTCAGCAATGTGCGCACCGAGCCGATTGCGGCCGATGCGCGCCCCGGCAAGGACGGCAAGCACCGGGCGGCGCTCAAGCTGGTCGCCGGACTTCTCGGGGTCGGCTTCGATACGCTCCAGCGGCGTGAGCAGCAACGCCGCAACCGCCGGCTGTTCGCGTTCTCTTGCGCGGCGCTGGCGGGCATGGTGGTGACCAGCGGCCTCGCCGCGTTTGCGCTGGTGCAGCGTGACAGGGCGGAACGCCAGACCGTGCGCGCCGAGGCCGAGGCACGCACGGCAAAGGAGACCACGCGCTTCCTCGTCGATCTATTCAAGATCTCCGACCCGAGCGAGGCGCGCGGCAATACGGTGACGGCACGCGAAATGCTCGACAAGGGTGCGGGGCGCGTGCAAACCGAGCTGGCGAAGGAGCCGGCGGTTCAGGCGCGCCTCATGGATACGCTCGGCACGGTGTATATGGGACTCGGTCTCTACCCGCAGGCCCGGCCGCTGCTCGATCAGGCGGTGGCCACGCGTCGCCGGCTGCCAGGCGCAGATCCTCTGGAGTTATCGGACTCACTCAGCCATCAAGGCACGGTGATGCAGCTCCAGGCCGAATACGATGCGGGAGAGAAAGCGTATCGCGAAGCGATCCGCATCGACGCCGCGCGGCCGAAGGACCGCCAAGCTCAAATCGACCTTGCAACTTCGCTTTATGGTCTCGGCACGCTGCTCGCCTTGGAAGGACGCTTCGCGGAGGCGGAGAAGAGCCTGCGAGCGGCATTGGATCTGCAACAGAAACTGTTCGGCACCGCCGATCCGGCAATTGCGCGCACGATGAAGGATCTCGCGCGAGCGGTGGCCGATGGCGGCAACCTGAACGGCGCGATCCCGCTGATGCGAAAAGCGGTGTCCATGGAGCGTGCGCTGTACCCGAGCGAACCACACCCCGATCTGGCCGAAGTCGTAAATGACATGGGTTATTTGCTCGATGAGCATGGTGATCTGGATGAATCCGAAAAGTTCTATCGCGAATCGCTGGCCATGTACCAGCGGCTGCTCGGCGATAAGCACCCCTTCGTGGCCACGGCGCTCGAGAATGTCGCACTCATCTTGCAGGACAAAGGCGATCTCGGCGGCGCCGAGACTCTCTATCTGCAGTCGCTCCACATGCGCGGTGAACTGGTCGGCGAGAACCACCCCGACTACGCCGTTACGCTGTGCAATCTCGCAACGCTGCAGTACGACCGCGGGGAGAGCCGGGAGGCGTTCGCTAACATGCGAAGAGTGCTCGCCATATTTCGCAAAGCGTATTCCGCCGATCAGCCCGATACGGCGCGCGTGCTGAACACCCTCGGCTTCTGGTCGACCATGGCGGGCGATTCCGCGGAGGCCGATCGGTACCTCGAGGAGGGACTCGCCATGCGGCGCCGGCTGTTCGACGAGCATCACCCGGACGTTGCCTCGAGCCTCATGATGCTCGCCATTCTCAGAGTGTCCGAGAAGAAGTATCCCGAGGCGCTGCAACTCGCGCAAAACGCGAAGGGTATCGACTCGGCCGCACTCTCGCCCGACCACTGGCGCACGGCGATTGCGGAGAGTGCGGCCGGAGCG
>Ga0302324_100010020_pt1 | contig 19694 bp, 10 predicted proteins | sample Palsa_T0_1_FD_201949 | JGI IMG/M metagenome (GOLD analysis project Ga0302324, IMG submission 201949) | Peat permafrost microbial communities from Stordalen Mire near Abisko, Sweden - Palsa_T0_1 | ecosystem: Environmental > Terrestrial > Soil > Palsa > Peat permafrost | place: Sweden: Abisko...
TTTAAGAGAGTCTATTGGAAATCGTTTCAAATAGCTCAAACTGGAATATCCCGTGCCGAAGTCGTCCAGCGTCAGTTGAATGCCCATCTCCTTCAGGGCACGCAGCACGGCGGTGGTGGCTTGCGGATCCTGCATGAACGCTGTCTCGGTCAATTCGAACTCAATATACTGCGGCTCCAATCCCGTCTCTCGCAAGATCTCGCGCACATGAGCAACGAAATAATTTGATCGCAATTCCACCGCTGAAATATTGATGGCGATGGGTATGGTCGTCGGATGTACGTCCAGCCAGCATCGCCTTTGGCGGCAGGCTTCGCGCAGGACCCATCGACCGATGGGCACGATATAACCGCACTGTTCCGCAATGGGTATGAAATCCTGGGGATATACGATTCCTCGCTCCGGTTGGCGCCATCGAATGAGCGCCTCGGCACCGGTGAGAGTTTCCGTAGTGAGATCCATCTTCGGCTGGTAGTGCAAGGTAAATTCGTCGCGGTCCAAGGCATGACGCAGGCTACCTTCGATGGACTGCCGCTCCAGGGCATGCTCATTCATGCTGGCCTTGAAAAACTGGTAATTATTCCGGCCATTGTCCTTGGCATTCAGCATTGCAATGTCTGCGTTCTTGACGAGCGTCTCTGCGTCCGTCCCGTCATCCGGGTAGATTCCGATTCCAACGCTCAGAGTGATTTGCAGATCATGCTTCTCGATACGGTGAGGTATGCCGACGACGGTGAGGATATGTTGCGCGATATGGGCGACATTTGCTGCATGCGCGACAGAAGACAGGAGGATCACAAATTCATCGCCGCCTTGGCGGCTGATCGTATCCGAGCTGTGCACGGCGGCGACCAAGCGTCGAGCAATTGACGAGAGGAGTTTGTCGCCGATCAGGTGTCCCAGAGAGTCGTTGACGTGTTTGAAGCGATCCACATCGACGTATAAGACCGCGAGGTGTTGTTGATGGCGGTGCGCCACGGCGATCGCCTGGGTCAGGCGGTCGTTCAGCAGCAAGCGGTTCGGCAGGTCGGTTAAGTAATCGTATTGTCCCAGATGCGACATCTTCTGAGACATCGCGTGTGCTTGCGTCACATCATGAAAGACCATCACGCCGCCGGTTACGCGTCCTCTTCGATCATGGATGGGCGCGGTGGAGTCCTCGATGGGTATCTCGATGCCGTTGCGTCGGATCAGGATACTGCCTTCCGGCAGGTTCAAAGGTTTGTTCGTCTTGATGACCAAAGCCATGGGATTTGCCGCCCGGCGGTGATCTAAAACGTCGATGATTCGAAACACTTGAATAAATGGCCGTCCGATGGCCTCATCGGCCCGCCAGCCCGTCAAGGCCTCAGCGATGGGATTGAGAAAGGTCACATTGCCCGAGACGTCAGTGCAAACTACGGCGTCAGCGATGGAATTGAGAGTCACCTGTGCGCGCTCTTTCTCTCTGAACAAGGCCTCCGCGTTCGACGCGCGCTCGAGCATATTGCGCAGAGCTTTGGGTAGCAGGTAACTATGGAGATGATCCTCCAGCAGGTAATCTTGCGCCCCGCGCCGTACGGCGAGCTTCGCGGCATCCTCATGTCCGGGGCTGCTGAGTACGAGAATGGGCACATCGGGCGATATCTCGAATAGCCGATCGAAGGTTTCAACTCCGTGGCTGTCGGGTAGGAATAGATTCACCAAGATCGCCGCTATGTGCTCTCTTCCGTCCCTGCTCAATCGCTGCACGGCCTCGGAGCAGCGTTCGACCCATTCGAGGAGAAAAAAGCCTTCGCGTGTGTCAATGAGCGCGTCCTTGACCACCTGGGCTTTCGTGCCATCGTCATGTATGAGAAGTACGGTCTGTGGCATTGCATCATCCTTGTGCATCCAAGGTATTGAGCTTGCCACGTCTGTTTTTGTCTGTTCGCTAGCGCACATTGCGCCCAGACGCCGCGACGCAAGACTGATGCGCATCGCGAACCAATGGTCAAAAAATTGTGTATTATGTGCGGTAGCGAAGACAATAGCAGCCTTGGCGGGCAGATTAGGCACGGAGGCCAACACATCATCGTTTCTCTTGATCCTCGGCAGAATCATCTACTCGCCGCGTTACCCGGAACCGTCTTGGATCTTTGGCTTCCGCAGTTGGAATTTATCGAGTTAGCGCTGGGCGACGTGATCTGCGAGTCCGGTGCGACCTTGAGCCATGCGTACTTTCCAACCACTGCCATCATTTCTCTGCTCCATGTCATGGAAAGTAGAGAGTCGGCGGAAATTGCCGTCGTCGGCAATGAGGGCATCGTGGGGGTCTCGTTATTCATGGGGGGCAAGACGACACCCAGTCGCGCAGTGGTTCAAAGCGCCGGCACCGGTCTACGACTCAAGGCAGAGATTTTGAAAGAAGCGTTTAGTCAAGGCGGTCCCGTGCTACGCCTGCTGCTGCGCTATACCCAGGCGCTGCTCACCCAGATGGCGCAAACCGCCGTTTGCAATCGTCATCACTCGCTCGATCAACAATTGTGCCGCTGGCTGCTGTTGAGCTTGGATCGACTGCAGAGTAACGAACTCGTCATGACGCAGGAACTAATCGCCAACATGCTGGGCGTTCGTCGCGAAGGGGTGACCGAGGCTGCGTCGAGGCTGCAGTCCGCGGGGCTGATCCGCTACTCTCGCGGGCGCATCTTGGTGCTGAACCGTGCGGAGTTGGAGAAGCGCACGTGTGAGTGCTATGCGGTGGTCAAGAAGGAATATGACAGGCTTCTTCCTGGGGGGATTACAACGTAGCACTCGTTGCTATCTTACTGCCATGGCGATCGGAGAGATTGCCGCGGTTATGCCGCGCCGCAGGAGCTGAGTGCACTCCCGGGCGGCAACGGGCCGGCTGAAATAGTAGCCCTGTCCGAAGGGGCACTCGTGGTGTTGAAGGAAGGCGAGCTGCTCCGGAGTTTCAACGCCTTCTGCGACCACCCGCATATGCAGGTGGCGGCCCATGCTGATTACCGCCGCGACGATGCTGGCGTCGTCAGAATTGGTGGTGATGCCGTGCACGAATGACCGATCTATTTTCAATGTGTCGATCGGGAAACGCTTGAGGTGATTCAGGCTGGAGTATCCGGTACCAAAGTCATCGAGCGCCAGATTCAGGCCGATGCCCCTGAGGGCGTGAAGGACTGCCGATGTGGAGGTCGAATCCTGCGTCAGGAAGGTCTCTGTCAATTCGAGTTCCAAGAAGCGCGGATCCAATCCGGTCGTCGTAATCAAATGGCTCATAAACCCGACGAAATCGCCGATTCGCAGCTCCACGGCGGAAATATTGATTCCGATACGGATAGGTGTCAGTCCGATATCCTGCCACGCCTGCGCCTGGTGACAAGCTTCAGCAAGCACCCAGCGACCGATCGGCACGATGAGCCCGGACTCTTCTGCGATCGGAATGAAGTCGGCCGGCGACACGGTTCCGAACTCGGGATGAATCCATCGGATCAGTGCCTCGACACCCACGATCGTACCGGTCTGTAGGTTCAATTTTGGCTGGTAATGCAGGGAAAACTCGTCTCGCTGCAATGCGTGCCGCAAGCCGTTTTCCAGGGACTGGCGCTCGAGCGCGCGTATATTCATATCTCGTTTGAAAAATTGGCGGTTGTCACGCCCGTTTTCTTTGGCGTGGTACATCGCAAAATCCGCGTGTTCCATCAATGCGTCGGCATCCAAACCGTCGTCAGGATAGGTGACGATACCGATGCTCGCCGTGACATGCACTTCGTGCAGATCGATTTTATGGGGAGCGCGTAACGCATCCAGGATTTTGTCAGCGCATACCGTCGCGTCCCGCGCGTGCGCCACTTCGGAGAGCAAGATCACGAATTCGTCTCCCCCTTGGCGACTGACCGTGTCCGACTCGCGCACGCAGCCGAGCAAGCGCTGCGCAATGGATTGCAGCAGCCTATCGCCGATCATATGGCCTAGGGAGTCGTTGATATGCTTAAAGCGATCCACATCCAAATACAGTACTGCCAGTTGGCGCTGGTAACGATGGGCGAGGGAGAGCGCCTCAGTGAGCCGATCATTCAACAACGCTCGATTGGGGAGGTCGGTCAAGCTATCGTGCTGAGCCAAGTAAGACATGGAGAGGGTCATCGCATGCGCCGCGCTGACATCGTGAAACACTATGACGGCGCCGGTGATCTGTCCATACCGATCATGGATGGGGGCAGCCGAATCCTCAATCGGCGACTCTACCCCGTCACGGCGAATCAACACGCAGTTCGGCGTGAGGCCGACGGTCTCATTTGACTGAATCGCAAAAGCCACGGGGTTGCGCGCAGGGTTGCGCGTCACGCCATCGATGATATGGAACACGTCGTTGAAGGCGTGGCCTGTCGCCTCTTGCTTCGACCAACCGGTCAAAGATTCGGCCACGACATTCAGATAGGTCACGTTCCCAGCGACGTCGGTGCTGATGACGGCGTCGCCGATGGAGTCGAGCGTCACTTGGGCGCGTTCCTTCTCTTCGAATAGCGCTTCCATGTTGGCGGCACGCTCTATCATGCTGCGAACTGCTTTCGGCAACAAATAGGCGTCCAGGCGATCGCTCAAGAGATACTCTTGCGCGCCGCGCTGCACGGCCAATTTCGCGGTGTCTTCATCTTGCACCGCTGTGAGAATGAGGATTGGAATCTGCGGTGCCGCTTGAAACAAACGATCAAAGGTCTCCATCCCGGCGCTGTCAGGTAGGAACAAATCGAGTAGGACGGCGCCGATTGGTTCGAGGGCTTGTGCCTGCGGGTTCTGTCCGGCCAGGTGATTTAATGCGTCGCAGCAACGCGTCACCCAGATTACCCGGAAAGCGCCGTCGCCCGAGTAAGTCAGCGCGTCTCGAACAGCGTTTGCCTGAGGCGAATGGTCGTGAACGAGAAGTATGTTTTGCAACGTTCGACCCTGCGGCGTCCTTGTCCTGCGCTGGATTCAAGCAGATAACCAGCAAAGCGACTGTGCGTTGTCGAACATACGCGGCGCGAATAGACTGCGGGATTCCCTTAACAACTAGTGGGTGCGGTACGTTTTATCTTCAAGCTGGCGACGCAGCGCCGCCGATTGACCTTGAGAGCATCTGTTGCTTCCTCTACCGGAAGCGGCCGAAATAGGAAATAACCTTGCACGGCATCGCAGTGCTGGGCGCGGAGAAACTTCAGCTGTTCCGAGTTTTCGACGCCCTCGGCCACCACCTCGAGTCTCAGGGCATGCGCCATGGCTATGATGGCCTGGGCAATCTTCTTGTCGCCGGAGTCGGCGGGAATGTCCCGAATGAACGAGCGATCCACCTTGAGGGTGTCGATGGGGAAGCGTTTGAGGTAGCCGAGAGACGAATAGCCTGTTCCGAAGTCATCGATCGCGATCCGAACACCGATCGATTTTAACTGTTCAAGTACCTCTACGGCGCATTCCCCGTCTGACATCACTACGCTTTCCGTAATTTCCAACTCCAGGCTCGACGGGTCGAGTCCGCTCGCGTGAATGATTCGCGTCAATTTCGCCAAAAGCATGGAATCAGAGAACTGCCGGGCCGACAAATTGACTGAAATGCCCAGTTTTGTCAGTCCCATGTCCTGCCAAAGCTTGTTTTGCGCACATGCGGTGGCCAGTACCCATTCGCCGATGGGCACGATCAGACCGGTCTCCTCGGCCAGAGAAATGAAATCCAACGGAGGTACGAGTCCGCGAACCGGGTGCTTCCAGCGCAGAAGCGCCTCGGTGCCGGTAATCAAACCCGTGGCGATCTGGACCTTGGGTTGATAATGCAGCAAGAACTCACCCCGCTCCAAGGCGCGGCTGAGGTCCGATTCCAACTCGAGTCGCTCCAGCGTGTGCACATTCATGGAGGGCAAATAATATTGAAAGTTGTTTCGGCCCATCTCTTTGGCGCGGTACATGGCGAGATCGGCCGCTTTGAGCAGCGCTTGGGAATCACTGCCGTCGGAAGGGAATACACTGATGCCTATGCTCAAAGTGACGTGGCAATCCTTCTTGCCGAGCAAATAGGGTGCACTGAGCTCCTCTACGAGCCGGCGTGCGCAGGCGGAGATGTCGTTGAGATTCTCGCGGTTCTCGATGAGGACGACGAACTCGTCACCTCCCATCCGCGCGACCGTATCGCCCTCCCGCGACTGGGCCCTCAGGCGATCGGCCACCTGCCGCAACAGTACATCCCCGACTTCGTGGCCCAACGAGTCGTTGATGACTTTGAAGCGGTCCAAGTCCATAAACAGAATGGCCAGTTTGGAGCCGGTCCGACGGTGCTGACTCAATGCGAGGTCGAGACGCTGATTCAGCATCAGGCGATTCGGGAGGGAAGTCAGATCGTCATGAAAGGCGATGTGATGAACTCTGTCGTCGGCACGTCTCCTTTGTTGAAATATACGCATCGACAGCGCGGTGCCAACCCCGAGCAGCGCAAGGGCGGCGGCGAGCATGATGGCTTGCAGCCACTGGTAGGTGGCTCGTGACGCCTCGCTCAAGGCATCGACAAATCGGCTCTCGATGGGTGTGAGATTGTCGTTGATCGTGGAGACCTCGGCGAGAACGGCTTGGACCCGCGCCGGGTTCGGCGATGTCGACTCTATCTCGCGTTGCAGCGTCGTTCCAGCGTCCTCGAGAAGAGCCATGTAGTGGTCAGCGGCGCTCCAAGCGCGAACCGCTTTCTGCATGTAGGATACTTGGAGGAATCGCCGGTAGAGATTGAACATCCCGTCGACGTCGTCGGGATGGTTGCCGCCGCGAATAAACTCACGCCGCACTTTGCTGATGTCCGGCGCCGGCTTGTCCATCTCAAGACGAGCTTCGTGGTCTCCCAAATAGACGGCGATATCGGCTTGAAATTTATATAGCTCTTCCGGCATGCGGCGGGCTGCGTATTGCTGCAGATGAAATACTGCGTCCTTTTGCGCTTTGGACCATGCACTTTCGGCGCCGACGTACGCTCGCATCGACGACAGGACCCCGAAGCTGAAGTTGGCGAGGAGCATCAAGCAAACCACGATGCCGGCAAACATCCAAACGATGGCGAAGGGAGAGCTGTTGCGCGGCGCGGCTGCTAGATGCGGAGACGAGACTTTATTGCGGAAGACTGGGTGCAAACTATTCTACGCGAAGCCGCTCGTGAGGACGGGCGGCGCATGGCGCATGGCGCATGGCGCATGCGCAGTGGCGGACTCCGTTGAATCGACATGGGTCATTGTGCGAGCCTATCTGGCCCGGTCGAATGGGGGTGTGAGCTGAACAGCACATTTGTGAAGGCCACCGTCATCGACAAGGCGGAAACGTGTTACACGTGACACCGCGTCCGAGCGTGGCGACCGCACCCCGCAGTGCAGCGAATTCCCACATCCCCTCTCTACGAAGACAATCCTTTATGTTGAAGCGCTTCCGCGGCCTTTTTTCCAACGACCTCTCGATCGATCTGGGCACGGCCAACACCTTGATCTACGGCAAGTCCCGCGGCATCGTGCTGAACGAACCGTCCGTTGTCGCGGTACAGAGCAAGCCGGGCGGTGGCAAGGCGGTTGTTGCCGTGGGTGCAGAGGCTAAAAAAATGCTCGGGCGGACGCCTGGCCATATGACCGCCGTGCGCCCTCTGAAAGACGGAGTCATCTCGGACTTCACTTACACCGAAGCGATGCTCCAATATTTTATCAATAAAGTGCATGGCAATCGCCTGTTGCAACCCAGTCCGCGCGTCTTGGTGTGCGTGCCGTTTGGCGCCACCGAAGTTGAACGTCGCGCAATCAAAGAATCGGCCCAAGGGGCCGGCGCGCGCAGTGTCGACATTGTTCCGGAGCCCATGGCGGCTGCCGTGGGAGCGGGGCTGCCGGTGCACGAAGCGCGCGGATCAATGATTGTCGACATCGGCGGAGGTACCACCGAGGTGGCGGTGGTTTCCCTTAACGGCATCGTCTATGCGGCCAGCATACGTCTGGGCGGCGACAAATTCGATGAGGCGATCACGCAATACGTTCGCCGCAATTACGGCATCCTGATCGGCGAAGCCACCGCAGAGCGTATCAAGATAGAGATCGGTTCGGCGTACCCCGGCGACCAAATTCGCGAAATCGTGGTCCGGGGAAGAAATCTGTCAGAGGGGGTGCCGCGCGCTTTCAGTTTGAATTCGAACGAAATTCAGCGAGCATTGGAGGAGCCACTACAAGGTATCGTGAGTGCGGTTAGGCAGGCACTCGAACGAACGCCGCCAGATTTGGGCGGCGACGTGGCAGAACGGGGCGTTGTGCTTTCGGGCGGGGGGGCGTTATTGCGCGACATCGATAAACTGCTGACGAAGGAGACCGGACTGCCGGTAGTCATCGCGGACGATCCGCTGACTTGTGTAGCTCGTGGCGGCGGTCGAATTCTCGAGATCATGCAGGAGCATGGGGCCGGAATGTTCGACATCCGGTAGTCGATGTATGGCGAATTAGCTATTCGTCGCGTGCTGACCATATTCTCGGCGGAGCAATCGTCACACTCTCCCTACATCATCGGCTACCCCCTCCCCGTAGACTGCTCTCGAGCGATAGTCGTCGGAGCTTGCAAGGGAACCGCCTATGGATGACAGCAGCAAATTGCTCCTTGTTGAACAGCGAACACGGCAGTAAGTCGGCCGTGAGCGCACACGCCGCATGACCATTCGTATCGTATTCGTTGACGATGAAATCAACATACTGGAGGGTATGCGCTGTGCCTTTCATAGCATGAGAGGCGAGTGGAGCATGGATTTCCTTCCCAGCGGTGCCGCTGCGCTCGAGTCCCTGGCCATCGCGCCAGCGGACGTGATCGTGTCCGATATGCGTATGCCCGGTATGGACGGCTGGCAGCTTCTAGCCGAGGTCAAGAAGCTGTATCCGCACACGGTGCGCTTGGTGTTGTCCGGACAGGCAGATTCCACGTCCGTCATGCGAGCCGTGGGAACGGCGCAGCGCTATCTCGCCAAGCCGTGCGCGAGCGAAGCAATCAAAGCCGCGATCGCGCAAACGCAAACGCTGAGGCAGTTGCTGAGCAGCGATCGTCTCGCTCAGTTAGTGGGTGCCGTTGGCATGCTGCCAAGCGCTCCAACAGTCTTTCAAAGCATATTGACCTGCCTGAAGGAACCCGCAGCGTCGCTCGGCGATGTCGCACGGATTATCAGTCGTGACGTTGCGATGACCGCCAATATCATGAAGCTGGCCAATTCGGCGTTCTTCGGCTCGCGTCGGCCCGTTGTGTCGGCCGAACGAGCGGTGGCGTATCTAGGGATGGATACAATTGGGGCTCTGGTGTTAGGTCACGGCGTGTTCAAGGGGGGCGCGGCGAGCGGCATTGCGGGATTCAATATGGAGCAATTATGGCAGCACAGTTTGCAGACCGGAGCGGGGGCACGCGCTATCGCGTTGGCCGAGAATTTCTCCCGTGGCGAGGCAGATGAGGCCTTTCTCGCGGGTGTCTTGCATGACGTAGGTAAGGTCGTGTTCGCCACGCGGGCCGCAGCGGTACCGAATGAGACCTCGGCCGAAAACGACATGGCGACAATGGAAGCGCATCACGCAGAAGTCGGTGCGTATCTCTTGGGTTTGTGGGGTTTTCCAAATTCCATTGTGGAGGCCGTGGCGTTTCATCATGCACCGAGCCGAGCGTCCGAGAAGTGCTTGACCTTGTCAGGGCTCGTGCACATCGCGGATCGGCTGGTGCATCTACGGTGCGACAATTCTTCTGGGCAGAATGATCCAGGCTTGGAACCGGGGTATCTCGCAGGCCTGGGACTTGACGGTAGGGTGCCGGGATGGTCGGCTGCACTGAATGCTGTCGATAGCGAACTGGCTGTCGCATGAGGCAGGTGATGGCGATCCCAACTGAGCCGTTCTGTGCAGCGGTGATGTGAAGCCGCGAGCCAACTGTCGCAATCTCCCTACATCCCTTAGGTATCGCTCCTCCATACACTTCTTGGGAGCAAGAGTGGTCGGAACTTCCGGGAACAGCTCATGGATGGAAGCAGTAGGTTATCGGTAGTTAGACATTGGGATGTCGTAATCATTCGCGCGATTGCCGAGCGTTGCAGCCCTGTAATCCGAAATCCATTATTCAACATCGAAGGCGACCAGACGCGCGTAAATACCGACGCTCTGCGCGGATTGGCGCTGCGTACTCAACTTCGATGGCGCGAAAACCGAGATCCCGATTGGTCATACGGGCGTCAGTATCCCAGAAGCCGTACCCAGAGAGGTCGTCGATCGCGTTTTTACGACAAAAAGAACCGGCAAAGCTATCGCGAATGGACTCGGCGCGGCTCGCAGCATCACCACCATCGGAAGTCCGCCGCATTTCGTGAGCAAATGCGGTTAAGGCACGGGGGTATCGGTGTCGGCGTCGCCGATGTCTCGCAGCTTGGCCTGCCCCCTGCCGGCATGTTTGGCTGAGTAGAGGGCCTTATCCGCGGCCCGGACCAAGTCACCGGCACCTAGAAATCCAGGCGAGTCGTACGCCCGGAACCCACTGGCGTCGTCGAAGCAGGCAATACCGACGCTCACGCTCACGTAGTGTGTCGTCTGCGAATCGTCGTGGAGAATGCCGAATGCTGCGACTGCCTCGAGAACTTGTCGGGCCACGTGTTGGGCGTCCCGCCGCGGCGTCCGCGGGAGCAGAATCATGAATTCCTCACCGCCATAACGTGCCACGACGTCGGCCGGGCATCGGCATGCCCTCTCTAGGACCTGCGCCACATGTCTCAAGCAGATGTCGCCCTTCGGGTGCCCGTAAAGATCGTTGTACAATTTAAAGTGGTCCACATCGATCATCAGCAGCGACACTGGATCACCGGAGAGTTGCGCGCGCAGCCATTCACGTTCAAGCAAGTCATCGAATTGACGTCGGTTCGCAACGCCCGTCAGTGCGTCGGTGGTAGCGGTGCGGCGCAGCTCGTCGGCCATGTGCTTCACGCGCAACTGTGCTCTGACACGGGCCATCACCCGAGAAGGTCGCAAGGGTTTGGCGATGAAGTCAGCCGCACCCATGTCCAAGGCAGACACTTCGAACCCTGCTTGGTTGTGACTGGTGATGAATATTACCGGTACCTCCGCCAGCGAGGACTCGGCCTTCAACATTCTCAAGAGCTCGAAGCCGCTCATTCCGGGCATTTCCGCATCAAGCAGAATCAGATCCGGCGCCGACCCACGCGCCAGCCGCAACGCATCATTTCCGTTGGTAGCAAATCGCAATTGGCCCACGCCCGTCAGGATACGGCCCATAAATTGGATGGTACCTGGGTCGTCATCGACCAGCAGGATGCTCACGTCCGTGTCAGGTTTTCTCGATGCCCGCGGTTCAATCGCTTGTCTGGATACGCTGGTTGCCATAAACGGTCATTCAATCTGAATAGCCAGCCAGCTTCTGCGCGGGTCGTCCCAGAATGAGACGGGGGTCCCCCGCAATTTACTTAATCGTGACACCATAGATCTCACGCCTAGGACGCGGACGCTACGCCAGTAGCGACCGATGCCGCCGCACTATCAGGGCGCGGCTCGAGTTCCGTCCAGTCGTGCCGGTGGCGATTTAATCTGGTCTGACGCCCCATCGGGCATTGATTACTCACGCGGCGTAGCTCGCGCAACTGCAGGGACGTGATCCACCGATTATTCCACAGGCAGCTATGGCTATGAAGACCGTGTTACTGATTGACGATGACAATGTCTTTTTGCTCACCATAGGCGTGCGCCTGAAGGGTATGGGGTACACCGTGTACGCGGCCAAAGACGCCGTGAATGCCATATCCGCTGTGCGAAAGAACAATCCGGACGTCATCGTCCTCGATGTATCGCTACCAGCCGGAGACGGGTTCATGGTTGCCGATCGTCTACAGAAGCTCATTTCAGCGGCAGCGACGCCGATTATTTTCGTCACGGCGAGTGAAAAACCGGGGATGCGCGAGCGCGCGATGAAACTGGGCGCAGTACAGTTCCTGAACAAACCCTTCGATGCCACAACACTGGCCGATGCCATCGAATCGGCTCTGTCGCCCGGAGATAGCTGGCGACCTCAGGTCAACGCGGTGTAACAGGTGTCGTGTCTCACGGAAGTGAGCGCCGGAAACTTCGGCAGTGGAGTCGTGGACAACCTATGAAATCTCAAGAGAAATTTAGCATTCTTCTGGTCGACGATGACTCCATGGTGGTTCGAATCCTGAGCCGCATTCTCGCCGACTTCACGCCTCTTCGATTCGCGACCTCCGGCCGCGCGGCGCTCAAGCTGGCGCGTGAATCTGCGCCCGACCTGGTGCTGCTGGACGTGGACATGCCGGAATTCAGCGGCTTCGAAGTGTGCAAGGCATTCAAGAGCAATCCGGCGCTGGCAGAGGTGCCCATTATCTTTATCACCAGCCACGAGAGTGCACAGCTGGAAGCCAAAGGGATCGAACTCGGCGCAGCAGACTTCATCGGTAAGCCACCCCACGCACCCTTGGTGCTGGCACGGGTACGTACCTACCAGCGATTGAAGATGCTGTCCGATACCATGCGCAGCGCCGTCAAGATGGACTTCCTCACCGGGGCGGTCACCCGCCGGGAGCTGGAGAAAGCCTTGACGCAGGAGTGGTTGCGCGCCCAGCGCTCCGCGGCACCGCTGGCGTTGCTGGTGGCAGACATCGAGGGTTTCACCGCTTACAACGCCGAATTTGGTGAGGAGAAGGGCGACGCCTGCCTCAAATCCGTTGCCGACAGTCTGCGTTTGGCCGCGCACCGACCCACCGACGTACTGGGTCGTTTTGCAGGCGGGAAATTCGCCGTGCTGTTGCCGGGGACCGACGCACAGGGCGCGAGCACCGTGGCTCGACGCGCTATGGATGAGGTTAGCAACTTACAGATTCTGCATGCCGCATCAATGGGCCCCGGCCGCGTCACACTGTCTGTGGGCGGCGGCTGCCGTGACGCCTCGCGCTCAATTACCTGGAACGCCGCGGCGGGCGCCGTCCCGAATGATCTGATTGCGGGTGCCGAGCAGGCGCTCAAGAGCGCCAGGTCCGCAGGCGGCCATCAAGCCCGAATCGTCGACATTGTCGATATCGGCAACCCCCAATGATACAAAGCTCGCTCACTTCACACCCACAGCGCGCCAACCGATTTGGCCCGCCGCTTCCGATCAGGACACTGATCGGATTCTTGATCGCCATCGCTGCGATTGCGATCGTGGCGCGCCTCTCGTATATCGCGCTCAAAGACACCGTGCGCAGCGCTCAGCGCGTGACCAATACTCTCGAGGCAACCGCACACCTGCAAACAATTCTATCGACCATGAAGGATGCCGAGACGGGTCAACGGGGTTTCATGCTCACCGATGATGAGCACTACCTCGGGCCATATTTGTATGCCAAGGCAACGTTGGCGGCTGAAATCGCGGCCGTGCGCGCGTTGGTAGCCGACGACCCTGAGCAACAGCGCCACCTTTACGTGCTCGAACAGCGATGCGCCGATAAGATGGCGGAGCTCGCGCGGACGATTGAGCTACGTCGTCAGGGCGGTGCCGCGGAGGCACTCACGGTCATCCGTACGAATCACGGTAACGAACTCATGGAGCGCATCCGCGCCATTACCGCTCAGATGGCGGCGGAGGAACGCCCGATATTGGCCACGCATCAAGCCGAGTGGCTCGGTGCCACTCGCTTCTCCTCCTCCGTCACGGTGGGAGGGGCCGCCTTTCTGCTGGCGCTCATCGCGGCCCTGGCAATTCGTATGTCGCGAGAGTTCCGGGCGCGGCAAATTCGAATCTGGATGCGCAACGGGCAAATTGCCTTGAGCGAACGGATTCTGGGCGAACAGTGCCTCCAAAACCTGTGCGACCGTGCGCTGGGATTCCTAGCTGAATATCTGGACGTTCAGGTTGGTGCGATTTATGTCGCCGAACCGGACGGATGCTTCCGGCGCTTCGCCGGCTATGCCGTTTCCGGGAGCCCGGAACTTGATCTGGTGCGCCCTGGCAATAGTCGTCTTGGGCGAGCTGCGAACGAGAATCGCGCGTTACACGTACAGAACGTGCCCGAAAGCGACCTGCCTAGCCGGTCCGGCTCTGGTTGGAGCAAGCCGATTGAGCTGTTCGTGGCCCCGGCCAGCGTCGATGGAGTCGTGTATGCGGTGATCGAGTTGATCTTCTCTCGCCGCCTGGAAGCCGCCGACCGCACATTCCTGGAGCGTGCATTCGAGTCACTTGGCGTCGCCGTGCGCTCATCGAAGGACCGGGCTCGGCTGGAAGAGGTGCTTGAGGCAGCCCAACGGCAAGGTCAGGAGCTGCAGATTCAACAGGAAGTGCTGCGCGTGAAGAACCAGGAGCTCGAGGTTCAAGCGCAGTCTCTCAAGACATCCCAGCTTCAGATGAAAACGCAGCAGACGGAACTCGAGCAGACTAACTCGCAGCTCGAACAGCAAGCGTTGGTCTTGAAGCGACAGAAGGACGAGCTGTCGATGTTCAATAGCGCCAACTTCTTGAGCATCGCGACGGATGCTAAGGGAGTCATCCAGAGCTTCAATGTCGGTGCGGAACGTATGCTCGGCTATCGGGCCGACGCGGTGATGCACAAGATGACGCCGGCGGATCTCTCCGATCCACAGGAAGTCATGGCGCGAGCGAAATCGCTTAGCGCAGAATTTAGAATCCCAGTCGCATCGGGGATTGAAGCATTGATTTGCAAGGCCTCGCGAAACATCGAGGATATCTACGAGCTCACCTACATTCGTAAGGATGGTAGCCGCTTCCCCGCAGTCGTCTCGGTCACGGCGTTGCGCGATGCGGAACGCACGATCATCGGCTATCTATTGATCGGTACCGACAATACCGCGCGCAAGCGTGCAGAGGAAGAGTTGCTCAATGCGGGAGCGCTGCAGCGAGCAATATTCAATAGTGCCAATTTTTCCAAAATCGCCACCGATGCGAACGGCGTCATCCAGATCTTCAACGTCGGCGCCGAACGCATGCTCGGCTACGCAGCCGACGACGTAGTTAACAAGATTACGCCCGCGGACATCTCGGATTCCCAGGAAATAATCGCGCGGGCGAAAGCGCTCAGCGTCGAACTGGAAACCCAAATCGCGCCGGGGTTCGAGGCGCTGGTTTTCAAGGCCTCGCGAGGCATCGAGGACATCTACGAGCTGACTTATATCCGTAAGGATGGCAGCCGCTTTCCCGCGGTCGTCTCGGTCACGGCACTGCGCGATGCGGAGGGCGCGATCATCGGCTATCTGTTGATCGGCACCGATAACACCGCGCGCAAGCGCGCGGAAGAGGCGCTGCTCAAGGCCGGAGCGCTACAAAGCGCGATTTTCAATAGTGCCAACTTCTCCAGCATTGCCACCGACTCGAACGGAGTCATCCAGATCTTCAACGTCGGCGCCGAACGCATGCTCGGCTACACCGCCGAAGACGTAATGAACACGATCACGCCCGCCGACATCTCCGATCCCCAGGAAATAATCGCCCGTGCGGAGGCCCTGAGTGTCGAACTCGAAACGCCCATCGCGCCGGGGTTCGAGGCGCTGGTATTCAAGGCGTCTCGAGGCATCGAGGATATCTATGAGCTAACCTATATCCGCAAGGACGGCAGCCGCTTTCCCGCCGTCGTCTCGGTCACGGCACTGCGCGACGCGGAAGGCGCAATCATCGGCTATCTGTTGATCGGTACCGATAACACCGCGCGCAAGCAGATCGAGGCGGAGCAAATGCACCTGGCGCAACGCCTTCGCGACCACCAGTTCTATACCCGGTCCCTGTTCGAATCGAATATCGACGCATTGATGACCACCGACGCCCCCGGGATCATCACCGACGTCAACAAGCAAATGGAGGCGCTCACTGGTTGCACGCGCGACGAGCTGATAGGTGCGCCGTTCAAAACGTTCTTCACCGACCCCGAGCGTGCCGAGGCGGGAATTAGTTTGGCGCTAAGCAAACGAAAAGTCACCGATTACGAGCTGACCGCGCGCGACAGGAACGGCAAGGAGACAGTCGTATCTTACAATGCGACCACCCTGTACGATCGGGATAGGAGACTGCAGGGCGTGTTCGCTGCAGTGCGTGAAATCACGGAGCGTAAGCAATACGAGCGATCGCTGCGTGAGGCGACCCATAGAGCCGAACACGCGAACAGCGCGAAGAGCGAGTTTCTGGCTAACATGAGCCATGAAATCCGCACCCCCTTGAATGCCGTCATCGGACTGGGATATCTGCTCGAGCACACCACACTGAATGTAGACCAACGTCAACTTCTGTCCAAGATTCAGTTTGGCGGCCGGGCGCTGCTGGGTGTCATCAACAATGTGCTGGATCTGTCGAAGATTGAGGCCGGCGAGATGTCACTCGAGGACGAGCCCTTCGATCTGCCGGAACTCGTGCGCGACCTCGGCCAGATGCTGACCCCGCAGGCCGTGGCGAAGGGGATCGAGTTAATCGTTCAGTGCGCGGCTGCCGTTCCGCGCATAGTCAAGGGCGATGCGTCGCGCCTTCGCCAGATTCTCACCAACCTGCTGGGTAACTCCATCAAGTTCACCGAGACCGGGCACGTGGAGCTGAAAGTGTTTTGCACTGAGCAAAGTTCCGATCGCGTCCGACTGCGTTGTACGGTGCAAGATACCGGCATCGGGATCGAGCCCGAGGCACTCGAGCATTTGTTCACGCCGTTCACCCAGGCCGATGCGTCCACGACACGCCGTTTTGGCGGCACCGGGTTGGGTCTGTCTATCGCGCGCCGATTCGTAGAACTGATGGGCGGTGAAATTGGCGTCTCCAGTACCGTCGCAGCGGGCAGCACTTTCTGGATCGAGATACCCCTGCGTATCGCCCACGACATTGATGGCATGCTCAGCGAACGCGGCCTGAGAATTCTCGTCGCCGATTCGAGCGGCGACGTACCGGAGCGCCTGCTCGGCATGGCGCGTGCGCTGGGTTGGAGTCCCCAGGTAGCCGAGACCGGCGAACAACTGATCACAGCCCTCCGCACCACCCAGCCGCACACATGGCCGGACGTGCTGATTGTGGAGCTGCACCTGGACGATATGGATGCACACCAATTGATCGCTCGGCTCGAGAAGGAATGTGCTCACGGCGTACTGCCTCCGGTCATTGTAGTTGCCGACCTTATGCAGTCATATATGGAACAGGAATTCCTCATGCGGGCCACGGATGTTCTGCTGGTGCGCCCGTTGACCAGCTCTGCGCTATTCAATGCGGTAAATGCCCTTGTTTCGAAACAGCCTGACAGCCTCGAGCGGGTGTTGCAATCCACCAATTTTGACGAGCTGCATGCACAATGGCTGGCTGGCGTGCACGTGCTGGTGGTCGATGACAGCGACATCAATCTGGAGGTCGCGCAGCGTATTCTCGAAAAGCAGGGTGCGACCGTCACCACCTGCTCGGACGGCCTGGCAGCCTTGGAGCATGTGCGTGTCCACCACCGGGTCCTCGACGTCGTGCTCATGGATGTGCAGATGCCCACTGTCGATGGTAACGAGGCAACGCGCCGCATCCGGGGCGAACTGCAACTGAAGACGCTGCCCATCGTGGCGCTAACCGCAGGCGCGCTGGTGGGCGAGCGGCAACGGGCGCTCGAGGCCGGAATGAATGATTTCATCAGCAAACCGTTTGATCCTCAGGCACTTATCCGCAAGGTGCGGCGGCTCGTGGAAGGGGCGCGAGGCGGGCCCATAGCGATGGTCATCCTCGACACGGAACCCACCTTGGATGCCACGCGCCGGCCGCTCATGTCTTCCATCGACGCCGGCGTCGTTCAGCAGATGTTCGGAGATGACTTGCCATTGTTCAAATCGCTGCTGGCTCGCATGCTGCGGGAGTTTGCGGATCTTGCGTTGCCGACCGCGGTTTCATCCGATGATCAGACTACCCTAAGCGAGATCAAGGCGCGCACGCACAAACTAAAGGGTAGCGCGGGAATGATCGGCGCGACCAAAGTCATGCGGCTCGCCGGCGCAGCTGAGGTAGCCCTGCAGGAGTGTCGGCCGGCCGACATCATAGAGGGAATACTGACGCAATTGGCGTCAGCGCTCACCACGCTGCGCGAAGAGGCAAAGCCCTTTCTGGCGGTGCCGGAACAGCATGTGGATTCGAACGCCGGGATGGTGAGTCGCCCGAGCATCGGTAACGCGGACATCAATGATCTGTGTGCGCTGCTTGAAAGCCAAAATCTGGCGGCCATCGATAGATTCTGTGTGTTATCCCCGTCGTTGAGTGAACTGGTGGGTGCGGTGCGCTTCGACCGTCTTCGCGATGCTATTGACAATCTGGATTTCCATCTCGGCGCGGAGTTGCTGCGCGAGGCCCTGTGATGTACAGCATCATTCCCTCCCGCATTAGCATTTTAGTAGTCGACGATCACGGCATCGTACGCGATGGAATTAGGTCTTTGCTTCGTCGCCAGGATGGAATGGACGTCGTCGGGCTCGCGGCGACGGGCGAGCAAGCGGTTCTCGCTGCGCAACGGCTCAGGCCGAATGTGATCATCATGGATCTTGTTCTGCCTATCCTCAATGGAATCGACGCAACGCAGCGTATTATCGCGTCGCTTCCGCAAACAAAAATCATAGTGCTGTCAGGATCCTGCACATCCGAATACGTCTACCGCGCGCTGCGTGCCGGTGCACTCGGGTACGTTATCAAGGATTCCGCGGGTTCGGAACTGGTAAGCGCAGTGCGAACGGTGGCGGCTGGCAAGCAGTATCTCAGCCCATCCATCGCAGCTCTGTTCAATGACGAGTGCCCAGATGCAGCTGCCATACGGAGCCCTTTGGAGCGCCTAAGTGCACGCGAGCGCGAGGTGCTGCATCGGACTGTGGAGGGGTATTCGAGCGTTCAGATCGCGCTGCAATTATCGCTCTCACCGAAAACCATAGACACCTACCGAAGCCGGCTGATGCAGAAGCTCGGTGTTGCCGATCGATCAGCGCTGATTCGGTTCGCGATTCAGCATGCAATGGCGCCCTGTTGACAATCGCGCCGTCGTGAACTGTGGGGATTGGGAGCCGGGTGCGAATTGTCACAAGCTCCCTACAGCGCCGGCAATCGCTTCCCGCTAGACTGCTTTGTAGTGTAAGTCGCCGGAACTTCAAGGGAGAAGCTCATGGATGAACGCAGCGCTGCCCATTGTCTCTCACGCTGCGAAAAACAGCGGCGGCGCCTTAGAATGGACCTGAGCCACGCCATCGAGAATGGTGAGCTAACATTACACTACCAACCACAATTCGAAGTACGCAGCGGCCGCGTCTGCGGTGTCGAGGCACTCGCTCGGTGGTTTCGAGGTGGCGGCGATGCGATAGAACCCGGCATCTTCATTCCACTCGCGGAACAGACGGGTTTGATCGGCGCGCTTGGCGCGTGGGTGCTGCAAAAAGCATGCGAGACCGTGGCGGGTTGGCGTACTCCCGGCGAGCCGCTTATTACCTTGTGTGTAAACGTATCTACGCACCAAATAGATGAACGCATGTGTGCCGTAATCCAGAGTGTTCTCGAGCAGGCGGGGTTTCCCGCGGAACAGCTCGAGCTCGAAATTACGGAAAGCTCACTGATGAGAAACCCGGAAGCCGCGCTGGAATGCCTTCGGCAATGGAAGGAACTCGGTGTGCGCATTGCCGTCGATGATTTCGGCGCAGGCTATTCAGGTCTAGGCTATTTGTCCAGGCTACCCGTCGATCGCCTGAAAT
>Ga0302324_100010027_pt1 | contig 19685 bp, 12 predicted proteins | sample Palsa_T0_1_FD_201949 | JGI IMG/M metagenome (GOLD analysis project Ga0302324, IMG submission 201949) | Peat permafrost microbial communities from Stordalen Mire near Abisko, Sweden - Palsa_T0_1 | ecosystem: Environmental > Terrestrial > Soil > Palsa > Peat permafrost | place: Sweden: Abisko...
TTCTTTTGTGGGCCTATGCGTCGCGGACCTGGTCGAACCTATCCATCCTGTAGCCCGACGCTTATCGAATTTCGAATGGAAATATTGCGGTTGAGTAAACGATTACTCAGTTTTTTCAAACGCGGTCATCCTATTAGGTTTAAATCGGAGATGTCAATGAAGGAATTTATTTTTTTCACGTTCTTTAAGGCTGATTGATTGAGTTTAGGTGCAAATCGAGCTTCAAAGTAGACGGTTTGGTCATGGTGCTAAGCGACTGTATCTATAATGTTCGGGATGAAATCGCATAGAATACTTCGGTGCACGTTCGTTCGCTTTTAGACCTTTTCAGAAAATCTTTACTCACAAGCCTCGACAACTAAGAGGATGCTGGAGCCTGCCCCTTTGAAGATCTTCGTTGACACAAAAGGTTCCTGGTTGAGATGGATTAGGTCCCTCGCTTTTCTGCCGCTGACGATTTCGGCGATGGGCCAATCGCCGCCGACGCGGATGGGCTTCCTTGAGTTGAATGGATTTTCAGGTTCTTGGGTGTTGCACGGAGATCTTTTCGATCAAACCAGCGGAACGGTGGCTAGAGCGGAGGATTCGTTGCAGCAAGCACGGGGTCAAATAAAACGGTCTGAGTTCGCTGCTGCAGAGCAAGTCCTGCGGACGTTTTTGCAGCGGGAGCCTACTTCCGCCGATGGGCTTTATTTGTTGGGCGAGGTGTTGATGCGCAGAGATCAGCCAAAGGATTCGTTGCGGGTTTTCACCGAGGCTGCTGCAGAACGCCGGCCTACGGGCGAAGAGTTGCGCCTGGTTGGGCTGGATTACGTTCTGCTGCAGGATTTCGCCGACGCAATTCGATGGCTGAAGCAGGCGACGGATCTCTCTCCGGACGATGCGGATACCTGGTACAGCCTGGGACGCGCGCAGTACAGCAATGGAGATTACGGCGGAGCTGAGACGTCCTTCCGGAGGGTGCTTACCTTGGATAGCCGCAGCGTAAAGGCGGAAAACAACCTGGGGCTTACACTTGCGTCTCAGAATCAGCCGGATGAGGCGATGGAGGCGTACCGTAAGGCCGAAGCACTGCAGCAGGGTTCGGCGTCACAGAGCGAACAACCGCTACTAAATCTTGGGCTGTTGCTACTGGATCGAAATCAACCGCAGGAGGCCACTGAAAAACTAGCGCGGGCAGCCGCGATTGCTCCATCGTGTGCGCAGTGTCAAGAGGGGTTTGGTCAGGCTTTGCTGGCTCTCAACAGGCTGACGGAGGCGGAAGCGGCGATGGAGAAAGCGGTCGCGCTGGAACCGAAGAATCCGCGGTTCCACTATGTGCTGGGACGCGCCTACAAGCAGAGCGGCAAGGTGGAAAAGAGCAGAATCGAACTTCAGAAGAGTGCAGAGCTATATGGTTCGCATTCCACTCCGGTGCAATAGGAGACAAGTGGGTTGATTTGATGCGCTGGCGGCGACTGAATCGCATCTGTCTGGGTGGGTTGAGCTTTGGGACGTCCTCGCCCGGGTCAGTCGAGGGTGACGTTCTGTTTAATTTACCGCGCGAATTTCAGAAGCTGCCGCCGCTCATTGAGCTGGAAGTGGGAGCGACGGTCTGCGGTGGCTGCAATCCAGGTTTGAATGGCATGTCCAATTCATGGGTATGCCATATGACGCTTTCATTTGCGATTTCAGTGTGCTGGCGGAGGTACTCAAGTGCATAGGTGCTGGCGGTGGGGTCGTCCTTCTGGTCGGCGAAGATCGCGGCTTGTTGCTGGGCCTTGTCTTTCAGGCCCAGACGGCGGTAGAGGATTGAAAGGTTGTAGTGCGCGGCGAGGTCATCAGGATCGATCGTTTGAACCTTCTCGTACTCTGTACGGGCGAGGTCATACTGATGCAGCTGGTAATAGGAGAAACCAAGTTCGCGATGGGCGTCGCGTGACTCCGGGAAGCTGGTGACAACTTTCTGAAGGTCGGCGATGGCCCCGCTCATATTGCCCAGATTGCGCTCGACGAGAGCCTGATAGTAAAGGGCGCGGGCGTTGCCGGGGGCAAGCGTGAGAGCCTTCTGCAGATTGGGTCTAGCTTCGTCGTACTTTTCCCATTGAATCTGGACGATAGCTATGTTGGTGTAGACGTCGGCGTAGTCAGGGCGGAGCTTGGCAACGTGCTGGAAGGCGTGAGCCGAAGCGGCGTACTGCTGCGCGTCTAGCATTGCGATGCCGTAGTTGTTCCAGCGCATCCACTCCCTGTTTTCAGCAGCGCCGGGAGTGATTGGCTTGTTTGCACCGACGACGAGAGTGCGCGTCTCAGCGGACATATCAACGATAGGCTGCTCGTAGTGCCTATTCATGCCGAAGTCGACGAAGTGCTGATCGAAGCGCCTGTATTTGACGGTCGCCGTGATCGTGATAGGGCCGGCGGACGCGGGCGGCATAATGAACGAGTAACGGACAAGCTGCGAACGGCCGGACTGGATCGTGTTGTTGTAGGCGACGACGCGATTTGTCCAGACTTGATGCAGATCGTTGAGGCCGCCTTTGACATTGACGAGGCGGTTGGTGAAGCTGTGAGCACGTTCGTCCAGATTGCCGTCCGGCTTGATGAAGCCGCTTTGATGAAGAATCCTGCCAGAGGCGTCCTTGACCAGAAACTCGACCCAGGACTCGTACATGTCGCGCTGCTCGGGTACGTGACTGTGAGCTATGCCCTTGTTCTGGATGACGACGTCTGCCGTGATGGTCTCACCTGGAGCGATAGTGAATGGGGTGAGACCAAGCGGTGCTACGAGCTCCTTATCCGAGGCGCTGTCGACCATTTCGCCATGTTCCAACGCAAAAATGTCGACGTTGAAGACGCTGTTCTGCAAAAACTGAACGATGCGTGTAGCCTGCTCATCGAAGCCGTAGATTTTGGGGATAATCGTGTTGGCTCCGAGCCAGCGATGCGATGCGAGCTGACCCTCCTTGGCTCCTGAGTCGGTAAGCGTCAGCGTCTCGCGCTGCATGTGACAAGTCTGGCAAGAGGAGACAGACTCTTTGACGTAGAAAGGCAAAGGAGACTGCTTTGCGAAGGAGGAATTCTGCCACTCGTCGTAGAGAGAGATCGCGCGCTGCCACTTGTAATCGTTCAAAGTCCGGGGCAGCGCTGCTTTATGGCAGGTAGCGCAGAACGCAGAGGTGCGATAGAAGTCCTTCATGACTGCCTTGCTGTGGCGGTCGAGATGAGCAAGGATCTCGCCGTCAGACACCTTGCGTGTGACGGGTTGTCCGCCTTCGTCGACCAGCACCGCGGGAATGCCCATGACGTAGCTGCCCGTGCCTCGGGTGTCGATGGCTTGTATGGAGTGGCAAACCGTGCAGGTTACGCCGTCCTGATCGTAGGGGCGCTTCTTCGGGCCTGCCTGCGTCAAAGCACCTGAAACGAGCGCGATTGGATCATGGCAGCCTTCGCAGTGCCGGGAGAACTCGATACCTTTGGAGTCATTGAGCAGGGCAACGTTGCGGAGGTAGTAGGGGACACGGTTAGCGTTTGAGTGGGCAGACTCGCGCCACTCTTTGTGACTTTCCTGATGACAATGTCCGCAGTATTCCGCGGTGGGGAAGAGTCTGGGGTCGAGGAACTCGCCCCTAGCGGTTGTGGCGTTCGATGGGAGGAACGGGAATGCCTTCCCGTAGCGATAGTTGTACTTCTCGGCGACCCTTTCAGAATAAGCATGAAGAGCGGCGGCACTCTCGTCGGCTTCGCTGCCTGCCTTAACCGGTCGCAGCTGAAGAGAAGCAAAGGCTAAAACGCAAAGCCCCGCAATGAGGGCGAATAATCTCATGTGCCTTCGAGCGGAGTTCGTTCTACTCGTTATGACTGCTTTCTCATTCATTTCTTTATGACCAAGCCTGTTTTCGAGAAACCACCGGCGGGAAAAGCTTTTTCGCAGTCTATTAAAGCAGCAAGTGTCCGACCGGAAGAATGGTAGTCGCTTCTGCCGATCTTCGCCATAACTTTGGCGAAGATCGGCTGCGGAAGTTTACTCTTGCTAAGCTATTTGCCGGGACGGTCCTGACTGTTTTGGATTCCCTTTCCCTCGACGATGGTGAAAATACGGTCAACCGAAGGCGGCACGACCTCCTCTTTGGCTCCGCTTGGCCAATGAATTTCTATCTTGTCAACATGGGTACTAGAACCGATGCCGAAGTGTGGACGCGGATCGGAGGACGAGGCATAACTCCCTCCGCTAAATACATCTTCGCGCTGGTGGAGTCCCTAGGGCTTTTTGGGCAGCCGACCAGGCGAAGCGCGATCCAGTGGTTACGCTGCTCGGCGACATTTCGCATGAGTGCGGGAACCGAGTCGATGTTGTTGATCACCGCATCGATTTTGCCGTCGTTGAAGAGATCGCCGAACGCCATCCCGCGGGAGGTCATTACCTCGGCGAGGCCGGAACCCTCGACGGCTGGAACGAGGTCGAACTTCGTGCCCTGCAGATTGTGAAACAGTAGAGGCCGCTGTGCCCAAGTAGTTCCCCACGAAGTCCTGTCCACGCCACGATAGACGTGGCCGTTGACTACAAACAGATCCTTCCAGCCGTCATTGTCATAGTCGAAGAAGGCCGCACCCCAACCCAAGAAGGGAATGGATATCTCGGCGAGGTTGGCCTCATAACTGACGTCGGTGAAGTTGGCGTCGCCATCGTTGCGGTAGAGCGGCTTGTAGTCGTCGGAGAAGGTCGTGTGATAGAGATCCAGCAGACCATTGTTGCCATAGTCCCCGACTGCGATGCCCATGGAGGCAGTCTCGCGGCCGTCCTTATTCAAGGCGTAACCGGAGGCATAGCTGATATCTTCAAAGGTGCCGTCTCCTTTGTTCAGATACATATAATTCGGGGTGGAGTCGTTGGCGACGAGCAGGCCAGGACGGCCGTCGTTGTTGATGTCTACGAACACAGCTCCGAGACCGTAGAAGGCCTGTAGATCGCTGACACCAGCTTTGACACTGACATCGGTAAAGGTCCCGTCTCCGTTGTTGTGGAAGAGGTTGTCTCGTTCGCCAGGAAGGCCGCGTGGGCCGCACATCACCTTCTCACCGCGAAATTCGCAGAAGCTAAGCGCCTTGCCGCTGGCATCGAGTTGATTGTGGATGTCGTAGTGAACGTAGCCTGCAACGAAGAGGTCGAGGCGGCCATCTCCGTCGTAGTCGCCCCAGGTGACTCCAGTCGACCAGTTTCCCAGAACGACCCCTGCCTTCTCAGCTACATCGGTAAAGGTGCCGTCATGGTTGTTGTGATAGAGCCGGTTCTTGCCGAAGTTCGAGACGTAGATATCGGGCCAACCGTCATTGTCGTAGTCGCCGACCGCAACGCCGAAGCCCCACCGGTCGTTTTCTACACCCGCCTTCGCGGTGACATCGGTAAAAGTCCCATCATGATTATTGTGGAAGAGAGCTGCGTGAGGTGCGGGCTCTTTACCGAGAAGCGCTTCGTCGGTGGAACCGTTGACAAGATAGATGTCGAGCCAGCCGTCGTTGTCATAGTCAAGCAGGGCGACACCGGAGCCGACAGTATCGAGGATGTACTTCTTTTCCGGGGAGCCCATCTTGTGATGCCAGGTGGTGAGGCCTGCCCTCGCTGCGATGTCTTGAAAGACAATGGGGCCGGTCTTCACAAAACCACCAACCGTGATGGGGCGTTTTTCTGAATCGAGGACCGCCGAATGCGCGGCGCCTGTGCTGGCGCCTCCCTTGGCAGGAGGTTGAGCTCCCTCCTGCTGCTTGGCGTCCTGGGTCTCCAAAGGATTTTGAGCGCGGGCGCCTGGGTGTATCAAAATAGTGAATACCAGAACAATTATCTGAACGACTCTTCTAAAAGACATAAGCGGGGTTGCAATTTTGTTGAGAACTGAATCTAGTGTGCGGCCCTTCGCGATTGCGTTGTATGTGTCAGCGATCAACATGGTATAGCCTTTTCTGAAACACGGGCTGCTACGCTTTGTGAGCGTACCGTTCGCGCTCTTGTGCACCACTTATGAGCTGATGAACTCTTCTCGAAGATCAGCGCTTAGAGGATTTCGTTGGATTCGTTTCCAAGGTCGATTGAACAGGTTCGTCCACCTGCAGAATCTTGTCGGCCTTTGTCTCGCCTAGCTTCTGAACGACACCACTGGGCCAGTGAATTTCAATCTCCTTTGCGGTGGTGTCGGTGCCTAGTCCGAAATGCGCCCGCTTGTCATTGGAGGAGAGATAGCCCCCCGCAGTCGAGACGGTGACATATTGCGGGCCTTTGGATGTGGTGAGTTTTATCTCGGCGCCGATCGCGTCCCGGTTGCTGCGGTGCCCGACAAGGCGCAAGGTAAGCCAGTGATTCTGTGTCGTCGTTTCATTATGCAGGATGTGGGCGGCTCCGCCGTTGGTGGTGGCGACTGCGTCGATTCGCCCGTCGTTGTCGAGGTCTCCGACCGCCATCCCCCGACTGACCCAAGGCTGAGCGAAGACGCTTCCGGAGACTTCGGAGACGTCGACGAATCCATGGCCGGTATTACGAGCGAGAAGCATCGGTTCTTTGTAGTGGAGTTGCGGCGAGGTCAGCTCGATGGTATCGAGATCATGTCCCTGGGCGATGAGTAGATCTTTGAACCCGTCGTTGTCGTAGTCGAGAAAGTGAAGGCTCCAGCCGGAATGGAGCAGAGTGATGTGACCAATGCCTGACATATAGGTGTCGTAAGTGAAGCTGCCGTCGCCATTGTTTTTGTAGAGGGCGTATCTCTGGTTCGCAAGATTGGTGATGACGAGGTCGGGAAGACCATCGTTGTTGTAGTCTTCAAAGTCGATGCCCATGCCGGCGTAGGTGCGTCCGTCGCCGTCGACTGCGATCTCTGCATTCAGCCCGATCTCCTCGAAGGTTCCGTCTCCCTTGTTGCGGTAGAGAAACTCGAGCATGGAATCGTTGGCGACAGCGATGTCGATCTTGCCGTCCCGGTCAAAGTCGGCAAGCGCGATGCCGAGACCTTTGCCGGGGACAGAGAGGCCGATCTTCTGGGAGACCTCGGTGAAATGGCCGTTTCCGTCATTGTGATAGACCAATGGAGCGATCGCGGGAAAGATGTCCGGATGACAGTAGGCGCGATAGCCATCGCGATGCTCGCCGCACCATACGTCTTCAAAGTCCCACTTGACGTAGCGAAGGACAACGAGATCGAGCAGGCCGTCATTGTCGAGATCGACCCAGGCCGCACTGGTCGACCAGCCACTGCCGGCGGTCCCGGAGCTTTCGGTGATGTCGGTGAAGGTGCCATTGCCGTTGTTGTGATACAGGCGATCGCCACCATATGCCGTCACGTACAGATCTTCGAAGCCGTCGTTGTCGAAGTCGCCTACCGCTACTCCCATGCCGTATCCAATGCCCTTGAGTCCGGAGCGGTCCGTGACATCCTCAAAGGTGCCATCCTTTTTTTGGTGATAGAGGCGATTCCAATCCTGGGGGCCGGACTTCTGCGGGATGGTTCCCTTGGGAGTGGGATTACTGAGGGGTGCGCCGTTGACGAAGAAGATGTCGAGGAGGCCGTCGTTGTCATAGTCGAAGACCGCGACGCCTGAACCCATTGTCTCGAGCAGATACTTGGTCGAGGTATGGGACGCGACGTCTTGAAAATGAATGCCGCTGCTTTGGGTGGTATCTACGAATTTTCCGGGGACAGTGGGCGCTTCGTCAGGATGTTGCGTAGCACCAAAAGGAGGCGAGACCTGCCCGAAGAGAGCAGATGCAGCCAGAAAGCAGAGCGCAATTGCACCGACGATGCGCACGGATCGCGCGGTCAGAGGAACTGGGCATCTTGTCGGAAGGTTCTGAGTCTGAGATGAATCTGCTAGGTACACTGTTCGATCTTTCTGCTTGTTCGATCTGGTGATTTCGATCTATTGTTTTGATCTATTTCTTTGACGATGGGAAAGCTCTACCTGACAAAGTACTGGCGTGGTCTACCTGCTTTCTTTCGCTTCGGGAGCAGGACACGACTGACTGCCGTCTTCCAACCCTGTAAGAGTATGCCGCACCTCCCCTAATCCCGGGCTGTAGAGGAGCACGGTTTTGAGTGTATTTTGAGCAGCCTCCTTTAGCCCCAGCATGCACTGGGCTCTAGATAAATTTTGTCCAAGGGCAGGGATGTCCTCGTTATGTCGGAAGGCTCGCTGCCACGAGTCTGCCGCAGCCTGAAGGTTGCCGGACTTGGCGAGGAGAGTACCCAGATTCGTTCCGGCTGTCAGGTTCTCAGGGTCCTTCTTCAAGACGTTCCGATAGTAGGTCTCCGCTTGGGCGTCATCTTGATTCAACTGGGCTGTGACTCCAAGCGCACGCAGAACGGCCGGATCGTCGGGATCGGATTTTTCTGCGGCGAGAAGCATCTGCCAGGCGCGTGGTTTTTCGGTCGTGAGTCCTTTAACCACAACGAGGTTGTAGTAAGCCAGTGCGAGGTCGCGCGCATTGCCGGGACCGGCAAGGATTGGGACCAGTTCCGGAGTGCGAGAGGGCAGAGGCGGTAGATCGGGTTGGTTGGGATGCTGTCGAATGCGGTGATCGGTCCATGCTACATGGGGAATGTTCTGCGCTCCGGTTCGAGGCATATGGCAGCTGGTGCAGTCGCGAGTCGCGACGTAGTGCGCAGCGACGTATTTGTCCTGAGTGTGACAGGTGAAACACTTGGCGCGATAAAAGTCGGTGCGCTCTTCGGCCGTTGGCGAAGCGTGGGGATTGTGACAGCTCATGCACGACATGCGAGGCCCACTGGCGATCCTGCACTTGCTGGATTGGAATTGCTCGATCTCACTGACAGCGCGCTGGGTTGTGTTCTCGCCGGAGTAGACGAAGTAGGACATGAAGTCGGTGAGTTCGTCGCCCGGTTTAAAGTCGAGTACGGAGCGGTCGCGGCGTTCAACATTTGTATCGCCTTCGAGATGGCAGACACTGCAGATGCTGTCTCTCTTTGCAGGCGAGAGCTTGACGGGGTTGGCGACCGGAGTGTGTCCGCTGGAGGCAACGTGCTCGCGGCTATCCCCGTGGCAGTTCTCGCAGATTATCCCTACATGTTCGAAGGGCAAACCACGATAGAGATTGTCAGTTCCCTCTACCTGCTTGTTTACGCTGCTCATGTGGCAGCGCAGACAGCTTGGGTTGATTGTTAGGGCAGCGGGCAGCTCGCGCGACCGCTGAAAGCCGGGCTTCATGGCGTAGCCTTTAAGGTTTGCGTAGTAGGCGATCGGGCTTTCGAGCAGATATCCATTCTTCGAATAGAGGTAGGTCAATCCAAGGTGACCAGAGCCCAGGAAGTACTGTAGTCGCTCCTTAATTTCCATAGGAGGTGCCGTGGGAAGGGTATAACCAAGTGTGGGGTGCTCTGCCTCATTGCTCACCGTATAAATCACGCCGGATGGAGCGTGCCGAAACGATCCTGGGTTGAGTCGTTCGCCAGCGAGTCCGCTCGCGTTAGCCATGGGTGTATTGAGGTAAGTCTCGAATATCGTACGGTGACATTGGCTGCAGACAGCATCGGCGGCGCGCACTGTTGTCGCAGCCTTATTCTGCGGTAATCCGCGCAATGTAAATGCGGCAGTTAAGAAGAGCGGCAATGTCTGCAGAAATCTCCTTAGAAACATCGACTCACTTTCTACACGGCAATGCGCCGCCCTGGTATTCAAACTAAGTCTTCGAAAGTTGAACCGCAGTTTGAGTAAAGGTTATCTCGCCCTGAAAGTTAGAAGATGCAGATGGGTTTGTCAAGAATTGGCGTGCGGGAAGCGAAAGTATATCTTTTATATTCATTTATGACTGTCCGCCTAGTCGCTGCTCCTGCTGCGTGATCCCGCAGTAGGACGAAACGTCAAACAGATTAGTGCCGCAGTCAACCGAGTCGCGGACTGCACGCTCTCCACTCGATGCAGCAACTTTTCCGAACACATTCCCCAGTGTAGAAGCCCCAAAACCGAGCACTGAGACGCTCAGACCGGTCGTTCCAAGATCACGCTAGCGCAAAGGAGTCTCATGCCCGAAAGGAGGTATTAGCGCGAAAAGCGTAACATTTTAGCGTTAACTATGTGCGCAACGCCGGAGGTTATCGCCGTCCTGACAACGTGGTAAATCTAGAGTCTGACGGCCGTCAACCTGACTTCAGGTTTTTCCGAATAGAGGAGTGAATCATGAAACGCTTCTGTCTTACGTTGAGTCTTCACCCTGACCCCGAACTCATTGCTGAATACATTGAGCATCACAGAATGGGCCGCCCGGAAATTCACAAGAGTATCCGCGATGCGGGCGTTCTAGATATGGAGATATTTCATTTGGAAGAAAGCCTCTTCATGATCATGGATACGACAAACGATTTCACATTCGAGCGTAAGGCAGAGATGGACCGGCTTAATCCAGCAGTGCAGGCATGGGAGAGGTTGATGTCGAGTTACCAGAATGTCTCCTCCGGTTCAGACCCCAGCACACGTTGGAGGCAGATGGAGAGAATCTTCAAGCTAGCACACACAATCGACCAACCCTCGCTTGTAGATCGCAGGGAATTTTAAACAGGAGAATCTGAACCTCCTCCGAAGCGAGTTGATAGCTAATGGTATCCCGAGCAAGTTATCAACTAACTCGGTCAAAAGACGTGGCCCCTAGTGAGCCTCCAACTCAAGCACTTGCACACTGTAGGGTGGGATGGTGTGGGAGAAATTCGGCCCCTCGATTGGCGTGGACGTCTTCACCGGCACGATCTGTGTCGGAGCGCTGATCGAATTGGTCTCTGCGTTCGTCTTGCCGCTGAGCGAGATGAGCATGGCTACTGGCATGACCTTGTTCATACCGGAGAAGTTGATGTCCAACGCTTGTGGAACGGACGAAGCGTTGACCATCTTGAGGTAGATCTTTCCAGTACGCGAATCGCGGGTCACCGAATAGAAGAAAAGTTTGCCCTCTCCGGTAATGGAAGAGGTGGGAACTTCGTTGCCCAGATACTCTCCGAACATGCACTGCGCATAATAGCTCGGTGCCCCGTAGCTGTTCAGCGCGTCATAACCGATCAGATCTGACTCCCACTGCACGCCCCCTGGATTCACATTCACGAACAACGGCGCGTATGAAGCCATCACAATCACGTCGCTGTTCCTCTCCATGCCGGTCATCCACGCCGCGTCTCCCAAGGCGGCGCCCATGTTTGTCGTGGGAGAACCCTCCCGAGTCGCCCATTCGCCTACGAAGATCTTGGGTCCGTTGCGGTCAGTCTGGTCATAGTGCTTTACATCGTCAAAGAACTCGTCCGCGCGCCTATAGTAGTGGTCGTCGACAACATCAGGCCTCGTTCGTTTGAGCGGAGTTGTCGCGATTAGTTGAAGCTGCGGGTATTTTGTTTTGATGGCTTTGTAAAACTGCGCATAGCGACCCTCATAGCTATCGGAGTGATCGAACTGGTCTTCGTTGCCGATCTCGACATAGTTCACATAAAACGGCATTGGATGACCGAGCTTCGCGCGCAGGGCACCCCATTGAGTCGAGGTATCACCGATCGCAAACTCGATCTCGTCGAGCGCATCTTGCACATACGGAACTAGCGCTGGTCCTGCCTGAATATGGTCTCCTTTGAGTGAGTAGCCGGCATAGACCGCGAGCACGGTCTGAATCTTTAGGTCCTCAGTCCACTCCAGAAACTCAAGCAAGCCCATGCCGTCTGACGACTGGTAGTTCCACGGACTGCGATGGGTGGGGCGATCAACCAGCGGACCAATCGTATTTTTCCAATCGAACCTTTCATCAATCTGATCTCCCTCAAGATAGTTGCCGCCGGGAAGTCTGAGGAAGGACGGATGCATGGCTGCCATCTTCTCCATCAGATCAGGCCGATTGCCGTTCTCCCGATTGTTGAAGGTTGGTGGCATCAGCGAGATCAGGTCAAGCCAGATCCTGCCCGTGTGGCCAGCAGTCAGCAGCAGATGATTTTCAGATGACGTCTCCACTTCGCCCGTCTTGAGCGTGAACTCGTATCGCTTCCACTCTCTGGTCAAAGCTGGAGTGTCCGTCGACGCGGCTGCCTTTCCCGTGTTGTCGTTGATCAACGCTAAATTCAGACTCCCCACAAACGTCGAGTCGGCCTTGGCATACAACGAACCCTTATATGTGGTGTTCGGCCGGAGCGCCATGCCCCAGTAACCTTCATTCCGCACACCCGCTCTGCTCGCGGAGTCAGCCTGCGTGATCGTCAACGCCAGACTATGAGAGAGCGCTGCACTCGGACCCTCTGCCGGGTCGATCTCCATCGAAGCTCTCGAAGTTCCAAAGTGTTCTATATTCCAGTGGGCAACCCCTCCGAACCCATGATCCTGAAACGTTCGGTTCCGCACGAGTTCTGCATACAGTCCCCCGTCGTAGGAGTAGTTAATCTCTTCGGTCATCAATCCGTAAAGCATTGGGCTTACTGCATGAACAGGCTTGTCCAAGGCAATCTTCAGGGATGCGGGGGCTGTTTGTGCCACAGCGGTCGAGACGAATGCCGTGGCAACGAGGATAGCCGTGACTTTCCACCCTGAGCGGCGCATAAGAACTGAGTTTTCCAAGTAGATTGACTTCACTATCCCTCCAACCTTTTATGTTCCCGCAAAGTTACAAATGAAAACTATGCTTACCCTGCAAACCCACCTTCAGAGTCCAAGAAAGACAGGCTTAATATGGCGATCGAAGAGGTTTGTGGTCACGTTCTTTGCGATGACCTCTTCATTAGCCTCCAGTGAATTTAAATAACGTTCGCCCATCTTTGCTGCGACCTTGAACCCCACATGCAATAACTGCCTGAAGCTTTCGTTGTACGCGCCATTCCCTGGATCGTGCCGCAACGTCGAGGTAAACTGCTCGCTGGTCCACTCATTGACCTTGCCCGGCATCGGCAGCTTCGTCGGGTGTATATCGATAACAGCGGCATACGGCGCACAAAGCTCCTCGCGGTGCGCATAGGCCCCTCCATAGATCTCTTTCGCGATCTCGAGCCCAGAGCCACCTGACTCCGCGAGGCCGATCAGCTCTTCCAACCAAGTTGTTCCGGCGGTCTTCAAGTGAACTCCTGCATCGAATTTTTTGATTCCTGCGTGAATTGCTTTGTAGATCGAAAACTTGTCTGATCCTGAGTGAACGCTTAACTTCAGATTGTCCGGTAGATCGTAGGTTGTGATCGCAAACGCGATCGTCGCCAAATCCTCCTCGAACTCTTTTGAAAACTGCATCACGTCGCCAGAGTAGTCAACGCCTTTATTGAAGCGGCCGGTAAATTTCGGCGCTACCGTCTGGATCGGGATGTTCTGGTCAGCGATAGCCGCGAGAATAATCAATAGTTCCAATGGTGTCTGAGGAGAGTCCGTCTCGTCCATCGAGATCTCAGGCACGAAGTTTCCTTCGCCCTTCTTCTCCACGAGCAGACGGTAAATCTCCCCGGCATGTTGGACGGCCGCCAGAAATTTGTTGGCTACGCCCTCAATAAAGCTTTTATCCGTCCGGAACGGTTCCGCGATATTTGTGATCGTTACTGTTCCCACAAGCTCTTGATGCCGCCTAACAAACGCGGCTACATCCGTTGGCCTAGCGGCTTCTCCAATCAAGTCCGCGACGTCCAGAGTAAAAAAGTCGCAAGACTGAATGAATCTCTCAACCGTCTTCTCGTTGATATGGTCCGCGTCGAGGAAGTATGGCTTGACCCATCCCAACTCCTTTACGGCAGCGTCGGCCGCAGCTCGCGTCTGGAGTGGCTCTGACCCAATAATCAGGTGCTCTCGATTCGACTTATTCCACACTGGCACCACATCGATTCCGGCCTCTCCCGCATTGACGCATGCTTTCAGCTGCGCTTTTGCCTGGTGAGCAAATCTGTCACCGACTCCGATCGAAAACTTTGGAAGCTTCAACTGCTTGTTCATCGCCACATCCCTCTCCCGTTCCACAAAGCGGTTAGTCCGATAGATCGATCACGTTGTTTCTACGTGTGACGCGTTCATGGCGCCAAGTCTAGATTGCAAAAGCTCGATACGAGCCGTGGAGCAGCTGAAGCAGACGCCCTAACCAAAGCCGCCGAGAAACTCGAACCTACCCTTGACAGCCCTGTATGTATACCCTACGATTCGTCCCAGTGAAAAGCTTTTCATGCTTCCGCATAAAACGGTAACGTATAGGAGTCAATTTTGTAAAATTTACGGTTGCTAAACAACGTGTCTTTCACCTTATAAAAACTCGCCTGTTGAACTCGGCCAGTCTCTGTGCCAACCACCCTCTTGAACTCGCAAAGTCGCTTTTGCCGAGCAACCTAGATTATGCATGAGTCATGGAGCAAACCATCGATGCGGATAGTTGCAGGAGTAGACTTTGGAACGCTGAGTACCCGCGTAACCCTGCTTGATAGCAAGACCGGTCGGCTAGGTACTGCATCTGCCCCATATTCTTTACATCGCAAGCGTGAGGATCCCGATTTCGCCACTCAGTCCCACGAAGATCAGATGAACGCCCTAGTTCAAGCAATGCACAAGGTGCTTTCGGAGACCGGAATTGAGGGCAATACGGTCGAAGCGCTCGCCCTGGACACAACAGGCTCAAGCGTCGTTCCAGTAGATGCTGAGATGAAGCCACTGGATGACTATTATCTGTGGTGCGATCATCGTGCTGTCAAAGAAGCGCAACAGATCACTAAACTGGCGCATGCACGCGGGCTTGAAGCGATTCAGTGGTGCGGTGGCGTGTACTCGCACGAGTGGGGCTTTGCCAAGTTACTCCACTGGCTGCGGAATAATCCTGAGAAGCGAGCGCTCCTTGCATCCGCCTTCGAACATTGCGACATGGTTGCCGCCACTCTGTGCGGAATCACAAGTCCGCGGCAAGCAAAGCGCAGTGTATGCGCGCTTGGGCACAAATGGCTCTGGAATCTGAAGTGGGGCGGTTTTCCGCCGCAGGAGTTTTTCACTGAAGTCGACCCTTTGTTTGCAGGAATCCGCGAAAAACTAGCAGGTGAGGTGCTCACCTCCGATCACTTGGCGGGGACCTTGTCTCCAATGTGGGCTGAGCGTCTCGGTTTGAGCGCAGGCATTCCAATTCCAGTCGGAGCATTTGACGCGCATTGGGACGCAATCGGTGCAGGATGCCGCGAGGGAGACGTGGTCAACGTCGTTGGCACCTCCACTTGCATCATTGCAATGCAAAGCCACACCCAAATCATCCCTGGTGTATGTGGTGTCGTCCCTGGCAGCGTCCATCCAGCGTACACCGGGGTGGAGGCTGGCCTGTCCGCTGTGGGGGACATCTTCGAAGCGATCGCACGCAGGGCCGGCACCGACGTGCAAACTCTGTCCGAAGGACTTGAAGAGTACCGCGCCGGCCAGACCGGATTGATGCGGCTGTCCTGGGACAATGGCGATCGCACCGTACTCGTAAAATCAGAACTTGGAGGCATCACGATCGGGTGGAATCTTCTCCACACCGCGAAAGACGAGCTATTTGCCGCCATTGAAGGCACCGCCTTCCATACGCGCATCATTCTCGATCGACTCGCCGAGAATGGCGTTCCAATCAAACGAGTCATCAATGCCGGGGGCATCCCGCAAAACAACGCCACTCTCAATCAGGTCTACGCGGACGTGCTCAACAAGGAGGTGCTGGTCCCAGACGGCATCCCAACCAGCATTGGGGCGGGCGTCTTCGCCCAACTCGCAGCGGGTATCTTTCCAAGCATTGAGGACGCACAGAATCATATGTGTCTGAAGCACAAATCTTATCTTCCGAATCCCGGCAACGTTGCGCTCTATGAGCAGCTTTATCGTCTCTATCGAAGCGTATACTTCGCGTTCGGCGAAGACTCCGTGTCCGCCTTTAGGCTTGCCGAAGTACTTCCCCAACTCCGCCAGTGCGCATCCAGGGCACACCCAGAAAAATTCACACTCCAGTCAGCTATCGAGAAACCATGACCGCCTTGGCCATCCTGCTCACTACGCAACTCACCCATCTCGCACCGATCGATGTCTTGATACTTGCCCTTTATTTTGTTGTCGTACTCTTCATCGGCTTTTATGTAAAGGGGTCTACCAGGACAAGCGAAGAGTTTTTCCTGGCCGGTCGTGAGATGACTGCCTGGATCGCCGGACTCAGCTTCGTCTCGGCAAATCTCGGCTCGCTGGAGTTGATGGGGTGGGCCGGCGCTGCCTACCAGTACGGAATGCTCGCAACTCACTGGTACTGGATTGGGGCCATTCCTGCGATGTTGTTTCTCGGCATCGTCATGATGCCCTTCTACTACATCTCTAAAACGCATTCAGTGCCCGGCTACCTGCAGCTTCGCTTCGGTGAGGGCGCGCGTGGAGTCAGCGCCGTCAGCTTTGCCTTCATGACCATTCTCATGTCGGGGGTCAATATGTACTCTATGGCACTGGTGATGAAAGTTGTGCTCGGATGGAATATTAGTTTCTCCATCTGGATCGGGGCGGTCACGGTCGCCATCTACGTCATGCTTGGCGGGCTACGGTCGGCCATTATCAACGAGGTGTTGCAATTCGTTCTTATATGGGCAGGAGCCGCACTGATTCCGATTCTTGGTCTGTGGGAGGCGGGTGGATGGACAAAGCTCAAAGCCCAGATTGCTGTAAACGTCGGATCGAACGATTACACGCACCTATGGACCACTCTGGGCTCCTTCAAAGACAATCCCATGGGCGTGCACTGGACAGGCATCGTCTTTGGGCTCGGCTTCGTCATCAGCTTCGGCTATTGGACGACCGATTTTCTTGTAGTACAGCGCGTACTGAGCGCCAATAATCTTCGCGCGGCAAAGATGGCGCCGGTGATTGGTGCTGCATTTAAGATGGCAGTCCCATTCATCGTCATCGTTCCCGGTCTTCTAGCGCTCGCAGTTCTGCGCGACCCTCATACCCATCAGATCATTCGCCTTGTCGGGGAAAATCAAGTCGATGCAGCCCATCCTTACAGCTACAACGAAGTTCTTCCTCTCATGCTGATTCGTTATTGCGGTCCTGGACTTCTAGGCTTGGGCATCACAGCGCTCATCGCCGGGTTCATGAGTGGCATGGCAGGCAACGTCAGCGCGTTCTCCACAGTTTGGACCTACGACCTCTACGGTGCCTTCTTCAATAAGAAGGCAAGCGACAAGCACTACGTCTCAATGGGCCGATGGTCAACCGTCGTTGGTATGATTGCATCGATCGGCACCGCCTATTTAGTGATGCATGCAGCTTCCATCATGGATTACGTCCAGGCGCTCTTTAGTTTCTTCATCGCACCGCTCTTTGGCACAGTTATTCTGGGCATGCTTTGGAAACGTGCCACAAAATCTGGTGGATTTTGGGGACTGCTTGCCGGAACCGTGTCCTCGATAGCGATGTGGCTCTACACCACATACGGTGGGCAGCAAGCTCTGGCACACATCGCATTGTCCCTGGACGCTAAACCAATGGCAGAGAATCTCTACCGCGCCTTCTGGAGTTGGCTCATCTGCGTCGTTGTCACGGTCTCGGTGAGCCTTGTTACGCGTCCTGTACCGGAAGCTCAGCTCGCTGGCTTGGTCTACGGAGCGACGACGATCCCTGACGATGGAGCAAGTTCCCTCTGGCAGAAACCGATCTTCTGGGCAGCGATCGTCATCACGATCTTCTTCCTTTTAAACATTATTTTCTTCTAAGGTTCGGGCACGCGAGTTTCGGAGATTTTCTTATGGCGGAAGGTACAGGACGTGGCGAATCACTCTCGATTTGGTTCTTCGTTGGAGGCCTCACTCTGCTCTACGGCATCATTCTTCTGCCGTATGGAGCGTATGAGTGGTTTAGTGGACATGAGAGTTCCACCGTACTCAGCAACCTTCATCCCACTTTCTGGTGGGGTCTGCTGCTGACACTCTTTGGCGGGTTTTACACCATTCGCTTTCGCCCGGAAAAGGGATGAAGCTCGACGCGACAACTGGAGACAGGACATGCGACTTACACAACTACGCGAGGAAGTCCTCGAAGCAAACCTGGAATTGGTCCGCGGAGGACTGGTGCTCTATACCTTCGGCAACGCTTCGGGCGTCGACCGCGAGCAAGGCCTCGTCGTCATCAAACCTTCCGGTGTTGACTACGACAAACTCAAGCCCGAACACATGGTGGTGACCGATCTGGAGGGAAATATCATCGAAGGGACTTTGCGACCCTCGTCTGATCTCGATACCCACACCCTGTTGTATCGGGAGTTTGGCGATATCGGAGCCGTCGTTCACACGCACTCTGAGTTTGCTACCAGCTTTGCCCAAGCTGGACTGCCCATTACGGCATTCGGCACAACCCACGCGGACTACTTCCATGGGCCGGTTCCTGTCACGGCACCGCTCTCCGACGAAGCGATCAAAGGGCAATATGTTCGCGAGACAGGTGCGGCGATCGTGGCCAGATTTCGCGGAGAGGACGACCGCGCCGCTATCGATCCTCTTGCAGTCCCTGCATGCCTCGTATACGGGCACGCCCCGTTTGCATGGGGAAGAACGCCGCACGAAGCTGCCCATAACGCTGTCGTGCTCGAAGCGATTGCGCGCATGGCGTACCGCACTCTTTTACTCGAGGCGAACATGCAGCAGGTGTCACAGACCCTGCTGGATCGGCATTACTTTCGAAAGCACGGTGCCAAGGCCACCTACGGACAATCAAGAAAGGAGCAGGACCTTTGAGTCGACCAATTGAGTTAACGCATCTCCCTTAATGCTTATAACTTGTCAGGAAAGCTTTTCCGAAGAAAATTTTGGTTTTTCCTCACTTCAGCAAAATTGAACGTCTCGAGCCGCAAGCCTTAAAGGGGGAGCTGTGAAAGTCTCAAAGAGTCTCAAAATCTGGTTTGTTACAGGCAGTCAACACCTTTATGGAAAAGAGGCGCTCACGCAAGTAGCAAACAACTCAAGAGAGATCGCCGGTTCCCTCAACGCCGGATCTGTCATTCCCTACGAGATCTTTCATAAACCGACGGTAACAACTACTGAAGAGGTCAAAGCTCTCTGCCGGGAAGCAAACGCCGACGAAACCTGCCTTGGCCTCGTGCTTTGGATGCATACCTTCTCGCCGGCAAAGATGTGGATCGCCGGCCTGATTGCGCTCAACAAGCCGATCCTGCACTTTCACACGCAGTTTAATCTCGCTTTGCCTTGGTCTTCCATCGACATGGATTTCATGAATCTCCATCAGGCCGCGCATGGAGACCGCGAATTTGGCTTCATCTCGGCGCGATTGAAGTTGGCCCGCAAGGTGGTCGTGGGTTTCTGGCAGGATCCCGATACGGTGCTTGAGATCGCCGCCTGGACAAGAGCGGCTGCGGGCTGGCATGAATCGCAAAGTCTGAAAGTCGCTCGCTTCGGGGACAATATGCGGGAAGTCGCAGTCACCGAAGGTGACAAAGTCGCGGCTCAAGCCCAGCTGGGATACAGCGTGAATGGTTACGGAGTCGCCGATCTCGTGGAAAGGATTCAGCAGAGCTCCGAGACGGAGGTATCAAAACTTGTAGATGCCTACCGCCAAGATTACTCCATTGCCAAAGAGCATGATCGTCCGGAGGCTCTGCGCGCTGCTGCAAGAATCGAGCTGGGACTTCGCGGTTTTCTGACTGAGGGCGGCTTTGCTGCTTTCACCGATACCTTCCAGGATCTGCATGGGCTCGACCAACTGCCCGGCATCGCAGTTCAGCGCCTGATAGC
>Ga0302324_100010030_pt1 | contig 19683 bp, 16 predicted proteins | sample Palsa_T0_1_FD_201949 | JGI IMG/M metagenome (GOLD analysis project Ga0302324, IMG submission 201949) | Peat permafrost microbial communities from Stordalen Mire near Abisko, Sweden - Palsa_T0_1 | ecosystem: Environmental > Terrestrial > Soil > Palsa > Peat permafrost | place: Sweden: Abisko...
CAGTTTTGTTTCAGGAGTGCCAGTTCCGTCCCCACCGGGCCCCCGATCGTATCCCGGTATCGCATCCAAGACAATCGCTAGTCTAATGCCTGGACCGGTGCAAGTCCGTTTGTTTGATCGCGACAATTTCATCGATCTGCAATCTTGACAGTCGCCATACCCCTATGGTTTCATTCCGTCGCACGCATTGTGGGACTGGCAGCTCGCACGGAAAAAGTTCAGGTCTCATGTATGTCGTTCTGCATTTTCTGGTTGATTTGATCCCGGCAGAGTTGCACAACCGCAAAAAGGTACCGGTTTTGACGACTCTCTATACAAAACAGGCGAAGATACGCCGAAGTCATTGTCGAGATCGGACCGGCACATGTGGTCCGATGGAACCCGTGGTTTGCAGAACTTTTAGGAGGCGCAGTGATTTCACACAGATTCAGGTTTTCTATTTTGGCAACCGTGCTGTTCCTCGCCTGTTGCTTTACTGCCCGCGGGCAGTCCACCTTCGGTTCGATTTCAGGAACGGTCAAGGACTCCTCGGGCGCCGCTATCTCGGGCGCGGAGGTCACGCTGACCAGCACCGCCACGGGTGCAAGGCAGACATTTAATACCGATCAAAATGGATTGTATTCCTTCGTCAACGTGAGTCCCGGTGAGTACACCGTTGATGTGGATAAGACCGGTTTCAAGCGCTTCAAGCAAGAGGCCATAGACTTGCAGGTGCAACAGAGTATCCGTATTGACGCCAGCCTGGAGGTCGGCGCAGAAACCCAGACCGTGGAAGTCACCGCGGAGACTCCGTTGCTGCAGACCGACAATGCGTCGCTCGGCCAGGTCATTGACGAACGCAAGACCAACGAAACTCCTTTGAATGGCCGCAACGTTTTCAACCTCATCACGCTCTCTCCCGCTGCGATCGCGCAGGGTGGCGCCGGCGGTTCGCAGGTGGGCCAGAATCCGTTCAGCTGGGGCAACTACCAGGTGGGCGGCTCGTTCGGCAACGAGAGCGCCGAATACATCGACGGGCAACCTGTGAACATTGGTTACATCAATCTGCCCATCCTGATTCCAGACCAGGACGCCATATCCGAATTCAAGGTGCAGTACAACAACCTCGGGCCGGAATGGGGCAGGTTCTCCGGCGGCATCGTCAACCTGAGCACCAAGGGAGGAACGAACAAATTCCACGGGGAAGCGTACGAATATCTGCGCAACAAGGTCTTGAATTCCCGGCCATATTTTCCTCTTGGGGGGACGAATCCTCCTTACGTGCAGAATCAGTTCGGCGGCACGTTTGGCGGTCCGGTTATCAAAGACAAGACGTTTTTCTTTTTTGCCTATGACGGGTACCGTCAGCGGGCGTCGGCGGTTTTTACTACCACCGTGCCCACGGTGGCAGAGAGGAGCGGCACATTTCCTACGGACGCTCCCATTTACAATCCTTTGAGCATCAGCGCGGCGTGTGTGGCAAACGCTACGGCCGCGAATTGCGGTCGTACTCAATTCGCCAACAACACCATCCCTACGACGTCAATTAACCCGGCGGCGTTGGTGGAATTAAAATTCCTTCCGATGCCGACCAACGGCGCCGAAACCTCGAATTTCGCCGCGGCCGCGCCCTCAGGCGGCAACACGAATCAATACGTAGGTCGTGTTGATCAAAATTTGACCTCGACGCAGCATATTTTTACTCGTTACAACTTTTTCAACCTTCTGGATTTGCCCACGGATCCCTTCGGCACTGGGCTGTGCGCGGATCGTTGCGCGGAGACCTATCAGACCAACGCCGCCGTCATCGGCTACAGCAACTCCATTCGGCCTAATCTGTTGCTGAGTGTGAACCTCAGCGGCAGCCGCTTCCACTACTTGCGTTCGCCCAAGAACTCGGATTTTGACCTGACCCAGTACGGCTGGCCCGGTTCTTACAATACGGCAATTCCGAGCGCCGGCCGGTCGCCGTTCACACCCTGCTTCACGCCACAAGACTCCGCTGTTACCTGTTCCCAGGGTCAGAGCTTCATCACCGATCACGATACGCAATGGGCCATCTCCCCCAACCTCACATGGATCAAGGGACGGCACACCTTCTTCTTTGGCGGCCAACTGATTGAGACCTTCGACAACTACGCGCAGACAAACATCGCCAGCGGCGCCTTTGCTTTCGATGGCAGTTGGACGCAGAGCAATCCTGTGTCCGGCGGAACGGGCGGTATTTCCTTCGCCGATTTTCTGCTGGGATATGGCCTGAACCAATCGAGTGTGTTCAACCACAATTTCGGTGAGGCGCAGATTCCGGCCCTGGTGGCGCAAAAGGAAGCCTATCGAGGCTTGTTTTTCGGGGATACGTGGAGAGCGACATCGAAACTGACGGTCAACTACGGCCTGCGTTACGATTTGCAGGGACCGTGGACCGAGCGCCATGGCTGGATAAGCTATTGGGACCCGGCGGCGACCAATGCCTCGGTTACCGGCTGTAGCGGCGGATCATGCCCGGGCGACGTCTTCCTGGTTGGTAACGGTGTCAATAAGACCCGAGGCAACATCCCGCTGAAGAAGTACGAGTTCATGCCCCGTCTTGGAGTTGCTTATACCCTGGACCAGAAGACAGCCATTCGCGCAGGTTACGGCATCTTCTTCATCCCCAACTGGATATTTTTCAACCTCAACCCCAGCAATGATGCCATCAACCTGGCCTCCACGCTGTGGGTTGCAACCTCCAACGGCGGAATCACTCCCAACAGCACGCTGACGGCAACCAACTGCGCGTTCACCGCCGGCGCTCCTTCGGGAACGCTGAATTGCCCAACCAACGGACCCTTCGGTCCAAATGTCGTGACGCCCCTGGGCAGAGGGAACGTGTCGGCGTTTGATGCCGGTCAAAACATCACAGTAGCTCCCTACACGACGTATAAGGCGCCGTACGTCCAGCAGTTCAACCTGGACATTCAAAGAGAGCTACCGCTAGGGATCTTTGTCGATGCCGCGTTTGCAGGATCGCGGGGCGTACATTTGCCGAATCCGACTGCGACTCAAATTGACCAGATTCCGGACACAGACCTGGGTATGGGAAGCGCCCTGCTGGTGAACGTTCCGAATCCCTTCCAGGGGATAAACACTGTGAGCTCGCTCAACCCTGCCACAAACAAAACCGTTCTCGCCGGTCAGCTGCTCCGTCCCTACCCCCAGTATGGTGGCGTCAGCCTTGGCGGGGATGGCTGCTGCGCCAGTGACTATAGCTCGTTCCAACTCTCAGTCACGAAGCGGTTCACCGGGGGCGGATCGTTCCTGGCTGCCTACACAAACGAAAAGCTCCTCACCAATGCGGATACCCTGACCACCTGGCTGGAGAGCGGTGTTGGAGAAGTGCAAGACTGGAACAACCTGAAGGGAGAGTGGTCGCTCTCTTCCCAGGACGTATCCCAGCGCCTGGTAATGAGCTACGTTTATGACCTGCCCTTTGGTCACGGACAAAGGTACCTGACGGATGCCGGCAGCATTACGGGGAAGGCGGTTTCCGGATGGGGCGTCGATGGCATCACGACGTTTCAGAAGGGCTTCCCCCTGCCGATAAGCTATGGGAGTTCCACAGCGCTGTCACAGGCGAGTCTGGGAATCGGGACTTTGCGCCCGAATGTTGTGCCGGGATGTTCCAAGGGCGCATCGCACGTAGCTGCGAACGGGGGAATTGCCTGGTTCAACCCGACTTGCTTCACAGCTCCCAGCGACTTTGGCTTCGGGAACGAGTCGCGCGTGGACCCAACGCTTCGCGGTCAAGGGATCAGTAACTGGGACCTCGCGATATTCAAGACGACGAACTTCGGTCCGGGTGAAAGGTTCGGTTTGCAGTTCCGAACGGAGTTCTTCAATACGTTTAATCGCGTCCAGTTCGTCACACCGAATACCGCTTGCTGCGAAGCGAATAATGCGAGTTTCGGAGTTACGAATAACCAGTTGAACAATCCGAGGCTGATTCAATTCGCTCTGAAACTCCTGTTCTAGCGTGTGAGTGGAGGGCGCTACGGTTGAGAGAAACATTTCCATGAAGGAGCATCCACACAGAACGCCGCACGTGCGAAGCGCGTGGGTTTGACTTCTGCTAACCTTGCGATTGCATGAACCGGCGGATCACACGACGGGATTTCCTCGAATCGTTTGCCGCTATGGGCCTGGCGCTGCCCCTGCCTTTGTCTGCGGCCCTGCCATTGTTTGACGTGAAGCATCCGCGTGGCCTGGATTTCAGCCATGTAAATTCGCCTACTCCGCAGAAGTACCTGATTGAGACGATGGGCGGCGGAGTGGCGCTGTTCGATTACAACAATGACGGATTGCTCGACATTTTTCTGGTCAATAGCGGCCGGCTCGCCAACCCGATGCACCCACCCGAGAGCTTCGACCGGCAAAATCCCCGGAATTGGAATCGTCTCTACCGGCAGAATCCGGATGGCAGCTTCACCGACGTCACCAGGGAAGCCGGTTTGGCGAACGCGGGTGACGGCAATTACGGCATGGGTGTGGCGATCGGCGATTACGACAATGATGGCTTTCCCGATCTGTACGTCACCAACTACGGAAAAAACACCCTATACCACAACAATGGGAATGGCACCTTTACAGACGTTACCGCCAAGGCCGGCGTGGAGGCGGGTGGTTGGAGTTGCTCGGCAGGATTTTTTGATTACGACAACGACGGGCACCTGGATTTGCTTGTCACCCGCTACATGATATGGGATACGCAACACAGCAAGATCTGCGGGGCAGAGTGGCACACCTATTGCCCGCCGGCTGAGTTCCCGGCGACCACAAACATTCTTTATCGCAACCGCGGCGATGGCACATTCGAGGACGTCAGCCAGCGTTCTGGGATTGCCTCAATCAAGGGGCGCTCGCTTGGCGTGGCTTTCGCGGACTACGATGAGGATGGATTCACCGACATCTTCGTTTCCAACGACGGCATGCGCCAGTTTCTTTTCCACAATAACGGGAACGGGACATTCACCGAATGCGCTCTGGAAGCAGGCGCGGCGCTCACTGTCGATGGCAGGCCTCTTTCGGGCATGGGCACTGTCTTCCAGGATTACGACAACGACGGGCGGCCCGACATTCTGGTCACCGTGCTGCCGCGCGAGGTTTACGCGCTCTTTCACAATGACGGCAATGGATCATTCAGCTATCGCAGTCTGCAGGCAGGCCTGGGCTTGCTCTCGGCGGCAAGCTCGGGGTGGGGTCTTGGTCTTGAGGACTTCGACAACGATGGCTGGAAGGATTTGTTTGTCGCCCAGAGCCATGTGCTGGACAACGTAGAAGAGATCGACCATATGCTGCATTATAAAGAGCTGCCGCTTGTGGCGCTCAATCACAACGGGCGCTTCGAGCGAGCGGATTCAGGAGTTGCCGCAGCGATTGCCGGCCGCGGAGCAGCGTTCGGCGATTTGAATAACGATGGCTTTATGGATGTCGTCGTTACTTCGCTGGGAGGGGAGCCTCTGGTGCTCTTGAATCACGGCGGATCTGGAAACTGGCTTTCCATCTCCTTGCGCGGAACGCGCAGCAACCGCGATGGGCTGGGTGCGAGCGTGCAGGTCAACGGTCAGAAGCGATTCGCGACCACGTCCGGCAGCTACATTTCGGCCAACGACAAGCGTCTGCACTTTGGCCTCGGCGCCTCCGAGATGGCCAAAGTGGAAATTCACTGGCCCTCGGGCATCCACCAGATTCTCGAGGGTGTCAAGGCCAACCAGTTTCTCGAAGTCCGCGAGCCGGAGAAATCATGATCGGCGCCTTTCTGTCGGTCTTGCTCGCACTGCAGGCTTCCGGGTCTTCGGCCGTTGAGCATGTGCACGCCGGGGTCGCCGCAGAAAAGAGCGGACAATTGGACACAGCGCTGGCCGAGTTTCGGAAGGCCACCGAACTCGATCCCCAACTGGCGGCCGCCTTCGCCGATCTCGGTGGGGTATACATCGAGAAGCGCGATTATGCGGCCGCCATTCCGCCTCTGAAACGGGCCGTCGAGCTCAGCCCCAATCTCGAAGCGGCCCACCGCTTGTTGGGATACGCACTTCTGGCGCAAGGGTTTGCCACCGAAGCGATTCCACATCTCGAGCAGGCGCACGCGGAGGACGCGCTCGGAATCGCTCTGCTCGACGCGGGCAAATTGACGGAGGCGGTGGCAGTTCTGCAAAAAGCTCTGGCTCAAAGCCCGGATGATCCGGAGCTGCTCTATTACTATGGCCGGGCCTCCGGCCTGCTCTCCAAACAGGTTTTTGACCAACTCGAAGCCCGCTTCCCGGATTCCGCGCGTGCCCATGAAATGATGGCGCAGGATTACGCCGTGCTGCGAGATGTTCCTGGCGCCGAACGGGAATTTCTCCAGGCGTTGCGCCTGCGCCCGCAGACAGCGGGTTTGCACCTGCAGCTAGGGGAGCTGTACGCGCGCGCGCAACAATGGGATAGAGCCGAAGAACAATTCCGGTTAGAAACTGAAATTCAACCAGGGAGCGCAGAAGCATTTTATCGGCTCGGTGAAGCTCGGCTGCAGTTGGGTACATTCCACGAGGCGCGCGAGGCGCTCGTCCATTCCGACCAGTTGCGAGAGGATATGCCGGAAACCCTCTACCAGCTGGGAAAGGCGGCAGCTATGGACGGAGACGACACGATGGCGCAGCAAAGCTGGCAGCATCTTCTAAGCCTGGAGAAGAATACGGCGCTTGCCGCGCAAGCGCATTTTGGCCTGTCTGGCATTTATCGCAAACAGGGAAAGTCCGCCGACGCCGATCGCGAAATGGAAGCATTCCGCCAGTTGCAGAGCAAACCAGGCCACACCGACGTTCCGCCGAAGTAGAACCGACATCCTTTCGAAGAGTCATGGGCAACAAAGAGGTAGACCACTACCCTTATTCGAGCGGCTTCCACATCGAGTTCATTTCATAGATCTCAAGATGATTGACGATGCTGGTCTTTTGCCCCAAACTCAGTTCCAAGCCTTGACCGCGAGCGGTTTGCGCTATCTCGCGAACGATATACCGCACTCCTCCATCTACAAAGATTTCAGCAACACACTTGTCGATCAATACTTCCACCTGTCCCCGGCCGTTCTCGAGGTCTGCAGAGTGAATTGTGGTGAGAGTGTTTCCCTCATATGCAATAGCCAGCTCATCCCCATTGCTCAACGTAACTTGAAGTTTGACGTCGAGAGGCATAAAGCCAGCCATGCCCAGTTTCTGGTTGGCTTGTGCAGCGGTCAGTGTGGACCAGGCACGTGCCTTCCCGCGCAGCAGGGCTATCTCCTCAATGGGAGTAGCCTGCAATCTCAGGCCGTCTTTCGTGGTTTTCAGTTTGAATTCCGTGGGAAATAGCATCATCTGATTGAACGGCATGCCCTCAGGCTGAATCCTTCCCCATGCCAGTTGGACCCGCCTGCCATCCGGCATCTCCGCGAAGGATTGCGCCGCATACAGAAGATCGGCCCCGCGCGCGTTTTTTCCTTCAGCATAATGAAGGTCAGGAGATTCAGCGGTGAATATCTCGCCATCGAAACTGCCGATCACGTAGCTGGACGAGCCACCATGAAGGATCCACTTTTTATGATTTTTATCTCCATCGATTGGGAGCTCAAAAAGGTCCGGGCATTCATGGAGACCTTTAAGATGGCTCTTTCGTGCCCACGTCTTGAGATCGGCAGAGGTGTAAAAGGTCATGCCGTCCTTCTCAAATAAGACCATCACCCAGTGCCTGGTCGGTTCATACCAGAAGACCTTGGGATCCCTTGTGTCGTTCGAGCCTGCCTCGCGATTGCTGTCCAGAACAGGATTGCCAACATACCGAGTGAACGTAGCTCCATTGTCTGTGCTGTACGCGACGCACTGCACCTGTTTATGCGAGATGCGGTCAAACGCCGTATAGATCAGCACGAGCGCGTCTTTACCCCAGCCTCCATCGTTGTTGTGGTCCACGAGACTCGAGCCGGACCAAGGTGAGCCAAGCTTGTCGACCATCAGCGCAGGCGCCAGCTCCCGCCAGTGAATCAGGTCCTTGCTGACTGCGTGGCCCCAATACATGAAGTCGGTATCCCACTTGATTCCAAAGGGAAAAGCCTGCCAGAAAAGATGGTATTGGCCGTTCAAAAAGATCGGACCGTTGACGTCATTGCTCCAGCCACGCTTAACGGTGAAGTGGAACTGCGGCCGATTGCTCTCCTTGTATAAGGTGGCGGCTCCCTCAATCTGGTTCGCCTGATAAATACGATCCAAAGCAGCTTGCGCGGAAGGGCCCGAGAAATCGGATGGACCAGTCAGGGTAATGGTACTGCCCTTGAATTCGCTAACATCGAGGAAAATCCAATAGTCGACGGCATGCTCCGCCAATTGCACCGGGAACTCACGCTTTTGAATTCCGCCGACGCGAATCTCAAATATCCGCATGTCACTTTCGCGTTCAACAGGGATATTCAGATATCGCCGCGTGATGTGAATTGTTCTGCTTTGCGCGAGTAATGAGATTGCCGGGCAAAAAGCAACAGCCAGGAAGCAAGTGACGGATCGAAGTCGCAGTTGGTTCGCCGTTAGGAGCAACCTGTTACCGTTCGAATTGGAGATCACGAGGCGAAGCATCAGCAATAAATGCACGATCAGCCTCCAGAACGAAACTCATTCAAGCCATGCCGCCTCAATCGAGAAGGCGGGTCGTACATATGCCACACTACTCGATCAAGACTGTGAGGTCCACGATTGACATCTACACCCAGGCGATTGCGCCAGCCAAACGCGAGGCCCAGGCCTCCGTGCTTTCGCTGCTCTATCTCATCCGAGGTACTCGTTGCAGAGTAGGGTTGTACCAATTGGAGCTAGCAAAGCCGGATCGCTCTGATTCCTACGACGCCTCGAGTGGAAACCCCACATAGTTTTCCGCAAAGGAAGTAGCTGCCGCTCGCGAGGTCATCACGTACTCCAGCTCCGCAAGCTGACGCTTGCGGTCGAATGCAGGCTCGTTCTCGAACCGGTGCAGCAGCGACGTCATCCACCACGAGAAGCGCTGCGCCTTCCAGATCCGTCGCAGGCAGGTCTTGGAGTAGCTTTCCAGCCTTCGCCCATCCCCATCGCAATAAAACTTTCCCACTGCTTCCGCCAGATAGTACACGTCGGCGAACGCAAGGTTCATACCCTTCGCACCGGTAGGCGGCACAATATGCGCTGCATCTCCAGCAAGAAACAACCGGCCGAATTGCAGCGGCTCGGCCACAAAGCTCCGCATTCCGGTCACGCCCTTTTGAAGAATGCGGCCCTCGGTCGGCCCCCACCCATCCGTGCAACTCAGGCGAGTTTGCAATTCGCTCCAGATCCGTTCATCGCTCCACTGCGCGATATTCTCATCCGGGGCGCACTGCAGATAAAGCCGCGTGATGCGTGGCGAGCGCATGCTGTACAGCGCAAAACCTCGCGGATGGTGCATATAAACCAGCTCTTCCCGCGACGGCGCCGCCTCCGCCAGGATGCCCAGCCAGGCAAAGGGATAGGCGCGCTCGTAGATGCTCAGTGCGCCTTGAGGGAAGACGCCTCGGCAAATACCGTGGAACCCATCGCAGCCTGCGATGTATTCGCAGCGGATCTCATCCATATTTCCATCCCGGTTCACGCGGATCCGTGGTCTTTCCGACGCGATTCCTTCCACAGAAACTTCTCCGCACTCGAAACGCACATCGCCATCATCCGCAAGGCGCCGCTCGATCAGATCCTTGACGACCTCCTGCTGGCCATAAACCGTCACGCACTTGCCGGTGAGCTCCACAAACGGAATTCGGTGCCGCATACCGTGAAGTCCAAGTTCGATTCCCTCATGGCGAAGCCCCTCGCGTTCGAGTCGTTCGCTCACGCCGGCTTCGCGCAACATCTGCACACTGGTGTGCTCGAGGACCCCGGCCCGCACTCGCTCCTCGCAGTAGGCGCGTGATTTTGCCTCCAGCACAATGGAGTGGATCCCTTTGAGGTGCAGCAGATGCGAGAGCATCAGTCCCGCCGGACCCGCTCCCACAATTCCGACTTGTGTCTCGAACCGCGCCATGCTTCGCCAGTCACTTCACCGGTTGTTCGTTCAAGATCTCCCGGGCCGCGTGGAACGCCGAATTCGCGGCGGGAACCCCGCAATAGATCGCGCAATGCAGAAGAACCTCGCGAATTTCTTCCGCGGTGACTCCGTTGTTCGCGGCAGCCCGCATATGAAGGCGCAGTTCTTCGCCGCGGTTCAGTGCGACCAGCAGGCCAATGGTCAGCAGGCTGCGCGTGTGCCGCGGCAGGCCTGGACGCGTCCAGATCTCTCCCCATGCATAGCGCGTAGTCAGATCCTGAAACTCCGCATCCAGATCGTTCTTTACTGCCTCAGCACGATCGACATGCGCATCTCCCAGCACGCTCCGCCGAACCTGCATGCCCGCCTCGTGACGTTCTCGTTCATCCATCGATTTCTTCCCCTTCGGCAAGGTGTTGCACTACCGCTCCGGCGAACTCATCCGCACACTCCCACGCCGACAGGTGGGAAGCATCCAGCTCCAGGTACCGAGACTCTCGAATGGCCGCATGCAGCGCACGCCCATCGCTGGGAGGTGTCGCCGGATCATGTGTCCCGGTGATCACCAGGCTTGCTGTTTCAATCGCCCCGATTTGCGCGCGAAGATCAGCATCGCACAGCACCGCACAACACGCGGTATAGCCGCGGGGATCGGTGGCTGCGATCATCTCGCGGATCTGCTCCATCTCTTCCGGATGGCGCGCACGATAGGTTGGCGTGAACCATCTCTCGAGCGTCGCCGCAGCCAGCGGAGACATGCCCGTATCCTGCACCGTCGCGATCCTTTGCTCCCACATCTCCCGGGTTCCGATACGCGCCGCCGTATTGGCAAAGATCAACCGATGCAAACGCTGCGGTGCATAAATCCCAAGCCAGAGAGCCACAAGCCCTCCCAGCGACAGTCCACACACACTCGCTCGATCCGCTTCCACCTCATCCAGCAACCGCAACACATCGCGTCCCAATTGCTCGATCGTGAAAGGTTCGAGCGCAACGCTGCTTTCTCCGTGACCTCGCATGTCGAAGCGCAGCACCCGGTACCTGCTCTCCAAAGCCGGCAGCACTTTGTCCCACATGTGCAGATTCGATCCAAGCGAATTGGCAAGCACCAGGACAGTCCCACCCGGGTTGCCGCTCAGCTCATAGCGCAGGCGCCCGCCGCCGCTCTCAGTCGTAGGCATCCTGGTTCCCCACAACCCGTGCAATGAATCGCTGGGTGCTGCCGAGGTAGTTGCGAGCATCAAGCAACTCATCGATCTCCGCATCGCTCAGGTGCGCCTTCACTTCGGGCATCTGCTTCAACACATCGGACAACCGGCGTTTCTCCGTCAGCGCCCGGTCCGCAGCCCTGCGCAGAAGGTCGTGTGCCGCAACCCGTCCCATCCTGGGCGCAAGCGCCACACTCACTGCCTCGGAAAGCAGCAATCCCAACCTCGCCTCCATGTTCGCCTGCATGCATGCCGCATCTACCTTCATCCCTTTGGCCATCTCGATCGCATAGGCGAGCGAAGCCGATGCCAGCCGAAAGGCCTCCGGCACGGTATCCCATTCCGCCTGCCACAAGCCAGGCCCGCGCTCATGTTCCTGCGGCATCGCATGCAGCATCGTAGCCGCCAGTCCCGGCATCTTCGCGTGGATCGCAATCAATGCTGCGCTGGCCACAGGATTGTGCTTGTGCGGCATGGTCGACGAGCCGCCTCGTCCCTCGCGGGCGCCTTCCGATACCTCACTCACTTCGGCCTGCATTAAAAGCGCAACATCCCTGCCGAACTTCGCCAGCGTCCCGGTCAGAATCGCAAGCATCTGGACCATCGCAACCAGATTGTCGCGCTGCGTATGCCAGGGCAGTTCGGGCTCAGCCAGATCGAGAAGCCGGGCAAGCTCCGCCGAAATCGCACCTCCTGCCGTTCCCAGGGAAGCCAAGGTTCCCACAGCTCCGCCAAACTGCATCACAAGCACACGATTCGCTTCTGCGTGGATGCGCTCGCGGTCGCGCCGCAACCCAACCAGAATCCCTGCCAGCTTCAACCCGAGCGTGGTCGGTGGACCAGGCTGCAACCACGTTCTCCCTTGCATCACCGTGTCTCTGTGCCTTCTCACCTGGTCCACCAACGCTTCGTCCAGCCGCGCCAGCGCTGCCTGCAGCAGATCCAAGGCCTCCCGCATCTGCAACACCAACGCCGTGTCGAGGACATCTTGACTCGTCGCCCCCAGGTGAACCGATCGCGCCGCAGCTTCGCTCCGCGCCATTATCGCCGCCGTAAGCTGCCGGACAAAGGGAATGGCCACGTTTCCGGCGTCCTTTGCCTCAAGCAGCAGAGCACCCATGTCAACGAAATCCGTCTTGAGCAACTGCTCCAGCACCGCTGCGGAACCCGCCTCCGCTCGCCCGTTGCTTTCCAGCGCGCAACTAAGCGCCCACTCGAAGCGGGTCATGGCGCGCAACTGCTCCACTGGCGAAAACACGCGCGTCATCTCCGGCGTCGAGAAAAGAAACGAGTTCATTCCTTCATTGATCATGCAAACAGACCGAGCTCGTTACCACGCAAAGAAGACCGTCTCACCTGTCCCCTGCAGGATGACGTCCCACCTATACACGTTCGCTCGACTTTCGTCCGGCCGGGCGATCAAGGTAGCACGCCGCTCCTGGGGAATCGCCGTAAGCACCGGATCGCCTTGATTGGCCTGCTCATCGGCGAAGTACACACGCGTGACCAGGTGTCGCAGCAGTCCGCGGGCAAACACCAGAACCAGCATGTGTGGCGCGTGTGCGCGCTCAACCCCTGGCCCCACCGGTGCGGGGCGGGCCATAACAATAGAAAAGTTTCCGTCTGCGTCCGTCGCCGTGCGCCGGAATCCTGCAGGAAAAACACCCGCCTCGCCATCTCCGCCTAATTTATCTCCAACCTTTGACGCGCTCCAAAACTCCAGCATCGCGTCGGGCACCGGGGAGCCATCGCGGTCCGAAACCCGGCCGCGTATCTCGATTACTCCGCCCGTCTCCAGGGTGAGCGCCGGGGTTCGCTCGATCAGGTAATCAAGCCCGATCCGGAAGTAGGGCCCCACCGTCTGTGAACCGGCTGGGATTTGTACGGAGTCGCCGCTCATCGATGCCTCTCCTCAAACGGCGTGTCGCCTCTTCCCCGCAGCACAACATCCCAGGAGTACGCCAGCAGGTAATTGGGCTCCGATCGCTCCATATCGAGCCGCGAAACAAGGCGCTGTCTCGCCGCTGCATCGGGAATGCTGTTGAAGATTGGATCCAGCGGCTGCAAGGGATCGCCCGGAAAATACATCTGGGTTACCAGCCGCGAAAGAATGCCCGCTCCAAAAAGCGAAAAATGAATGTGCGCCGGCCGCCATGCGTTGTAGTGGTTGCCCCACGGATAGGCGCCCGGCTTCACCGTCTTGAACCAATAGTGCCCGTGTTCGTCGGTGAGCGTGCGCCCCGCGCCGGTGAAGTTCGGATCGAGCGGAGCATCGTGCGAATCCACCTTGTGCTGATAGCGCCCCGACGCATTGGCCTGCCACACCTCAACCAGGGCTCCGCGTACCGGCCTGCCGTCTTCATCCAGCACACGGCCATGCACCAGGATCCGTTCCCCGATCGGATCGCCTCCGTGCTGCGCTGTCAGATCGTTATCGCGCTCGCGAAGCAAATCATGCCCAAACACCGGTCCCGTCCTCTCTGTCAGCGTCTTGGGCAAGAGAACCAGCGGCATGCGCGGCGAACGCGGAATCGACGACAGGTAGGGAGGAAAATGATACTCAGGCTGCGTTCCCGGTATCGCCAGTTCTACGATGGACGGGTTGATCATATCTCTCCTCAAACGCGCTCGATGGCCAGCGCAATACCCTGGCCCACCCCGATACACATGGTTGCCAAGGCCAGCTTGCCGCCGGACTTCTGCAACTGATGCGCGGCCGTCATCACCAACCGCGCGCCGCTCATTCCCAGCGGATGCCCCAGGGCAATCGCGCCGCCCGTGGCGTTAACATGCTCGGCATCATCGGGCAGACCGAATTGCCGAAGGCAAGCGAGCGATTGGCTGGCGAACGCCTCGTTCAACTGAATCCAATCGAAGTCAGCGATCTTCTTCCCCAGGCGCGTGAGCAGCTTCCGGGTCGCGGGCACAGGCCCAATGCCCATGACCCGGGGAGGTACACCGGCGGTTGCCATCCCCAGAATCCGTGCAACGGCGCGCAGTCCGTAGCGAACGGCTGCCTCTTCCGAAGCGACGATCATCGCGGCAGCCCCGTCGTTCACGCCCGAAGCATTCCCCGCCGTTACAGTGCCGCCGGGAAACAGCGGTTTGAGCGCAGTCAGCTTCTCAACCGTGGTATCTGGCCGCGGATGCTCGTCCTGCGACACGACTTTTCTTTCCTTTTTGCCGGGCGTCTCCACCGGCACGATTTCTTCTGCGAAGAAGCCGCACTCCATGGCACGGGCCGCCCGCATCTGGCTGCGCCACGCAAACGCGTCCTGCGCTGCCCGTTCTACGCGGCAGTCGCGGGCAACATTCTCCGCCGTCTCGGGCATCGAGTCCGTACCGTAGGTCGCTTGCATCCGGGAATTGACAAAGCGCCACCCGATCGTCGTGTCGAAGATCTCCGCCGACCGTTGAAACGCGGACTCTGCTTTGCCGGTTACGAATGGCGCACGCGACATCGACTCCACTCCGCCCGCAATGGTGAACTCCGCCTCTCCGCAGGCGATGGCACGCGCCGCCGTTCCCACTGCATCCATGCCCGATCCGCAAAGCCGGTTCATGGTCGTTCCCGGAACACTCTCAGGAAGACCAGCCAGCAGCGAAGCCATGCGCGCCACATTCCTGTTGTCTTCCCCAGCCTGGTTGGCACATCCCAGAATCACCTCATCCAGCGCACTCCAGTCAATGCCGGGGTTGCGCTTCAACAACTCGCGAATCGGGATGGCGGCCAGATCGTCCGCGCGTACCTGCGCCAGTGCGCCGCCATAACGGCCAATCGGCGTGCGCACCGCATCGCACAGGAACACTTGCCTCACGCCTCGTCCCCCGGCACGCCGTGAGCCGCTGCAGTCCGTGCCCTGAGTTCGCGAAGCACGTCAAGCTCAGCGACTCTCGGAGCTTCGGTCTCGCCACACTTCTCTGCGAATCGAATCTCCCAACCTGTGCTCTCCACAATCGTCCTTCGGTCTACGCCCGGATGTATGCTCACAACCTCCAACTCCCGCGATTCGGGATGGGGCCGAAGAATGCACTGATTGGTAATCACGGCCGCTGGTCCCCTTCCCGGCAGGCCTGCCTTCTCGCGCGCATCGCCTCCGGTGAGAAACCCGACCGACGTAACAAAATCGAGCTTGTGCACAAGCGTGCGCTTGGAGTGTTTCACCATAATCAGAACCTCTTTGGCCGAGGAACTGATCTCCGGCGCCCCGCCCGCTCCCGGCAACCGCACCTTCGGCTTAGCGTACGGGCCCACGACGGTCGTGTTGATGTTGGCAAAGCGATCCAGTTGTGCAGCGCCTAGAAATCCTACGTCCACCCGCCCACCCTGCAGCCAGTAGCGGAAGATCTCCGGGGTGGACACCACCGTATCGGCCGTGTCGGCCAGGTTGCCGTCCCCAATGGACAGCGGCAGCACCGGGGGCTTTGCGCCGATCGGCCCCGACTCGTAGATCAGCACCACTTCCGGCGCGTGGGAGAGCCGCGCGAGATTTGCCGCGGTGGACGGCAGCCCGATTCCCACAAAACACACTGCGCCGTTGCGCAGCATGCGCGCCGCAGCCACCGTCATCATTTCGTCCGCGGAATACGCAGCGTTCACGGGTACACCGCCCGCGCATTCGTGTCGTTCTGCAGCATAAGGTACTCGGCAAAACTCTGTGTGTTGCGAATGTGTTTTTCGACCCACGCGGTGAAGCGCTCCCGACTACGGGAAACCTGGTCCCAGGCTCGATAAAACACGTTGTCGCGGTCGTAATACCCATGCGCGTAGGACGGCGTCGCCCCACGCGGCACCTCACACACAGCCGTCACCACCCAACTGGGCAGAATACAGGCGTTCGGCGGCGCATCCAACGAACGCACGCGCTCCTCAACCGTGACGATCGCCCGCTTTGCGGCCAGTACTGCCTCCTTCTGCACGCCCAGGATTCCCCACAACAGCACATTACCCTTCCAGTCCGCCTTTTGCGCGTGGATCACGGTTACATCCGGCCTGACCGCGGGCGTTGCTGCGAGCACCTCTCCGGTGAAGGGACACGTAATACTACGTATTCGGTCATTGACCTTGGCAAAATCCGATCCCGCGTACCCCCGCAAAACTGCAAATGGCAGGTTGGCCGCGCCCGCGACATACGCATTTGCCAGATCGCTATGGCTCCGCTCTTCGATTTCGAGCGGACCAGGCCAGCCGTTCTCCACGGCATCGCGAAACCTATGCAGAGAACCAACTCCAGGGTTTCCGCCCCACGAGAACGTCAGCTTCCCTGCACATCCGGCCCCGATCAACTGGTCGTAGATGAGATCCGGTGTCATGCGGACGAGGGACAGGTTCCGCCGGCCCTGGCGGATGATCTCATGGCCGGCCGCAAACGGGATGAGGTGGGTAAACCCCTCCAGGGCAACGCTGTCGCCGTCGTGTACATGCGCAGCAACTGCTTCGGCTAACGTGAGCCAGTCCGCCATCCGCCCCCCCTTTTTGACCGACCGCCGCATTATTACCCAAATAAGCAATCTTGTACAAGGTGTGCGATAATCGCTCAGCAAAAAACAGGACATCGTCAAAGGCCTGTAACGACTCCCGATGAGCCCGGTTATATCCGCACCGATCGCTGTACAAACGGCCTCCGCCGACGAGTTCACCTCCCAGGCGGGAAACCCCGACTTCATGCTCTCCCTTGCTCGTGGGCTTCGGGTCATCGAAAGCTTCGAGGGTCATCACGACGGGCGCAGTATCGTCGAAATCTCCCAATCCACGGGGCTCTCCCGCGCTTCCATCCGCCGCATCCTGCTCACCCTCGAACTTCTCGGCTACGTTGAGCGCAGCCGCCAGGTTTACCGGCTCAGGACTCAGGTTCTCCGCCTCGGCTTCTCTTACCTCTCGTCCTCATCGGTAGTGGAAGCCGCCCGGCCCGTCCTCGAGCAGATCTCTGAGGAGCTGCACGAGTCGTCCTCGATGAGCATGCTCGACGCCGGTCAGATCGTGTACGTAGCGCGATCCGCCGCCAGCCGTATTCTCGCCGCCGGACTCTCCGTCGGCAGCCGCCTGCCGGCTTATTGCACCTCGATGGGGCGCGTTCTGCTCGCCGCGCTGCCCGATGAGGAACTTGCCGCATACCTGCGCGATCTCAAGCCTCGGGCCTATACGCCCAAGACCCTCACCCGCATCCCACAAATCAGGAAAGCGATTTTACAAGTACGAAAGGACTGTTATGCCATCGTAGACGGGGAGCTCGAACCCGGCTTGCGATCCATTGCCGTTCCGGTCTTCACGCGCGGCAATCGGGTGGTCGCGGCCATCAACGTTGGAACTCATATTTCGCGTGTCGATCGCGCCACTCTTACGCAACGCTGCCTCCCCGCTTTGCAGAAAGGCGCCCGAACACTGCGCAGCATACTCATCTGATTCCCACATTCACCGCTTATCAGGAACTTGCATATGTCTTCTCCCGTTCGCGCCGACCATGTCGGCAGCTTGCTCCGCCCGGCGGACCTGCTCCGCGCCCGCACCTCGCACATCGCTCCCTCGGAACTCGAGGCCGTCGAGAACCGGCATGTACTGCGCGTTTTTGAGCGTCAGAAGCAGATTGGGCTCGACATCTTTACCGACGGTGAACTGCGGCGCACCAACTTCATGAGCGATTTCACCGACGCCGTGGAAGGCTTCGACTTCGGCGACGCCGTCCCGCGTCAATGGAAAGACGATGACGAAAAAGCGCAACACTCCACCGCAACTGTCAGCAGCGTCAATGGCGTCGTCACCTCGAAGCTCAAGCAGCGCCAGCCGCTTACCGGACGGGAGCTTGCCTTCCTCAAAGATCACGCTCCCGGACCAATCAAGATCACCTTGCCCAGCGCGACACAATTTCCGGCCATCTCGTTCAAATACGGCATCACGGACGCGATCTACCACGATCCGTATGCATTGCTCAGCACCATCACCACCATCATGGCGGAAGACATCCGCACGCTGGCCACCAGCGGCATCTCCTATCTGCAGATCGATGCGCCCCGCTACAGTTACTATCTCGATCCGAAGTGGACTGCGTGGATGGAGAAGGAACTGCGCGTCGATCCGGCGCAGATGCTGACCGCCTCCCTCAACGCCGACAACGCCTGCTTTGCGGCCGGTCGCCATCCCGGCGTCACCCTCGCAATCCATCTCTGCCGCGGCAACAACCGCAGCCACTGGTACGCGGAAGGAGGTTACGACGCCATCGCCGAACGTCTCTTCCACGAACTGGCCGTCGATCGTTTTCTCCTCGAATACGATGACGAGCGCTCCGGCACCTTCGAGCCGCTGCGACTTGTACCTGGAGGGAAAGTCGTGGTGCTGGGACTGGTCAGCAGCAAACGACCCGAACTGGAAAGCAAAGAAGGTCTGCTCAGACGGATCAATGAGGCAGCTCGGTTCCTTCCACTGGAGCAACTCGCCATTAGTCCTCAGTGTGGGTTCGCGTCAACTATGGAGGGCAACTTACTAACCGAGGAAGAGCAGTGGGCCAAGCTGCAGCTTGTGGTTGACGTCGCACGCGAAGTTTGGGGCTGAATGCACAGCGGCTTTGGGGGACCTACATGCCCGGTACCTTCTGTTACCGACATGCCCGCTCGCACATGTCTGAGAATACGTCGGGCTTTAGCCCCTGAGGTAGGGCTTTCCCGCCAGGCGCAGACTTTTTAAACCGGGCGACTCGAACATCACCCTCCTGGTCCTGATGTGCCGGGTTGTTTCTTCAGAAGCCTCCCTAGCTGGTGCACCGCACCCGCCATCTGGTCTGCCGGGGTGGCTGCAAACCCAAGCACGAACCCATGGCGCGGCTTATTCATATAACAGGGCGACAGTGGCCATAGGCATAAGCCGTACTTTGCTGCTTCACTCGCGATTTCTGCGTCGTTAAATCCTGATGGGAGGGTCACCGTCAGGTGCATTCCGGCCGCCGCGCCGTGGATCTCCAGCTTATCCCTGCAAGTGTTCTGCACGCTCTCCACCAGAGCAGTCCGGCGTTCCTTATAGAGGGCTCGCATGCGGCGAATATGCCGGGCAAATCGACCGTTACGGATAAAATCTGTGAGCACTTCCTGGAATAAGTAGGAGGGGAAGATACCTAACGAGAGTCGTACTGCCATAAATCTTTCAATGAGATCGGGCGGGATAACAATATAACTCACTCTTACGGAGGGAAAGATAACCCTGCTGAATGTCCCAATGTAAATCACGCGTGTGTCCAAATCGATCCCCTGCAGGGAGGAAACCGATGGAGTGTCGTAACGGTATGCGCCGTCATAGTCGTCTTCCACAACCCATGCTCCATTATCCCGAGCCCAAGCCAGCAGACGCAGTCGGCGAGAAGCGCTCATGGTAACGCCGAGGGGATATTGGTGCGACGGCGTAACAAACGCGGCACGCGCTTTCGGCAGCAGATTAATCCCT
>Ga0302324_100010031_pt1 | contig 19682 bp, 13 predicted proteins | sample Palsa_T0_1_FD_201949 | JGI IMG/M metagenome (GOLD analysis project Ga0302324, IMG submission 201949) | Peat permafrost microbial communities from Stordalen Mire near Abisko, Sweden - Palsa_T0_1 | ecosystem: Environmental > Terrestrial > Soil > Palsa > Peat permafrost | place: Sweden: Abisko...
CACGCCTCCCAATACTGCGGCGCTCAGCGAGGCGCAGGCTGCACTCGCCAAGCTTTTCGGTAAGAGCTGACCCGAACGCATCAGGAGCAGAATCAACTTTTGCGCACGCGCTCCGTCAATCGCGCTAGGAGCCGTTGAAACGGCGAGTTCTTTCTCACTTCAACCTTCGTATGGCGTACGCCGGTGTCGTTGACGAGTTCTCCCCGGCCGTTATCGATCTCAAGGTTTCCGGCGCCCAGGATCTCAAGTGTTTCCTCGAGGGAATAAGGGGCTTTGCGCTGCGCGGGCGGCTCCTTGCTGCGCAGCGATTTACTGCGAGCCGCAGCGGCACGCGCGGCAGCCGACCCGGTTCTTACGCTGCCCGCCGGAGTTACCGCGGCTCGCGGCGCATCCGCGCGGTCGACGTCCAGAAGCTTGATTTCGTCAGATTGCGTTGCCGGTTGAATCTCGGCAAAGCTCGGGGCGGAGGTCTTGTCGGCGGTCGTTGCGCGTCCGCGCTCCTGCGAAGTCACAGGCACCACCGCGACGGCGGCGAAGTCCGAGCGGACGTATTGCGCTACCTGTCGCGCCGCGTTCGCGTCGCCGAAGAATCCAAGCCGCAGCCCGTACCATTTGCGCCCGTCGCGATTGCCTTCCACGGTATAGAGCGTATAGGCGCTGAAGATTGCAAGTGGCGGCACCTTCTCGAGCGCCATCGACTCCATAGACCATTGCAGCTGCACCGCGAATGAGACGGCGGCATTGTCCTGCACGGCTGCCTGCAGTGCGCGACGCGTGCCCGTGTCCTCGGGACGCAGCATTGGAATGCCGTCCGATACCTCGGTGGCGGCGGCGCGCGGGGACTCCTCGCTCCGGCGGGTCTCGAGAATCTGCATGACCTGCGTGTCCGTAAGACTTTGTGCTGCCTGCGCGGCACCCGCCTCGCTGCGGGGCGCTGCGGTCGCCGGCACATTGGGGTTCGTGTCCCTGTCGTCCAACGCCGCGAGCACCTCGCGCACGTTCGACAAGGGCATCTTCGGCGCCGACCGGACAGGACGCGGCGCAGCGGCGCTGTTGCGATGCTGCGCGACAACTGCTGCGGGTGGCGGCTGTTTGGACGCCATTGGCGCGGCAGCGGCTGCAGCCTGGGGCGGCGCGAGCGGCGTCGCGGGCGATGGTTGCTCGCGCACTGCGTTCACGTTGGCGGCGGTCTCATCAGACGCCCCGGGTGGCGCGGGGGATGGTGATACCGAAGTCGGCGGCGCGATGTTGGCGACACTCTCCTCGAGTGGCGCGCCAATTGGCTGCGGCGCTGCTGCCGGCGGCCGCGAGTGCGCCGTCACCGCCGCGCCGGAGCGCAGGCGCTTGCCCGGCGCCTCACCCGCCCATGCGCCGGGATAAATGTCGCGCACGACACTCAGCCAGTCTTCAGCTTCCTCCAGGGTGCCGAAATGCCCCATGTGCAGACGGAAGCGCTCACGGCCATCCTCGAGACGGCGGCTGACAAAGAATCTGAAACGCTTAAGCTCGGGTGCTTCGGGGTGGACGAGCGCCATCGGCGTCGTCGAGGAACACAAGTTGATGACGAACGTATCGCCAGTGACTGCAGCTGCGCTGCGATCCGCCGCATTTCGATGGGATTCGCCGTCGGCTGCCAACTGTGGCTTCAGCGTCATGTGTCTCCCTGAATCAATAAATCTTTCGGCGGCCGGTCATCGATTCCAGCTCATATTGACGATGGGGAGTGCAAGCGTCCGCGCGAAGCGCGACCGTGGCAGCCCCGCCGTCATAGGAACTCGCGTCCATTAGACCAGTGGCTTTGCGTCCCCGCCTTTCGACGGGTTTGCCCAGTTCACGAGGTGTGCAGTGTCGAAGCGTCGCCGAAAAGAGTCAAGGGTTTGACGCGGTAGTTGGCAGGCGTATCACTGAAGTATTGGGATCAAGCAACATAATCCATCAATCAACTCGCGGCGCGTGCCACGCTGTCTTGCGCGAACAGCGTACCCGCCTGCAGCAGCTCAGTCATTGCCGCAGCGGCAAGCGGTCTGGCCAAGTAGAAGCCCTGTGCAGCATCGCAGCGACGCTCGCGCAGGAATATCAGCTGCTCATTGGTCTCGATGCCTTCGGCAACCACGCGCTTGCCGAGCGCATGCGCCATGGCGATGATGGTTTCAACGAGAGTTGCCGACGCTGGATTCTGCGGCACTTCATCGAGGAACGTGCGGTCAATCTTCACCGTGTCGATCGGATACTGGCGCAGATAGCTCAGGGAGGAATATCCCGTGCCAAAATCATCGAGGGCGAGATGCACGCCGAGCTGGGCAAGACGCGCAAGCGCGGCTCCTACTGCAGCGTTCGCGAGTACGCTTTCGGTGAGCTCAAGCTCCAGCAGCGCGGCCGGTAGATTGTATTTTTCAAGCGCGCGCCGCACGAGCCGTGGGAATTCGGCGTGCTGCAGCTGTTGCGCGGATACATTGAGAGCCAGCCGCGGCGGAGCGATGTCGCGCTCGCGCCAGCTGGCAAGCTGCGCGCATGCCGCATCGAGCACCCACCCGCCAATATCAACAATGAGACCACTCTCCTCGGCCGCCGGCACGAATTCTCCCGGGTAGCGCATGCCATCGCGCGGCGTCTGCCAGCGCAGCAGTGCCTCGACTCCGACCAGTTCACCGCCGGCGACGCCGAATTGCGGTTGATAGAAGAGTGAGAATTCGCGTCCGCGCAGCGCATGCTGCAGACCGGTGTCGGTCGGCTTTGCGGGCTTGGTGGCCATGTGGGGATCAAAGAACATCATGCGGCCGCGCCCCAGATCCTTGGCGCGATACATCGCGGTGTCGGCGTTGCGCATCAGATCCTCGATCGTCTTCGCATCATCCGGGAACAGCGTGATGCCGATACTCGCGCAGACGTAGCAGTCGCGGCCGGCAATGTTCACCGGCAGTTGCAGGGACTCGATAATCCGCGCAGCGACCGCGGCGGCGGCGTCCGGCTCAGCGACGTTGCGCAGGATCACTGTGAACTCATCCCCGCCCAGACGCGCCACCGTGTCACCGTCCTTGATGCACGACCGCAGGCGCTGCGCCACGATTGTCAGCAGCTGATCTCCGGCGGTGTGTCCCACCGAATCATTGACGCGCTTGAAGTGATCCAGATCGATATACAGCAGCGCGCCGCGACTCAAGCCCGCGGCCGAGTTGGCTAGCTCTTGGGCAAGCCGGTCGCGAAACAACAGACGATTGGGCAGAGCGGTAAGAAGATCGTAATGCGCCTGCCGGTACAGGCGTTCGTCACGCGCGCTCTTCGAGAGCGCAACCGCCAATCGCTCGGCGAACTTGCCGCCGCAGTGCGCGACGACGGGATCAGCGACGGGAACCTCACGGTAGCCCACGGCGAGAATAGCCTCCAGGCGCTCCGCGACGATGACGGGCCACACCCAGAAGAAAATGGCGCCGGTATCGGCGAGCGGCTTCAGGAAGCTGTGGCGCGATTCCTCGCAGCGCACGACGGTGAGCCCATTTGTCTGTCCCGTGAGCGCCTCCAGCATGTCATCGTCGAGCGCGATGCGGTTTACCGGCAGGTCCGCAAGACCGCTCGCCGCCAGGAATACGCGACCGCGTCCCGGGGCATCCGCATCACGCAGTGTTATCCCGACGCTCTGGCAGTGAGTGAGCTCCTGCACCCGCGACAGAATGGTGTCGAGGACGTGTTCAAGATCCACGGAACGCAGCAGCAGCTGATCGATCTGTGCAAGCGTCTCGAGCACGCGGAACTGCTCATCAAGACTCGCGGCGGCACGATTGAACTCGTCGATAAGGAGCCGCGCCTCATCCGCCGAGCGCACATCAAGGCGAGCGAAACGGCGCGCCCGCAGCGCGCCCAGCCCTTCAGCCAAAGCTCCGAGTGCCGGCCCGTAGCGACGCGCGAGGTACGTGCTCGCGAGCAGGGCTGCCGCAAGCGCGAACAGAACTGTCAGGACCAACATGAACCAAGCGTTGCGCGCCGCGAGCGCGGCAAACACAAGCACAGGTAATACAGCGCATAGGCCGAGCGCTAAACCGATTCGCCGTCCCATACGGCTGTCAAACGGCAATCCGCCCATCCAGGGGCCTCCGCGCAGCTGTCGTCTCGTCAATCTAAGCTATTGTCAGCCGTGTCCGGTGAGCGTTGCGTCAACGATCGACAATTTGCGCTGGATCACGAATGCGCCATAGTGTGAAGCGCATCACAGCGCAGCGCGCGCTGCACCTTTATGCGCCAGCGCAATGATCTCGCTGTAGCCGTAGCGGTTGCTGCCGCGTCGACCGGAGCGGGCTGCGCCGAGCATTGCGAGCGCGACCGTGCGTACCGGAATGCCGCGATAGACTGCATATGGGCCGAGGAGCAGCGGATTCACAAGCGGCATCAGCACACTGGCGGCAAGTTCGAGTGGCCGTATCTCGCGGCGCCAGCCAAGAAGTAAGCCGGGCCGCAGGATATCAAGTGCCGCGAGATTCATCGCCCCAAGCGCCTCCTCCATCTCACCCTTGGTGCGCAGATAGAAGTTGCTCGCAAGCGGATCAGCTCCGGCGGAGGACACGACGATGAAGCGCTGCGCCTGCGCCGCCCGCGCCACGGCGAGCACATGGTCCACGTCCACCCGTCTGAATGCCTCCTGGGAGCCCGCCGCGCGAATGGTCGTTCCCAGGCAGCAGAAGGCGGTATGACAGGTGAAGCCGGCAAACTGCGCGGCGATCTTGTCGAATTGCACCGTCCGGTTGGCGAGACGCGGATGCTCGCGTGCGAGCGGCCGACGGGTCACCGCGACGACACGGCTGAAGTCACCCGACTCCAACAGGATCTCGAGCAGGACTGCGCCCACGAGGCCGGTTGCACCGGCGAGCAGCGCCACTTTTGATTGACCTTCGGTCATGAGCGCTCGGCAGCTTAGCGAGCAGGCCTTTGCGTCTCAAGGCTTCCGGACGATAACCGCGGCCGTCCGGTGCGCACCACACGGGACTGCAGGCTGCATACTCGGGCGCTGCGTCGGCTCGCATTTGCGAGCACGTCAATCGCCCATGATTGGCAGCGACGCTGCGCGATCTACTGCTGCGGCGGTTGCGCGAACCGCTCTTGCTATCCCTGCACGCGGGTACGCGCGCATGACAACGGCGGCGCGCACGGGTAGCCGCATCCGCGCGGGCACGCCGCTAAATCCCTGACACCAAGTCTGGCCTCAAATTCGTTCGCCGCAACTGACGCTGATCGTCTGCACGTCCTGCCCGGGAGCGATCGTGATATCGCGGCGTACTTCGCGATAGCCGTCGCGCGTGCCGACCACGGTGTATTTGCCGGGCTTCAATTGAATTTCGTGCTGCGCGAAGACCCCGGAGAATCCGATGCTCGGTATTGCAACGCGAGTTGCGCCGTCCGACGTCAACGCCAGGCGCACCGGTTTATCGAACGCGGGCAATAGAATCTGCAAGCGCGCCACCTGCGAGCGCAGCACCGGCCCCGACGGATTCTGCTGATTGGCGTTCTCGATGAGCGCCAGGGCATCCGCGCGCGCGGCAGCGCTTGCGAGCTGTTCGGGTCGGTCGATCAGCGTCTGCAGGCGCTGCGCGAGGAGCGCGCGTGATGCGGCGCGCGCCTTGCCCTGTTGAGCAAAGGCCAGCGACGGGTCTGATTTGAGCAGCGTCTCGTATTCGTTCAGCGCCTCATCCCAACGTTCCTGTGCTTCGAACGAAACTGCGCGCTGCCGCACCGACTCGGTGCTGCGCGTACGCTGCGTCGCGTCCACAGGCGCCGGGTCCGCCGTCGCTGGCGCGCGCGCCTCCACGATCGGCGGCGCACCGGCTGCCGCAGCGCCGGGCTCAGGAGTTCCTGCCTGCCCGCCGTCACCCAATGTGGCGCGTGCGCGCGCCAAGCCTGCAGTCGCCTGGCTACTCCTGGGATCAACCGCCAGAGCTTGCTGGTAATCGCCGAGGGCGCGAGTCATGTCGCCCGCGTCTTCGGCGTTCGCGGCATCGGCAAGCAGCGGTCGCGCCGCGTCGAAATTGTGAATCCGCTGCAGACCCTCGGCCGCTTTGCGGTTTGTCGGATCGGTGCTCTGCACGGCCTCGAATGCCTGCTTCGCCGCCTGCATCCGCCCTGCGGCAAGCGCCCGCTCTCCTGCCGCAAGCTGTTGCGCCACCTGCGCTGACGGCGCGCGCTTTTCCACCGTGCTGAGTAGCGCTTGTGCTTCGGCGAGGCGCTTGGCCGCGAATTCGGGATTGCCGGCCTCGTCAGCGCCCAGCGCCTCGGCTGCGCGCATCTTGGCATCAAAGAACTCCTGGCCGCCCCATGTGGCTGCGCCACGTGATTCGAGAGCCGCGAGTTGCCGGTCAAATTGGTTGCGCGCATCGAGAAGGCGTGCTTTGGCCTGGATGTCGCGCGGCGTCGCCTGCGGATGCGCCGCCAGCTGCGCGGACAGCGAGTTATCTGGCACCGTGTTCTGCATCATCGCAACCGCAGTGGCACCATATTGCGGCAGGGCGTAGAAGGCTGCGGCGGCACTCGCTGCGAACAGGGCCAACACGACCCAGGGCCAGCGGCGCGGTCGGATCGGGTCGAGCCGCATCAAGCCCGACATCGGAACAATTTTAAGATCATCCCAGGGCGTAAACCCTGGGGCCGCATTCGGCGCAGGATCAGCCGCAGTCGCCGTCGGCGACGCGTGCGCAACTGCCGTGGCGACTGGCCGCGTCGGTAGCGGCGTCGCCGGCGGGGGTCGTGGGTCAGCTTTGGACGCCGCGCCCACCGACGCCGCGTGTGCGGGATCAAGAGCAGCGGCAACCGCTGCCGACCTGATCGGCGGCGGCCCCGGATTGAGTCGCGCGCCGGGTACGGGTATTCCTTTTCCCGAGCGCGGCGCGCGCGGCGGCCGGGAGGCGGTGGACGCCGACGCTAGCGGCCGGGGCGCAGGCTTGGGAGTATCACGTCGTACGGTCTGCGGCTGGGGAGCCGCATCAAATTCGAAGTGCAGCGTGTCATTCATCGTCGCGTCAAAATCGTCAATGACGGCTTGCATCGATGCGGGTCGCGACTCGGGATGTTTCTGTAGCATGCGCATCACGATCGCGACGAGTTGCGGTGGCGTCGGCTGCACGGTGCGCAACTCAGGGACGGGCTCCTCGAGATCGAGAACGCGCTCTACGTCGAAATGCGGGTAATACGGGGGCTGCCCGGCCAGGAGTTCATACACCAGCGCTCCCAGGCCATAGATGTCGTCGGACACGCCAGGCGGATCTCCGCGCAGCTGTTCAGGGCTTGAGGTAAATGGCGACAGCCCCGATCGCATCTTGTCGCGACCCGCGGCAAATGCGGTACCGGCCACGCCGAAATCGGCAAGCACCGCACGCCCCTGCGCGTCAAATAGGACATTGCCCGGCTTAAGATCCCGATGAATGACACCCTGCTCGTGCGCATATTTAAGAGCGGCCGCGATTTCAAGGAGCGGCGGCATGAGCTGCAGGTAGCTGCCGCCGCGCAGGCGACGCAGATCGCCGCCCGGTGCCAGCTCCATGGGTAGCGCCGCCGTCTCAGCATCCCGTTGCGGGCTGTAGACTTTAAGTATCGACGGATGATCAAGCCTGCCCGCGATCTCGTGCTCGTGCTCAAGCGCTTCCCACGCCGTCTCACTACGCGCCAGCGCCGGACTGAGAAGCTTCAGCGCGACTTCGATGCCGAGTGTCGCGTCGTGTGCGCGCCACACTTCTCCATGACCCCCAGCACCGAGTTTTTCGAGCAGGGTGTAGCGGCCCAACAGCAAGGGACGATTAGGAGTCGGGCGCGCGGCTTCCATGGCTTAATCATATGCCACGGAAGGCCCGCCGGTTCCGATTTCATGCGGGTAAATGCGCGGTGCCGAGGTGCCGCGCGTCAAAGGCCTAGATCAAGCTGCGCAGCAGGCGGCATCGGCACCCGAAAGTTCCGCACATCCAGCGGTACGCGACGTGCTGCATTCAGATTACGTCTGCTGCAGGCCACGTCGAACCGGCGGCGCACCAGCTCGGCGAACGGCCCGGTACCGCGCATACGCGAACCGAAGTTAGGATCGTTGTCACGACCTCCGCGCAAGTTATTGATCAGCGACATCACGTGCGCCGCCCTGAGCGGGTAATGCTCGGCAAGCCACTCACGAAACAGATCCTTGACCTCATACGGCAATCGCAGCATGACGTAACCCGCAGTGCGCGCCCCGGCCCGCGCAACCGCCGCGAGAATATGTTCAATTTCGTGATCGTTGATCGCAGGAATGACGGGCGCTACCAGGACACCGACTGGAACGCCGGCTGCATGCAAGGTGCGGATGGCGTGCAGCCGCGCCGCTGCGCCGGGCGCGCGCGGCTCGAGGATGCGCTTCAGCTCCGAATCAAGCGTGGTGACGCTCACATGCACGCAGGCGAGATTCTCGCGCGCCAGCGCCGCGAGAATGTCGATATCGCGCTCGATGAGATGTCCCTTGGTGATGATTGACACCGGGTGATGAAACTCCTGCAGGACTTCGAGAATCGACCGGGTCACCTTGAGCTCGCGCTCGATCGGCTGATAGGGATCGGTATTGGCGCCCAGGGTGATTGACTTGCAGACATAGCGCGGGCGGCTTAATTCCTCTCTAAGAATTTCGGCGGCGTTGTCCTTGTAGAAAAGCTTGGTCTCAAAATCGAGCCCCGGAGAAAGATTGATGTATGAATGCGCCGGGCGTGCATAGCAGTAAACGCATCCATGACCGCATCCTCTGTACGGATTGATTGACTGCTCGAAGGGGATGTCCGGTGAATCGTTGCGCGAGATGATCGACCTGACGCGTTCTGCCGTGATGGTGGTCGCAAGCGGCGGCAGCTGCGCATCGCCGTCAATCATCCACCCGTCATCGACGGCTTCAACACGCCGCGATTCGAAGCGCCCTTCGGGATTGGAAATTGCCCCGCGGCCCTTGCGTGATTTTGGTGGAAAATTCATTGACTGTACGAATATACAGTCTTAGCCAAGGCACATTCAAGCGCTGCGCCCTACGGCCGGGGATCCCCTTGCAATCAATGACCTGGAAACCTGTCGACCGCCCGCAGTGCAGGAAAGAACCGCATCCATAGCCCCGCAATCAGGAGTGTCGCAACCCCGCCAATCAAGACCGCCGGCACGAGCCCGAACCACGCAGCGGTGAGGCCTGACTCAAATTCGCCAAGCTCGTTCGAGGCGCCGATGAACACGCCGTTCACCGCGCTCACGCGGCCGCGGATGGCATCGGGCGTTTCCAGCTGCACGAGCATGTGGCGGATGTAGACGCTCACCATGTCTCCTGTGCCGAGCACCAGCAGCGCCAACAATGAAACCACAAAGATGTGCGAGAGACCAAACAGCACGGTTGCAATGCCAAACACGGCAACTCCTGCAAACATCCATCGGCCGACGTGGCGCACCATGGGAGAGAAAGCGAGCACGGCCCCGGCGAGTGCGGCCCCAATACCGGGCGCGGTGCGCAGCAGACCAAGCCCGGTCGGCCCGACGTGCAACACGTCGCGCGCGTACGCAGGCAGGAGTGCCGTCGCGCCGCCCAACAGGACCGCAAATAGATCGAGCGAGATCGCCCCCAGCACCACCGGGCGCGAGCGCACGAAGCGCAGGCCCTCAAGAACGGCATGCCAGGATTTTTCTGCCGCAGGGTCCGGCGGCGCGCTTCCCGGTTGGGACGCGGCAGCGGCGCTCGCCTCTCTTACCTGCCGCCCTTTGGCAAGGCTCATCAGAATGCTCGCGATGGCAAGCAGCCCCGCGACGACGCCGTAAACCGTCTGCGGACCGGCGAGATAGAGAATCCCGCCTAACGTCGGGCCTGCGATGGTTGCCACCTGAAAGCTTGAGGAGCTCAATGCGACAGCATTGCCGAAGCTCTCGATCGGCACGAGCGTTGGAACTATCGCCTGTGAGGAGGGCATGCCGAAGGCGCGCGCGACGCCGAACAAAACCATGACGGCAAATACCGGCCACACGATGCGCACGCCGGACAGCGTAAAGCCGAGTAGCGCCAGCGCACACAGCACCTGTGTCGCATAACACAGCGCAAGAATCGTGCGGCGATTGAAGCGATCGGCGGCGTGGCCGGCCACAAGCGCCAAGGGTATAAACGGCGCAAATTGCGACAGGCCCACGAGCCCGAGGTCGAGCGGGTCGTGCCTGATGGCGTACACCTGCCAGCCGACGGCCACGGTCTGCATTTGTATCGCAACAGTCCCGAGAAATCTCGCGGCGAGAAATCCTCCGAATCCAGGATGACGCAGGGCGGCGAGCCGTTGCTTGGAGGGTGCGGTGAGGGCTGACACGTGCGAGTCAAAGCTTATCAGCTGATTGACGATCGAGGCGCGGTGCGAGCATGATTCGGTTGGATGGTTCCCTTTCCGGGATTAAATGGGAACGCGGTAGGATTCATTCTGATCCGCGGCTGTCCCCGCAACTGTAAGCGATGAGCCGAGCGACACCGAATGCCACTGGACAGCCGGGAAGGCAACGCAAGGCAGTGACTCGCGAGCCAGGAGACCTGCCATCGACCGTGGTCACGCACGAACACATTGGGCGGGGTGCCCCGATGGCGAACGGAAACTTTGGGTCATAAGCTGACCGCGAGCTTCCGCGCTTTGGTTCGTAGTGACGTGTCACGTTACTGCGAGGCCATTCATGTTCCGCACTGCTCACACCATGGCGCGTCGCCGCGCGTCCGTTGCATTCGTTGTTGCTACCGTATTTGCTATGCGTATTCCGGCCACGCTCGCCCAGGATGGAACCGCGCCAGCGGACGAGGAATTGCCGCGCATAATCGTGAGCGCCACGCGGGTGCCGACACCGGAGGATGAGGTTGCGAGCAGCGTAACGCTCATCACCGCCGCCGACATCGACGCCCAGCAGGCGCGCACCTTGCCCGATGTCCTGCAGAGCGTACCGGGCTTGAACGTAGTGCAGACCGGCGGACCCGGCGGCCAGACCTCGATCTTCATGCGCGGCACGAATTCGAATCACGTGAAGTTCTTCGTCGACGGCATTGACGTGAGTGACCCGAGCACTCCCACCGACACGTTTGATCTGGAGCACCTGCTGCTCGCCGATATCGATCGCATTGAAGTGTTGCGCGGACCGCAAAGCGGCCTGTACGGATCCGATGCGATTGGCGGGGCGATCTATATCGTCACCAAGACCGGCGCCGGTCCGCCGACTGCGACCGCCACCCTCGAGGGCGGCTCCTTCGGCACTTTCAACCAGATGGGGGCCGTGAGTGGCTCCTCGGGCGACGGCAATTATGCTTTCAACGTCGATCACTTCCGCTCGACCGACACGCCCGTGACCCCGCTTGATCAGCTGGCGCCAGGTGAGCAGCGACACGATGATTCCTACGACAACAAGTCGTTCTCAACCAAACTCGGCACCAAGCTCACCGACGACCTGGATGTCTCGGCGGTTGCTCGCTATGTCGATTCGACGCTGCTTTTTACCAGCGAGAACTACGATGTCTATCCGCCCATCCCGGACGCGACACGCAGCGAGGAGGACGTCGAGCAGCTCTTTACGCGGGCGAGCGCACACCTCGTACTCTGGCAGGGCATTTTCGATCAAACGCTTGGCGTCGGTTACAGTCACGACCACACGAGCGACTACGGCCCGGAGATCACGCCGAGCTACAACCGCGGCGATCGGTTGAAGGTCGACTGGCAGGGCAACATCACTTTTGCGTCCAATGAGCTTCTGGTGCTCGGCGCCGAGCACCAGCGCGACGCCATACAGCAGAGCCCGATCTCGGCTCAGATGACCACGAATGCAGGCTTTGCGCAGCTGCAGTCGAGTTTCGGCAAGCGCTTTTTCGATACGGTCAGCGTGCGCTACGATGACAACGATCGATTTGGCAGCAAGACGACGTATCGAATTGCGCCTGAGTTCGTCATCACCGAGACCGGTACGACCTTGAAGGGCAGCGTCGGCAGCGGCTTCAAAGCCCCGACACTCAATCAGCTGTTCGTGAACTATCCCGCCTACGACTTCTATGCGAATCCCAATCTCAAACCCGAATCAAGCGTTGGGTATGATCTGGGATTCGAGCAGGCGCTGCTTGCAAAGGAGCTGCGCTTCGGCATCACCTATTTCCACAATCACATTCGCGACCTCATCAACGATAACAGCACGTTCACCACCGAAGTGAACATCGACCGCGCCACCACCTATGGATTCGAGAATTTCATTGCCTACACGCCATTCGCGCGCCTTCTCATGCGCGCCGACTACACCTATACGCTCGCAACGGATGACATCACGGGCGAGGAGCTGCTGCGCCGCCCCAAGGTGAAGTCGAGCTTCGCGAGCACCTGGCAGGCAAGCGACGCGCTGTCGTTCACGGCTATCCTGGTGTACGTCGGGCCGTGGATGGACGACAACCGCGCCGCCACCAATCTCGAGCCTCTCACGGCCGGGGGTTACGCGACGACTAACCTCGCCGCAAGCTACGTGTTGTCGCGGAATCTGACGCTCTTCGCTCGCATCAATAATCTCTTCGACCGCCGCTATGAGGACCCGCTCGGTTTCGATCATCCGGGCTTCGGGGCGTTCGCCGGAGTCAAAGCCACCCTGTAGCAAGCGCGGTGCAAGGCGAAAGTTGCATGTCCTCGGGTCATCGGCATAATTGGCCGCGCGCGTCGTCATGCGCCCGCGGAGGCCGCCATGAACATTGCAGAACCCGCAACCGAACCGACCGGCCTGCCTACGCAGGACGAGCGCACCTGGGGGATGGCGGCGCATCTTGCGGCGCTCGGTTTCTTCATCCTGCCCTTCGGCAACATCATAGGGCCATTCGTCGTGTGGCTCGCCAAGCGCGATCACTCGGTCTTTGTCGCCCTGCACGCCAAAGAAGCGCTGAATTTCAACATCACTTTTCTGATCGGCGCGCTCGTGTGCTGTGTGTTATTTGCGTTTTCGATCGGGATACTTTTTGGCGCGCTGCTCGGCGTCTTCTGGCTCATCCTCACCATCATTGCCGCGCTGAAGGCAAATGAGGGCTTGGCATATCGATATCCGTTTACGGTGCGCCTGGTGAAGTAGCGCGCCCGCGCTTACGCGCCCAAAAACATCCGGTAGCAGGCGTTCTGGGTTTCCTCCACGTACGGGTAGTGCAACTCGTGCAGATGGTCGAGGAACTGCGCGCGCTCGGCGGGCGCGACTTGGATTCCCGCAAGTACGCGCCCGTAATCCGAGCCGTGGTTGCGGTAGTGGAAGAGGCTAATGTTCCAGCGGGTGCCGATGGCCTGCAGAAACCTTACCAGCGCGCCCGGGCGCTCGGGAAACTCAAAGCGGTACAGGAGCTCGTGCTCGATCGCGCGCGCGTGCCCGCCGACCATGTAGCGCACGTGCAGTTTGGCCATCTCGTTGTCGGTCATATCGGTGATGCTGTAGCCCGCGTCACGCAGAGCTTGAACGACTGACTGCCGCTCGCTGCGGCCTTGCGAGAGTGCGAAGCCCACGAAGATCTGCGCCGCGCGCGCATCCTCGTAACGGTAATTGAACTCGGTGACACTGTGCTGACCGAGCGCTTCGCAAAAGCGCAGGAAGCTGCCCGGCTGCTCCGGAATCTCGGCGGCGAGCAACGCCTCGCGCGCGGCTCCCAAGTCGGCGCGCTCGGCCACGTGCCGCAGCCGATCGAAGTTCATGTTCGCGCCGCTGTTGATCGCGACCAGGCGCTGGCCGCTGATGCCCGCACGCGCCGCATATTTTTTGATCCCGGCCACGGCGAGGGCGCCGGCCGGCTCGACGATCGAGCGCGTGTCCTCGAAAACATCCTGAATGGCGCCGCAAATCTCATCCGTGTCGACGAGCACGACCTCGTCCACATGCTCGCGGGCGAGCGCGAAGCACTCCTCGCCGACGCGCTTTACGGCCACACCATCGGCAAACATGCCGACGCGCTCGAGTGTGACACGCCGCCCCACCCGCAACGATTCGTACATTGCCGCCGCGTCCTCGGGTTCGACACCGATGATCTTGATGTGCGGATATAGGTACTTGACGTACACGGCGATGCCGCCGATGAGCCCCCCGCCGCCGACCGGCACGAAGATCGCATCGAGCGCGCCGCCGCTCTGGCGCAGGATTTCAACGCCGACGGTGCCTTGGCCCGCGATCACATCTGGATCATCGAATGCATGCACAAACACCAGATGGCGCTCGCGCGCGAGCGCGAGCGCCCGCTCAGCCGCCGCGTCGTAATCATCGCCGTGCAGCACCACTTCCGCGCCCAGATCGAGCACCGCCTGAACCTTAATGTGCGGTGTCGTCTGCGGCATAACGACAACTGCCCGAATCGAGCGGTGGCGCGCCGCGAGCGCTACGCCCTGCGCATGGTTACCGGCGGAGGCGCAGATGACGCCGCGCTGCGCGATGGGCTGCGATAGGTGGGCGATCTTGTTGTAGGCGCCGCGCAGCTTGAAGGAAAATATGGGCTGCAGGTCTTCGCGCTTGAGGAGCACGCGAGCGCCGATGCGGCGTGACAGGCGGGCGGCCTCCTCGAGTGGCGTCTCCAGCGCGACGTCATAGACGCGCGCTCTTAGAATTCGCTCGATGTAGGGGCTCGCCACGTCGATCCTCGCCGTCTAAGGATCGGCAAGCTTAGCCGGTTACGGGAGGGTTGCGAACTAGCAGCGCGGCCGGGCGCAAGCCGCTGCAACGCGCACGAGCGCTTAGCGCCGCTCGTTCACCGGGCGTACGGCGAAACGGAACGGCGCCTTACCAATGATCACAACGTCGCCGTCCTTGAGCGTTTGGCGCAGTACGCGCCGTCCGTTTACGATCACGCCGTTAGTGCTGTTCAGGTCCTCGATGATCGTGTGCGTCGGGCCCGCGAGAATCACCGCGTGATGACGGCTGATGAATTTGGCGTCGATCTGCACATCATTGTCGGGCGTGCGCCCAATCGTCGTCTTGCGGCCGAGCATATGCACGACCTCTGATTCGCCGGTGCGGATGAAGAGCCGTGCAGCGCCCTCCGGGGCAACCTCGTGCGAACCACTCGTGCCCGGGTCGAGCCGCTTCATACTCTGTTGAATATTGCCGAGGAGCGCTTGACTGTTGGCCGCTTCGGTCTCGAGCCGGTTGATCAGCCGCTCGCGTTCGGCGAGCGTGCGCCGCGCCTGCTCGACGGTCCCGCGCGAGTCGTCCTGGGTCTTCGCAAGCTCATCGAGTCGCGCGCTCTTGGCGCGCAGATCGGTCTCGAGTCTATTGATGGAGTCTTCAGCCGCACGCAGATCGCCTTCCAGTTCGCGTGCGCGCTCGAGACTGACACGCAGCTCTTCGCGCAGGGTGGCGATGGTTTGGACTTGATCCGCCGTGTCGATTTCGAGCACCTGCGCGCGAGCACTCGCCTCCGCAAGACGCGCACTCTGTTCATTGTGCTCGGCTTGCAGGGCAGCCGCCGCGGCGATGCTCGCATCGCGGTCGCGCACCACGCCAGCGAGCTCGACCTCGAGTCGCGCGACGCGTTGGCGTTGCTCCGAAATCGCGGCTTCCATCGAGTTTCGCAACTCGCGCGCGGCGAGAGCTGCGGCTTCCTCCTCGGCGAGGCGCGCGTTGACAGCGGCGAGCGCCGCTTCGAGCGTAGTCAAATTCTTGCGTTGCACGTCCGCCTCGGCGAGCGCGCGCGCAAGATCGCGTTCGCGCTCAGCGAGAGTCTCACCCTGCGCGAGCTGCGCGGCCTTGAGGGCTGCGATGCTCGCGTCCCGCTCGGCAACGTTTGCGGTGAGCGCGACGATGTTGTCGTTCAGGAAAGCGGCGTCACTTTTTACCTCGCCGATCTGCTCGTTGCGCCGCGCCAGCGCTCCACCCAGGTCGGTCACCTGTTTGTCGAGGCCGACGATGCGCGTGTTGCGCTCGCGCAGCTGCGCTTGCAGGTCGGCAACTTCTTGCGTGCGGCTGCCGAGTTCGCCTTGCAACTGGCGCAGGCGCACTTCGCGGTCGCCGAGGGAGTGATCAAGACCCGAGAGCAGCGCATCGAAGATCGTGCGCCGGCCCTCGAGCGAGCGCAGCGTCTCCAAATATCCCGAGCTGCGCGTCTGCAGCTCCCGCACTTCGGCTTGCGCGGCTTCCACTGCTCGTTCGCGCGCGGCCAGTTTGGCATCGAGCGCACCTTCGCGCGCGTGTAGAGCGCGGGCTGCCGCGTCACTTTCTTCAATCGCGAGCCGTCGCTCCTCGCTGCGTGCCTCGGCTTCTGTCAGCGCCGCGCGTACGTCAGCGAGTTCCTTCAAGAGTGCGCCGGCGCGCTCTTCAGTCGCGATACGTGCGCTGCGCGTGGAGGCGAGCTCGTGCTCGAGTTCGGTTAGCCGCTCGCCTTTGCGAGTGAGGCGCTCCTCGACGTCTTTCAATGATGTCGACAGCGCCCGAAGATTGAGCTCGAGTTGACTGCTGCGCTCGTCGGCTAGCGGTTCAGCCGGCGCTGCGGCAAGAGTGGCAACGCTCGCCGGGACGATCCAAGTGTCGGTGTTGCTGACGTGATCAGCGGCAACATCGGCAACGTCGAGCACGGGCAGCTCGGCGGTGGACTCCAAGTCCACTTCGTTCGATGGAACCGACTGGCGCTGTACGCTCATGTCTAGCGCGTCCCTTCACCCGTAAAATGCAGCGCCTAAAGTGTAACGCGACGCGCACAGCGACGCGTAGATCCGCCTGTCAAAATGTGAGCAAGATCGCGGAACGTTACATAAGTCGTCCGCAGCGGCTCAGCGCAGGAATGCGGCGACCGCGTCCGCCACAGCTTCAGGTGCCGTTTCGCACAAGCCCGCACCATACCCTGGAAAATCCAAGATTCGCGCCTTGGGCAAAATTTCTCGCACGCGCAGTGTCGGCTCCCAAAACTCGTCCGCGGAGCGCAGGAGTAGCGTGGGCTGCGTGACGTCCCCGAGCCGCTTTGAGGGATAGCGCACCGCGGCGTGCATGCCCCATGACGCGTTTGTACCGTGGTACAACATTGTGGCGATGCGGCGCGCCGCCGTGGCGGCGGGCAACGGCCGCTGTGCGGCATCTGTCGCACGCCGCCATTCCCTCATCAGGTGACCGCCGTCTTCGCTTGGCGGGCCGGGCCAGGGTGAGCGCGTAAACTCGGCCCGCTCAGACTCGTCGAGCGCCGGCACTGCCGCCCACACGACGCGCCGAACCTGCGCAGGCCGCGTGATCGCAAGCTCCGCCGCGACCAGCGCACCTGTTTGGCATCCCATGACATCAACCTGGCGCAGCCTCATGGTGTCGAGGAAGTCACCCATGGCAGCCGCGTAATCCTCGATGGTGGGTTGCCCGGCAGGAGCGTCTGATTCGCCATACCCGGGAAGATCAGGTGCATACACTGAGCGGTCGCGCCCCAGGATTCTCTGCAGGCCATTGAACATGCGCCCAGTGAGAGGAGTCTCATGCACACACAGCAGCGCTGTAGCTTCCTCGAAGCCTCCCCCGCGCGGCATGGCGTTGTGCACGTGCAGCTGGCCGTACCGGCACTCGAAATAGCCACGCCGCACAGGCGGCTGTGTACCGGTGTCACGGTTCGCGCGCGATCGAAGTGCCATAGTGTGCTCCCGGCGCGGGTACGATTGAGTACGCGCCTGCCGGGCGAACTATAGGGAATATGAAAGGAGTGATGTCATGATCCGCTTAGCAGCCATCACCTTGCTCGCGGCGTCGATCGCCGGCTGCGGACTCACGGAGACGGTCGGTTCAGCGGCAGCCGACGCGGCCGAAAAGGCTCAGGAGCTCAAGCAGGCGCAGGCCACCGAAGCGCGCGCGCGCAATGACCTCGACGCGGCAGCTCGGGCCTCCGCAGAACAGCGGCAAGCCGCTGAAAAGGAAACGCAATAGCGCCTACATCAGGACCGTCCCGCACAGGGATGGATCGGACGCGTTTCAATCCAAAGTACGCGTCCGATCCGCTTGGCCCTCAGCGGCGCTTCTTGCCGCGCAGCCGCTTCAGAAGTGAGTCGGCCTGCTTCACGGCGAAGCGCCTCGCGGCCGCCAAGCCTCCCGCCTGCGGGCGCCGGCGGCTCGATTTCTTGGCGCGCTTCTTCACTGACTTACGCTTGCCGGAAGACTTGCGCGTCGCCCGTTTGGCGGCGCTTTTGGACTTACGCGACGGCCGTTTCTTGGCGGGCACCTTCTTCTTGGCAGCTTTCCGCGCGGGCGCCTTCTTCTTGGTCGCTTTTTTGGCCGCCTTCTTGGCTGCTTTCTTCGGGGCGGCTTTTGCAGGCGCCTTCTGGGGCGCGGGCTTGGCAGCCGGCGGCGTCTGAGCTGCGACAGGTTTACTGCTCGCGGCCGGCACTGATGCCGTCGGGCTCAACGTTGGCGCAGTCTTCGGCTTCGGCGACGGCGCGGTTGCACTCGCGCTGGGTGCGCCCGGCGAAGCGCTCAGCGTGGGTGGGGTTGGCTTGGCTGCCGGCGGTGCAGCCGGGCTCTTGGGCGCTGCGGCTTTCGCGGGCGGGGCGGCGGGCGTTGCGGCCACTACGCGCTTATCGGCATGCACGGCGAACACCGCGCCTTGCGGATCGATGAGATGCGCAATCCAGGTGCCGCCCGGGACCTCCATGGGGCCGTGCACGAGTTTGCCCCCTGCGGCTTTGGCAGCGTTGGCTGCCTTGTCGACATCCGTGACGTGTGCGTAGCACATCCACTGAGTCGGCATCGGCCGGTCGGCGGTCGCCTTGAACATGCCGACCGACTGCACGCCCTGAATACCGACTAGGTGGTAGATGCCCATGGGCCCCATGTCGTGCTTATGGACTTCTGTCCAGCCGAAGAGCTCGCTGTAGAAGCCCAAAGCCGCGACGGCATCGGAGGTCGTCAGCTCGTGCCAGGAGAACGCCTCGGATCCGGATGAGCTGCCGCTGCCGGACTGCGAGCCCGAGGGCACGCCGTACACCGCGAATTCGGCGCCCTGCGGATCGGCAAGAACTGCAAACCGGCCGGCGTCCGGGATATCGGTCGCGCCCATCGTTACACGCGCCCCGAGGCGCTGCGCGGCCTGCACGGTCGCGTCCACATCCGGTGTACCGACGTACGGCAGCCAGTGGCTACCCGCGGCGCGCGCCGCGTCCGGCAGCGTGCGCACGCCTCCGAAGGGACCTTTTCCCGAGACCCACAGCGTGTACGAAGGGTCTTTGTCCCAGACTTGAGTTTTCCATGCGGTCACCTTGGAATAGAAGGCGCCCGCGGCCTTGGTGTCCGTCGTCAGCAACTCATGCCAGACGAATCGGCCCCGAATGTCAGCGTTACTCATGTCGTTTTTCCTTTTAGTTTTAGTTTGCTCGGCTACCACTGGGATTTATATGCTTAACTTCCTCGCGGGAGTCAGCATATGTTTTCGGGCGCACGCTCATCGCTGACCGATCACGTTAGGCGCCCCCGCGCCAACCCCGGCGCGGGCAATGTTCAAGCTCGCATTGTAATCTCGGTTTATAACCAAGCCGCACGACGGGCACTTATGCGTGCGCACGGCGAGCGACTTCGGTACGAGTTCGTGGCAGCCTGAGCATTCCTGACTGGTATTTCTCGGATCGACTCGAAGGAGATGGCCACCAGTCTGTTCAACTTTGTAGCTGAGCATCGAGACGAACCGCGACCAGGACGCATCCGCAATCGAACGCGCCAAGGTCGGATGACGAATCATATTCGCGACTTGCAAATCCTCTACG
>Ga0302324_100010034_pt1 | contig 19679 bp, 18 predicted proteins | sample Palsa_T0_1_FD_201949 | JGI IMG/M metagenome (GOLD analysis project Ga0302324, IMG submission 201949) | Peat permafrost microbial communities from Stordalen Mire near Abisko, Sweden - Palsa_T0_1 | ecosystem: Environmental > Terrestrial > Soil > Palsa > Peat permafrost | place: Sweden: Abisko...
CAGCCGATTCAGCAACGCGCGCGGCGTCAAATCCACCATGACCACTTCGCCTGCTTGTTTCACCACCCAATCCGGGATGGTTTCGCGGACCTTTACTCCGGTAATCTGCGCCATGTGATCGTTCAGGCTTTCCAGATGCTGAACGTTCATCGTCGTGAAAACATCGATGCCGTGCTCGAGAAGGAAGAGCACGTCTTCCCAGCGCTTTAAGCGCGCCGAGCCGGGCACGTTGGTGTGGGGAAATTCGTCCACCACCGCAACACTGGGATGGCGCGCGATGATGGATTCGGTATCCATCTCCTCGAAGGTGGCGCCGCGATATTCCACTGTTTTGCGAGGTACGGTTTCCAGGCCTTCTGTTTTCGAAATGGTGTCCTTGCGGCCATGCGGTTCGAAATAGCCGATTACCACATCAACGCCTTTCGCCTTGAGGCACTGGGCTTCATCGAGCATTTGGTAGGTCTTGCCCACGCCAGCGGCGTATCCGAGGAAGATCTTCAGTTTTCCGGGGCTACTCATGAAGGATTTGCTGGAGCATTCGGCATTCTATGCTTTTCAAGAAGGTAAGGCGAAACGGTAACCAACCCAAGGCTCAGTAATAATGTAGCGCGGATGGGCGTGATCGGGCTCGATTTTCTTGCGCAACTGGCTCACGAAGACGCGCAAGTACTCTACCTCATCGCCATAATCGGGACCCCAGATGGTCTGCAGGAGCTTGCGGTGAGGAATGGACTTGTTGGCGTTGCTAAGAAGATAACGGAGCAAATCGAATTCTTTGGGCGTGAGACGTACGACGTTGCCGTTGACAATTACCTGACGCGCGGCAATGTCGACGGAAAAATTTTCAGAGACAACGATGGGTTCTTCGGCGGCGGAAGTAGGTCCGGCAAAGCGCCGAAGGTTGGCCCGGATGCGTGCCAGCAGTTCGTTGATACTGAAAGGCTTGGTCATGTAGTCGTCGGCGCCGGCGTCCAGGGCGGCGATTTTATCCTGCTCGGTATCGCGCACGGAAAGGACGATAATCGGCACTTCACACACAGTGCGGATCTCGCGGCAGGTGGCCATCCCTCCAATTCCCGGCATATTCATATCCAGTAGAATCAGATCCGGATTATTGGCACGCAACGATTCCAGCGCTTCTTCGCCGGTGCGCGCTTCGTAAGCTTCATAGCCGTTGGAGGCGAGAGCGGTTTTCATGACGCGGCGAATCTGCGGCTCGTCGTCCACAACCAGGATACGTTCGGCGGTATTCATCTTATGGGGCTGATCCGGCGAGCGCGGGACGCGGCGCGGCCGGGAGCGTAACCGTGAAGCGGCACCCGTGCCCGAGTTGGCACTCGACGCGAATTGCGCCGCCGTGCGCTTCGGCGATTTCCCGGGCGATGGCGAGCCCCATGCCGGTCCCTTGAATGCCGTTGTGGTCGCCGCGGCCGCGATAGAACTTATCGAAAACGCGGCTCTGCTCCAACTCTGTCAACCCTTGTCCTTCGTCACGCACCGCGATATTCACGAAGCCGTTCTCTTCCCCGGCCGAAACCGTGATGGGCTTGCCGGGCGGACTATATTTGAGCGCATTGTCGAGCAGCTGTTTGATCATTTGCACGACCAGTTCGGTGTCGGCCAACACATATGATTCCTCTTCCCCGATTTCCAGTTGAATTGGGTGAGAAGCGGCGAGTGTTCCCAGGGAATCGATCGCACCACGGACGACAGCTCTCACCGGCTCCGGTTGGCGCTCCAATTTGAGGCGTTTGGCTTCGATCCGGGCGAGATGAATCGCCTCACTCATTAAGCGGCGCAGGCGCTGCGCTTCCTGCTGCACAACATTGACGAGGTCGTCACGCTGCGCCGTGGAAATGCGCCCGCTCTGGAGTATGTCGGCGGCGGCCTCAATCGCGGTCAAGGGCGTTTTCAGCTCATGGGCCAGGGCATCGATCATCACCGATTTGAGCTCTTCACTTTTGCGCACGGCCTCCGTCTGATTGGCGGCCTCTTGCGTACGCGCTTGGGCAAGACCGACGGCGATGGTGTTAGCCAGAGACTGGACAAGGGCTGCCGAAAGAGGAGCGCCGACGAAAGCAAAGCTGCCGTAAATCTTGTTGCCGAGCGTTATCGGCAAAGTAGTGACGGGGCCATTCTTGTCGATGGAGCCGTAGCGCGCTACTTTACGCAAGTCGGATTCCACGATGGCGCCGTTCTGACTGGAACGGTGGATTTCTCCCGAGCCGTTCTCGAAAAGGGCGGCCTCTTCAAAAGCGAAAAGCTCCATGCATTTGTTGACGAGAAGACGATGCAACTCGTGCGGACCACGATCGGCGAGCAGAATGGCGCGATTGAGAGCATGCAGTTTTTCCGAATCGGATTGGCGCGCGGCCAGTTCGTCCCTTTGGTTGCGCAGCCGCGCAGACAGATTGGTCGCAATGAGGGAGACAGCCAAAAAGACCGTGAGCACGATCCAACCTTGGGGATCGCCGATGGTCACGCTGCCAATGGGTGGAACGAAGAAATAGTCCAGGCAAAGAGTGGCGGAAATGGAGGAGGCCACGGCAGTGGCCCGGGTACCGTAAGCACCCGCCAGAACGACGCCGAGCAAGAGAAATATGGCCGCGATGGTGGCGTTGCTGTGAAAAAGATAAAAACAGATTAGGGCTAGGGCGAGCGATCCGGCTGCCGAGACGGCAGATGCTAACAGAGCCTTCGGTATCACAATCTCCAGTTTAGTACTTGTCGCGAAAAGAGGTGGTTGTGGCCGCCTAAGCAGCAATTACAAAACCTTTACTAATAGCCCACAACTTCAGCGAGCGAAAGGCGCACTCTGGAACGGAGCGCAACTTCCTGCGCGAAAGACAGTCCAAGGAGATTTATGAAACAGAGTAATGCAAACCAGGTAAAGAATCGCCGTTCCTTTCTGCGAGGCAGTGTCACAGCAGGGGCGGCGGTCGCCGGTACAAGTGTCATCGGGGGACGCCCGCTATTCGCGAGGGACAACAACAGACTTACCAGAGGCGATACCGCGGTTCTTAGATTCGTAGCCGCGGCAGAGCTAATCGAGACTGATCTCTGGGTTCAATACGCGGAACTGGGAGGTGTGACAACCGAGCCTACAAATTCGTATCAACTTGCCTTTCAAAATCTAGACGGCGACGGTCAACAGTACATTTCCAGCAATACGCTCGATGAGTTGAGCCACGCGGAATTCCTGAATGCCTACTTGATTTCTAAAGGGGAGGAGCCGGTGGATTTCGACCGGTTTCGCACTTTGCCAAGCAGTCAAGCAGACGGTGCCCAGGAGATTGGGCGCCTCACAAATCTGACGCAGCTTAAGATAGACACGAGCTGGTACACGCGCTATCGCAGTGCAACCAGCCCCGATTTCGGCGCAACGTTCGCGCAAGCTTTGCCGGGCCTTTTTGCCAGGCGAGTTACCACCATCCCTCGCACGAACGCCGATTTTGCAGATGCGGACCATATTCAAGCGATTGCCAACGCGGCGGCATTTCACTTCGCTTCCATTGAGCAGGGTGGTTCTAGTCTTTACCCAACTCTCGGCCAGAAGGTGACGAGTCTAGAAGTATTGAAAATCATGTTTGCCATCGGCGGAGATGAGGTGGCGCACTTCCTGGAATGGGTGGACTTTGCGGGAAATGCGGTGCAACCGCCGGTGGCGCCCGTAACCGATCCCGCCAACGGATTGACGTTTCCAGATTTCAATGCCACCGGGAACCCGCTGTTGCAGACCAATCTCATCTTTCCCGTCCCGTGCGAGTTCATAAGCCCAGATCTGCCGCATTGCGCGGTGATTCGTCCCACCGATCCGGGACAGATAGATGCTTTGGGAGCGGCTAACTTCCTAATTGCATCGGGGCTTTTCATCGGCCAACCGCCAGAATTCGCAAAACTGTTGCTTAGTATGGCGAACGAAGCGGACGCGGCCAAGCGCGAGTGTTAACGCGCGGAAGAAACGTGGCCGCTCACGCATTGTGGGGCGGGTTCACGCAGGCGAGAGCTCGCTTTTTCGCATTTTGCTGAAATAAACGCAGAAGCAGGCTCCGCCACCGTTGCGTGGGGCAATTGAACTAAGATTGCCCCCTAACTCCGTCATTGTCTGCCTTGACAGGGCCAGACCCAAGCCCAGCCCAGAGCGTTTTCCCGTTACAAACGGCTTGAAGACATCCATTTGCATCTCAGATGGAATTCCCGGACCGGAATCTTCCACGAACACACTCACGCCATCGTCGATCTGGGAAGACTCTATGTCGATCGCGCCGCCGTTTGGCATGGCCTCTACGGAGTTTGACAGCAAATTTGTGAAGACTCGCTCTATCCGCATCCGATCGCCAAATACTTCCAGGGTTTCGTCAATCCGTACGCTAACTCGCACTCGGGAGCTTTCGGTATCAAGCGACTCAGCGGCGGCCTCGACCAGTTCGTTGAGACGGCAGAAATCGAAATCCCGCCCGTGGCCGCGCGATACATTGAGAAGATCGCGCAGCAACTGCTGAATCCGCTCGCACGCTCGATGGATGTTCATAGCGATGCGGCGCGTGTGTTCAGGAGGGAGTTCGCCATCGACCAGCAATTCGGCGCCGCCGTATATGGCGGCCAACGGATTTCGGAGATCGTGAACGAGAGACGATCCCAGCCTGCCAATTGTATGAATTTGCTCTTGCCGGATCAGGTCCGACTGGGCTTGTTCGATCGAATGGCACATCTGGTTGAAGGTCGTTGCGAGTCGCGAGAGTTCGTTGTTCCCTTCGACCGGCACTCGATGCCGGTAATTACCAGCCGCCACTTCGCTCGCTGCGCGATCCAGCAATTTGACGGGCCATAGCAGCCGCGTTGTGACATAGGAACTCAACAATAAAGCAATGGCGATTGTCAGTATCCAAGCCAGGCCCAGACTGCGGCGTAATCGACTCAATGATTGCAGTTCAGTTTCGTAGGAACGAACAACAAAGAGTTCGGCTACTGGTCGACCTAAAATGTCAGTGAGCGGTTGATGCGTAATGATGAAGCGGTTTCGCCAGAATCGTTCGGACCTTGGCGCTGATGGTACAAAAACGCTTTGGGAAAGTGCGCGCGCCAGAGACGTGTCGAGCGTCGATGCGAAGATTGCATCGTGCCCCAGAAATGCGAAGTCACTCCGCGGGCCGAGTTCCTTCAACTGGGTTGCCACCAACTTGTCAATTCGAAAACCGGCGCACAGCACGTTGAGCAATACCGGGTCTGTACTGGTTTGCACGTAGACGGGTGTTAACACCACATAGAACAAAGTTTCGCCGTTGCGCAGGTAGCCGGCCAGTTGGCGCGGAAATCGCCACGCCGCTTGGCGCAAAGGAATGGCGGAGACGGGGAATTCGCCGCTATCCTTACCCAGCGACGAAATGAGATGCCCTTCCGCATCTAATACCAGGAATACAGCGGAGGAGTCCGAGACACGCGACCACAGCTCTTGGGCCGAGTCGCGAATGGTATTTGAATCGCGAGTCAAAAATGCGGCGCGAACGTCCGACATTCCGCCCATGAGGGCGCTGGTGGCGGAGAGTAATTGTGTGCGCGATTTCCAAACCGCTTCGTAAGCTTGAATGCTCGCGTGAATCTCGCTTCTCACATTTTCGTCGGCCACGGAAATCGCGTATTGTTGAAGACCCCAGCCGGCAGCCGCGAAGAGGATGGTAACGGTAATGGAGGTGGCGCCGAAAACCCGCCAGCCGATCGGCATTTCGGCAAACGGGTTCTTCATTTTGGTGGCCCGTTGGCGCCATAGGTATCGGCGTCGGGAGGGTAATTTCGACCGTATTTGTTTTTGTGCGGAGAGGTCACATAACCGGCCTCGGAAATTTGAAGCAGCGGAGCCCTGGTCTCCCATGCACCGGCTTCGACTGTAAGCTGTAACGTGCTTTGGTCGCCGCTGGCGCGCTCGTCGAAGAAAGACAAAGCATATTGTCCAGCCGGAACGTTCGATATCCGGTAGGAACGATCGGCGTTCACTTTCGCAAAGTAGCGCGTTCTTAAGACAAGGATGATTGCCGCCATCGAAGGATGTATATTACAGAACACTCGCACCACCCCGGGCCTCCGGAATACGACGGTGCGGCTGGTGCCGGGCGGATAGAGCGCAACGTCAAATAGTTGGCCGTCATAATTCGAAAATGCATTGTGAAAGATTGGGTCGGCATTGGGGAACTCGACGGTGCTTCCAACCGTGACGGGAAGTACATGCGGATGAAACATCTTGTCCTTCTGCAGCATTCGTGCGTGCTGCGGCTGGGCTTCCAAGGTTGTCGTATTGTCCAGTGGTTCGAGCCAAACCACGATATCCTCCACGGAACGTGTTCGTTCACCGGGCGAGCGCGACGTCGTGCTGAGTTGAACTACTCCCGATACTGAAGCAGCAGCGGCTGACAGTGGAACCAGGCAGATGGCGGCGCTAAAACAAGTAAGCCAAAGTCGCGTCATAGCGGTTCGTCAGTGTCAATGTGTGATTTGCGTAGACAATGTTCTCGTGCGCCCCTTCAAAACCGATCATCACATTGGGACCCACTCGATAGAGAACATTGCCGGCATAGATGAGGTTGCCCGCAATTTGATTGAGCGTTAAGCCGCGGCTTTCGTTGACCTGGCGCCCTGCGTAGGCATCGAAGGTTAGACGGTTCGTTACCGGTATAGCGATCTGCATCCAGCCCGCCGATCCTTTAATGGGAATCAGGGTTGTGCCATCGACCGCCGCTCCTGTCGGTAGGGCACCGAGATTGGCGAAGTTCTCACCATGGAGAACCGTCCCACTCAGTTCCAGCCAGTGCAGTGGCTTGAATAGGAAGTCGGAACTCAATACTCGCGAAGGAATCGATTTCCCGGATATGTGGCTCTCACTCTCGTGCGCGCCGACACCAATGGAAAGCTTCGTCCGATCACTCCAATCGTGAATGATCGCCAACCTTCCCTGGAGAGCGGGGCGCGTGGTCGCGGCGTAAGCCTCCGCAATTGGGTATGTGGCATAGGTTTCACCGGTGGAAAAGAGTGCGGCCTGGAACACTGCTCTGGTGCGCAGGGATAGCGCGCGCCGTTCTTCATACTTGAGTTGTGGCCGCCAGAGCCACAGATTCCCCGCTCCGGCCAGCGGTGGAATGCCGACGTGCGCAAACGAAGTAGGTTCGAGAGGCGCAATGATCGTTTTGTCTTGTCCGACAGTGATGCTGCGAGCCGACCAATCAAAAGAGACATCGCCATTCCTGATGCGGAATATGTCCTTATTTTCGCCGCCTGCGTCAAAGTCCATTGAAATCGATCCATGGATCTGCCCGCCGCCAGCTATCTGGGGGGCTTCCACTTTGAGCCCAATGACCGATTGCCGTAAGGTGGCGCCGCCGCCCGGTTGCCCTTCGCTATAGTCGGCATAGTTCGGATCGGGGTTGTAGCTGCCGGCTCCATGAAGGAGATTGCTGTCGAAAAGAATCATGCCGGTCAGAGAAACAGGCAAGCGTTGCGAGGAGCCGACCTTCGTCTGAGCGTGTTCCTCAATGCGGTTCTCAGCAACGCTCACCCTATCCTTCAATTCTTCGGTGGCTTGGGCGCTCGCGGGTTGCTGAGATTTTACGGCTTCTCTCAATGACTTGATTTCTTCCAGCAGGGTTTGATTCTGCTTCTCCAGCTCGTCGAGCCGGCTCAGTATCTTTTCCATGGTGTCTGGCGATGTGGGTTCCTGGGCAACTGCGAGTGCCGCAACCAGCGGCAGCGCGAACACTATAATTCGAAATCTAGAGAAGTAACGATTCGACCACACGGCACACCTCCTTGGGTGAGAATGGCTTGCGCAAAATCATGTTCGGTTTGCATTCCGGAGGAATATTGAATGACTCGATATCGTCTTCCCCGGTGATCATAATGGCCGGCAGGTTTTCGTATGAGCGCAACTTCCGCAGTGCTCCAATGAGCTCGAAGCCATCTAGAAAAGGAAGGTTTAGATCGGTGACAATGGCCGAGATATCGCTTTTCTCGTTAAATAGGCTGAGCGCCGATTGCGGATGATGCGCGACAATCACGCTAACACCGAGTTGGGTCTCCAACGCGACGGCCAGCGAAGCGGCAACGCTATCCGAATCTTCCACAATCACAACCACTTTGGACATCAATCCTCACGGCAGAAACCGATATCCAACTCCATGGACGGTAACAAAGTGCTTAGGCACAGCCGGTTCTTGTTCGAACTTTTGCCGCAGCTTTACTACGTGCGCGTCCACCGTTCGGGTATTGGGATAAAATTCATAACCCCAGACAGAGTTTAGAATCAGGTCACGGCTGAGCGCGCGATCCGCGTTCTGCAGAAAAAACGATAGGAGATTGTATTCCGCGGGCGTCACCTTGACCTCTTTTTGGTTTCTCAAAATCGTGCGCCGGTCAAGGTCGACTTCCACGTCTCCAAATCGAAGAACTCGCGACGCCTCGCCTGTGCTCCTTCTCAACACGGCTCGAATCCGGGCGAGCAGTTCGCGCGTGCCGAAGGGCTTCACGACGTAGTCGTCCGCGCCAATCTCCAGCAGTAAAACTTTGTCAACTTCGTCTCGCACGGCGCTGAGGACAATGATCGGAATGGGCAACCGGTTGGCGCGGACTTGCTTGCACAACTCGATTCCGCTTAGACCGGGGAGGCGCAAATCGACGAGCATCAAAGTCGGTTTCAAGGACAATGCCTGCCCTAATCCGGATTGCCCGTCTACGGCTTGGATCGGTGTGAACCCCTCACGCTCGAGCAGGATGCTGACCGTTTCTCTCAATTCGGCGTCGTCATCAACGACTAAAATCTTTTGCAGCGAGGACAAGGCTTTTAGCAACTCCGAACCATTCTCTCAAGGTTGGAGGATTCAGCCTGATACGTGATGGCGTTTTTACAAAATGTTTACACCCCGGCGCCGATCGAGGAGCCGCTCGGCTCGCCATTGTTTCCGAGTTGTAAATTGAGTGTAAACTCCTCGCTCCACCGGCCTGCGCGGACTCGGGGCTTCCCTGCTTGTTCAAAAGCGGCGTATTCGAGGGTAAATCTACTTGCCGATGCAGAATGTGGAGAAAATACGGTTGAGGATATCGTCCGCAGTAGTCGCGCCGGTGATTGCATCAACGGGGCGGAGCGCGGCATAAAGATCGAGCAGCAGCATTTCATGGGGCAGTGCGAAGCCCACCGCACGGCGGGCATTTTCGAGTGCGGCCACGCTTTCTTTCAGCAGCGCTTCGTGCCGGATGCTGGTGATCGCTCCGCTCTCGGGTGCGGCCAAACCGGTAGGGGCGAGCCGCCTCAGAATGGCTTGTTGCAGCTCGATGATACCGTCGCCTGTTATGGCGGAAACGGGCAAAAAATCGTTGGCGCCCAGGGAATGCTTGGGCAAGTCGCTCTTGTTGCCGACATAAAGAGGTTTTTGATCGGCAAGTTTTTCACGCAACGCCTGGTCTTCGGCACTGGCTTCCACCGATAAGTCGAAGACCAACAACGTGAGATCCGCATCGGCGACGGCTTGATGGCTGCGCTCAATACCGAGGCGTTCCACCAGATCGGTTCCCTCGCGCATGCCCGCCGTATCGACAAGCTTGACTGGAATACCGTTCAAAGATGTGGTCTCTGACACCGTATCTCGAGTGGTACCGGGTATATCGGTGACGATAGCGCGATCCTGTTGCAAGAGGCGGTTGAACAGGCTGCTTTTTCCCACGTTGGGTCGGCCGGCAATGGCGAGCGTGAAACCCGCGAAGACCAGCCTCCCCGTGCCGAAGCTGTCCAACAGGGCGCGCAGACCTTCCTCGATAGGAGTTAAGCGAGAGAGAATCTGCTCGGGAGACGCGACGCTAATGTCGTCCTCGGCAAAATCAATGCCGGCCTCCAGCAGGGAGATCAGTTCCAGCAATTGCTCCTTGAGGGGGCGGATGCGGCGCGAGACGGAGCCTTCCATCTGTTGAGCGGCCACGCGTGCTTGATAGAGCGTGGTGGCATCAATCAGCTCCCGCACGGCTTCGGCTTGCGGCAGATCGATGCGCCCATTCAGATAAGCGCGCAAAGTAAATTCACCCGGCTCGGCCAAACGCGCGCCTTGCGTAACCGCGCGCTGCACGCAGAGATGCAACACTACAGGCGAACCATGACAGGCTATTTCCACTACGTCTTCGGCGGTGTATGAGCGCGGCTGTTCGAAGAAAGAGACGATTACCTGATCGATAGGAGCGCCGCTATCGTCGAGCAACTCTGCCAGTTCGCACGACCAGGTTTTCCAATGTGGCTGATGTGCGAATCGCAGTATGGTTTGCGCAATAGAACGGCTGTTGGTTCCAGAGAGACGCACAACGCCAAGACCGCCTCGGCCCAAAGGGGTGGAAAGGGCGACGATGGTGTCGTGGGCGTACATGTAGCGCAAATGGGGACGGACGTCTCCGTCCCAAGCCTCAAACCTTCAACCGTCCGGAATGCTGATTTGTGGACGGAGACGTCCGTCCCCATTTGCTTAGCGGCCGCGGCCGCCGCGAGGAGGACGATTTCCGCCCGCGCCCCGATGGCCACCGGCGCCGTGCCCAGGAGGTCCGCCCGGGCGTCCGCCACCGCGATCAAAGCCGCCTCTGCCACCGGGACCGGGACGCGGGCCCGGAAAACCGCGCGGGGCAACGGGCGGTGCGGGCGGAGTGGCCATATCGGCAGGCACGACGACAACGGCTCGTGCGGGACCCAGACCCACGCTTTCGCTGCGCAGCTCCTTTTCTTCGCGAAGCGCAAGGTGGATGACCCGGCGCTCGCGGCTGCTCATCGGATTGAAGTAAAACGGCGCATGGGTCCGCTTGACTTTGTCAGCTGCAGCGAGAGCGCTCATGCGCAGCTCCTCCATGCGTAAGAGCCGGTAGTCGTTCGCGTCGAACGAGATCAGCGAATGATCTTCAGCAGGAAGGCGTAACGCCTCCATGGACAGGTGCTCGAGCGCCAGCAGCAGTTCAGCGCGGTTCTCCAGCAGCAACTCAACATCCGGACCGGAGAAGTGAACTGTCACATCGGGGTTTTCCACTTCAGGATGAGGATTCTCCGGCGTTTTCATCTCAAAACTGAGTTCAAAGCCGGCGTGGGCGAGCAGCGGCTTTAGAAACTCCTCCAGCTTGGGGCGCAACGTTTCTAAGGTGTATTTCATGCGGTTTTATTTTTTCACCGTGCTTCTCACCGGCGCCTTCGCGGGAGGAGTGGGAGGAGGTGTGGGCGCCGGCATAAAGCGATTCACAATAATCTGAAACACGATTCCTACTAAGTTTCCAGTTAGGTAGTAGAGTACAAGACCTGAAGATAGATTATAGAAAAAGAAACCCAACATCAGGGGCATGAACATCATCATCTTCTGCTGATTGGGGTCGACGCCCGCCGCCGGCGTCATCTTCTGCATGAAGAATTGGCTGGCGATCATCACGAGCGGCAACACATGAATGAAGAAGGTTTCCGGGCTCGATAAATCGGAAACCCATAGCCAGGGCGCGTGACGAAGCTCAATCGAGATGCTCAGAACCTTATAAAAAGCGTAGAAAAATGGCAGTTGGAGAACGAGGGGCAAGCATCCGCCCACCGGGTTGACGCCTTGCGATTTATAAAGGGCCATCACCTCCTGGTTCTGCTCGGCTTTGCGGGGATCGTTGATCTTGATGTTCTTGTATTTCTCGTTGATGGCCTTCAATTGCGGCTGCAGCTTCTGCATCTTGCGGGCCGATTTAAGGCTGGACAAACGGATGGGAAACAACCCGGTGTTGATAATCAGCGTGACCAGGATGATGGCCCAGCCGAAGTTGTGGCCGGTCCAGTGATCGGCAACGTAATTCAGCGACACAAACAGAGGCTTGGCGATAATGCCGAAGAATCCCCAATCGATGAGCGTGCCTAACTTAGGGTTGACGCCTTCGAGTAAATGCGTGTCTTTCGGGCCAACAAAGAAGGAAAACGAATTCTGTGGACCCGTAGAGAATCCGACGCCGACGTACGGCACCGGATCGTTTTCACCGGCAATTTTGACTTCGTCCGAATACGTGCGGATTTCCAGCGGCGTATTGTCGGGCGGCAACGCCACGGCGGCGAAGAATTCGTCCTCCATGCCCCCGAAGGTAAAGTTTCCGGTCTCCGAAAACGCCCCATTCTTCGCATCCTTGGCGACTTTCTTGACGAGCTTGCTTGAGCTGGCGTCGTAATGGATGGCGTTGATTTTGGTGTATTCCTTGAAGGCCCTGCTATCGCCAAAACCGCCGCGCCAGGTGAGTACGTGCGGCAGGTTGATGTTGTTGTCGAGCACGTAAGATTTCGCAGTCGAAAGATAATTGTCTTTCTGAAACTCGAAGGATTTGTGGATGCGGGTGCGGCCGTCCGAATACTCGAAATCGATGGTATTGCCACCGTCCGAAACGCGGGTCTGATAGAGCACGGCGTTCGGATCAAACGCCGGCTTCTGCCCGGTAAAATCGAGCGCGAACGGCAGGCTGAACTTATCGTCGGGGTTGATCAGTTGCAGCGGTTTACCGGCATCGTCTTTGAACTTTTTCAGGACCCAGCTTTTCACCACGGCACCGCGATTGGTGAAAACGATGTGATACAGATTGGAATCGATTTCGGTGGTAGTTTCGGAGGTGCCTTCGATGGGCGTGATCGCTCCTACTGGCGCGTTTTGGCTTAGGGTCGCGGGAGCGGGTAGCGAAGGCGCCGGCTTTTCGCCACTCACCTGAACGGCGGGCGCGGCCGTAGAAGGAACAGGCTTCGGCGCGGGTGCCGGCTTGAAGAAATACTGCCAGCCCAACAGCACGAGCATCATTAATGCCAAGGCGAGCGGCAGGCGCTTTTCAAAAGAGGGCGGTTCCGGTGGGACGGAACCCGGACTATTCGACATAAATATTTCTCACGATAAAGGCTTTAGCGGACCGGATCATAGCCGCCTTCATGAAAAGGATGGCAACGGCCAAGCCTCTTCAACCCCATCCAAATACCGCGCAGCGAACCGTGCGCGGCAATGGCCTCCAACATATATTCGGAGCAGGTGGGCCGGTACCGGCAGGCCGAGGGCAACCACGGCGAAAGGAACGATTTGTAGCCCCTGAGGAGCGCGATTAAGACGGTTTGCATCGCTCCAAAATCCGGCCGATTTCGCGGCACAAATCCTCAAAAGGGGCATCAGCTACATTGCGGCGCGGGTTAAAAACAATCGACCAATTAGCAGGGGCGGCGGGGAGTTGGGCGCGCACGGCCTCGCGCATGCGGCGCTTCAAACGGTTTCTCACGACTGCCTTGCCCAAAGCGCGCGGCGTTGTAAAGCCGAAGCGGGCGGGCCGGTCGTCAGCGTTTGGCGAATGCAGGCAGAAAGCGGCGAAATAACGGCTGGTCATACGAACACCCGATTGGTATGCGCTACGAAACTCCGCTGGCCGTAAAAGGCGGCTTGGTTTTGGAAGTGACAGCGAAACAAAATCGCCTTTGCCGGAAGGCTAGTGAGACTCGCGCACGGCGCGTTCGTCGCTAACACTCAGCTTATGGCGCCCCTTCGCCCGGCGGCGCGACAGCACGGCGCGCCCATCCGCCGTCTTCATACGCTTACGAAAGCCGTGAGTTTTCGCACGGTGGCGATTGTTCGGCTGAAAAGTACGTTTTGGCATTACGGTTCCTTATTCGGTGTTATGGTCTGGGACGGTACGGATGAGAACGCCTGCCGAACGGCATCGAGAAGACGCACTACTGCTGATCCACTGAACCCAAAGATTTAGTATAGCGCGACGGGGCAGAACACCCTCCCTTTCAGAGCCGCGACCGCAAGGGAGCGCTATCACCTAGATCTCGAAGAACGGGGCGACCGGGAACTCGCAGCCTAACACGCTCGCAAAACTTTCGCCGGCTTGATAGATCTTGATCTCGCGGGTGCCGTGTAAGTATACGTGCAGCCGCTGCGTGTCTGGGTAAAGCAGCCAGACTTCCATGCTCCCAGCACTCAAATACTGGCTGACTTTCCGCTCCAGGTCCGTCGCCGTATTGCTTGGCGAAACAACTTCCACAGCCACTAGCGGCGCCTGGGCAAGATAGCCGGTTTCCGGGATGGTTCCAATCGTTTCGCGCTTGTTCACCGCCACATCGGCACCACGCACCGTGGCTGAATGGGGATCTTCTTTCAAAATGAAACCCGCGTCGCCCCCGGTAATAATAAATTTCTTACGGTCCAGCTTCGCGCGGAAGATGCCCCCGACGTTCATCACGATCACCCCATGGCTGTAACCTGGAGGCGGCAAAGTAATCAATTCTCCTTCGCTCAACTCGTGATGCGTACCGTCTTCAGTCTCCGGCAAAGCCAAAAACTGGTTCAGCGTGAGTGCAGTCTGAGTCGCCATGATTACTAGTTTACGGCAGCAGCGCGGAAACAGAAATGGATCGGCCGGGATGGGACTCTATGGCAACGGTCTCACCTTCCCGGTGGCTCAGAAGACTAGCGTATTCGCCCTTTTCCTCATTGAGCGTACGATGCACAATCAAGCGCCGGCCCTTGATATCGAGTACCCAATATTCAGGAACGCCGGCGCGGGCATAGAGATCGCGCTTCCCAATTGTATCGTGCCGAAGCGTGGTATCTGAGACCTCAATCAGCAGTGTCAGTTCCCGGCCATTCGGATGGCGCTGGGAGAAGTCCGGCTTAGCTTCCGCCAAAACGGCGATATCCGGTTCGGGTACGCTGCTTTCGCGATCAGCCGGACCGGCTTCGATGGGCATTTGAACTCGCACACGCGCAAGTCCAAAAATCGCAGCAAGCAACTCCATACAGCGCTGTATCGCACTCGCGTGGGGTGGTTTCTGTCCCATTTTGTCGATCAACTCCCCATCAATGAGTTCGAATCGTTGGCCCGCGAAAATTCCGCTATCCAACATCTGATCGACTTCCGATCGGGTAAAGCGCTTGCGCGGCAGCGGGAGGTCGCTGCTGATCGGAGGTTGTGGAATCGAAGCCGCCATACCTTCTTTATCTCACGATGGGCCGCCGCCCGCTTGTGCTCGCAGTTGCGCAGTGCGGGCAGCCAGCAGAGCTGCCGCGCGGGCGAAGACGGAAGCGCCGCCCGAGAGTTGATCTAGACCGCGCAGTGCTTCCAAATGGTAAAGGTTCCCAAGCTCGGCAATTTCACGGACGAGACTTTCTTGCATCGCGGGGCTGGCATGTTGCAGCATGTTGATCTTCATCCCGACAGCCGCTTCAATATCGGAATCCCTGACGAACTCAGACAGCTGATAGCGCAGTTCTTCATCCGGATCGCGGGCAAAGGCGTCCAATAAGGCCGGCAGCCGGTCGGGAAAGCAAAAGCGCAGGTAGCGAACGGCTTCGCCACGATTCGAAGCCTCGGGGTTCATGATGCTATTCAACGCCAAGTCGAGTGCTTGGGCAGACGGCGCGCTGCGCTCGAGTAGTTTCCAAAAGAGACGTTGCGCCCCAGGGTCCGGTTCCGCGGAGAGAGAGCCGCACAAATCTGAGACTTCGGCGGGCGTCAAAGGTGGGGCGTCCAGCAACCGCTCGAACGCTTCGGTGCGCTGAGCGGATGCCGTTTGGGAAACGAGCGCCGCCACACGATTTTCCTGGTTCATGCTGGTTCATGCTAGGTTGATCCTCCGGATTACAACCAGACAGCAGAATTGATGGTTTACATAAAATCTATCAAGGTTCGCGGTCCAAAGGAAGACCCGACGCCGAGGAGCGTTCGCCCTACAATATAAGGAGAACCAACGCGGCGCGTCCGCCCAATCAAGAAACAGATGAAACTATCGCAGAGACTGGAGGGCGAATTCAAGGCCGCCGTCCGCCAGCGTGGGCTGAACTATCACTGGCAGCACCAGATTCGCATCCGCAGCGGCGACGCACGCTCGGTGCAGGCCGATGTGACCGGATCTGAGCGCTATGGCATGACCCTCCATTGGGACGATCCGTTTCTCACAGTTTGGTGCGATTGTCCATTCTTTGAAAACGAAGGGCCTTGCAAACATTTGTGGGGCGCCATTCTGGCGGCCGAGGCGCAAGGTTATTTAGCGGAAGCAGCCAATGCGCCGGAACTCATTCTGGACGACGGCATGTTGGCTTATGAGGATGGATTCGAGGAAGACGAGGATGGCCAAAGGGCGCGTCCAGGCGCTTTGCCTTTTTCGGGCGCCCCTGCGGCGAAGCGTCAGGACGTACCAGCTTGGAAGCAAGAAGTGAATAGCCTGGTCTTGGGGAAGGCCGCGCGCGAGCGCTTTTACGAAAACTGGCCTGCCAAACGGGAGATCGTCTATCAGGTAGACGTGCAGTCGAGCATAGCCGCGGCGAACCTGGTGCTAGCGCTCGAAACGCGCGACCGCAAGGCGGACGGCAGCTACACACAGCCTAATCGCGCGAATATCAAACGCGGGCATTTGCGGAACCTGCCGGCAGCCGATCGTGAGATCATGTCGCTGCTGGCAGGCGGTTTGGAGTATCACGGCTGGGGCGATCCGGATGCCTATGGACACCTGCCGTCTTCAAACCTGGTAACGCCGGCGTTGGCGGCGGTGATTTTGCCGCTGGCTGTCAGGACAGGACGTTGTTATCTCAAGAAGCCCAGGCAAGCGTCCGCGCCCGTGCCTTTGGAGTGGGATGACGGCGAGCCGTGGCACTTCGAGCTCGAAATGAACGAGCGCAAAATTACCGGTTGGACAGTAAAAGGCTTTCTACGTAGAGGCGATGAACGCGCGGAGTTGTCGGATACGGCGCTTGTGACCGAGGGATTCGTCTTTCTCGGCCACAAGGTAGCTCGCTTGACAGCGGACACCCAAACAGAATGGGTGCAGCATATGAGCAAAACCGGGGCCATCACGGCTTCGGACAAGGACGGTGAGGCTCTCATGGCCGAGCTTTTGACGCTGCCGGGGGCGCCGCCGCTCACGGTGCCGCAGGAATTGGCTTTCGAGGAAGTTTCGCTTGAACCCAAGAAAATGCTCAAAATCCGGGCTCGCCCCGGCGTCTTGAATCAGACCAAGGTTCTGGCCGACTTATCGTTCGATTATGCGGGCACAATTGTGCCGGGAACGGAAAAACGCCGCGGCCTCTACGACAGCGCCGCGCGGAAACTGGTGAGACGAAGCGCGCAGGTGGAAGAAGCGGCCGCCGCCACGCTGAAAGACCTGGGTTTCCGCCAGCCAGGCAACTACGACCCAAGAGAAGACGGTACCTGGCATACGCACACGAACAAAGTGCCGAACGCGGTTAGAAAGTTGATTGAAGCGGGTTGGCATGTGGAAGCGGAAGGGAAAATTTTCCGTAAGCCCGGGGGCTTCCGGATGGAAGTGGCGTCCGGCGTGGATTGGTTTGAACTGCATGGCGAAGTGCAGTATGGCGAAACCATCGCGGCATTGCCTGAATTATTGGAAGCAGTCCGGCGCGGCGAAAACACGGTACGGCTGGGAGATGGCACTTACGGTGTTTTGCCCGAGGAGTGGCTCTCGCGCATCGGCCTCGTGGCCGGTTTGGGGACCGCCGAAAACGGCCATATCCGTTTTCGCGGCAACCAGGCGGGCCTGTTAGACGCGCTGCTGGCGGCACAGCCTGAGGTTTCCTGCGATATGGCGTTCACGCGCGTCCGAGAAGAGTTGGGCAGCTTTTCAGGCGTTCACGCGGCCGAGCAGCCGGCTGGCTTCGTGGGTCAGTTGCGCGATTATCAACGCGAAGGCTTAGGGTGGATGAAATTCCTGCAAAAGATGTCCTTCGGCGGCTGCCTGGCGGACGACATGGGCGTCGGTAAAACCGCGCAAGTTTTGGCGCTCCTCGAGACGCGGCGCGAATTGCGCCTCAAGGGCGAGCTGAAACAACCGTCGCTGGTTGTCGTCCCACGTTCGCTGGTGTTCAACTGGCAGGAAGAAGCCGCGCGCTTTACGCCCCAATTACGGCTTTTGGATTACACGGGTGCCGAACGCGGCGAGGAAAGTTTTGAAAGCTTCGACGTGGTTCTCACCACCTACGGAACGCTACGCCGCGATGCCCCGCGCCTGAAAGATATCGAGTTTGACTACCTGATTCTAGACGAGGCGCAGGCCGTAAAAAACTCCGGGACGGAATCGGCCAAAGCCGTCCGCTTGTTGAAAGGTTCGCACCGGTTGGCGTTGAGCGGCACACCGGTGGAAAACCATTTGGGCGAGCTCTTTTCACTTTTTGAGTTCCTCAACCCTGGCATGCTCAACGCCGCTAACGTTTTCAAAATCGCCGGCGGCGGGTTGCGCAATATCGCCGAAGATAGTCTGACGCTGCTGGCGCACGCGCTACGGCCGTTTATCCTGCGGCGGACCAAAGAGCAGGTGGCGCGCGAACTTCCGCCCAAAACCGAGCTGACCATTTATTGCGAGATGAAAGCGCCGCAGCGCAAGCTCTACAATGAATTGCGCGAACATTACCGTAACACTTTGCTGGGCAAGATTGCCCGCGAAGGCATGGGCAAAGCCAAGATTCAAGTGCTCGAAGCGTTGCTGCGCCTGCGCCAGGCGGCCTGTCATCCGGCGCTGATCGACGCTAAACGCGCGGGTGACGACAGCGCCAAGATGGATGTGCTGCTGGCGCAATTGCGCGAGGTCATGTCGGAAGGCCACAAGGCGCTGGTCTTTTCGCAATTCACCAGCTTCTTGAAAATTGTCCGCAAGCATCTGGATGAAGAAGGTGTGGTTTACGAATACCTGGACGGCTCCACGCGCGACCGGAAAGTCCCGGTGGAGCGGTTTCAGAATGACCCCGATTGCAAACTATTCCTGATCAGCCTCAAAGCGGGCGGACTGGGTCTGAATCTGACGTCCGCCGGCTACGTTTTCTTGCTCGATCCATGGTGGAATCCGGCCGTTGAGGCGCAGGCGGTCGACCGGGCGCACCGCATCGGCCAGACGCAGCAGGTGTTTGCCTACCGCTTGATTGCCCGCGATACGGTGGAAGAGAAAGTGCTCGATCTGCAGAAGACAAAGCGCGACCTGGCTAGCGCCATCATCAGCCAGGACAACAGCGTGATCAAAAATCTGCAGAAGGAAGATTTGGAGTTACTGCTTTCCTGAGCGCCGGGATTTGCGTGTTGCAGACCGAGTTGCCTCGCGACGCTTATGGGCCTTCGGCCCACTTGTGATAATGAAAACACCCCGGTTACGCCGTCAAGCCCTAACTGAACCGCGAGTGTCAACGAGCGGCACCCGATGCCCCACATGCAGTGTTTTTCAACGGAGTGCCCATGGCCCTGCGGCCCACCTATGATAATGAAAATCGACCGCGGGCCGACTCGGAGCCGGAAGCGTCAGCGACCTAGTTTGGTCTTTCTTCTCCTCCGCCACCTTCCCTGTTTTCAAGGGAGCGCTATTGAGCCTTCGAGAACCCGAATTCCCTTCCAATCCCCAAATCGGGTCAGTCGTTGTTTCGTGCTATGTTTGAAACCGTGCGGGCGTGGCGGAATCGGCAGACGCACCGGACTTAAGCGAAACTTGAGTGCCCGCCGGGAAACCGGCGATGGTAGAACTGCTCAAAGTCGGGGAACCCTGTGACATGGCGATCCCGAGCCAAGCCCCGCTGGAGCAATCAGCGTTCCGGTTGGGAAGGTGTAGAGACTAGACGGGCAGCGCCTGATCCCGAGACTGATTTGGGGAATGGCGAAGGGATAGTCCAGACCCCAAACCTTGCTGCAATCAAGCGGGG
>Ga0302324_100010037_pt1 | contig 19677 bp, 14 predicted proteins | sample Palsa_T0_1_FD_201949 | JGI IMG/M metagenome (GOLD analysis project Ga0302324, IMG submission 201949) | Peat permafrost microbial communities from Stordalen Mire near Abisko, Sweden - Palsa_T0_1 | ecosystem: Environmental > Terrestrial > Soil > Palsa > Peat permafrost | place: Sweden: Abisko...
AGGTAATGACAGCTACTCGCTGCAATTCTTTCTGGCTCAATGCAAATGTCCCCTGTCCCATAGGGGTGACATTTTCACGTAGCCGTTATGGGGTGACAAAATTATGGAGCTAAGACACCACATTCCTCCTGTCTCTACAACCTTTCATGGATAGCTTAAACTTTTAACTGCCGCTAATCTTGTTGGGAGGAGGCACGCTAGCTCTATATGCTGCTTCATTTAGGGTATGACATCGTTTTCGACGTTCCCCTTCGAGTCCCGTTCGTTGCGCTGCTCAAGGTGCACCCGTCGCGGGTGAATGACCTTCAGACGCCAGATGAAATGCAAATCCGTTCGGCAACGAACTTTGAATGTTATCCCGACAGTTTCGGAAACATCTGCTGCCGATTTCTCGCACGTCCGGGAAAACTTCGGCTCAGAAGCTCGACCACAATCCACGACACAGGCGAACCCGATCCAGTCGCGCCATGGGCGCGTGAGCTGCCCGTTGAGCATTTGCCAACCGACGTGCTCCAGTTCCTGCTTAACAGCCGCTATTGCGAGGTTGATAGAATGTCGAACATCGCCGCGAATCTCTTTGGTGGAATTGCCCCCGGATGGAATCGCGTGCAGGCTGTTTGCACGTGGGTCCATGACAGAGTGACTTTTGGATATCAGTATGCAAATTCCCAAAAGACGGCGTTCGATGTATATACGGACGGTTTCGGCGTTTGCCGGGATTTCCAACATCTTGCGGTAACGATGTGCCGAGCGTTGAATATACCCGCGCGATATGCGACTGGCTACCTAGGCGACATAGGCGTTCCCGCATCTCCAATGCCGATGGATTTCAGCGCGTGGTTTGAAGTGTATCTCGAAGGCCGGTGGTGGACGTTCGACGCGCGCCACAATCAGCCCCGCATCGGTCGCGTACTAATGGCGGTCGGGCGCGATGCTTCAGACGTTGCCATTACTACTTCGTTTGGCACGGCGATTTTAAGAGAATTCACGGTAATCACGGACGAAATACCGAAGCAGGTTGCTGCCTACGTTTAAACGCTTAATCTTCAGCGTCACCTTAAAATCCTCGACCGTTGTCATGGGGGATTAGAGGTTCGGATAAGAGCCACTTATTGGGTTTCATTGTTGTATGGGTTTTCAGCACACGCCCAATACTTCGTGGATCGGCTATCCCGCGTTGCCAGTCGAAATTAGCTGGTTCATTCCTATATTCACTAAAATCATTCGCACTCTTTTGAGAGCTGACGCTGATACAACCGAGAGCTGGTTGCGGAAGGCGTCGTCGGACTGAACACAAAGAAATGTGGATTCTTTACAGAAGTGTGTCATCAGGCCGGTCTTCGAAATTGTTTTTAATTGAGCACTTGCGTGCTTCCGTCCCTCGATAAGACGCGCGTATGTCTCATCCGCTTGTGGCGCCTAAGTATCCCTGCAATGTAATGAAGGATCATCCATCTCTTTTTTCAGATTCGGTCCTTCTAGCTCGCCAGACAGAATGTTGATGTGCCAATTTTCCGTTAGGAGCAACGACCGATTCAAATCGTAATAGGCGATGTGGAGAGCCGGGCCGTTGAAGGAAAAGTTCACGTATCCGTTATAGCCAACGTCCACTTTCTCGTCACTGGGATAACGCCGATTATCCCATGCGAGCCATTTACAATCCAGAATGTCTGGAGTCGCACCACGCTCTACGGGCATCCCGCCGTGGCCCATGCATCGCCCGTATGCTTCGATCCCATTCTTGACGCTGAACTTCTCATAAATTGCCAACCTGTGCTCATGGCCCCAAAACCAGATGACCGGTCGATGAATCATCTCCGCCAATTGCCTCGCCGGAATTTGATACCAACCGTCAAACGCGGATTGCGGGCCGTGATGGGACAAGAGAATCAATCCACGTTTGTCTCCGTCAGGGTTTACGGAGGACTTTAGCCAGTCGAGCAGCGGCTTGGGAATCGAACAGTCTGGTTTAAACCACGTGGTCTTGCGAAGCCATTTGCTTCGCTGCAACCCCGGCACTTTGCTCCAGTCAAAACGAGTCGAATTGTAGCCTGTATCCAGTCCGATGATCCGCCAGTGCTTATTTTCGAGACAAAAGAAGCTGGCCCACTGTCCCGTCCCCCATTCGCTTCCTCGTCCTTTTAATCCCATCCTGGGCAGAACCATCCTCCAATACCCGTTGCCATCAGCATACATCTCGTGATTGCCACTGAGTGCGAAGCCGCCTTTCGCGCCCATCGGCCACTTCACAGGAGTATAGGAACTCGTTTTTTCCCCAAGAAAGTTTTCTCGTACCTCATTGCTGTCCCCCACGTAATACACATCTCCCAAGTGAATCGTGAAATCCGATTCGGATTTCTCTATCGCTGCCGCAACTCTCCTCGCCTCATCCGTCCCCGTTGCCCAATCTGCCGCTAAACTGATCTTCAGGCGGTCATCGATCGGGTAAATACCGTTTCCTTTGTCATGCGATGTGTAATCCCTGAACGCATGCTTCTTATGAAACCAGTATTTGGCTACCTTCGGTATCCACTTTAAAAGGCGCTGGGGAAGGAAAGCAGAGATCGGATCATAGGTTGAGGTTGAATACCCCGTTCCTGCAGCGCGCCAATGAGCTGCGATCCTAGAATGTGCGAACCCTGTAAAGTTCCCAAGATCCTTGCCAGAGCTTATCTCGCCGGGCGCTCCGCCTTGGTCCTTATCGTTTTTCTTGGATTTCACTCGCATCTTAGTGGGCGGCTGAGTTCCTACTCCAGAATTTGAATAGATCTTGGATGATCGGTGTCTACAATAACACCAATAAGTTTTCGTTTTGAACAAACGTCGCTCTGCGAACTGACGTCAAGGGGCAACAAAAATGGGCATCTCTGGGGCAACGGCGGAAACCCGGTTCACACCGGAATTCGGGATTTTGAGGGATTTGGGGGATGGGATAGTACCCAAAACACCCTTTGCAGCCGTTTTGGGCCGATTTTGGCGAAGAATTCAGCGGGATCGGGGGCAAACAGGGTGGAAACCGCGATTCCTACGCGGAGACCGTAGTTCCCGAAATTAGGGTGTTGCTGGAGGCGATGCTGATTTTTCCTCTCCGTGCATAGGATTCCACCCCGCCCTCAATCATGCCCAGCACCCTGCGCAGGGTCGAGCCACGATCACATGTAGCTGAATAAAAACCGTCAAAACTACAAAACCCAAAATCTAAAATTCCCTTATTTTCCGTCTATCTGAGCAATCTATATTTTTTCGCATGGCTATTAGCTACGGTCGGGGGCGAGGCTGCAGCTTTTGGTTTTGTGGGGCGCCAAATGGCTGCGTGCGAATTCGGGAATCTGACTGGGGATCGGCTCGAGTGTCGCTAACGCACTTCTGACGTGAACGTTCTTCGCCACTCGTGACCCTTCATCTCGACCTGCCGCACGCCTCAATTTTCTGGTACATTGCTGCCGTCCGGACACGACCGAATTTCGAACCCCAAGAGCGATGGAATGATGCGCGGCGTGGTCCGAGGGGATGGAGCGATCACGGTGAAGATCTGGAACGAGTGAGTGCGAGTGGCCCTCATGATTGAGCTATCAGGCGGAGCACTGACGCTTGAAATGATTGCCGCGGTGGCCAGGGGCGACACAACGGTGAGTCTTTCGGGCGCCGCGCACATTCAAATACGCGCCGCCCGAGCGGTGGTCGAAAAGCTTCTCTCTGGCGGCCAAACCATGTATGGGATAAATACAGGTTTCGGAAAGCTCGCCGAGAAACGCATACCTGAGTCCCAGCTGGAAGGCCTTCAACTCAACCTCGTGCGCAGCCATGCCTGTGGTCTCGGAGAAGCTCTTTCGGAGGAAGAAACGCGCGCGCTGATGCTGCTACGCGCGAACGTCCTCGCGCTTGGCCACAGTGGCTGCAGAGTCGAGCTTGTCGAGACGCTGCTCCAAATGCTCGAAGCCGGTGTGCATCCGGTTGTTCCCGAAAAAGGCTCCGTCGGAGCAAGTGGCGATCTTGCGCCGCTCGCGCACCTTGCTCTTTCGATGATCGGAGAAGGCCGATCCCAATATCGGGGACAAGTGCTCGATGGGGGCGAGGCGTTACGCGCCGCGGGAATCCTGCCGGTTCGACTCGCCGCCAAAGAAGGGCTTTCGCTCCTGAACGGTACGCAGGCGATGGCCGGTGTCGGTGGACTGGCTTTATTCCGCGGATTGCGGGTCATTGCACTTGCTGATCTTGCTGGGGCGATGACTCTCGAAGGGCTTCTCGGCACTCCTGTCGCGTTTGACTCGCGAATTCATGGCGCCCGGCCGCATCGCGGACAGGAGGCTTCGGCGGCCCATTTGCGGGAACTGCTAGAAGACAGCGAAATCAGACGTTCACACCTCAAGAACGATCCTCGCGTTCAGGATGCCTACTCTCTTCGCTGCATGCCTCAAGTGCATGGGGCCATCCGTGATGCACTCGAACACGCGCGCCATACGGTCGAAATCGAGAGCGGCTCTGCCACGGATAACCCTCTGGTCTTCGCGGACTCGGAGGAGATCTTGAGTGGCGGTAACTTCCACGGCGAGCCTCTCGCTCTGGTATTCGATTATGCGGCCCTCGCCCTGACCGATCTGATGAGCATCGCGGAACGGCGAATCGATCGCTTGATTAATCCCGACCTGAACGAGAGCTTGCCCGCGTTTTTAAGCGCGGACCCGGGAATGTCTTCCGGCTTCATGATCGCCCATGTCGCCGCCGCCGGACTCTTGAACGAATCGAGAGTGTTCGCCCATCCGGCGAGCATCGACAACATTCCGACATCCGGCGGAAAGGAAGATCACGTCTCGATGGGCATGACTTCCGCCATAAAACTGCGCTGGATCGTCGAGAATGCGGAGAGCGTACTTGCCATCGAAATGCTCACGGCAGCGGAAGCACTGGAATATCGGCGTCCGTTGCGGTCGTCGGTGCGGATCGAACACGCCCACGAAATCATTCGCACCATCTCACCGCGCCTTACGGTCGACCGGCCCTTATCTGTCGATGTTGAAAATATGGCGCGTGCGATTCGACGCGGCGACTTTGATGAGTTTATCGCTTAGAGGAGGCCGCGAACATGACGCAAAGCGCCACTGAAATTAGGGCCCCACGCGGCGTCGAGAAGACCTGCAAAGGATGGCACCAGGAAGCCGCCCTTCGGATGCTGATGAACAATCTCGATCCTGAAGTGGCGGAGCGGCCCGAGGATCTCATTGTCTATGGCGGGACAGGACGCGCGGCACGCAATTGGGAATGTTTTCACGCAATTGTTCGGTCACTTCGATCGCTCGAAAACGACGAAACGCTTCTCGTTCAGTCCGGAAAACCGGTGGGAATTTTTCGGACGCACGCCGATGCCCCCCGTGTGCTAATCGCGAACGCGAACCTGGTGGGCCATTGGTCGAATTGGGGCGAGTTCCGGAAACTGGAACGGATTGGGCTGACCATGTACGGCCAGATGACGGCAGGATCGTGGATTTACATCGGGAGCCAAGGAATCGTGCAGGGAACTTACGAAACATTTGCAGCCGCGGGCCGCAAACATTTTGGGGGTTCCCTCCAAGGCAAGCTCATCGTTTCGGGCGGAATGGGAGGCATGGGCGGTGCGCAACCACTGGCCGCAACCATGAACGGAGCCTGTTTCTTGGGCATCGATGTCGATCACTCGCGAATTGAGAAACGATTAAACACAGGATATTGCGATCGGCTGGCATGGACTCTCGACGAAGCACTTTCAATTCTCGAGGCAGCTCGGTCTGAGGGCAAAGCAGTCTCCGTCGGTCTCGTAGGCAATTGTGCGGATGTGATTCCAGAACTCGCGTCACGCCGGGTCGTGCCGGACATCGTGACGGATCAAACGAGCGCGCACGATCCCCTCAATGGCTACGTACCCAATGGGATGTCGCTTGGCGATGCCGTCGCCTTGCGTTCACGCGATCCCGAAGAGTATGTCCGTTTGTCGATCGCGGCGATGGCGAGGCATGTGGAGGGTATGTTGGCGTTGCAGCGATCCGGATCGATTGCCTTCGACTACGGCAACAATATCCGAACGCATGCAAAGAATGCGGGAGTGGCGGACGCCTTCAACATCCCGGGTTTTGTGCCGGAATACATCCGACCTATGTTTTGCCAAGGCCGGGGCCCTTTTCGCTGGGTCGCGCTTTCGGGCGAGCCCTCCGACATTCACCGTACGGATCGGCTCGTCGTGGAAATGTTTCCCGAGCAGCGTGAGCTCGTTCGCTGGATCGAATTGGCGAATCAGAGAATACAGTTTCAGGGTTTGCCGGCCCGCATCTGTTGGTTGGGATATGGACAGAGGGCGAAATTCGGGCTCGCAATGAATGCGCTGGTGCGTTCAGGAGAGATCAAAGCCCCCATTGTCATTGGGAGAGATCATCTCGACGCAGGCTCGGTGGCATCGCCTTTTCGCGAGACAGAAGCCATGAAAGATGGGTCAGACGCCATCGCCGACTGGCCGCTGCTCAATGCGCTCGTCAATACGGCTGCGGGCGCGTCATGGGTTTCCATTCACAACGGTGGTGGCGTCGGCATTGGATACGCGCTGCATGCCGGGATGGTCGTTGTCGCGGACGGGTCAGAAGAAAGCGACCGTCGCATCGAACGTGTCTTGACGTCTGACCCCGGAACCGGCGTGATGCGGCATGTGGACGCAGGCTATGCGAGCGCGGTCGAGGTCGCTGAGCGAAATCATTTGAAAATCCCGATGTTCCCGGACCGGGAGAATTCATGAGCCCCGCCGATTCTGTCTGGACATCGACGGTCAAACAGTTCACAGACCGAACGGCAAGTGCATCCCCGACGCCTGGCGGAGGGTCTGTCGCCGCGGTGACGGTAGTTTTCGCCGGGTCGCTAATTGTGATGTGCCTTGAGATTGCGAAGAAGTCCCTGGGAGAATCGCGCATCCGCGTGCCGCTTCACCGAGTTGAAGAGGCGTGCCGGATCGCAAGAAAGTGCGCGGACGAAGACATTGTCGTGTTCGACGCCTACATTTCTGCGTCCCGGTTGCCAAAAGCGACTGCGGTCGAGGGGGCCCGGCGGGAATCCGCTCGGACAACCGCCTTGGTGAAGGCAACAAAAGTTCCGTTAGGCTGCGTGCAGGCTGCTATTTCGATAGCGGAAGCGGCCATCGAATCAAAGCAGCTCATCCCGTCGGTTATCCTGAGCGATTGGGCATCGGGGCTCGCGCTCATTCGAGCCGCGCTCGCCTCGCTCTTATTCAACGTTGCAGTCAATCTACGATCGCTCCCGAAATCTAAGAACAATGATGCTCTGAGAAAAAAGTACGAGGATATTCTATTGCAGACCGGCGACACCGTTTTGGCGATCGGAGTGGCACTTGACGACGTTACTCAGCGGCTCGGAGTCGCGTTGTGAGTCCGCAGCCAGAGAGACTTGCGGTAATCCATTGCGGCCAGTTAGTAACTTTGGCGGGTCCCCGCCGGCCTCGAGCGCGCGACGAACTGAAACAGCTATCCATTATCAATGATGGGGCGATGCTGGTAAGTGGCGGCGGAGTCGAGTGGGTCGGCGCATCAAGTGAGGTCACGGACGAACGGTTAGCTGGACGCGAAATCGTGGACGCGGGTGGACGGGTTGCGCTTCCCGGGTTTGTCGACGCACATACGCATCCGGTCTTCGCTGGAACCCGAGTCGACGAATACGAGCTTCGTGCGACTGGCGCAACGTACGAACAGATAGCGGCGGCCGGTGGCGGCATCCGCTCGACTGTGCGGAAAACGCGCGCGGCCTCGGAGGAGCAGTTGCTTGATGTGGCGCGGAGGTATTCCCAGTGGTTTCTGCGTTGCGGGACAACAACGATCGAAGCCAAGTCGGGTTACGGACTGACGCTTGAAGACGAACTGAAACTGCTCCGAGTGATTCGCTGTCTGGGCTCTGCCGGACCGCTCCGCTACGTGGCGACATTTCTCGGGGCGCACGAGGTTCCAGACGAATATCGAGGCAAGCCTCGTGCCTACGTCGATTTGATTATCCGCGAAATGATTCCGCGGATTGCGGAACAGAACCTGGCGGAATATTGCGACGTATTTTGCGAACCTGGAGTTTTCGATCTGCCCACATCCCGCGAAATCCTTGGCGCCGCTCGCGGCGCTGGCCTGGGCATTCGCGTGCACGCCGATCAGCTTTCCCGATCAGGCGCAGCCGAGATGGCCGCGCAGGTTGGAGCAGTAACCGCGGACCACTTGGAGCAGACTGATACAGCGGGAATTGCGGCCCTGGCAAAAGGAAACGTGCAGCCGGTCTTGCTTCCGGCGTCGGTCTACACGCTCGGATCAAAACGATTCGCTCCCGCTCGGGCGATGATCGAGGCGGGGCTTGGCGTGGTCTTAGCGACCGACTTTAATCCCGGTTCGTCGCCCTCCCCTTCGATTCCCCTCATACTCTCTCTCGCATCGACGCAGTTGCAAATGTCACCCGCCGAAGCGATTACAGCGACCACCATTAATGCGGCATATAGCCTGCGCCGCGGCGCCACCATCGGCTCGCTCGAACCCGGCAAACGCGCTGACTTTGTCATCCACGATTGTCGAGACTTTCGTGAGATCGCCTACTTTGCGGGTATCGAGTCCCCGTGGAGAGTGTACATCGACGGCAAACTGGCGTTTGACCGTGCCCGCCCCACGAATTGCCTTGATGGGGGCAATCCTCTTGCACATTGAAACCGAGACGGGATGGCTGCCGGATTCTATTTATCGCGCGGGCAAATTTGTTTCAGGCCTCGCGATGTTTGCCGACGCGAAGGGCAGAATCTCTCGGTTCTCCGCAGAACCCATCGACCTCGCCAGGGCCAGCCGCCTTCCGCGCCGCGCAATTCTTCCGGGTTTAGTCAACGTTCACTCGCACTCGTTTCAACGTGCCATCCGTGCCCGCACGGAACACCGCACGCCTGCCGTACGGGACACGTTCTGGACTTGGCGGGAAGCAATGTACGGCGCCGCAAACCTGCTTGCTCCGGATGATGTGTACAACGTTGCGCGCATGGCTTTTTTGGAAATGCTGCTCTCGGGAATTACCGCCGTGGGTGAGTTCCATTACTTACATCATGGGCCCGGCGGCCAACCTTACGAGGACCGCAACCTGATGGCGCTTCAAGTCATCCGCGCGGCCGCCGAATTAGACCTGCGGATCGGGCTGCTCCGAACAGCATATGTGCGGGCCGGATGGGGGAAGCAGCCGAACCCCCTGCAGAATCGCTTCATCACGCCTGATGTCGCCGATTTTATTACCGACACTGAAAATCTCCGTGACGCCGTTAGGCGTCTGTACGCCCCAGACGCCGTCTGGGTGGGCGTCGCCCCGCACAGCGTCCGTGCGGTTCCGCTTGAATATCTGCTTGAAACCGCAAAGTACGCTCGAAGGCGAGACATGCCCGTGCACATGCACGTGGCCGAGCAGCCAGCGGAACTTGAAGAATGTCTAGGCGAGCATGGTGTTACACCGGTTGAGTTTCTGCGCAAACACCAGTTGCTCGACGCTATGTTCACCGCGGTCCATGCAATCCATCTCAAGGAGGAGGAAATCGGCTCTCTTGCAAAGTCTGGCGCACGAGTGTGTGCGTGCCCGACGACGGAGAGGAATCTTGGCGACGGCATCGGTCCGTCAGATCGACTCGTCGATTCGGATGTTCCTATTTGTTTGGGATCCGACAGCAACGTGCAAATCGGTCTCCTGGAGGATGCACGAGAACTTGAATATCACCTTCGGTTGAAGAAACTCGAACGCGTGATCCTCTCGCCTGAGTCCAAAGAGGACGGGCTAGCGCGGGTTCTGATTCGTAGTGCAACCGAAAATGGCGCCGCCAGTATTCGAGCCCCAGGAGGAGTGCTTGAAGTGGGATGTCCGGCAGATTTTTTCGCGGTCAATCTAGATGACCCATCGGTTGCCGGTGCGGACACGAATTCGCTGCTCACCCAGGTCGTGTTCTCCTGCGGACGTGCGGCTATAAGTGACGTCTATGTCGGCGCAAAACATGTGATTCAGGACCGTCGGCATTTTCTGCAGAATGAGATTGTTCAGAAGTTCGATGCCGTGCAAAAGAGGATTTGGGGCCCCATTCAATGAAAAGTACGACGGATATTCTTGATGGACTTGGCGTCAATTCCGTCGGTTTCGTCGATCTGCAACCGTCCCATGATAGATCACGCGCTCTAATACCCGCCTTCGGAACATTGGACCATCCGCAAAAACCCAATGCGCGACACATCCGGCACGGAGAAGCTGAAGTTATGACTTGGGATAAGTTCCGAGGAGCTGACAACACGTCTGGAAATTCATCTTAAATTTCCGTCCACTTCAGTCGGACACTTCCTTATCAGTCCATTTCCCATCCCCGGTTACCTGCGAGGAGACGGTCGGTGGGCTCCTGGTCGTTGATCCCCACCTTGTACTTCTCCGAGGCCAAGTAAACAGAGAGAAAGGTAATGAGGCAGTTGGCGGCCAAGTAGGTCGCGACGGGCCACGAGGCGCCGCCCGCCCAGTGGACCAGGGCCGTGGCGACGATTGCTGCGGGGGCGCCGCTGATCATGCCGGCCATCTGGTAGCCGAAGGAAATCCCCGAATAGCGCACCCTCGCCTTGAAGAATTCAGCGATAAAGACCCCGGTAACTCCGTAGAGCGCGCCACAAGCGAAGACCCAAGAGCTCATGGCGAGCCAGATCAACATTGGCCGCCCAGTGTTAACGAGCCAGAAGAAGGGGTAGGAGAATAGCAGCATGCACGCAGCGCTCCAGACGGCCACAGGCCGCTTGCCGACACGGTCAGCGACGCGAGCCAAGATCAAGATTCCCGCGAATTCGGCCGCGCCTGCGACCATTTGCCCGATGAGGACCACGTACCTCGCCAGGCCAAACCGCCCGGTAATGTACGTTAGGGTAAAAATTGTAACGATGTAGTATCCGCCGATGTTGGCGAAGACCACGCCTATGGCCAAGATAGCGGCCACAGGGTAGTGCCGCAGCACATCGAAAAGAGGTACCTTGGACTCGGCCCCAAGTTCTTTGACCCGTGAAAACGCAGGCGACTCAAGCACGCGCATTCGAATAAATAGCCCCACGGCTATCAGGACGATGCTCAGGAGGAATGGTACCCGCCAGCCCCACGTGAAGAACTCCTCGTCCTTGAGCGAGGAAAATGCGGTGAACACCGCGGTCGAGAGCACGAGCCCGACAGGCACTCCCGCCTGCGGCCAGCTCGAATAGAAGTTGCGGTTCTCCTCAGGCGCGTTCTCGACGACCATCAGGGTGGCGCCGCCCCATTCGCCCCCTACGGCAAAGCCTTGCAGGAACCGGAGCACGACGAGGAGGGTGGGAGCGAGGCCACCCGCACGTTCGAAGGTCGGTAAGAACCCTATCAGGAACGTCGCACCGCCCATAATGAGCAGTGTGATCACGAGCATTGACTTGCGTCCGACCCTATCGCCAAAGTGGCCGAACACAATGCCGCCCAACGGACGGGCGAAGAAAGCGACGCCGAAGGTGGCGTAAGACGCAAGAGTTCCAGCCAGCGGGCTGAACCGCGGAAAGAAAAGCTTCGGGAAGATTAGCGCCGACGCCGTCCCGTAAAGGAAGAAGTCGTACCACTCTACAACGGTCCCTATGAAGCTCGCGAAGGCTACTTGCCGGATAGAAGGGCGCTGCTGGATGGCCTCACCGCCAAGGTACTCCATTCCGTCTCGCCTCCGCGAACGTGGGTCATAAAAGTTACTTCAGTAGTGGTCTGATGGCCAGCTAACACTACTATGTTCCTGAGTCATTGCATATGCGGAGATTATCTGCCGATCCGGCCCGGCACGCGACCAGAATTCCGCCAGGGGTCACAACTCCTGATAAGTCCTGGTGGTCTCAATGGGCCGTTGCAACACCTGTCCAAAACCTTTCTTATCGCAGTCTATCGGGCAAAAATTCGCCCGCCGCAAGCGAATCAAACAAAAGCCCTGATTAGGTTTTAATTCAAAATAATTGCGCTGATCAATTCCCGATAGGAAGCATTGTCCGATTAATAGGTCACATAGCGTTGCATCGATCAGTTGAGCTGGCCCGACTTATCGGAAGTCGGCTTGGCAAGCATTCGTGAAATTCCCCACAACGGCCTCGTAAAAGGCGGGAAGAGATTCGCCACCCGCCGCTACGGCATCGGCAAGAGCGGTTTCTGTCCCTGGGGTAATTGCATATCCATCGCCGTAAGGATCGCGGCGGTGAAGCAATAATTGCCCATCAGGGAAACGACATCGACCAATTGGTGCGGGCCCAACAGTTTCAACGTGCGGGCGAAGGTTTCCGAGCTGACGTGATTTTTTCCGAACAACTCGCGGCCGAACTGAATGATGACGGCATCGGACTCCGCCAGCCCATCGGTACTTTTTCTATATCTAACTATATCGATAATCTTTGGGTCGATCCCTTCCTTGAGCGCGCGCGGCTCATGAGAGGTCCACTCGAATTGGTTGTTGGATTCGCGAGCGGTGACCAGAATGGCCAGTTCCCGAAGATGGCCGCTGAGTCCCGCGCCGTTTCGCAGATACAGATTGAGCTCGCGGTTGAGGGTCGCGACCTTGGTGTCGTACAACAGGATTCCGTCCGGGCCGCGCAGGCCAGCGATCGTAGGGCTGGTTGGGCTGACGACCGCGTCATAGACCTTTTTTCCGTCCTCGTCCAAGTCCTCGCGCTTCAACAAGGGAAGCCGGAAGCCCGAGGATGGGTCAATATCGGCGGGCGAGGCAGTCTGAGCAGCGCTTGCGGTCGCGGCGAGAGAATTTGGCCGCGCCAAGGTAACCAACGCCAGCGCAGCCAGCACGGTCGCGCCAAGCATCCACACGACGGCTGCGAGATTCACGGAAATTCTAGGTCTTGAGTTCATGATCACCTCGCGTGCTTTCAAATTCTAACCTGCATCCATCAAAATAAAACAGGATCCAACACCGCGATTTCGCACCGACCGCACCATCCGGTGCTTCGCCCACGCCGGCCATTATTCACCGAATCTCGCAATGGAAGAAGCTGTTTTCTCGCTTCAGCCAATGGCGCTTCAAACGGCGTTACCAAGGCCGCCGTCTGTTTCCCTAAACCTTCGGCCGGAATTCGACGTCCTCGGGCCGGGCCGGTTTGCAACGGCGCTTCTGGCGAATCGCATCGACGACTCAAATCTTGCATAAGGGGAAACGGCTTCGTCCTGCGAGGGCGGTGTATGGACGTGATGCGGCTTCCGGCGGGCGGTCGCCGTGACGTTCATGGCCCCGCCCGAGTCAGCCCGAAGATTGGCTGACTCAAGCGGAGGCTTCTGATGCAAGAAGACGCGAACGGTTCTCTCACCAGGGAAAGTTGAACGTCCAGATCAGGAACAAATCGGTGTTGTCATCTACCGCGGCAAATTGTGCGTTCTGCCCCATGGTTTGCACCGCGAGTCCGAAAGCGCCGCCTTGGGCCGGGTCCATGGAAATCTGTTTCACGAATTTGCCCTCGATGGTGAACTCGACGATTTCGCTCGGTTGGCTGGGGTCCGAGTTGATCGCATCGTTGTTGCTGGTGAGCAGGTCGCCGTTCGGGGCCATCGTCAATCCCAGCGGCCCGTGGAGGTGTTTTGAATCCGTGTAGATTAACATCCCCCGCCCGGCGTCGTGGGTTCGTTCGGCCGCGCCGTAGACGGCGTATACGGCGTTATCGCCGGTCGAAGCCACGTACAAGACATCCTTCCGCGGGTCATATACCAAGCCCGTGGGCGCGTCCACGAACGTGACCGGGTCGCATTGAAATGTGTAGCCGGAAGCGATCTCGGTAATGTTTTTCACCGAGACGCCGGATTGGTTGACCGCTAAATCCAGACGTATGACGGTTCCATTCAGTCCGTTGGAGACGAAGAATTTCGCGCGGCCGAACTCGTCGAACAGCGCGGAATCCCACGGGCCTTGAATCATTGGATCCGTGATGGTGGAAACCAGATTTCCGTTCTTGTCGATCACCAGGATGGACCCGGCGGAAGAATTCTGGCAGGTGCCGTCGGTGGACGGGAAATTGCCGACCAGAACGAATCCCTTGGTCAGAATATTTAAAGCAGTTGTCAGCCCCAGCGGTGCGGTTCCGCCGAAGTATTGAAAAACTGGCTGAGTGGACGGTACATCGACGATCGTTGTGCCGGTGCCCTGAAGATTCATAAAGTTGTTGAAGTTCGAAACCAGGATGTCGCCGGGGTTGATCGCCCCGCCCGTCGGGAATCCGGGTGGCACAAATGCGACGCCGTACGGATTTACATCTCCGTTGCCCGGGACGGTCGATACGGCCCGAACTTGCGTCGGAAGAAACGGGGGATCATTCGCCGCCATCATTGCTGCGGAGCATAGAAGGCAGGATAGGGCTGCCGAGGCGAACACTTTCAACCTAACGGACCTTAATGCTCTGGCGAAGAATTGTGAGCCCATGATTCGTATTGGCTGGATCGTTTTGCGATTCATGTTCATTCCTTTCTCGTAGAAGCGCCGGTCATGGAGACTTCGGCGGATTGTTCCTGAGGGATCTGACCCCAAGTTTCGAACGATGAACGAATTTCCTGGAGGGGGAGCCTACCCGGAAACGTGGCGCGGCATGTAACCAACTCATCTGATGACTGTCAAAAGATTGTAAAAACTTGCTTGCAGTGGAAATTTGTTGAAAATGGGAAAGGGATGGAAGTTGAGGAAGCAAAGAAGGCAGAGGAGGTATAGGAAGAGTACTAGGACTAGAAATAAATCCGGCTAGACGGCCTCTCGCTGTGCGTTGTTGTCCCCCTAGCCCTTATACCCCCGATCGATTACAGGCTCGCGGTGGGATAGATTTCCGAGACTGCTCGCGCTGGCGGGGACGCGTCGCACAGCGTTCGGAAGCGTCTGTGGAGGTCGTCGTACAGTTCGAAATAAACCGCAGCGACTCGCGGCCAGTCAAATCTTGCCGCGGTCTGAAGCGCCTGTTCGATCTTGATTGCCCTGGCGACAGCGTCCGCAAAGATCTGGCGAACTCCGGCTGCGAGGCCCCCGCCCGAGGCTTCAACCAGCCATGCATTTCGCCCACTGGCGTAGGAAAGCACGCCCCCCGCACGCGGCGCGACGACCGGCAACCCCGAGGCCATCGCCTCCAGCGGCGCGATGCCGAATGGCTCCCTCGGATTTGGGTGGACCAGAGCGTCGCAATTGGCGTAGAGGTCCGCCAGTTCCTCGCGATTGGCGATATGACCAAGCAAGTGAATTCGTCCCGGCGCCAGCCGATGGGCGATTTTTTGGAGCCATGCCGCTCGCGGGCCGTCGCCGGCCAAGAGCAAGTGATATGCACCGGATGGATCGGCCGCCAGGGTTTCCATCATCTCCGCGAGGAGGTCGATGTTTTTTTCCGGCGACAACCGCCCCACGTATAACAAGAGGCGAGGATCCGACGCGCCTCCGGCCGCAACCGAAATTCTGGAAAGCAGCGCTTCGCGCGCGGCTGGACTGCGCCGGGCCGGGCTGAAGCCGCCGCATTGGACTCCCATCGGTCGGACGTGCACCTGGATCTCCGGATGATTCGCCAGCGCTTGAATGAGTTCGCCTGCGGTGTAATCGGAATTGGAAATGTGGCAATCGAAACGCGTGACATACATGTGTTCCAGGTACCAATTCGCGAGGGTTCGCGCGAACCGGCCGTTGCTGATGTAAGCGGAAACATTGTCGTCCAGGCGCTCGCAGCTCATGCCAACGAGCACCGCCGGGGATACGCCCTTTACCCATTTCCTGCGCAGGACGCTGGGCACGCAACTGAGCGCGAACTTGTCGCAGACTTCCACGAGGTCGGGCTGCTCCTGCTGGAGTATTTTTCGCAGCGCCGACGGGTACGGCAAGGCGTATAGATGCGGGAGCAGGAGGCGGTAGCGAGGATCGAACACGGGACACCTAGGCGCGGCGATCGTATAGATTCTTCCAAACGCGCCGACTTTTTCCACGGAATCCTTCGCGCCGGGAACGACGAGACGGACTTCTCGCTGATGCCTGTCCGCGGCTTGGAGGAGGGCTTGGTAGAAAATGCGGATGCCTCCCGAAGCTGGATGGTAGTGATTGGTGATGTGCAGCGTTTTGATCGCCAACCTCACCCCCACGATCGGCTAGTGAAAATCGTCCGTCATTTGGATCCGGTCGCCCCGCGGACATAGCGAAAAAGCGAACGCGGGCCGGCCAGCAGAAATTGGCCGAGCAGCGGCAAGATCCTTCCCAAATCCTCGCGGAGGGATTTGCTATTGCGGCCGACGGTCAGGACCCCATGGCGCATGGCGTAGACGTTGAACGATGTAGATAACATTGTAAAAATAACGGAAGTGGTAATGCTCAATGCGAGTTTCGGCGTGCCCCGCAGCCAGTGCACCAAGAACTCGAGGGAGTGATTCACCAGGGGCAGGAACACCGTTGCCGCCGCCATCGCGGCCCACATGGGCCGGGCTTCGGAAAACGCTTCCGTGATCGCGCCGTAGAAGCCGGAGGTGGCCGCGCGCAGCGCCAGCTCCGCGAGCAGCGCGCCGACGGCCGCGTGCCAGCCCGCCGACAAATTCGTGAAGAAAAATATGGCCGCGCGGAGCAGGGAACTGAGCACGGCGGATTTCCAGTTCCAGCGATGGATCAGGGTTTGGCTCGGGCGGAGGAAGAATCCCTTAAGAACAGCGCCAACCGTCGGGTAATCGGCGACTCCTGCCAGCGCCGCGGGTGCGCCGGCATTCGCTTCGGCGGACAACTCGCGCGAGGGTTTCGATTCCTCGACGATCGCGGTTTCCATTGGGATGCGCTCCATGAGGCTATTGCGCCATAGAACCCAAACTCAAGTTGCACGAAATACGGTAAATTTTCTTAACTTGGACCTGACGCGCAATACCTAACAGCTATGGCTTCATTTGTAGCGCCGGCGTCTCGCCGGCTTTTTGCGACGCCGAGCCGTTTGAAAAAACCGCCGGCGAGACGCCGGCGCTACAAGACTACCTGGCACGGTGATTCTGAACTCCGGGTAAGGCGTTGCTGCTATGCGATCGGCGTCAGCACGGCGTTCGGTGTTTGGCTTGCGGATTGCCATCTGCACGCCTGATACGCCAGGTGCAATTCATCTAGAACGTTTTCCCATGATCTACGGCTGGCCGCCAGGCGGCTGGCCACGCGGAGCGAGCGATGCATCTGCGGCGAAGCCATGGTCTGCTTTATCCGGGCAATAAAGTCCTGTTCGCCGGCGGCGACGAAGCCGCTCACGCCGTTCTGTACTTGATATTTGGGCCCGCCTTTGGAGGTCACCACGGCGGGGGTGCCCGAGGCCATTGCTTCCATGACCACGTTGCCGAACGTATCGGTCTCCGACGGAAACACGAACAGGTCCATGTTGGCGTAGGCGCGCGCCAACGCCTCGCCAAAAAGTTCCCCGGTGAAATCCGCCTGGCGAAGGTTGCTTTCCAGCCAGGCCCGTTCGCTGCCGTGGCCGACAATCAAGAAGCGGTAGTTTCCGATGCCGTCGCGCCGCAGCGATTCCTCGATTTGCGCGAGGAAGCGAACATTTTTTTCGGGCCGCAATCTTCCGACGTATCCCAGCCGGAAAATGCGGTCGCAGACGTCGCGCTTCAACGGAGAAAACAAATGGGCATCCACTCCGCGCTGCATGGGGAAAACCGGCTTTCCGGTGTTCGCGCCGATCAGGTCCATGTGCTCCTGATTCGGCGCCAACACAACGCGAGCAATTTTGTAAAAGCGCAGGCAAGCCTGGAGAACGTATTTCTGCGTGAGGTAGGTCAATCCCTTCCGCGGAGCATCGGGGAGCGCCGAAGCGAATTTCCAAAGGCGCCTGGCGGCAAACTCATGCAAGTTGGTGTGCCAGGAAGCGACCAGAGGTAATCCCATATCGTGCGCGACACGCGCGCCCGTGATTCCCACATCGCCGGGGCCAGTGATGTGCACGACATCGGCGCGGAATTCCCGGACGGCGCGCAACACGCGGTTATAGTGGCGGGGGAACAACAGATCGAAACGCAGATGCAGGTCCAGCCGGAACGAAACAGGGCCGCGATCCAATTCGAGGATTTCGAGCGATCCGTCCTGCGAATGCGAATTTCTTTTCCCCGCGTGGACCGCCAAGAATGGCAATTCGCGCCGGCGGGCCGCCGCGACAATGTTGCGGCAAGTGGTGGCCACGCCGTCCACGCCGTGATACGAATCGGAGAAGAACGCCACGCGAGGCCAATCTTTCATAGCATCACGCTCACGTCAGCGAGATTTGCGAGGCGGCCCACCGTGCGAAATGGCGCGCTGGCCAGGACTCCAATCACGTGCAAGCACGGATCGATCCAGCGCGGCGCGCCTTGCGTCCAAATGTGGGAAAGAGGCTGTTCCGTTCCGTCCTCGTTGCGAACGAAGACTCTCGCGATCCAGCGCTGCCGCTCGAGTTGGGGATGTTCGCGCACCGCGTCCCAGGCCGTCAGCAGATGGCGCAAGTACAAGGGTTCGCCGTACTGAGGCAGGATGGCGATATCGCTGGTGCGTTCTTCGCGAATTTCTTGCGCGAATTGAGCGAAGTTAATCGCGCGTGTCAGGTTGATCGTCGCGTTGGGTTCCAGGCCGTGCCGGTCGCCGCCGGATACGACCGGATGCCCCGATTCCTGAGCGAGACGAACCACTCCCAGATTTTCTTCCCAACTGCGCAACCCATTGATCTCCAGCGCGTGGAAGCGCTGCCCATACATTTGCAGAAATCGAATCGCGGTCGCTTGCGTGCATTCGCGTCCGATCCCCGCCATGTCCCAGAGGGGATGATTGAAGACGGTCAGAACCGCGCGATCGGCATCGAGTTCCTCGAGGAGCTGTCCCAACGCTTGAGGGCCTGGTTCGCGGGTGTATGCCGCCATCCGGCACATGAGAGAGAGGGCGCGATCGGCGGCCATATTGTGAACGCCGACGTGGAAGTAGGTGTCTTCGAAGGGAACGGTCCACTCAACGGAAACTGGAGCTTCGCTGCCGAAGCCTTCGGATCGGAGCTGGAGACCGCCATCAATGTTGTCGTGGTCGGTCAACGAAACGATCGCGGGCAGGTCCAGCCGCTCGATCTGCCTCTTCTCAAGATCGAAAGCGGAACGCGGGTCCAAGGGGCCTCGCCAGTAGGCGCGGGAGAAATCAGGCATGCGCCCGGTCCTGGCCTGGTACTGCGTCAATTCGTGGCGCAGAAAGTGAGAGACGACAGGGATCCGCTCCAGATGGCGTGGCAGGCCGCTGAGCTCCTCGCGGGACAATTCGGTATGGCTGTGCAGCGAAACGCCCGTGCGAAAGGCGCGAATCACGGAGGGGTGCGACGGCAGGAAGTGAATCTGGGTGCGCACTGGGTTCATTCGGTCTCCTTTTGTTGTCTTCCACCCTAGGCGGTTCCTGTTACAAAGGAGTGACAACTAGATAAACTCACGTTGACTCCGTTCCTCTTTAGACACATTTTTGAGACACATTCGGGGACAAACGGAACTTTTGATTGTTGGCCAATTTTTGCGAGGCAAGAACTGTGTCGATTGAAACCTGGAAACGCCACCGTCGTCCGTGAGCGGATGGGAACGGCGGTTTAAGTGGCGCGGGCCTAAGCCAGCCGGGTTTAGGTGCGGGCACATCCACAATTCCACCAACAAAAACCCCCAGCA
>Ga0302324_100010040_pt1 | contig 19673 bp, 16 predicted proteins | sample Palsa_T0_1_FD_201949 | JGI IMG/M metagenome (GOLD analysis project Ga0302324, IMG submission 201949) | Peat permafrost microbial communities from Stordalen Mire near Abisko, Sweden - Palsa_T0_1 | ecosystem: Environmental > Terrestrial > Soil > Palsa > Peat permafrost | place: Sweden: Abisko...
GGTCATGCCCGGCGCGCGCATGTTGAAGATCGTGGTGATGAAATTGATGGCGCCGAGGATCGAGGAAGCGCCGGCGAGATGCAGCGCGAGAATGACGAAATCCATCGCCGGGCCGGGATGCCCGTAGGTCGATAGCGGCGCATAGATGGTCCAGCCGGTTCCGGCGCCGTTAACGCCGGCCTCGCCTTCGAAAAACATCGAGGCGACGAACAGCGCGAACGAGGCTGGCAGCAGCCAGAACGAAATGTTGTTCATGCGCGGGAAAGCCATGTCCGGCGCGCCGATCATCAGCGGAACCATCCAATTGCCGAAGCCGCCGATCATCGCCGGCATGATCATAAAGAAGATCATGATCAGGCCGTGCGCGGTCACGATCACATCGTAATAGTGCGTCTCGTGGAAGATCTGCAGGCCGGGGAACATCAGCTCGGCGCGGATCAGGATGGAGAAAATACCGCCGATGAGGCCGGCGCACAGCGCGAACACCAGGTACATGGTCCCGATGTCCTTGTGGTTGGTCGAGTAAACAAAACGGCGCCAGCCATGCGGAATAGTGTGGCCGTGATCGTCGCCGTGCGCCGTTTGTACCATCGTATCCATAGTCGGTTCCTGCGTTAGTGCGTCTTCTTTCCGGCGTTGGGCTGGCAGTCAATGCGCTGCGGCGGTCAGCGTCGCCGGCGGACCGTCAAGGCCCGCGTTCTTTTTCTCCACCGCGATCCAATTCTCGAACTCGGCATCACTGACCACGCGAACGGTGATCGGCATGAACGCGTGGTCCTTGCCGCACAGCTCGGAGCATTGGCCGTGGAAGGTTCCTTCGGTCGTCGCCTTGAACCAGGTGTCGTTGAGGCGCCCGGGAACGGCGTCGATCTTAATGCCGAACGAGGGTACGGCGAAGGAATGAATGACGTCGGCGCCTGTCACCAGGACATGCACGACTTTGTTCACCGGCACGACCAATTCATGGTCGACGGTCAGCAGCCGCGGCTGGCCCGCCTTCAGATCCTTGTCTTCGACGATCAGCGAGTCGAATTCGAAGTCGCCGTTGTCCGGGTAATTGTAGCTCCAATACCACTGCTTACCGGTGGCCTTGATGGTGAGATCGGCCTTCGGCGCGTCGAGTTCTAGGAAGAGCAGACGGAACGATGGCACCGCGATCGCGACCAGAATGACGACGGGAACGATGGTCCAAATCAGTTCGATGACGGTGTTATGCGTAGTGCGCGAAGGTGTTGGATGGGCCCGGGCGTTAAAGCGCACCATGACAATGATCAGCAGGATCAGGACGAACAGCGTAATCGCACTGATGATCCACAGCAGGAAGTCGTGAAACCGGGTGACGTCAACCATGACCGGGGAGGCCGCTTCCTGCAGGCCGAGCTCCCAGGGCGTGGGCTGGCCGAGGCCGGCGAACGCCACGCCGCCCATCACAATAAGGAGGGCTCCGGTCAGCGCATAACGTGCTAAGCGGAAGGGCGCATGCATCTGGTATTGGCTCCTTGCTTCTCGCTCGTTTCCGCCGCGGTCGGTTCGTGCCGTGGCACGCCGCGAACCGGAGAATACGCAAAGCGCGTGTCTCCAGAGCGACGCCGGCCCGACGCTGCCGGCTGCCGGGCGAGTTTGTGCCAGGGGTCTGGCCCTTGCCGGGCATCGGCGGATGGGGGTCGCCTCGTCAAACCACAAATCCTGCCCTACCGCAATGCGGTCTTCCGCGTAAAGCACCGCAGACAGAACGGGATACCACACCTGCCCGGCCTAGCTCCTTTCGCTGGCGCCGCAATGCCGGTTTGCTCGTCTCTTGACAGTGTGGCCTTAGGATGTAGGGGAGGCTCGCTAGGCGGTCGGTAAGCGTGATTCGCGGCGGGGCGCTTTGAAACGTCACCGCGCGCGGCGCGGCGGCTGATCAGGGGACGGGATCATGGTCTCATTCACGATAGGGCGTGTGCTGCGGCCAATTGCCCCTGCGCTCGCTGCTGTCATCGCCGTTGCCGCGTTCGCCGGGCAAGCGGCCGCTCAAGGCGCCGTGCGGTCGGTCCACGGCGACTGGCAGATTCGCTGCGACACGCCCCCCGGAGCGCAGAGCGAGCAGTGTGCGCTCATGCAAAGCGTGACCGCAGAAGACAGGCCGAATGTCGGTCTTACGGTCATCGTGCTCAAGACCACCGATCAAAAGAGCCGCTTGATGCGGGTGGTCGCCCCACTCGGCGTATTGTTGCCGTCGGGTCTGGGATTGAAAATCGACAACAACGACGTCGGCCGCGCCGGTTTTGTGCGCTGCCTGCCGAACGGCTGCGTCGCCGAGGTCGTGATGGATGACAAGCTCATCGAGCAACTGCGCAACGGGCAGACCTCGACGTTCATTATTTTTCAGACGCCGGAAGAGGGCATCGGCTTTCCCATGAGCCTCAAGGGCTTTGGCGAGGGCTTCGACAAACTGCCGTAGCCCGCCTGCCATCCCTCCCGTCCGCAAGCCGTCGGGCGCGATTGTGCTGCGCCTTTGAGCGATTACATTATGCGATGTCTATCGGCGAAGAGGCAGGTCTGTCATGGACACCAAACAATATCCGGTCACCCACACCGACGCGGAGTGGCGGCAGCTCCTCACGCCGGAGCAGTTCCGCGTCATGCGCACGCATGGCACCGAGCCGCCCGGCAGTTGCGCGCTTAATTACGAGAAACGCGCGGGCACGTTCTTCTGCGCCGCATGCGAGCAGGCACTGTTTGCTTCGAAGAAGAAATTCGAAAGCGGGACTGGATGGCCGAGTTTCAACGATCCGGAGCCCGGCGCAGTCGAGGCATCGGTCGACAATAGCTACGGGATGACGCGAACCGAAGTGCATTGCAGCCGATGCGGCAGCCATCTTGGTCATGTCTTCGAGGACGGGCCGCCGCCGACGCATTTGCGCTATTGCATCAATGGCGTAGCGATGAACTTCAAGCCCGAGTGAGCCCGCCGCTGCGGCGAATCAGCAAATGCGGCCGATTTCCGGCCTGGTTGTGGCGTAAGCAGTCACGAAATTGCAATGCCGCGCGGTGAGATTACGCGTGTGCGCCTCGTCAAAATGTGGAACACTCCCGCTCGCTGAATCCTCGGACTGAAACGCACATTTGTTCGCGTGTTTGGTTGAGGCGATCTTTATCTCGGGTATTAACCGAGCCGTCTGGATCGCGCTCAAACTCAAGTTCCGGATGTGGCATTTGATGCGCAGTGCACGGGAATCGGCCACTCGCCTGCTGCAACTTATGATGATCGCCGCGGTGGTTCTGCCGGCGGCGCTGTTCATCTACGCCGCGTGGGTTAGCTATCGCCAGTTTCACGACGTCGCCGACGAGCGCATCGGGCGCTCGCTCGACGTCATGCAGGAGCAGGCGCTTAAGGTCTTCGAGACCATCAACAGCACGTTTGCGGTAGTCAACGAGATCGTGCGCGGCATGTCGGACGCACAAATGCGCGCCGAAGCGCCGCAACTTCACGAGCGCCTCGCTGACATTGTGGCGACGATGCCGCAGCTAAAGGCGATCGTGATTGTCGGTCGCGATGGAACGCCGCTGGTGAGGAGCTTGTCTCCGATCATTCCCGATGACGTCAACTTCAGCGATCGGGACTATTTCGAAGCGCAACGATCGGGCGATGCGGGAACCTATGTGAGCAGCATGCGCTTGCCGCAATTGCCGGGAAGTGGTGGCGGCGAGTTCTTCGATCTTTCCCGCCGGTTGAAAACGTCCGACGGATCCTTTGCCGGCGTCATCGCCATCGCAGTCCTGCCGGGTTACTTCGAGGATTTTTATCGGCTGATCGGCCGCGGCCGGGGCAATTTCTTTGCCTTGGTGCGGTCCGACGGCTCCTATCTCGCCCGCTTCCCGGCACCCGACGACCGCTCGCAACGTTTAAGCGAAAACAGCATGTTGCGGACCGCCATCGACCGCGGCATCGATCACGGTTTCTACACGGTGCATTCGGAAATCGACGGCGTCGTGCGCCGCATCAACTTTCGCAAGGTGCCAAGCTTTTCGGTCTACGCGCTTGCCGGAGTGAGCGACGACGCGATCCGGGCCGAATGGCTCTCGAGCATGGCCACGCATTTGCTGTACGGCCTTCCCGCGGTCATTTTGATCATGGCTGTGCTGTTTTTGACCCTACGCCGCACCCAGCGGCTCTACGAGGAGGCCGATCGCCGCGAGGCCGCGGAAATTGCGCTGCGGCAATCGCAGCGGCTCGAGGCCATTGGTCAGTTGACCGGCGGCGTCGCGCACGATTTCAACAACCTGTTGATGATCGTCAGCGGCAGCGTGCACCGGCTGCGCCGCGATGTCGTCGACGAGAAACAACTGCGGCTTCTCGATGCCATCGTCAACGCGATCCAGCGCGGCGAGAGCCTGACCCGGCAATTGCTGTCGTTTTCGCGGCGGCAAACGCTACAGCCGACGGTGATCGATCTGGCGGCCTGGTTGTCCGAGCTTAAGGAGATGCTCAGCCGGTCGTTACGCGGCGATATTGAAGTCCGCTTGCTGGTCCCGCGGCGGCCTTGTTTCGTCAAGATCGACGCCAGCGAACTCGAGCTTGCGCTCCTCAACCTCGCCTTCAATGCGCGCGACGCCATGCCCTCGGGCGGCGTTCTGTCGATCACGGCCAAGCCGATCACGCTTCGAGGCAAGGTCGGCGAAGAGGGCTTGAGCGGCCCCTTTGTCGCTATCCGCGTCGCCGACAGTGGACAGGGAATTCCCGCCGAAATTCTGCCGCGGGTTTTCGAACCGTTTTTCACCACCAAAGAAGTGGGCAAGGGCACCGGGCTCGGGCTTTCTCAAGTCTACGGCTTTGCCAAGCAATCCGGCGGTGCCGCCAACATAACCAGCACGCCTCGCCGTGGCACCGCGATTACATTGTTTTTGCCCCGCAGCTCTGAAGAGCAAGCGCAGCCAAGCGCGCTGCCCAAAGCCGCCGGCGCCGCTTTGCCCAGCGGCACGGTGCTGGTGGTGGAAGATAATTCCGACGTTATCGAAGTGGCGCGCGGCTATTTTGCCGATCTCGGCTTTGACGCCAAAGTCGCGGCCAGTGCTCAAGAGGGCCTTGCGTTGGTCGAGCAGGATGACGGTATCGCGCTTGTCTTCTCAGACATATTGATGCCCGGCGGCTTGAACGGATTAGATCTGGCGAAAGAGCTGCGCCGGCGCTTTCCCAGCATCGCCGTACTGTTGACGACTGGATATAGCTCGAGCGCACAGGACGCGGTGCGCGAGGGTTTTGAAGTGCTGCAAAAGCCGTACGATTTGGCCGCCCTCGAACGCGCCCTTCTTTCCGTTTTCAAACGGCACAATCGTGCGGTCGGCGCGGCCGCGGGCTGGAACGCTAACCCAGCGCCGCAACGTGCCGCAGGGTAAATGGAACGTTCTTTTTAGCCATCCTGTGGTTACGCAAAACATGACGTAAGGTGCTCGGCGAAGCGCTTGCCTTGCAACGGCGCTCGCCCATCAGGGCAAAGACTCCGGCCCTCGACAATGAATTGTTTAGCATGAACTCCGGCGCGCAAAACTCACCGACCGGATTAAATGAAAGTAAAATTTGAACGACCATAGTCGCGCTTAGGGCGACGGTAATAACGCCGTCAAATGGAGGCGGCGTTGGAAGCAGATCGCATTGCCGCGATGTCAGAAAATTCAACACCTCGGCGCGAGCAGCATGTCGGCAGCGTGCTCTCGGTGCGGGGTGCCGAAGCAAGTTTCGGTATCTTGCGCCGAAACGACGCGGCGGCCGAAAGCGACGGCACAACTGTCGGCAAATTTCTCGCCATCGCCAGCAAAAATTCTCTGCTGATCGGTTTTGTGACAGAAGTCTCGGTTGAAGTGCCCGAGATTGTCCGCGAGCAAGGCTATGCCGGCTCCGCTCGCCTCGAGCTTATGGGCGAGATCAGAAAGGAAGAGCACGGCACCAAGTTTCGGCGCGGCGTGACCGAATATCCGCTGATCGGCGATCCCGTGGTCACGGTTAGCGCGGATGCGCTGCAACTCATTTTCGGCCGCACCGGCGAGCAGAATATTGTTATCGGCCGCCTGCAGCAGGAGCCGACCCTTGCCGCCTGCGTGCAAGTCGACGAGATGTTGAGCAGGCACTTTGCCGTGTTTGGGACCACAGGCGTCGGAAAATCGAGCGGCGTTGCCGTCCTTCTGCAGCAAGTCCTCAAGGCACGGCCGAACCTGCGGATCTTCCTGCTCGATGCTCACAATGAATACGCGCGCTGCTTCGGCGACCTGGCGCACGTCGTCAATCCGGGAAATTTGAAGCTGCCATTTTGGCTGTTCAATTTCGAAGAACTGGTCGACGTCATTTTCGGCGGCCGCAGTCCGGGCGTCGAGGACGAATTTCAGATCCTCGCCGAGCTCATTCCCATCGCCAAGTCCATGTACGTCCAGTATCAGACGGTCGGCAGCCGCACGAGCGCCAAGAAACTGGATTCAAAGAATACGGGCTTCACCGTCGACACGCCGGTTCCCTACCGTCTCGCCGATCTGATTTCGCTTATCGACGACCGCTTGGGCAAGCTCGAGAATCGCTCGTCGCGCATGAAGTATTTCAAGCTGATCATGCGCATCGAAGCGGTGAGCAATGACCCGCGCTACAATTTCATGTTTGAAAACGCCAATGTCGGCGGCGACACGATGGCGGAGGTGATTTGTCATCTGTTCCGCATCGCACCCGGCGCCAAGCCGATGACGGTGATGCAGCTGGCCGGATTGCCGGTCGAAGTCGTCGATTCGGTGGTCTCGGTTGTCGGCCGGATGGCGTTCGAGTTCGGGCTTTGGAGCGATGGCGCTTTTCCGATCCTGTTCTTTTGCGAAGAAGCGCACCGCTACGCCTCGGCCGACCGTGCACTCGGCTTCGGTCCGACGCGGCGCGCTTTGTCCAGGATTGCCAAGGAAGGCCGCAAATGCGGCGTTTTCCTGGGGCTTGCCAGCCAGCGTCCGGCGGAGCTCGACGCCACTATCATTTCCCAGTGCAGCACGCTGTTTGTCATGCGCATGGCGAATGATCGCGACCAGGAGATCATTCGCTCGGCGGTGTCCGACGCTGCCGCGAGCCTAGTCAACCTGGTGTCGTCGCTCGGAACCCGCGAGGTGCTCGCGTTCGGTGAGGGTGTTTCTTTGCCGGTGCGTATGGTGTTTGCCGATCTGCCCAAACACCTGATCCCCAGCAGCGAGGCGGTACGTAACACTCACTCTGGCGCGACCCGAGAGGCCCCGCACGATCATGTCGACATGATTGTGGCGCGCTGGCGCGGCGCCAGCATCAACAACAAGCACTTGCAGTTTGAAGAAGCACCTAGCGCGCCGGCGGCGCCGTCAAAGGTCACACCGCCATCGGCCAAGAGCGTCACGCCGCCATCGCTGCGTGCCTCGGCGCCCGAGCATTCAAATGGCTCGGCGTCCCAGCAATCGCTGCGTGCTTCCGTGCTTGAGCGTTCCAGCATCCTGAAGAAGAACGTGTCGTTGGCCCAACAAGCTGCGGGACAACAATCTTCGGGCCAGCAGGCGCCCGCGCAGGCATCGCCGTCAAGGTCGCAGCTGCCCGACGCTCAAGACGGCCGCTGGCCTCTCTAGTTATAAATCTTTTCTGGCGGCCAGTGAGCCAGCGAACGCGGTTCGCGCCTCGTCACGCGAGGTTATGCAGCATTCCGGTTCCAGCGATGCGCCCAGACTCCCGCCTCGATTTCCGGGGCCGGAAGTAACCCACGCGTGCTGATACTGGATATTGCTCATTCTGCATGCACCGACTAAGAGCTTTGGCCGGCGATCATCGGCGCCGCCCAGGCGGCATTGCATGGAGAAAACATAATGAATTCCAAGGCCGTTAGAATCCTCGCGGCAATTGTCACGCTTGGCATACTCGGTTCGGCGACCGCGGCCTCTGCGCAGGCCCCCAGTGCGAAGGTGGGCGCGCTGGCCTGCAATCTGGCGCCCACGGTCGGCTTCATTGTCGGCTCGCACCAGCGGCTGTCCTGCACCTACACGCCCGACGGACCGTTTCCGCCGGAAGTCTACGTCGGCAGCATAAGCACTATTGGTCTCGACATCGGGGTCAAGGGCGGCGGCCGCATGCTTTGGGCGGTGTTTGCCCCCACCTCTGGATTTCCGCATGGCGCGCTCGCCGGTACTTATGTCGGCGCCAGCGCCGACATTGCTGTCGGTCTTGGACTCGGCGCCAATGCCCTCCTTGGCGGATCGCATCGCTCCTTCGCGCTGCAGCCTTTGTCTGTGGAAGCCAACACCGGAATCAATCTCGCGGCCGGCGTGTCGGAGCTGCGCCTGCATTGGGCACGTTGAGCGAAGCGTAGAAAAAACGTCATCGACGGGACGATACGCAGCAGCCGGCGAGGAAACGACCCGCCGGTTGCTTTTTTCAATCCAGCACGTGACTGGCCATCCCGTCGGCGAGCTTCGGCTCGAACCAGGTGGATTTCGGCGGCATGATCGCACCGGCGTCAGCGACCGCCATGAGATCGCGCATCTGCGTCGGGTAAAGTACGAAGCCTACCGCCATCTTCCCCGAAGATACCAGGTGCTCGATCTCGTCCACGCCGCGCCCGCCGCCGACGAAGTCGATGCGGGGATCGGTGCGCGGCGCAGTGACGCCGAAGATCGGCTCGATGACGTTACGATGAAGGAGCGTGACGGGGAGGCGCTCGATCGGACCCGCTCCGGATCCGGCCAGATACTCCTTCCGCAGAACGAGACGGTACCAGCGGCCGCTGAGATACATGCCGACTTCGTGCGCGTGCGCCGGCCGCACCGCCCGGTCGCTTGGCTCGACGTCATAGCGCTCGCGTAACTTCGCCAAGACCTCTGCCGCGGTCTCTCCGTTGAGATCGCGCAGCACACGGTTGTATTCGAGAATGGTCATCTCGGCTTGCGGAAACAGCACGGCAAGAAAATAGAGATAGCTGCGAGGGCTTTGGCCGTCGCGAGCTGCGGCCACGCGCTGTGCCGCCGCTGAACGGTGGTGGCCGTCGGCAATATAAAGCGCCGGCAAAGCGTCGACCGCGCGCGTAAGTGCGCTTATGGCGGCGTCATCATCAACGACCCACAACTGATGCCGCACGCCGTCGTCTGCAGTCACCTCGACTGCCGGCTCGCCGGCGGCGGCTTGCGCCAAGAAGGCGTCAATATCGGGAGCACTTGGGTAAGCAAGCATGACTGGGCCGGTCTGCGCGTTGACCGCCTCGATCTGCCGCACGCGATCGTCCTCCTTGGCCGGCGTCGTCAGCTCGTGCCTGCGGATACGGTGTTCGGCATAGGCGGCTATCGAAGCGATCGCCGCCAAACCGGTTTGCATCCCACCGCGCCAAGTAATCCGGTAGGCGTAATAGCAATCCTTGGCATCGCGCACGAGCACGCCGGCCGCGACCATGCGCTGCAAATTGTCCGCGGCCTTGGCGTACACGGCCGTGTCGTACGGGTTTACAGATGGATCGAGGTCGATCTCCGCTTTGGAGACGTGAAGAAAGCTGAACGGTTTGTCCTTGGCGCGCTCCCGCGCCTCCGCGCTCGAGAGCACGTCATAAGGCGGCGCCAAAACCTCCGCGGCGCGCCCGGGCGCCGGCCGCAATGCGCGAAAAGGTTTGATCAGCCCCACCGGTTTGCTCCGTTCGCTCAGGGTTTTAATTGGCGGCAATTGGCATTAGTCAACGCACGTGGACAATTTCGCGGTCATACTTCTCGCTGGACCGACGGCGAGCGGCAAATCGGCGCTGGCTCTGGCGCTGGCGGAAAAACTTGGCGGCACCATCATCAACGCCGACTCCATGCAGGTCTACCGCGACCTGCGCCTTATCACCGCGCGGCCCAGTGTGGAAGAGGAGCGGCGCGTGCCGCACTGTCTCTACGGGCATATCGATGCGGCGGAGAATTATTCTGTCGGCGCCTGGCGCAGCGAAGCAGCCGCCGAACTCGCCGCAGCGGAACGCCAATCGCGGGCCGCAATCGTGGTCGGCGGCACTGGCCTCTATTTCAATGCGCTGACGCGCGGTCTCACGGCCGTGCCGCCGATTCCGAAACAGATACGCGATGACGTCCGCGCGCGGCTTAAAAACGACGGAGTCGCCGCTTTGCATGACGATCTCAAGCGTCTCGATCCGGAGGCGGCGGCACGGCTTAATCGCGGCGATCGCGCACGGATTTCGCGCGCGCTTGAGGTCATGCTGGCGACCGGACGGTCGATCCTCGATTGGCACGAGGACGCCAAGCCTGACGCCCCCGATCCTTTGTCGGCGGTGAGGGTTTTTCTAAGCCCCGAACGCGACGAGCTCGCCCGCCGCATTGACGCACGCTTCGATGCCATGATTGACGCCGGCGCGATCGAAGAAGTGCGCGCCTTGATGGCGCGCAATCTCGGCCCCAGCCTGCCGGCAATGAAAGCCCATGGCGTCCCGTGGCTTATCCGTCAGCTCAGAGGCGAAATCACGCTGGAGCAAGCAGTCGAAGGCGCCAAACGCGACACCCGCCAATACACCAAGCGGCAGGCGACCTGGTTTCGTAACCAGCTCCCGGAGTTTGCCTGGGTCGACCCGGAGAAGGCGCTTGCCGCTGTTGAAGCCCAATTACTCGCTTTGGCAAAGCCGCGTTTGCCTTGACCCGCGGCCGCGGCGTCTATAAGTTAACGAAAGGCAAAAAGGGCAGAGCTGTGTCTCGCTTTATTAGGTCGCTGGTTCTCGTAGGTAGGCGCATCGCCGGGGGTGGATGATCCCACCCGCGACTGCGGCGGTGCGCTTCAGGGGCTCTTCGAGGCCCCTTTTTTATTTTCTAAACCCGACCATGCGAGATTGTTGAAGACTGGAGTGGGCCATGACGGAAATGACCGGAGCGGAAATGGTGATCGCGGCGCTCGCCGATCAGGGCGTCGAGCACTTGTTCGGCTATCCCGGCGGGGCCGTGCTGCCCATCTATGATGCGTTATTTCAGCAGGACAAAGTGAGCCATATCTTGGTGCGGCACGAGCAAGGCGCCGTGCACGCTGCCGAAGGATATGCCCGCTCGACCGGCAAGGTTGGCACCGTGCTCGTCACCTCGGGGCCGGGGGCCACTAACGCGGTGACCGGCCTGACGGATGCCTTGTGCGACTCTATTCCGATCGTGGTTTTGACCGGGCAGGTGCCGACCCACTTGATCGGCAACGACGCGTTCCAAGAATGCGATACCGTGGGCATCACCCGGCCGTGCACCAAATACAATTATCTGGTCAAAAGCGTCGACGATCTGCCGCGGGCGCTGCATGAGGCTTTTCACATCGCCGCCAGCGGCCGGCCCGGACCGGTCGTGGTCGACATTCCCAAGGACGTGCAGTTTGCCAAGGGGAATTATTTTAAGCCCAAGGATTTCAGCCATCGCGGCTACCGGCCTAAGGTCAAGGGCGACCTCGACAAGATCAAGCAGGCGGTCGACATGATGGCCGCCGCCAAGCGCCCGCTGTTCTACACCGGCGGTGGCGTCGTCAATTCCGGTCGCGCCGCGAGCGAGCTCTTGCGCGAGCTGGTGAAAGTCAGCGGCTATCCCATCACCTCGACGCTGATGGGGCTGGGCGCGTTCCCCGGCTCTGATCGCCAATGGCTCGGCATGCTCGGCATGCACGGCACCTGGGAGGCCAACTGGGCGATGCACGACTGCGATCTGATGATCGCAGTCGGCGCGCGTTTCGACGACCGCATTACCGGGCGCCTCGATGCGTTTTCGCCGCATTCGAAGAAAATCCATATCGACATTGATCCGTCCTCGATCAACAAAAACGTGAACGTCGATCTCGCCATCGTCGGCGATTGCGCGCACGTGCTCGAAGACATGGTGCGATTGTGGCGCGCGAGCGCGGTTGTTCCCGACAAGAAGGCGCTGCAGGCCTGGTGGGAGCAGATCGGCAAATGGCGCGCGAAAAATTCGCTCGCCTACCGCAATTCGAACGAAGTTATTAAACCGCAATACGCCATCCAGCGCCTTTACGAGCAGACCAAAGGCCGCGACGTCTACGTTACGACCGAGGTCGGACAGCACCAGATGTGGGCGGCGCAGTTCTATCCATTCCAGGAGCCGAACCGCTGGATGACCTCGGGCGGTCTGGGCACCATGGGGTATGGCCTGCCCGCCGCGGTCGGCGTGCAGGTCGCGCATCCGAATTCGCTGGTCGTCGATATCGCCGGCGAGGCGTCCGTGCTGATGACCATGCAGGAAATGTCGACCGCGGTGCAGTACGACCTGCCGATCAAGATCTTCATCCTCAACAACCAATATATGGGCATGGTGCGGCAGTGGCAGGAATTGCTGCACGGCGGGCGCTATTCCCATTCCTACACCGAGGCGCTGCCGGATTTCGTCAAGCTCGCGGAGGCCTATCACGCGCACGGCATCCGCTGTACGCATCCGGGTGAACTCGACGAGAAGATCCAGGAAATGCTCGAAGTAAAGAAGCCGGTACTGTTCGACTGCGTGGTCGATCCGGCGGAAAACTGCTTCCCGATGATTCCGTCGGGCCGCGCCCATAACGAGATGCTGCTCGGCGACGCCGCCACCCGGATCGAGGACGCCATTACCGAAGAAGGCAAGGTGATGGTGTAGTCACTGCGACCCGCTCTCTGCTCTTCGCAAACACGTGGTTTTTTGTTTTAGGAGAATGGTTTCGTGACCGCGACGACTGCCACCACGCACTACCCAGCTCGGACTAGGACCGAAGCGGTTGAAAGCCGCACGCTTTGCGTACTGGTCGACAACGAGCCGGGCGTGCTCGCGCGCGTCATCGGCCTGTTCGCCGGGCGCGGTTATAATATCGATTCGCTGACGGTTTCGGAGACCGAGCACGAGAGCCACCTCTCGCGCATCACCGTCGTCACCCGCGGCACTCCCATGGTCATCGAGCAGATCAAGAATCAACTCGACCGGCTGGTGCCGGTTCACCGCGTGATCGATCTAACCAGCGGCGGACCGGCGTTGCTGCGCGAGCTTGCCATGGTCAAGGTCCGCGGCACCGGCGAAAAGCGCATGGAAATGTTGCGGCTCGCGGACGCTTTCCGTGCGCGCGTGATCGACGCCACCAGCGAGAGTTTCGTGTTCGAGATCACCGGCGCCTCCGACAAGATCGAAAGCTTCATCAATTTGATGCTGCCGCTTGGGCTCGTCGAGGTCTCGCGCTCAGGCGTGGTCGCAATTGGCCGCGGGCCCGAGGGGATGTAATTTATCGGCGGCGAGTTCTCGGGCGACTTGTTTCGGCCGGCTTGAGGCGGGAATCCCGAATAGCAAACAGCCCCTAGTTAAAATCGGTAACTGACGCTAAATATGTGCCTGGGATGCAACTTCGCATGCAGGCACGTTCATGAAACCAGGTCAGATCCATTTGCCAGGCGATTGCCGCGCGGTCGGCGATGTCTTGGCCCGCGTCGGCGACAAGTGGTCGATCCTGGTGGTTTCCCGGCTGGGTGAGGGGTCGCTCCGCTTCAACGAGCTACGGCGCTCGATCGGCGGCATTTCCCAGCGCATGCTGACATTGACGCTGCGCGGCCTGGAGCGGGATGGCTTGGTCACGCGCACCGTGTTTCCGACCATCCCGCCGCGGGTGGATTATGCGCTCACGCCGCTTGGACGCGACCTGCTCGACCCGGTGGCGACGCTCGGCGCCTGGGCAATCCGCAATCAGGCAAAGATCGCGCGCGCCCGCGAACAATTCGACGGCAACTGCGCCGCCAAAGGCAAGCCGCCGATAAAGCGCCGCGCCGCGCGTTCCGGGCTTGTCCAAGCCGCGCCCAGAAATTAGAAGCACCGGGCAAGAAACGGCCAAGCACCACTAGGCAGGGGTAAAACACTATGCGCGTTTATTACGACCGCGACGCCGATCTGAACCTGATCAAGGGCAAGAAGGTCGCCATCATCGGCTACGGCAGCCAGGGCCACGCCCACGCGCTCAACCTGCGCGACTCGGGCGTCAAGAACGTCGCGGTCGCCTTGCGCAAGGGTTCTCAGGGCGTGAAGAAGGCGGAAAGCGAGAAGCTCAAGGTCATGGAAGTCGCCGAGGCTGCCAAATGGGCCGACGTGATGATGATGCTGACGCCCGACGAGCTGCAGGCCGACATCTATAACGGCCAGCTGCAGGCTAACATGAAAGACGGCGCGGCCTTGATGTTCGCCCACGGGCTCAACATCCACTTCAACCTGATCGAGCCGCGCGCCGATCTCGACGTCATGATGATCGCGCCGAAGGGGCCCGGCCATACCGTGCGCTCCGAATATCAGCGCGGCGCCGGCGTGCCGTGTCTGCTCGCGATCCATAAGGATTCGTCAGGCAATGCCCATGATCTCGGCTTGTCATACGGCGCCGCGATCGGCGGCGGCCGCGCTGGCATCATCGAGACGACATTCCGCGAGGAATGCGAGACGGATCTGTTCGGCGAGCAATCAGTGTTGTGTGGCGGGTTGGTCGAACTGATGAAGGCCGGCTACGAGACTTTGGTCGAGGCGGGCTATGCGCCGGAGATGGCCTATTTCGAGTGCGTGCACGAGGTGAAGCTGATTGTCGACCTCATTTACGAGGGCGGTATCGCCAACATGAATTATTCGGTTTCCAACACCGCCGAATACGGTGAATACGTTTCCGGTCCGCGCGTGGTCGATGCCAAGACGCGTGCGGAGATGAAAAGCATCCTCGCCGACATTCAGTCCGGCAAATTCGTCAAGGATTGGATGCTGGAGAACAAGGTCAACCAAACGTCGTTCAAGGCGATGCGTGCGGAATCGGCCGCCCACCCGATTGAGCAGGTCGGCGCCAAATTGCGGGCCATGATGCCGTGGATCAAGGAGCGCGCGCTGGTCGATAAGAGTCGAAACTGATCCGCGCCGCCGCGAGGTCGTCTGCTAGAAGTCAAATCGCGTGATGATCGTACGCATCGCCAAGATTCTATTGGTTGGTGCGCTCGCTTCCTACGCCTTTATCGTCGCCTACAACAACATCGTCGATTACGGCTCGAATTATCAATTCGTGCGCCATGTGCTGAGCATGGACACGACGTTCCCTGATAATGCGCTGATACATCGCGCCATCACGAACGAGCGCGTGTGGTCGAAGGTGTATGCTCTCATCATCGCCTGGGAATGGCTGACGAGCGTGCTCCTGGTCATCGGGGCTTTGGCGTTGCTTATTCGCCTTCGCGCACCTGCCGCCATCTTCAACCGCGCCAAAGTCTGGGCCGTCGCCGGGTTGATGGCCGGCTTTGTTCTTTGGTTCTTCGGTTTTTTGGTGGTAGCCGGCGAATACTTTGCGATGTGGCAATCGCAAACGTGGAACGGGCAGGAAGCCGCGTTCAGGCTGACGATGATCATTCTCGGCGTGCTGATCTTCGTAAGTTTGTCTGAAAGCGATTGATGCCGGATTGTGCGCTGCACAGCGCGGCCGAGAATTAGTTGTTATCAAAAATCTGTGACGCTGCTTTTCGCCATGCACTTCTCGAAATCGACGAGTTTTGGCGCGGTTTGAACTGATCTCCGCGATGAAGACGCGCGAAAGCCGTCGTTTTTTGCGACTTTCATGATTGCCGAAGAGCGCGTCGGCTAACGTATCCCCCGCCTGCGCGCGGCGCGGCGCGCTAAAATCTCCGTAGTTTAGAATTTGTCTTGCTAAGAATCGCGATGTCATTAGCATGGCATTCTGACGCAGGCGCCGCGTCACTCTTTTGCAATGCCAACAAAGGCGTCGATCAAACTCGCAGCATCAAAAAAAGGCTGATCGAAGCGACCGCAATATGGTGGTCAGCAGCGGCAGCCGCCGAAGTCGGCAGCGTCACGAGATCGCTAGCGGCGGCTCGTGCCGAAATGAAAACCGCTAAGTGGGAGGAATATGGTCACCCTCAACATCAATGGGCATGATCATTCGGTCGATGTACCGAATGATACCCCGCTCTTGTGGGTCATCCGCGAACATCTGCAGATGACCGGCACGAAATTCGGTTGCGGCGCCGGATTATGTGGCGCCTGCACTGTCCACCTCAACGGTGAGGCGGTGCGCTCTTGCCAGACCCACGTATCGGAAGCATCTGGCAAAAAAATCACCACCATCGAAGGACTCGATCCTAAAGGCGAACACCCGCTGCAACGGGCGTGGATCGCCGAGCAGGTTCCGCAATGCGGCTACTGCCAATCGGGGCAGATCATGCAAGCCGCGTCGCTGCTGGCCAAAAACGCCGATCCGACCAAGGCGGAGCTCGTCGCGCACATGGACGGCAATCTTTGCCGCTGCATGAGCTACGTGCGCATCCAGCGCGCCATTTTGCGCGCCGCTGCCGACATGCGGGGAGTCTGAGCCATGACGAAACATCACAAAATTGACGGGCTACCGCGGATCGATCGGCGGAGCTTCATCGTCGGGACCGCCGCGACCGGCCTCGTGCTTGGTTATGCGGTGCCGAAAATCGGCGAATCATTCGCCGCGACGACGGCCGGCGTCGAAGCGACCCAATGGGTTTCCATCGGCAACGACGGAAAAGTGTGGGTAACGGTCGGCAAGGCCGACATGGGCCAGCACATCGCCAGCACCATGGCGCAACTCGTCGCCGAGGAGTTGGAAGCTTCGTGGAAGGACATGAATGTCGTCCTCGCTTCGAACGACCCGAAATACAACGATCCGGTGCTTGGCGCTCAGGTGACGGGCGGCAGCTGGAGCACGGGCATGAACTTCGATGCCATGTGCCGTGCCGGCGCTGCAGGCCGTCTCACTCTCATCAAGGCGGCTTCCGAGATGATGGGCGTACCGGAGAACGAACTCCGGGCACGTGACTCGCGCGTCTATCACACCAAGACCAGGAAAAGCGTCACCTTCGCCGAGATCGTCGAGAGCGGTAAGGCGAACAAGGCGTGGTCGCCGGACGAACTCAAGGCGATCAAGCTAAAGACCCCCGATCAGTACACGAAGATCGGCCAGTCGCTGCCGCAGCTCGACATTCCGTCGAAGACGAACGGCACGTGCAAGTACGGCATCGACGCCTTCGTACCGGATATGGTCTACGGCAAGCTCGCGCTGCCGCCGGTGCGCTTTGGCGCGACGGTGAAATCGGTCGATGACAGCGCTGCCAAGAACGTTCCGGGCTTCATCAAAGCGGTCGTCGTGGACGACAAGACCGGCACGACTTCTGGCTGGGTGGTCGCCGTTGCGACCAGCTACGAGGGCGCCAAGAAGGCTGCGGCGGCGTTGAAGATCGATTGGGACAAGGGCCCGTACGCTAACGTGTCCGACCAGTCGATCATCGACGAGTCGCGCCGGCTGCAAAAAGATGGGACCGAAGGCTTCCTCTTCGTCAAGGAAGGCGACTCAGCCTCCGCGATGCAAAAGGCGGCTAAGGTCATTGAGGGCGAATATCTGACGAGCCTCAATATCCATGCGCCGTTGGAGCCGATGAACGCCCTCGCCCTCAAGAAGGACGGCGTCTGGCACATCTATACCGGCAACCAGTTCAACACCCGCACGACCGCAATCGCGGCCGCTGTAGCCGGCAGCTCCAAGGATGATGTATGGTCTGAGAAGGATGTCTTGATCCATCAGCACTACCTGGGCGGCGGCTTCGGGCGCCGGCTGGAGTCGGACATGGTGGTTCCGGCGGTCGCCGCGGCCAAGGCGGTCGGCAAGCCGGTGAAGCTGATCTACGCCCGCGAAGACGACATGCAAATGGACTTCACCCGGCCGCTGACCTACCAGAAGGTCAAGGTCGGGCTGGACTCCGATGGAAAGCCCATCGCCATGGAGCATGACGTGATCGGCGCCTGGCCCACAAAGCGCTGGGGCATCCCGGCGTTCCTGACGCCGGCCGTGGACAAGAAAGGCCCGCACGACGCCTTCACCGTCAACGGTGCCGACTATTGGTACTCGATCCCCAACCACACGGTGACCAACTACGAGAACAAGCTGGCGCAGAATGCTACGCCTTCGGGCCAGCTCCGTTCGGTCGCTCCGGGTTGGACCTTTTGGGCGGTCGAAAGCACCATGGACGACATCGCCCACGCCAGCGGTCAGGATCCGGTGGAGATGCGCTTGAAACTGCTTGACGGCGCCGGCGCCAATGTCGGCGGCGACAAGCCGCAAAACGTCGGCGGCGCTAAACGCCTCGCCAACGCGCTGCGCATTGCGGTCGGCCGCTCCGGCTATGGAGCGATCAAGCTGGGTCCAGATGAAGGCATCGGCGTTGCTTCCGTGAGTTCGCAGGAACGAACCTCGCCGACGTGGACAGCGTGCGTTGCCCACGTGAAGGTCGATCGCAAGACCGGCGAAGTGACGTTGAAGAAACTCACTCTCGCCATGGACGTCGGCACCATCGTCAATCCCGACGGCGTCCGCGCCCAGATCGAAGGCTCAACCTTGTGGGGCGCTTCGATCGCCATGCTGGAGAAAGCGACGCTCGCCAATGGCGGCATCGAGCAGACCAACTTCGATAGCTACACCCCGATGCGTTTGAGCCAGGTGCCTGAACTCGACATCAGCATCATTGGCAATGGCGAGCCGGCGGTGGGTTGCGGCGAGCCGGCGGTCACCGTGGTGGCGCCGGCGATCGGCAACGCCATCTTCAACGCGGTCGGCGCGCGCGTGCGCTCGTTGCCGATCACGGCCGAAGAAGTAAAGGCGGCAATGAAGGCCTGACAACCGTCCTCCCGGTCGAAGGCGAAAGTCTGGGAGCGGCACCCGAAAGGGTGCCGCTCTTTTTGTCTGTGCCGGATCGCCTGCGGCGAGGAAAGGTCGCGCGTATGTGAGGAAACAACCACAAGGTAGCGGGGTTGATCGAAAAGCCGGTCCTGCCAGGGAGCCCGCGCTTCCGCTTGATCGCAGGCCGGGCGTGGCAGAAACTGCCGGCCTGCTGAACTGGGAGATTACGATGACGACCAAGCGCCACTTGTTCGCTGCAGCTATCGCGCTATTGACCCTGCCGGGGGCGGCAGCGGCGGCCAGTGCCGCCGACATCTTCACGCTGAGCTCGACGACGTTCCAAGATGGCAAGCTCATGCCGAAGAATGTCGCCAACAACGCCGCTAACAGCCACAGCAACCCGAATTGCGTCGGCGATAACGTGTCGCCGCAATTTTCCTGGAGCAACGTGCCGGAGGGCGCCAAGAGCTTCGTGTTTTTCATGACCGATCCCGAGGGCCGCGCCGGCGCCGGCGTTTTTCATTGGGTCGCCTACGGCATTCCAATCTCGGTGACCGGATTTGCCGAAGGTGAAGTGAGCAAGCCGTCGGACAAATATGCCGGTGGCAAGAGCACGCAGGGCGTCGGGTTCTATTCGGGGCCGTGCACGCCGCCGAATACCATGCCGCACCATTACACGTTCGTGCTCGTTGCGACCGATTTCGATCCGACAGAGTTGCCGCCGGGCCTGACGCACGATGAAGTCGTCCAGAAATTGGCGCCGAACGGCGGGCCACCCGTACATGCCAAGGGATTTGCAGCCGGCCTCGTCGGCCTGTTCGTCAATCCGTGGAAGAACTGATCCACTCGGCGATTATCGTTTAATTCGCTAACTCGCTTCATCGCTGGTGACAGCAAACGGTCCGATGCTTAAGACCGTCGCATGTCAGGCGCCGCAGCCCTCGAGATCGTTCCGGTTGAACGCGTCGAGATTACAGTCGCGCCGGGGCGATGGGAGTTTGCCGTCAAACGGCGTGCCGAGATCGACGCC
>Ga0302324_100010041_pt1 | contig 19670 bp, 19 predicted proteins | sample Palsa_T0_1_FD_201949 | JGI IMG/M metagenome (GOLD analysis project Ga0302324, IMG submission 201949) | Peat permafrost microbial communities from Stordalen Mire near Abisko, Sweden - Palsa_T0_1 | ecosystem: Environmental > Terrestrial > Soil > Palsa > Peat permafrost | place: Sweden: Abisko...
AAAGGTGGCCTGCAGCCAATATTGGCTGCCCCACAAGAATGGCAGCAGCAGGGATAGTGGCAATGCTTTACATTGGTTTGCCGTCCGCGTCCAGCAGCTTCAACTCGCCCAGATTCAGCTCCCGCACCCCCGCCTCGATCTTCGCCCGGTCGCCCACCACCACCCACACCAGGTTATCCGGCCGCACCACGCGCTTGGCGATGGCTTCGATGTCGGACACTTGCAACGCCCGCACCCGCCCGGCGTACTTGTCGTAGTAATCGTCGGGCAGGCCATATTCCACCAGCGTCTCGATCGAGTTTTCCACCTCGGCCATGGTCTCGCGGGAACCCGGCAGGCTAAGCGTCTCGTTGGCCTGCACCTTCGCCAGTTCCTCCGCGGTGGGCGGATTGGCGCCCAGAATGCCGCGCATTTCCTTGTCGATCTCCGCCATCGATTCCTTGGTCTTGTCCGTCTGCACCGGCGCAAACACCACAAAGGGCCGCTGCCCGCGCGCATCCCAGTAGAAGCTCGACGCGCCATAGGACCAGTGCTTGTCTTCGCGCAGGTTCATGTTGATGCGCGCGCCGAAATTGCCGCCCAGGATGTCGTTCATGGCTTCGATGCCGATCTCGTCCGGATTGTTGCGCGGCGGCGCAATCTCCCCGGCCAGAATCACCGACTGCAGCGCGCCGGGCCGGTCGAGCAGGTAGACCACCGGCTTCGGCTGATATTCCACCTTGCCGATGTTCTTCGCCGGCACGTCGCCCCGTTTCCATCCGTCAAGAAGCTTTTCGAGCTTTGGCGTCAGTTCGGCGAGGGTGATATCGCCCACCACGATAAGCGTGGCGTGGTTGGGCTTGAACCAGGTTTCATGGAATTTCGCCAGATCCTCGCGGGTCAATTTCGTAACGCTGGCCTCGGTGCCGGAACCCGTTAGCGGATTGCCATACGCATGCTGCGGCCCATACAGAAGGCCTGGAAACACGCGCAACGCCATGGGAATGGGCGTGACTTTCTCCCGCTGAATCGCCGCGATCTGCTGTTTCTGCTGCCGGAGAAAATCCGATTCCGGGAACGACGGATGCAGGATCACATCTGCGTATAATTCGAGCGACGGGTCCAGGTTGCTCTTCAAAGCGGAGAGTGACACGGTGGAGACATCCAAGTTCGAACTGGCGCGCAGTTGTGCGCCCAACGACGCGGCTTCTTCGCTGATTTGCAACGCGGTGCGCTTGGCGGTTCCGCCATCCAGCAGCGCCGTAGTCAGGCTGGCGGTGCCGGGCGTGGCGAACTGATCGGCGGCATAACCGGCATCCAACTGCAGCCCGAAATTTACCACCGGGATCTCATGGCGCTCGGCCAGGATCACCTGCAGGCCGTTCGAGAGCGTGGCGCGCTCCAGCTTCGGCAGCTTCAGCTCAGGCGGCGCGCCCGTTTCCGGCGCCTTCGAGCGGTCCACGCTTTCCGTGGCGGTCTTGTAGCTCGGATACGGATGCACTTCCAGAGTGTAGACGCCGTCCGACAGCCAGCGCCGCGCGGCGGATTTCAAATCCTGCACCGACGCGTCCTGCACGCGCTGCAACTGTATCTTATAAAAGCCGGGATCGCCCAGAAAAGCCTGGCCGCGCGCCAGCACGTCCGACTTGCCCCCGAAGCCGCCGATGCGGTCCACGCCGCGAATAAAGCCGGCCGCGTACTGCGTCTTCACGCGCTGCAATTCCTGCGGCTCCGGACCGCCTTCGAGGAAGCGGGCCACTTCCTCGTCCACTTCCTTTTCGACTTTGGATAAGTCCTGGCCGGGGCGTGCGGTGGCTTCGATGGCGAACTGGCTGCCGATTTCGTTGGCATCCACGTAGGCTTGCACATCCGTGGCGATCTGGTCGTCGTAAACCAGGCGCTTATAGAGGCGCGACACTCTGCCCGCCGCCAGGCAGCGGCTCACCAGCATCAGATAATCCGCGTCGGCCGTGCCGTATTGCGGAACGTTCCAGGCTTTGTAGAGCCGGGCTTGCGGCACGCGGTCCTGCACGGTACCGCGATGCGTACCCGTCATCTTCGCCACCCACGCTTCCTGCTTCCCGATGGGCGGCCCGGCCGGGATGTCGCCGAAATACTTCTCCGCCTTGGCCTTGGCCGTATCGAAATCGATGTCGCCCGCCAGCACCAGCACCGCGTTCGATGGCCCGTAGTAGGTCCGGAACCACTCCTTCACGTCGTTCATAGAGGCGGCGTTCAGGTCCTCCATGGAGCCGATCACGGTCCAGGAGTAAGGATGGCCGACCGGATACGTGTTCTCGGTGAGGAGTTGCTCGGTGACCCCGTAGGGCTGGTTTTCGCCCTGGCGCTTCTCGTTCTGGACCACGCCGCGCTGCAGCGTGAGGGTCTTCTCATCGAACGATCCCAGCAGATGGCCCATGCGGTCGGATTCCATCCAGAGCGTGTAATCGAGCGCCGAGGTGGGTACGTCTTCGAAGAAGTTGGTGCGGTCGTTATTGGTGGTACCGTTCAGATCGGTTGCGCCTATGCGCTCCATGGCGTCGATATATCGGCCGTGGAAGTCTTCGCTGCCGCCGAACATCAGGTGCTCGAACAGGTGTGCGAAGCCGGTCTTGCCGGGCTTCTCGTTTTTCGACCCCACGTGGTACCAGATGTTGACGGCCACGATGGGGGCCTTGTGGTCTTCGTGGACGATCACGGTCAAGCCGTTGTCCAATACGAATTTCTTGTAGGGAATGTCGACGCCGGCGGTTTGGGCAGACGCGCCCGCGCACAGCAGGAGTACAGGGAGAATCTTCTTAAACATGATGGATGCTTCTATGATACGACGCGGCACTCGCACTCGGTTTTGTGGGGCGGACAATTCTGCCCGCAGCCGGCTTTCAGCCGGCTCTGGCCGCCTAAAAGGCGGCTGCGGCCAAGATTGGCCGCCCCACAAGGCAAACGGACCCACTACTCGGTAAACCGCAAAAGATCAGCGCGGCCGTTACTGAGCGGTTCCCCCAAAACGGCTCGGCACCCCTTCAGCCGGGGCCTTTCAATGCTACGATAGGCTCTATGCCGCAAGCCCTGATCGAGGTCGCGTGTCCCTGCTGCAGCGCGGTCTTGAAAATCGATCCCGAAACACGGGCCGTGATCGCGCACGCGGCGCCGGAGAAGCCGCCCCCCATCGAAGATCTGGCGGCGGCCGTGGCCAAACTGAAGGGCGAGGCAGGCCGGCGCGACGAAGTCTTCCGCAAGCAGTTCGAAGCCGAGAAATCGCACGGCAAGGTGCTCGAGAAGAAATTCGACGAACTGCTGAAACAGGCTAAAGAGAATCCGGACGCGACGCGGCCGATGCGGGACATCGATCTGGATTAAAAGCGCCCCGCGGGGAATCGCGCGGCCCATTCTTCGAGCGCTACTTGCGCGCCGTTGGCCACGTAGGCAATCGCGTGATACATACCGGGGACGATCAGCAATTCGATCAGTTGCGGGGTCTCCCAGTGAGCCGAAAGCGCGGCCCACAGTTCGTCCGAGACGTGCGCCGTATTGGTGCAACTCGTCGGCCAGGCGCACCAATAGCGCGCCGCGTTCGCTCCACAATGGGTCAGTAACATCGCCGGTGACCGTGGCGCGCAACGCTTCCGGCGTAAGCCCCACGGTTTCGCCAAAGGCGGCCGCATGCACGCCCCACTCGTACTCGCAGCCGCACAGGGCGGCGGTGCGGTGGATGAGGATCTCGCGCCCGCGGGGCGCAATCAGGCTGCGCGGGCCGAGTATCCCGGCGCCCAGCGCGCGCAGGCGGGAGCTGATCTCCGGACTGCGCATCAGCGTGCGAAACAGCTTCAACGGCTCGATTTTGGATCCCGGCGGCATCCATTTAGCCAGGGCTTCGGCGATGTCCGCGGGGTACGGCGGGTCCAGCGGTAAGATGCGAGGCGCGCTCATTCTGATTCCTCCCGACTCCTGATCTGTCACTCCCTTCCAACCCTGATTCTAAAGGGGGCAGTTGTGGGGCGGCCAATTGTGGCCGCAGCCGCCTTTCAGGCGGCCAAGCCGGCTGGAAAGCCGGCTGCGGGCAGAATTGCCCGCCCCACATTCTGGGAAGTCACATCCAGGTTCAATCCGGCGCCGCCGGTGGCTGGGCTGACTTCTCTGGTTTTCTGTCTTCCCTTCACTGCAGCGCGGCCAGCCACTCGCGCGCTACCTCCGCGACGGGCCGATGCTTGCCGTCCACCTGATGATTCAGATCGCGCATCGCGGCGGCGGAGATCTTGCCGCTCAGTCCATCCAGCGCCGCGCGCAGGCCCGGATGTGCGGCGAGGCTTTCGGCGCGTACGATCACCGCCGCCTGGTAAGGCGGAAAGTAACGCCGGTCGTCGCGCAGCACCTTCACGTCCAGCACGGATAACATACCATCCGTGGCGTTGGCGGCGGCCATGTCCACCTGCTTTTGTTCGAGCGCGCTATAGAGCAGGCCCAGATCCATACTCTTGGGCGCGCCCGACAGCGGCAGGTGGTAAGTTGCAAGCAAGCCGGTCAGGCCGTCTGGACGCTGCAGAAATTCATAGCCCACTCCCAGTGACCAGCCCTGCTTGCGGCGGGCGGCGTCCGTGAGCGTTTCAATTCCTTCGGCGCGCGCGTCGGGACCGCGCACCACCATGGCAAAAGTGTTGTCGAAGCCCAGCGGATCGAGCCACTCAAGCCTCCATCGCCGGCGATACTCCGCGCGCACGCGCTCCAGCACGGCCGCCGGGTCCGGCGAGGGCGGGAGTTTCAGCACCGCGGTCAGCGCGGTTCCAGTGTATTCGGGGTATAAGTCGATTTCGCCGTTCTGCAGCGCCTGCTGAGCCAGCAGCGTGCCACCCAGGTCCAGCTTGCGCTGTACTTTCACGCTGAGCCGGTGCTCCAATTGCTGGGCCACGATCTCGCCCAGGACAATTTGCTCGGTGAAATTCTTGGAGCCAACAGTCAGTGGCCGAGTCCCGGAACAACCCAAGGACCACAGCAGCAAAAGCCCTACGATTCCGTACTTCACCATTCTGTCTCCCGACTCCCGACTTCTGTCTTCTTATTCTTTCCGCTCCAACGCCGAATTTATCGCCTTGCGCAATTCCGACGAACTCCGTGTGCCAAGAAACTGGTGGCGCACTACGCCGTCCCGGTCGATCACGAATAAAGCTGGAATCGCGTGAATGCCGTAACGGCGATGCATTTCGTGACGAGGATCGAGCAGCATCGGCATCTGGTACCGATTGTCCGTAACGAATTTCCTCACCTTCTCGGCGGCATCGTCGCTGACGCCGTAGAAGCGGACTGCGTCTCCAAACTCCGCGCGCAGTTTCTCCACCACTGGAAGCTCCGCGCGGCACGGCCCGCACCACGTGGCCCAAAAGTCAAGCACTACGACGCTGCCGTGCAGGCTTTGCAGCGCTACGGATTCCCCATCCAGCGTCTTTGCGGCAAAGTCCCCGGCGCGCTCGCCCGTCAGCGTGACGTAGCGTTCTCCCGGCAGAGCCAGCGTCTCGACTTCGGTCCATCCCGGTTTGGGATCGAAGTGAAACAGTGAGTCACTCACCTCCCCGTTCAGTTCCACCAGCTTCAGCTTCAGGGTAACTTCGAATTTCCCATCCGGCGCCTGACTTTTCTCCGTGTACTGCAACACGTCAAATCTTGTCCGGTCCACCGTGAGTTGGATTTCCGCGCTGCGGGTGTGCGCGCGAATCAAGTAGCAGCGCGCTCGCTCATGACCGAGCTTGAAGTCCACCTGTTTCGCAATTTCCGGATCCTGCGCGTCCTTGGCCAGGGATAATAACCGGTAGATCAGCATGCCCTCCAGAGTATCGTGCAGGTCCCGGTTCGCGTTTTTCGCGCCGGACTCTTCATCGTTATCGTCCGCCAGCGCCGCGGCGGAGACTTCGGACCACTGTTTCTTCGAATCGAGTGCCCGCCAAATATTGTCGCCGTCGCTGACGGAGGACGCCTGGTCGTGAGATTGTTTCACACGGGAGAAATAACGATGGCCCGGCTTGACGGCCAACTCGCACTCCATGGACGATGCGCGCGTACGGCCCGGCCGATAAGTGGATTCTTCCCGTTCCGCGACGATGTGCACAGCCTTAAGGGAGTTGTAAGTCGAAATTACCTTATCCAATACCTGCCGCGCCGTAAGCTCCTGCGCGCGGACGGGGATAGCCGCCATACACAGACAAATGAGATAGCGTGTCATTTTTCGTATGCGAAGCGCACGGCCCCGTTCCGATAGTGGCCCGGCCAGCCCGCGATACACAGCCCGATCAGAGAGGTCCGTTTGCTTTTGGAGGGCGGCCAATCTTGGCCGCAGCCGCCTTTAGGCGGCCAGAGCCGGCTGAAAGCCGGCTGCGGGCAGAATTGCCCGCCCCACAAAACCAAACGGACGGCTTTGCGGAAGCACGCTTCCTCGTGCGCGCGGTGGGCGCCAATCAAAGTCATGCTCGAAGACCAGGCGATTCAATTATTCTAGCAGCTACGGCGCAGCCGTTACTTCCGCGTCGGCCAGCAAGGTGGGCGCAGCCGTGTACGCGCGGGCAACCTGCGGAGTTACGACGTAACGCACCGCCTCTTCCGCTATTTTACGGAATTTTTCGTCACCGCTGGCGCGCCAGAAGGCGTTCGCAGCGCGGGCCAGCGCGACATTTTCATCCCGCTCGGGATGCGGCCGATAGGCGGCATCCGTCGCCGTGCGCGCCGTCAGGTAGCCTGCGCCGGCGGCGTTGCGGAAGTTTGCCTCGATGAATTCGAGGCTGTGCCGCGCGCGCTCGAGCCATGCGCGGTCGTGTGTGGCGGCGTAGAGGCTCAGGAAGGCGCGCGTCATGGCCAGCGTGTCGCCCAGATAAGGCCCGGAGGCGTCTTTCTCGTCATGGCGAAACCCGCCGCCATCGAGCGCGCGGTGTTCGATTACCCAATGCGCCGCCCGCTCCGCGTCTGCCAGGATGGTCTTATCGTCGGCGGCCTGCGACAAAGCTGCCAGCCCCGTGATCGCCCATCCGTTTTCGCGCGCATAAATATGCTTGTCCACCCGCGGCACTCCCTGCCGCCGCCGCGCCGCATCGTTCAATTTGAAATATGCAGCGCTATGCTGGCCGTCGATCAAATCCGCGTTCTGGCTGGTGTAGAATGCGCCGTCGGGAGATGTGAGAAACGTTTGCAGGAACCGCCGGATAGCCTGCGCGGCTTGCAGATACTCGGGCTTGTGAAATTGCTGCCAGGCCATTGCATAGATCCGCATATTCTCGGCCTGAAACTGCATGATTTTCTCAAAGTGCGGATGCTTCCAATCGCCGTCGGTTGAATACTGATAAACGCCGCCCCACACCGGGTCGATCAAGTTGAGTTGCGCCGTCAGCGTTTGCAGCGCCATGTTTTCGGCCTGCGTATCGCCCTGGCGCGCCAGCAGCATGGCGTACTCCACGCCATCCCAATCCAGAAACTTCTGCTGGAATCCCCAACTGCCATTCTTGGAATCGTACCGCAAGCGGTAGTTGGAGGCCAATTGCTCGCGCATCTCCGCTGGGAGTATGGGGCTGGACGCGAACTCGATGGGTTGTTCCGCCACCACCGAAGGCCCCGGCGCCGGATCGGCGATGATGGCGCGCAGCATGGCTACCATCTCCTTAGGCGAAATATACCCCGCGCGCTTGACGATTTCGTGGCCATCGCGATCAAACACGATGGTGGCCGGCCAACCATAATCTTCGTATCGGCTGGACAAGTCCGGTCGCGAATCCTGGTCGACCTTCACCAGGATGTATTTAGACCTCAACAGCTCGACGGCAGTGGGGTCCCGATAAGTGGTGGCGTCCATCACATGGCACCAATGGCACCAGACCGCCTCCAGATCCAGCAGGATGAAGCGGTCTTCGTGTTTGGCCCGGGCGAAGACGTCGGCGGACCATTGGTTCCACTCCAGGGCCGCCGGAGTGCCGCCCCATGCGGAGAGGGCCAGGAATAGAGCGGGGAACAACTGTCTCATAAGCTAATACTACGCCAAAGAGTGTCGATCGGATTTGCTCACGTTCCAGATACGGACCCGCCGTGTCGCCGCGTCGCCCCCTCGTAATAGCGACGTTTTTTGTCGCTGTTGGCGAGCGACCGCTCGCCTACCGCCGCCAATGCCCGCGGATGAAACGGTAATGACGCCCATTCGGGACCCAGTGGGCGGGCACCCATGCTGCGCCCGGCCTCGGCGGACGCATCCACGTTCCTGGCGCCCACGCCCAAGCTCCGCCGCGCCAATCCCAATATCCCTCGGCCCAAACATAGCCCGGTCCGGGCGCCACGCCGACGACTCCATAACGGGGCGCGGGCGGTGGCGCCGCGATATACACTCCCCCACTGCAAGCGCCCAGCGCCAGCAGCGCCGGAGTCGCCAAACACAGCAACCTAAGTTTTCGGCTCATCTTGTAAGAATCCTCTCTCATTCAAACGCACATCGGGCTGGCCGGGTTGCGGTCGCGGCACGAAGCTAAACGGTATTTAATGTGACCCGTTGCCGTCGGCGGCTTCAGCGTCGTGTCGGCGACGAGCGGCAGCGTGCTAAACTTTCAATGGAACGGTTCAGTATGGCGGCAACATTGACTCCAATCAGCGAGCGGGAACGGGCCAACCGGGCGGAAGCGCTCGTCGCCGCCATCGCCAACCTTCGAATCGAAGACCTCCATGTGGATGACGAGTTAAAGCGCATGTTCCAAAGGCACGTGGACGGCGAAATCGGCGACGAGGAACTCGGCGCCGCAATAGACGAGTTGAATGAGCGACGGCTCGGACCCCTACCTCGATCCCGGAACGGGCGTCCTTAGGAACGTCCCGGGGCTCAAAGATGCCGGGCAACTGGCCGCCTTCGAGACGTCCACGACGGCTCAACGCAGCTACGAACTCCTCCGCCGGCCCGCTGACGGCGCGTTTGACACCGCGCACCTTAAGGCCATTCACCAATACCTGTTTCAGGACGTTTTCACATGGGCCGGGCAATTCCGAACCACCATGCTCGGGAAGGCAGAATCCTTCGGTCGGCCACCCACCTGGTTTACGCCGCCGCACCTGCTCGAACATGAGGCTGGGCGCATATTCGGCTTGCTGCACGCCGCGGGCCTTCTCCGTGGGCTCGGCCAAGTTGAGTTTGCCCACCAGGCAGCCCGGTTGCTCGGGGAGATCAACAAACTGCACCCGTTTCGCGAAGGGAATGGCAGGACTCAAAGACTCTCCCCGGATGCGCTTGCGCGCCAGGCCGGACATCAACTGCATTATTTCGATGTGATCACCAGGGAACGGATGATTCAGGCCAGCATCCGGGCGAATAACGGCAGCGTCGGCATGATGACACGGATGTTTGAAGAAATCGCCGATGTCAGCCGCATCCAACCTGTGCGCCGGGCGATCGCTTTTCTGTCCCGTGAGAAGTTTAACTGGAACGACACGTATATCGCCACGACCACGGCTGGCGAGAGTTACGCGGGTAAGTTGGTCGGGCGGGATGCGGGAGTGTTCATGATGCGATCGGACGACGATCGGATCTTCGTCGGGCGCCGGGGCGATATTGATCGGTCTATCCGGATCGGCGAACGCATTGCATTTCGCGCGTCCTGACCAACCTGGCCACGGTGTAATATAGTCTCTTCCAATCCGAGGAGAACTCCATGCACTTATCGCGACGGGATTATTTGGCGCTGCTGGGCGCCGGCGCAGCCTTGGCCGCCGCGCCAGCCGGCGATGCGCAGGATGCGGACCGTGAACGCCGCATGCAATGGTGGCACCAGGCCCGCTTCGGCATGTTCATCCACTGGGGGCTGTATAGCGTCCTGGGCCGCCATGAATGGGCCATGGAAGAGGAAGGCATCCCCGTCGCCGAATACCAGCTTCTCGCCAATGGTTTCACGCCCCAGCCCAACGCCGCGCGCGCCTGGGCGCGTCTGGCCAAACAGGCCGGCCAGAAATACATGGTGATGACCACCAAGCACCACGAAGGCTTCTGCCTGTTCAACACCCAGTACACCGATTACTGCGCGCCCAAGCAGGCCTGCGGCCGCGACCTGGTGAAGGAATTCGTCGAAGCCGTCCGCGGCGAAGGGCTGCGCGTGGGCTTCTATCACTCGCTCATGGACTGGCACCATCCCGACGGCGCCCGCTGCCTGCACGACGAAGCCGCGCGCCGCCGATTCGTCGACTACGTGCATGGCGAGATCCGCGAGTTGATGACCAACTACGGCAAGATCGACGTGCTCTGGTACGACGTGGATTGGCCGCTGAGCGCCGCCGGATGGGAATCCGAAAAGATGAACAAGATGGTGTTCGAGCTGCAGCCCGATATCATTGTGAACAACCGCAACGGCCTGCCCGGCGACTTCTCCACGCCCGAGCAGGAGATCAGCGCCGCGAAGGGCGGCCGCGCCTGGGAATCGTGCATGACCATGAACGCTAGCTGGGGTTATCAGGCCGCCGACGACGCCTGGAAGTCGCCCAAACAAATCGTGCGCAACTTGGGCTTGTGCGCGCGCGATGGCGGCAATTATCTGCTCAACATCGGTCCGCGCGGGGACGGTTCCATTCCCGAAGATTCGGTGAGTATCCTGACCGTGGTGGGCCGCTGGATGGAGCGCAACGGGCAGACCATCTACCAGACGGAGCCTTGCCGCGTGCGCGCATCCGAGTTCGCCGGTTTCACGCGCAAGGGCAACACGCTCTATATGCACGTGCATTTCTGGCCGGGGGAAACTGTGGCGCTGGGAGGATTGAAGAGCAAGGTGCTGTCGGCGAAGCTGTTCGCCACGGGTCAGGCGGTGGAGTTCGAACAAGAGCAATTCCGCGTGCGCTTCAAGGGCTTGCCAAAGAATGCGCCGGACGATCCGGTAACGGTGCTGGCGATTGAATGCGATTCCGAGCCCGTGCAGGATACGGGCGCGTTGCGGCGGGAGCGGCCGCGGTTGAAGGCGTAGACCCATCGCAGGTCACGCTGTGTGGGGCAGCGCCGTGCGCTGCGCGGGTCCCCCCTGGACCCGCTCTTGGTATCTAGCGAAGTCAGCCTGAAGCGTGATCTCGAATCCTTATCAAAGGAAATGTGAAGGACTTAGAAGTATACAAGAACCGCTTTGAGCGCATGTCGATATTTGTCGCTTTGCTGGGTTGCGGCCTCCTCGCTGTAGGAGTCGCCCTGTCCCTAAACTGGCTCGTTGATCGGCAAGCCTCGCGAAACTCCCGAAATCAAGGTATGCCATATGAGGTACCGTCGATTATAGCTTTCCGTGATTCAATGCGCCACATTCGTCAAACCCACAGGGAGGAACTATGGCCGGAGAAACGCAGGTAGGATTCCCGTCAACGCTATTACTGTCGGCACCGGCGGCGACGTACGCTATCGACACGTTCCGCCTCGCTGAGTTCATGATGGTGATGGTCCTGCACAGCGACCATCTTTGAAAAACTGACCACCGTAATCCTCGATTTATTCGACGCTATGCTCCATCAAGCAGTCGAGGACCAAACGGCCCTCCATCCCGTTCTCAACGAATCCGCGGATCGACCACGACCTTGACCATGTTCACATTCTAGCCGAATCGAACGTCTACCGGTTAAAGGGCAGTGCGCCACCTCGGCAATGGGAAGGAAAATCATGCAGGCTTCTCCCCATAAATCCGGATCAACCGCCGTGCGGCGCGAAACGGACTGAGGCGTCCGGCGATTACATCCTGTTCGTAAGACGCCAGCTTCTCGCGCACGCCGGCGTGCTGCATGAACTCGTCGCGCAGTGCCTGGTCGATCAACTCGTACATCCAACTCTTCACCTGCTGCTGGCGATAGACGGTGAGTTGCCCGGTGCTGGTGAGCCAGGCATTGTGTGCCAGCACGCCGTCCCAGATTTCGGCGATGCCTTCGCGCGCGCGCGCCGAGCACGTGATTACGCGCGGCGTCCAACCGGTGCCCGAGGCGGCAAACAGGTGCAGCGTATTCGCATACGCGATGCGGGCGGCTTCGGCCATCGCGCGATTATCGCCGTCGGCTTTGTTGAACGCGATCATGTCCGTCATCTCGACGATGCCGCGTTTGATGCCCTGCAACTCGTCGCCCGCGCCCGCCAGCATCAGCAGCAGAAAAAAATCGACCATGGAGCGGACGGCGGTTTCCGACTGTCCCACGCCCACGGTCTCCACCAGCACGTTGCGATATCCCGCGGCTTCGCAGAGCAGCATGGTTTCGCGCGTGCGCCGGGCCACGCCGCCCAGCGATCCGCCCGAGGGCGACGGCCGGATGAAGGCGCGCTCCTCGATGGCCAGCGTTTCCATACGCGTCTTGTCGCCCAGGATGCTGCCGCGCGATACCTGGCTCGAAGGGTCCACGGCCAGCACGGCGACCTTCTCCGCACGCTCGCCGATAAGGTACATGCCCAGCACTTCAATCAGCGAGCTTTTGCCCACTCCGGGTACGCCAGTGATGCCCACGCGGATGGAATCGCCGGAATAGGGCAGGCACTGCTCCAATACGTCCTGCGCCAGTTCGATATCCTCGGCGTGCAGGCTCTCGATCAGGGTGATGGCCCGGCTCAGAATGGTTCGGTCGCCGCGCAGTACGCCCTCCACGTATGCGTCGCGGGGGAGGCGCGGCCGGATCATCGTTCAGACTCTCTCTACCGGGCTCGCCGACAGCGTCTTCAGAATCTCCTGCGCGGCCAGCGGAATCGCGGTGCCCGGTCCGAAGATGCCCGACACGCCGCTCTTGTACAGGAAGTCGTAATCCTGCGGCGGAATCACGCCTCCTACGGTGACCAGAATATCGTCGCGCCCCAGTTTCTTCAGCTCTTCGATCACTTGCGGCACCAGCGTATTGTGGCCAGCCGCCAACGACGAAACGCCCAGCACGTGCACATCGTTCTCCACCGCGTGGCGCGCCACTTCGCGCGGCGTCTGGAAGAGCGGGCCGATATCCACGTCGAAGCCTAAATCGGCGAAGGCGGTGGCGATAACCTTGGAGCCGCGGTCGTGGCCGTCCTGCCCCATCTTGGCCACCAACAGGCGCGGTCGGCGGCCCTCCGCGGCCGCAAATTCATCCGCCATCTGGCGGGCCTTCTGAAAGTTTTCGTCCATTTGGTTCTCCGCTGAGTATACGCCGGAAATGGTGTGCGTGACAGCTTGATAGCGGCCCCATACGCGTTCCAGCGCCATCGAAATTTCGCCCAGCGTGGCGCGGCAGCGGGCCGCCACCACCGCAAGATCCAGCAGATTCCCCTGGCCGGTTTCGGCGCAGCGGGTGAGCGCGGCGAGCGATTCCTGCACCGCCACCACATCGCGCGTGCGCCGCAGCTCCTCCAGCCGCGCCAGTTGCGACTGGCGCACGGCAGTGTTATCCACGACCCTTACGTCCAGCGCAGCTTCGCCATCGGCATCGCTGCGATAGGCGTTCACGCCCACGATAATATCCTTGCCGGAATCGATGCGCGCCTGCTTGCGCGCGGCGGCTTCTTCAATGCGCATCTTGGGCAGGCCGGTTTCGATGGCCTTGGCCATGCCGCCTAATTGTTCCACTTCCTGGATCAATCCCCAGGCCCTGTGCATCAGGTCGTGCGTCAGCTTCTCGACGTAATACGATCCGCCCCACGGGTCGACGACTTCGGTGATTCCGGTTTCCTCCTGCAGGTAGATCTGCGTATTGCGCGCGATGCGCGCGGAAAAATCGGTGGGGAGCGCCAGGGCTTCGTCGAGCGCGTTGGTGTGCAGCGATTGCGTGTGGCCGAGGGCGGCGGCCAGCGCCTCCACGCACGTGCGCACCACGTTGTTGAAAGGATCCTGCGCAGTCAGGCTCCAGCCGGAGGTCTGGCAATGCGCGCGCAGCGCCATGGATTTCGGATTCTTGGGGTTGAACTGCTTCACCAGCTTGGCCCACAGCACGCGCGCGGCACGCAGCTTGGCGATCTCCATGAAGTGGTGCATGCCGATGCCCCAGAAAAAGGAGATGCGCGGCGCGAAGCTGTCGATATCCAGGCCCGCACGCAGGCCCGTTCGCAGGTATTCTAGGCCGTCGGCCAGCGTGTAGGCAAGTTCCAAATCGGCCGTTGCGCCGGCTTCCTGCATGTGATATCCGCTCACGCTGATGCAGTTGAATTTCGGCATCTTCTCCGAGGTGTAGCGGAAGATGTCGCCGACGATCCGCATCGACTCTTCGGGCGGATAAATGTATGTGTTGCGGACCATGAACTCTTTCAGGATGTCGTTCTGGATGGTGCCGCTGAGCTTCTCCGGAGGGACGCCCTGCTCCTCGGCCGCCACGATGTAGAACGCCATGATCGGCAGGACTGCGCCGTTCATGGTCATCGATACCGACATCTGGTCGAGTGGAATCTGGGCGAACAGGATCTTCATGTCGAGCACGGAGTCGATGGCCACGCCGGCTTTGCCCACGTCGGCGACCACGCGCTCATGGTCTGAATCGTAGCCGCGATGCGTAGGCAAGTCGAAAGCCACCGACAGTCCCTTCTGGCCCGCTGCCAGATTGCGCCGGTAGAAGGCGTTGGATTCCTCCGCCGTGGAGAAGCCCGCGTACTGGCGGATCGTCCACGGTTGGGTGGCATACATGGTGGAATACGGACCGCGCAGATACGGCGGCAGACCGGCGGCGTAGGCCAAGTGCTCCATGCCTTCGAGATCCGCGCGCGCTTGCTGCGGGAGCGGCGTGGGCTTGTAATCTATTTTAGAAAAATCGGGACGCATCGCCGACCCCCAACCGCTCCTGCCATGCGCGCAGGACTTCCGCCGCATTGCTGCGCGCGTGTACGAAATCCGCTACGCCGGCCTGCTGCAACTGCTCGATGGAATCCGCGGGATGGCCCGCCACGATCACCGGTGTGGCTTTGCCCGCGTCGCGCAATTCCTGAATCACGCGCGGGGCCAGGGCGGCGTACTCGGGGTCCGAACTGCACAGCACGATAACGTCCGGATCGCCCGTGACTGCCTCGGCTGTTTCGATCTCAAATCCCGCGCAGCCGAAGAAGTTAGTAATGAAGCCCGAGCGCGCTTTGCGCATTTTCACATCGCCGGCTTCGAGCGGCAGGAATCGAGGCGTGTGGCCGGTACGGGCCGCGTGGCGTTCCGTGCGCAGGCGGATGTCTTCGAAAATGCGGGCGGCGCGCGGCGCCCGATCTGCGTGCTCGATCTTGGGCAGCATGCGCTCCTGCAGGTTGGGATATTGGTTGGTGCCCACGATGGTGGCGCGGCGGGTACTCACGGCCAACTCGCGCTCCGCGCGCGATTTGGCGACATCGCGATCCAGCGCGCCCGATTGGGAGTACTTCAGGAACCCGCCCGCCACCTCGATCTGCTGAACCAGTGCCCAGGCTTCGCGTGCGAGGGAATCGGTGAGGCCTTCCAAATAATAGGAGCCGCCCGCGGGATCGACGGAGCGGTCCAGCCACGCTTCGTGCTTCAGGATCAACTGGGTGTTGCGCGCCAGGCGGCGGCTGGCCTCGTCCGGCTCGCGATAGGTCTCGTCGAAGGCTTCCACCTGGATGGAATCCGCGCCGCCGATGGCGGCTGCCATGGCTTCAGTTGTCGCGCGCAGGACGTTGACGTATGGGTCGTAAATGGTCTTGGTGCAGTGCGCGGTGCGGGCGTAGATCGTCATTTTGGCGGCGCCGGCCTCGGCGGGATGAAAGCTCTCCACCGCGCGCGCCCCCAGCGTGCGAGCGGCGCGCAGCTTGGCGATTTCCGGGAAGTAGTTGGGTCCGATGGCGAAGGAAAACGCCAGGGCTTGCGCGGCATCGTCCGGCGTCAGTCCGCGATCCGTGAGTTGAGCAATGATTTCGACTCCTTCGGCCAGCGCGAATCCAAGCTCTTGGACGATGGTTGCTCCGGATTCGGTGAAGCGGTGTGCGCGAATGGTTATGGGGTGAAAATCAGGCAGCGCATGTCGCTGCCCCACCAGTCCCACCGCGCGATCGAAATCCGACAGGGGCTCGTAGTCGACCGACCCGCGAATGGCTGGCCACCGCGCCAGCGTCTCCAAGACCTCGGCCGCCCGCGCGCCGGCTTCGAAGTGAACCGCGCAATCGGGAAGCGCTTCCAACACCGCGTCGATATTTTGGTCGCCCAGCACGAAACAAATCTCGTCCGCGCCTGCATCGAGCGCCGTCTGCGCCGCCGCGGTGTCATGCACCACAACCCGGATCCGCCACGTGTTGTCGCCGCGCGTACCGCGAGTATACGGAAACTCCCCCGGCGCGGAATCCAAATACTCCAGCCCGCGCAAATCCTCCGCGCGATAGTAAAGCTTCGTCTTGGGAGCCGTGCCTTTCAGATCCTTGCGCACCGCCTCGTCCCACTCCGCGGTCGAGACCGGCGGAAATTCCGCTAACGTCAGATTATCGTGCACGACGTTGCTCATGAAGTGGGGGCCTCGACGATCTCGATCAATGCCCCCAGCGACTTCGGATGCACGAAAAACACGGTGGTTCCGCGCGATCCCGGCCGCGGCGCACTGTCGATCAACTGGAAACCGGCATCCTTCATATATTGAAACGCGATTTGAGCGTTGCGTACGCGGAAGGCCACGTGCGCCAGGCCCCCGCGTCCGCCGTTCTTGTCGATCAGCTTCTGCACTGGCGAATCGGGGCTCAGCGGCTCCAGCAATTGCACCAAGTTGGGACCATCGCCCACCTGCAGCAGCGCCTCGCGCACCTGATCGCCGCCGTAGACTTCTTCGCGATGAATCTCCCGGAATCCCAGCAGTCCATACTGCTGCACCTGCGCATCCAGTTCGCCCTGACGCACCGCGATGGCCACGTGGTCTACAAATTGAAAACCCGGAACATTAGATAAATCTTCGCCTAGCATGGATTCGGAGGGCAGGCTTTAGCCGGCGCAGGGCTTAAGCCCCGCTCTTGTTTTATCATAAACCCATGCGACCCCTCCGCTATCTCTCCGTCATGCTGCTGGCGCTGTCCGCCATTCTTCCGGCCCGCGCAGCCAAGACTTCCCGCGAATACCTGGTCTACTTCGGAACTTACACCGACAAGGGAAGCAAGGGCATTTACGCCTGCCGCTTTCGCCCTTCGACCGGTAAGCTGACGCCGCCCGAATTGGTGGCGGAGACCGTCAGCCCCTCGTTCCTGGCGGTGGATCCCGCGCAACATTATCTGTTCGCCGCCAACGAAATCGGGGATTATCAAAATGCCAAGAGCGGCTCCGTCTCCTCGTTCGCCATCGACCGCCACACCGGAAAACTTCGCGCGTTAAATACCGTGGCATCGCGCGGTGCGGACCCGTGTCACCTCATTGTGGACAAGGGAGGCGCGCATGTGCTGGTAGCCAACTATACGGGCGGCAGCGTGGCGGTCCTGCCGATCGGAGCGGACGGCATGCTGGGCGAAGCTTCGGACTTTGTGCAGCATCTCGGTTCCAGCGTGGATCCCGAGCGGCAAAAGGAACCCCACGCGCACGACGTGGTGCTGACGCCAGGCAACCGCTTCGCCGTGGTCGCCGACCTGGGGCTGGATAAGCTGTTGGTCTATCGCTACGATCCCTTGAAGGGTAAGCTCTCGCCCAACGATCCGCCCTCCGGCGGCGTGAAACCGGGGTCCGGGCCGCGCCACATCGCCTTGCATCCGAATGGGCGGTGGGCGTATGTCATCGACGAAATGGCCAACACCATCACGGCGTTCGATTGGGATGGAAACAAGGGCTCGTTTCGCGAGTTGCAGACCGTCCCCACGCTGCCCAAGGATTTCAAAGGCGAGAACAGCACGGCTGAACTGGTGATCGACCACAAGGGCCGGTATCTCTACGGCTCAAACCGCGGCCACGATAGCATTGCGGTCTACGCCATCGACCCGGGCAAAGGGTTGCTGACGCAGATCGAGGACGTTCCGACGCTGGGCAAAGAGCCGCGCAACTTCGCGCTCGACCCCACGGGCGCGTATCTATTCGCGGCCAACCAGAATTCGAATACGGTGGTGGTGTTTCGAGTGAGTCCGAGCGACGGCCGGCTGACGCCGACGGGGGAGAAGGTGGAGGTAATGTCGCCGGTGTGCGTGACGTTTGTGGGCGCGCAGTAGGCGTTTAGGGTATGATGTGAAGCAGGCAGGCAATATGGACAACTGGGAAGAAATCAATCAGCGGCTCGAGAACGCCATGTTAGTGACGTCTCGCATTCAGGAGCGGCACGCCACCGGCCTGAAGGACCACAGAGAATGGCTCGAGGATCTGACACGCGTTGCCACCGAGCATCAGCGGCGGATGGCGGATCATGCCCGCTCGATGGAAGAGCATGAACGGCGGATGGAGCATCACGAACTGATGATGCAGGCCATCGATGAACGCCTGGAGCAAATCAGTATTAAGGTGGATCGCATTGCCGAGTTGATTTTCAAAGACCGCTCATCGAACGGCCACGAATCGTGACGGTCCCCCGCCCGACGGCCAAATCGTATTTCGACTGCAGGTTCATCCACATCTGGGCGGAAGTGCCGAAATAACGCGCCAGCCGTAGCGCCGTATCGCCCGTAACACCTCGCTGGCCCTTCAGAATGCCGCCAATCCGGTTCGGGGGAACGCGTAGAGCTAAAGCGACAACGTTTGGCGTCGGCTGGCCTCCTGGTGCACATCCAGCAAGACCTCGCCAGCGTGAATGGGCGGCAACCTTTTCTCGTTCGTGTGAGCCATGTCCACCGCCTCCCGCGCCGTCTCAGGCCGGCAATTCGACCTCAATTTCCTTTATCAAAGAGGTAGGCGACCGGTCTGCCTGCAGGGCGGTCCAATAGAGGCCAATGGCCTCTTTGGCGCGGGCTGCAAGTTCGTCCATGGACCGCCCCGTGACGAGAATTGTGGGCAATTCAGGCACGTAGGCGCTATAGCCCGCTTCGTTTCCTTCGATGACGAGCGAATACTTCCGAGTCATTGTGTTTGATCCTTAATGCCAGTTTGCCGCAAGATTGCGCGATTATTTTCCAGGACGGACATCGTCCCCTAGTTTACCAGACACGACGGTGATGTTGCCGTCCGCACTCCGAAAAATGCGATGGCACGTACTCCGAAATCGGGGGCACGGCTATAATGTAGGCAGAAGGGTGTAACCGCATGGCGAAGGAACGCGAATCCATATTCACAGACAATATACACGTCTGTCAAGACTGGTCGCAGATCACGAGCGAATTTGACTATTTTATTAAACCAATCGCGAGCCCAGATAGCCTGCAAGGATGGATATTTCGCGGACACAAGCGAGAAGGCTACCCGTTGGAACCGTCAATTGAGCGGGCCTACGGTTGCGGAGAATGGGATTGGGCTGAGGACAGGGTTCTGAAAGAATTCCAGTCGAAGGCCGCATTGCACATGGATCCAAGCCGGCTACCACCGAGAACGCCCGAACATAAGCTAGACTGGCTCGCAATCATGCAGCATTTACGGAGCCCCTACGCGGCTCCTCGATTTCACGTACTCGCCGTATGTGGCGTTATATTTCGCCCTGCGCAATCGAGAAAAGGACGAATCGGAGTATGCCGAAGTGTGGGGCGTCTATGCCGACGCCCTCATGGAACGTGCCTGTGAGGCGAGCCACGAGGCAGATGACAGAGTACGCGAACACGAAGGACAGCCCAAAAGGAAGGGGGGCAGAGCCAGTTTCCGGCCTGAAGACACGGAGTCGTCTCTCCAAGCGGCACAGCGGGAAACAGGGCATCTGGAAGAGTTGGTTCG
>Ga0302324_100010045_pt1 | contig 19662 bp, 10 predicted proteins | sample Palsa_T0_1_FD_201949 | JGI IMG/M metagenome (GOLD analysis project Ga0302324, IMG submission 201949) | Peat permafrost microbial communities from Stordalen Mire near Abisko, Sweden - Palsa_T0_1 | ecosystem: Environmental > Terrestrial > Soil > Palsa > Peat permafrost | place: Sweden: Abisko...
CAACCTCCTCGCTCAATCCCCAGTGCCGCCGGACACTCAGGCAGCCGGGCAGTCCGCCTGCAGCGGCTATTTCTCCTGCTGGTTCAACCGCGTCGACAAAACTCAAAGCGAGCAGCCGCACTGGATCACACCCGTTGCCACGACCACGCCGCGCCTCGAAGAGGAAGTGCGCTATGACCAGAACTGGCAGCAGCACACCGACGGCTTCAGGTGGGACAACTATGACGGCGCCAAGGGCCTCGAACTGATTCCCTGGTACAAAACGGAGTTGATCATCCAGGCGCCTCCCTATTACGACTACCATCGCGACCCGAGCGAAACCAACGGCTTCGGCGACGTCCAGTTTCTGCTCAAGTACCGCCTCCGTTCGCGCAACGAGAAGCACGGCAACTACATCCTCACCGCCTTTCTCGGCGCCAGTATTCCGACCGGCTCCTATCAGAACGGCGTCGTCACCGGCGCGAATTCAGCGACCATCACGCCGACCATTGCATACGGCAAGGGCTATCACGATCTCGACGTGCAGGGAACATTCGGCGTCCAGGTTCCGCTCAGTCACGAATCGGCCAACGGCACGAACCTGGTCTGGAATAACACGCTGCAATATCACCTGCTGAAGAAAATCTGGCCGGAGGTCGAATTCAACACGACCCACTATCACGACGGCGAGCACGCAGGCAAAACCCTCAACTACGTCACTCCAGGATTTGTCCTCGGTCGTTTCAAGCTGTCGAGGCGCGTCGGCATGTCAGTCGGCGGCGGCTTCCAGATTGCCACCACCACTTTCTATCGCAACAATCACAACGGAATTTTCACCGTCCGCTTCCCCTTCTAACTGCTCGTTACTTGATTCCGAAATCGCTGACAATCAATCGCGTATCTACGGTTACATGCGGCGAAATTGCATGGTAAGCCCAGACATGGACCCACGCGTTCCCCGTCCGCCATGTCAGAAATGACTTCATCAATCCAGCTGGGATGAACAGCAGATAGACGAAAGTCAGCGACATCGCCGCCGCTTTGAGCGAGTCGTACCGCGTCCCTGACTCAAAAATATGTATCGTCGGATAACTGACCGCTCCCAGCAGATAGGCCGTCATCGGCGAAAACAGTTTGAAATACCTCGGCATCAGGATCGAGTAGATAACAACCATGATCGGCAGATCCGTGCCGAACAAATGTAGCCAGAAGGAAAGCAGTCCGCCGACCAGCTGCTGATGCCGCGTCAGCTGGAAGATGTTCGCTCCCATCATGTCCATTGCAGTGCTGCACGCCAGAATCACTATGATGATCAGCACATCACTTTTCAAGTTCGCCGATTTCAAATTCAGTTGCTGGTTGGAATAGCCGCGCATCCGAAACACGACATACGGAATCAGCGCCAGCAGAATCCCGTTGTAAGCCGCCCACGTATACACCTCCATCGGCGACTGCACGCGCGTCGCTCCGATCAGCGATCCGTTGAGATGCAGCGCAATCCCTTCGCCAAAAAAGTGCTGCCCAATCAGTCGGCCGGCCACCATCACGACCGCCACATACGCCCACATCGCCAGCATCTCGCGCCGCGCGATAAAACTCTCCGGAGCACGCTGAGCCAGGTCAACCAGCGGCCGCCTCCGCGTCAGCAGCATCACCAGGCCGAACGCGAGGACGACGAGCACCAGGTATTCCGAGGATCCCGTAACCAGTCCTCTATAGCTCGGCGCGTGTCGAGAAATAAAAATTCCAGCTCCGCACAGAAGCAGCCAAAGCAGGATCGCGACATACCACGCTCGCTGGCGAAGCACCCAAACAATTCCGCTCAGTCGCTCATTCATGGCCATACTCTACACGCTTGGTTATTCCGAAACTGAGCCGCCTCGGTCTGCTATTCTCGAACTGCAACTCACACGCTATTCATTTTTTGTAAGAGGAAGTGCATGATCCGAATCACCGCCGCATTTGTGGCGCTCGTTCTCTCCGTTCCCGCCTTCGCGCAAACCTCACAGTCAGCCAGCCAGACTTCTCAGCAGCCTGGGAATTTCATCGGCCGCTGGCTCGACAACGTCACCAGAATCCAGTCGGAGCAGCCCAATTGGGCCGTCCCCGTTTTCTCGCCGTACCCGATGCTCATCCAGGTCTTCCGCGCGGACTTTGATCGCCAGATCACCTCCGCCGGCACCACGACGTGGAATTACGGCTCCAGCAAGGGCCTCAATCTCATCCCGTTCAAGAACACTGAATTCGACATCTACTATCCGCCGTACATCCAGCACAACTCCAAAGCGGTGGACGGCTTCGGCGATATGACCTTCCTCGGAAAATATCGCATCCTCACCGGCAACAATGAGCATGGCAACTACATGCTGAGCGCGCTCGTCATCGCCACCATCCCAACGGGCGATCACTCCAACGGCAGCACCGACGCCACCGTCAACCCGACACTCGCAGGCGGCAAAGGCTTTGGAAAATTTGACGTGCAGACGACCTTCGGCGCGACCCTTCCGCTGGGCGATACCACCAAGCTCGGCCGCCCCGTCCTATGGAACGCGACCGGGCAATTCCATCTCAGCAAATATCTCTGGCCGGAACTCGGATCCAACGCCACCTTCTACCACGGCGGCGCAAACGATGGAAAGATGCAGGAATTTGTAACTCCAGGCCTCGTCTTTTCGAAGTACAAGCTGCGTCCGCATGACGCGCACTCGCGTCTCGCCGTAGCTGGCGGTGTTGGCATGCAGATCGCCACCAGCAGCTTCCACAGCTACAATCACCAGCTGATTCTGACCACGAGATTTCTCTTCTAATCCGGCGCCTTCAGCTCGAGAGAAAATCACCCAGGCCTCAAAGCCTGGGTGAACTTTTTAAAGCAACTTATTTCCCAGCCTGAGCCGTGCTCATCCGCAACTCACCGCCCACATCACCGGCCGGCACGATCACATGCACCACTCCATCGCGCGTCTCAGCTTTCACCGGCGACCCCGCAAACGTAGCGTCCACTTTGCCGCCATCACCAAATCCGTAGACGGCAACATCTATCTGCGTCCACCACGGCTGATATTTTCCGCTGCGCGCGCCCACCTTCACTCGCAGCGCGCCCTGCTCCGCCTCGCAGCTGAATTCCTGCCGCAAGTAATCGCCGCGCTGATAGCCGAGCGTGTGGCCATCATCCCAATACAGCGACCCCTTGCAATCCGGACCCGCGTAAACCCGCAATTCCAGCGGCCCCGGCGGCGTTTCCATGGTGTTCTGCGTCAGCGCCTCCATCGGCACAATCGCCCCCGCCCGCACGTAGACCGGCAACTCGTCGATCTTCGGCGTCACCTTCAGCTGCATCGCCTGCGCAATTTGTGCCTTGATGTCGGCCCGATCCAGCAGGTTTGGATTCTTCTCAATCTCGGCGCGCAACGCAATCGCCGCCGCGGGATCCGGCATCTTCTTGCCAGTCCAGAAGTCGTACCAGCCGCCCGGCGGCAACGCCAGAAAATAATCATCCAGCATGTCAGGATAGGGCGCCGGCGCCACCAGAAAATCGTGACCCCATAAAAACTCTCCGCCCGCATCGAGATCCATCGGGTGCCCGTCCGGCATCGCCTGCGGATAGTCGACAAATAGCGGCCGCAGCATGGGCACGCCAGTTCGACTGGTCTCCTCCGCACTGGTGTAGTTGTACGGCAGCAATTTGTAACGCCATTCGATAAATTTCCGGTCCACTGCTTCGCGCTCTGGGCCGTTCGCCCACGGCTCCTGGTCCTTCGTGCCCTTGGCCGTATGATCGCGATCGATCGGTTGAAACGCCGCCACCTCCAGCCATTTCTCCAGCAAGTCCGCCTGCGGCGATCCCGCATACCCGCCCACATCCGCGCCAACAAAGGAAAATCCGCTCAGTCCAAGATTTTCCATCTGTGGCGTCGTCTGCCTCAGATGGTTCCACGTCGACGAGTTGTCCCCCGTCCAGGTCACCGCGTAGCGCTGCCCGCCCGCATAGCTGGCCCGCGTCATCACGTACGGCCGCTCATCAGACTGCAGCTTCAGCAGTCCCTCATACGTCCCGCGCGAATTCTCCAAGCCAACAATGTTGTGGATCTCCTGATGTGTAGCAGTTCTGGTTACAAATCCAGTCGCGAGATCATCGATCCGGTGAATATTATCGAGCGGCATCGTCTTCCCCGGTCCGTCAAATACTGACGGCTCGTTCATGTCATTCCAATAGCCCGCAAATCCCCAGCTCGCGAACTGTTTGTAGAGCTGCCCCCACCATGCCCGCGCCTGCACACTGGTGAAGTCCGGAAACACACTCTTCCCCGGCCAGACCTCTCCGACAAAAACCTTGTCATCGTGGTCATGGACAAATGCGTCGATCGCCGCGCCGCTCTGGTATGGCGCATAGCTCGCATCGTCTGGCGTATACGCGATGTGCAGATCTGTAATCGGAATCGTGTGGAATCCCTCCGCCTTCAAATCCGCCACCAGCTTCGGCATGTCAGGAAAGCGCGCCTTGTCCACCGTGAACGGCCGGTTGCGATCCTGGTAATCAATATCGAGCCAGAGTGCGTCTGCCGGAATCCTGTCCTTGCGCAAGCGGTCCGCAATCTCCCGCACCTTCGACTCGGGAGAATAGCTGTACCGCGACTGCTGAAATCCGAAGGACCACCGCGGCGGCAGGGGTGCCGCTCCCGTCAAAAACGTATACTGCCGCAACACATCCTTCGGCGTCGGCCCCGCCAGAATGTAGTAGTCCAGCGGCCCGCCATCCGATCCAAAGGAGTACGCGTGGCGCTCCGCCTTGCCGAAGTCAAAACTCGTCCGCCAGGTGTTGTCGAGAAAAATCCCGTACGCGCGGCCCTTGCTGAACGCCATGAAGAACGGCACATCCTTATATATGGGGTCCGTGGATTCCTGCCAGCCGAATGCGTCCGTATTCCACATCGTGAACGCCTCATTGCGCCGGTCCAGCGGCCCTGGCTTGTCGCCCAAACCGAAGAAGTGAGTGTCATCGCTCATCTGCTTCCAGACTCGAAAGCCGCTCCCGCCCGGCTTGGTTCCATCCAACTCGGTCTCGTGGCCAACCGCATCTGCCGTCACCACGCCGGCATTCAAATCCGTCACTACAATTCGTAACGGATTTCGCTCAATTGCGAGGTGCACGGCCTTGGTCGCGAATCCGACGCTGTCCGAGCCGCTCTCCGCCTGCACCGCCGCGCTAGACTTGCGCGATTCCGGCAGCACCGCCCAACTCGCGTCCTCCGGCAACGCACTCACTCCAATGCGCACTCGCAGAATGTCATCGCGCAGCGCAGTCACTCGCACCACTGAAACTCCGCTGCGCACTTCCACGCCGTCCGGCAACGCAGATTCGCCGTCCACCTTGCGCAGCTCTGCTCCGCTTTCGGCCATACGCGCCTGCGCGCTCGGCACTCGCGTCCGCGCCATGTCATGTGCGCCGATTTGCGTCTGGTGCTCATCCGCATTACTGCCCGGAGCCGATTGCGGCTGCTGACCCATCGCCAATCCACTCGCCAATTCCAGCGCCAACACTGAAGCAAACTTCATCTTTCGCACAGCCACACTCCCAGAAGCGATTTCAGCAGCCCCATGAGCATAGTCCGTGCCTCCACCTAACATCAATCGCCTCACTACAGTTTCGGAAACTCAACCAGCAGGGCAACCCCATCCGAAACTTGCTCCTCCCACCTTCATGACTCCAAACAATTCATTCGCAGATAGCTACCCGGTATTTCCGTCTTTAGCAAACGCGAAAGAAGAAAACGTCGATCGCAAAGCCCGTTCTTACTTTCAGGGACTCGCAGCCGGCTTGCTCGGCGGCGCCGTTATGGCCATCCTGCTGCCACGTCTCTTCCGCGAAAATAAACAGAGCGCTGATTCGCTCTTGCGGACTGCACCGGCGCCGCGCCCCAGTCAACAGGCTGGATTTGATTTCGTCTCCCGCCGCGAGCATCCTGAGAGCTCGGGCGACCCGGCGATTCTTTCCGGAAGCTCCTCACCGAATCCTGGCATAGCTTTCAGCCGCCCCGGCGGCGCGCCCGGCGGCAAAGTGGACGCCGAAATGCTGACGATGCCCGGCCGTCCCGGTCAGACCATCAACTTCACCGACGCCTCCGAAGGCGTGCACATGCAATCCCGCTCGCTCGATCTCGGCAAGGGTCGCTAGCTTCAGGCCAAGAAAAGCGGCCCGCAGTCGAGACGCAATTCCAGTCCCCTAAGCACCGTACTTCGAATCTCCCGAGCTCAACCTAGAAGCGAAACACCGCCGCCAACTGGATGCCGCGCGGCGCACCGCCACCTAAGAACGGGTTGCCGATCCCGACATCGCCCGTTGCCTGCAGCGGGTAAAAGCCGTTGCTCGTCTCATGCCCATTCACCGGATTGTTGAAGCCGTTGTACGCCGCATCGGCAATAAAATTCGGCAGCAGCGGGTTCGCAAAATTGGGATGGTTCGGCAAGTTGAAAAACTCCGCCCGCATCTCGAGCATCGTCGTCTCGGTGATCTTCGTCTTCTTGCTCAGCGCCAGGTCCCAGTTCTTGTAAGAGAGCGCACGCAGCGAATTCCGCGGCAGCCCGCCAAAATGCCGCGTCCCCGGCACACAATCCTGTGCCGTCCCCGAGGCACCGTTTAGGTTCGCGTACGCGGTCGTCGTGCAGGGAATGGCGAACGCCGACAGGTCGAGGAACTGGAAAGGATTGTTGCTGTACTTCACCTGCCCAACCACATCCGGCCGGTCAAAGCCTTCGCCGCTACCACTGAAATCGTCTTCGAAGTTGTAGTTCAAATTGAATGGCTGCCCGGTTTGATAACTCACCGTACTGTCCAGCCCCCATCCGTTTTTCAACTTCGCCCACGACCCGCTCTGCGCTGGTAATTCGTAACCGAAGATCCACGTAACTCGGTTGCGAATGTCGAAATTCGAATCGCCATACTCCAAATCCGGACGTGTGCTGTTATTCGGCTGCGATGCGTTCGGCACAAAATCTTCGCTGTCACTGGCGTTATCCAGCGAATGCGACCAGACATAATTGACAATATTCGTGAAGCCCTTGTAACTCACCATCCGCAAACTAGCCTGCAGGGAGTTGTAATTTGAGTTTGCCGTAGACTCCTCCTGGTTGATGTAGTACGCGCCATAAGGATTGTTCGCATAGACGCGGCTTGTACCGCTGTAAGACACGATGCAACTCGGCCCTCCCGCCGGATAGCACGGTGCCGGTATCGGAGCCGTCGAAAGATTTGCTTGCGCATATGCAATATCGGTCGCCGTAATCGTCGCCTGGTCTGGCTGATTGATATCGCGGAAGCGTAGCAAGTGACGCCCCAGCGAGCCGACGTAGCCTAGCTCAAGAACAACGCCGCGCGCCAGCTCCTGCTGCAGGTTCAGGTTGTAATTCATCATGTACGGCGTCTTGATGTTCTGGTCGACGGAGAAAATATCACCCGCCGGCGTTCCCCCCGCGGCGTTGAAAACCGGCTGCCCGGCCACGATCGTTCCACCCACTGCGCTCTCGGAATAAATCGGCGCGGGTCCAAACGGATTGTAAGCAGGCCCCGGATCAAACGAGCTGTTGTACGGCAAATGTCCGAGGAAAACGTCCTGCGAAAACGCATCGTAGAACATGCCCCAGCCCGCACGCACCACGGATTTGCCGTGCCCCGTCGGGTCCCACGCAATGCTGACGCGCGGCGCAAAATTCTTGTAATCCGGCTGATAAAGTTTGCTCAATCCCGGCTGCCCCACCTGCGTCAACGTCACTGTCTGTCCTGTTGGATCGAAGTCTGTGATGTTGCTCAGCAGATCATTCTTCTCGTGAAAGACGCCGTAGTAATCCCACCGCAATCCAAGATTCGCGGTAACCTTCGGCGTCAGCCGCCACGTATCCTGCGCATACACTCCGTGATTGTTCTGGTAGCTGTGCCGCAGCGAATCGCCGGAAGACTGCTTGCCGCCATCAACATAGCCGTCTAGAAAGTCCGTCAGGTTTGCAAAATCCAGGGTGCCACGATAATTGGTCCCGATGTATTGCGTAATGCTGGTCCGCCGGAATTCGTAACCGAATTTGAGCGAATGCGGTCCGTGCGTCAGCGAAAGGTTATCAAATCCCTGCCAGTTGGTGTCGAAACGGTGCCGAGGATCGCTCTTGTTCGAGCCCAGTTGGTCAAATCCCGACACACTGATGACTGGCAGCCCTTGATCCGCGAGCCCCGTGCCGGTATTCAACCCGATGGAGCTCGGCGCAAAGCCCTGGTCCTCTGGAAAAAATCCCTCAGCGAACCGGTTCCAGCCCATGCGCGCCTCGTTCACCTTGTTCGGCGCCAGCACCGAAACATAAGACAGCGAGACCAGCTGCACCCGCGTCGGCGTGTACGTGTTGTAGCCCGGCAGTGCCCCGCCGCTCGCCACCAGCGCCAGCGGAAAACTCTGCTTGCTGTCGCCGAAGAAGTAGCGGCCCGTCAGCAAATTGTTCGGATTGAAATTGTGGTCCACCTTGCCGATCAAACTCGTCAGGTTGTTATACGAAGGCGCAATCACCGGCACCGTGCCCCCGTTGCCGACCGCCGGCCAGGACTCCACCGCCAGCAGCGCCTGGATCACAGGGTTCGTTGCCGTCGCCAATTCTGCCGGCGAGGGAATCGACGCCAGGCTGACGACGCCCACATTCTCCCGCTGGCCTTCATAGTCGAAAAAGAAGAACGTCTTGTCCCGCACAATCGGGCCGCCAATCGAGCCGCCAAATTGGTTGTTGTGGAACGGCGCCTGCACCTGCGGCGTCCCATCGGACAGCGTCTTCGTATCAAAGTAATTCCGCGCATCCAGCGCGTTGTTGCGGAAATACTCAAGCGCTGAGCCGTGAAATTTATTGGTCCCGCTATTGGTCACAATGTTAATCACCGCGCCGGCGCTGCGCCCATATTCCACTTCGTAGTTCGATAGCACCTTCAACTCCGCCACCGCATCCACCGGCAGGATCGTCGCCGGATCGCCGAACACGCCCGGCTCATTCAGCGCAGGATCGTTGCGATAGCCATCATTCTCGTCGGTGCCATCCAGCAGAAAGTTGTTCGATCGCCCCCGCGCCCCGTTCATCGAAAACGTCCCGTACGAACCAGGCGAATCGCTGATCTGGTCCGGCGATCCGCTGACGCCCGGGTTCAGATAAATCAGCTTCGTGTAATCGCGCCCGTTGATCGGCAAATTTCTTATCTCATCCGACGTCAGGGTCCCGCCCAGCGTGTCACCGTTGCTCTCCACCTGGATTGATTCTGCCTCCACCGTCACCGTTTCCTTGATCGACCCGGTCGTCAGCGCGGCAATCACATTCACCTCGCTCGCCACCGAGACGTCGATCCGGTCCGCGACAAACGTGTCGAAGCCTTCATGCGTCACCGTCAATTTGTATTTGCCAATCGGCAGCTCATAGACCGCGAAGTCTCCGTTGCTCGCGCTCGTCACGTGGCGCTCAAGACCCGTGTCGGCGTTGCGAATCGTCACCGTCGCTCCAGGCACCACCGCGCCGGACGTGTCCGTCACCGTGCCCACAATCCCGCCGCGAAATGTTTGCGCGGAAAGCAGCCCTGCTGGCACAACGAAAAATAGAAATAGAAATCCTAGCCGGATGAACGTACACATCACTCTCTCCTCAAATAGTGTTTCGGTCGTGGGCCCGCGCCTCTGCTGTGGAAGCGCCGGTGCCGTGCTGTCCATGTCCGCGCGCGTGCTGAAATTGCACCGGCGGAACTGCCGTCCCCGCTGCTGCCAGGGGGTACTGCTGCTGCTTTGGAACGTATGGATGAAAATACTTGGTGCATAGCGTACCATCGCTCGCCGCCGAAGCCGCAAGGAAAAATCTCGCAACTGCAGTCAGCAAATCTCACGCCGCTGCGTCACCGCGATGCGTTATTCTTTCCGGTGGGGCGTACATACACAACGCCGCGGTACGCACTCGTCCTGCTCGGTCTCTGGCTGCTGCTCTACGCCAGCTTCGCGCTCTTCCTCCCGCCATTACTCGACGATGCCGACTCCGTCCACGCCGAAGCCGCGCGCGAAATGCTGGTTCGTCACGATCACGTTACGCTGACCGTCAACGGCATCCGCTATCTCGAAAAAGCGCCGCTCCTCTACTGGCTCATGGCCGGCTTCCTCAAACTTTTCGGCGGCCCCGCCCATGTCCATGTCTGGGCCGCGCGCCTCCCACTCGCCCTCGCCGTCCTCGTGCTGATGTATCTCGCGCGTCGCATGGGTCGCGAACTTTTTCAGTCCGACCGCGCCGGCTTCTACGCGGCCATCGTCCTGCTCACCAGCTTCGGCATCTTCATCTTCACTCGCATCCTCATCCCGGATATCCTGCTCACGCTCTTCCTCGCGCTGACGCTGCGTTTTTTCTGGCGCACCCTTTCGCAGGATGACCCATCACTCGCCGACTGCGCCGGCATGGCTGCCTGCTGTGCACTCGCCGTCCTCACCAAGGGCCTCATCGGCCTTATTTTCCCCGCCGCGATTATTTTTCTCTACCTCGTCTGCACGCGCGACCTGCTGCATCTGCTGCGCATCCGCCCCGCTTCGCAGTTCGTCATCTTCATGATCATCGCCGCGCCATGGCACTGGCTCGCGTCGATCGCCAATCCTGCGCACGGTCATCCCGTCGGCTTCGCGCCCACCCCCGGCAACGTCCGCGGCTTCGCCTGGTTTTATTTCGTCGACGATCAGTTCGCGCGCTACGTTGGCCGCCGCCTGCCGCACGATTACGACACCGTCCCGCTGCTTCTCTTCTGGAGCCTCATCCTTATATGGATGCTCCCCTGGTCCGCCTTCCTGTTCAAAGCGCTCCGCCGCGTCCCCCTGTGGACCGGCATCAAGCGCGCCGAAATCTCGCCGGCCCTGCGCCCCTGGCTGTTTTGCGGACTGTGGGCGCTCGCCATCTTGCTCTTCTTCAGCTTCAGCACGCGCCAGGAATATTACGTGCTCCCCGCACTGCCCGCGCTTGCCTTGCTCATCGGCGCCTGGCTTGCAGCTGAACATCACGCATCTTTTTCACCGCCCGAAGGCGAGCTCACGGAGTGGGCGCAGCCGCCACTGCACGCCGCCGTTCCCGAAACCGCCGCGCGCCTCCTGCTCTCCGGCCGCCGCATCGCCACTGTCCTCCTCGTTCTCGGATGGCTCAGTGCCATCGCCGCGCTCTTTCTCGTCATCAAATATCCGCCCCCGCCAAATACCACCGACGTCAGCGCATTGCTCCACCCCGCCACTGCCGACTACGCCCTCTCCTTCGGACATTTTCTCGACCTGCGTCTGCGCATGATGGGCGTCTTCCGCTGGCCCCTCATCATCTGCGCGCTGGCCTTCGCCGTCGGCACCACGGGAAATTATTTCTTCCGCCAGCGCCGCCGCCCCGGCACCGGCAACATGTTTCTCGCCGGCATGGCGGTCGCGTTCCTCATCGCCTCCTGGGTCGCACTCGTTACCTTCTCGCCGGTCCTCAGTTCATCCACCCTGGCATCAGCCATCGCGCCCGAGCTCGATGAAAATTCGCTGATCGTCGTCAATGGAGAATACGAAGAAGCCTCCAGCCTGAACTGGTATTTGCAACAACCGCTGCACATAATGCACGAGCCGACATCGGACCTCTGGTACGGCTCCTTCTTCCCCGACGCGCCAGAAATTTGGGAGACTCCAGCTTCACTCGCCGCCCAATGGCCAGAGCACCGCCGCATCTTCGTCTGGACCCACCCCGGCGCGCTGCCGCCATTGCCCGGCCCGGTCTACGTCATCGCAGAGAACGGCGGCAAGCAGATCGTTAGCAATCAGCCGAACCAAGGCGGCGCCAGCTTTTAAGGTTCTACCTGCTCCAGCTTGCCTTTCTTCAGCCGGAACTTCAGTCCGCGCCACTCCACGTCGTCACTGCTGAAGCTGCCAAACCACAGCGCCGCGCCCATCACATCGCGCAGCGGAACAAGCCACAGATCGCGCAACACCTGCCGATCGCCGAGAATGCCGATGCCCACACTCAGCGCCAGCGCAACCCGCGCCAGTAGGCACAGGCTCAGCAGCGCCCAGCTCCACATCGCGCCCGCACTCGTCACCACCGCCAGCATCGACCACACCAGTCCGAAGGTCGTTGGCAGCCCGGCATAACCCAACGGCCGCTCATCACGCACGGTCCGCAGCCAGCGCAACTGGTGCGCAGCAAATTCGCGCAAGCTGTAGGGAGGCACAGCCGTCGCCACCGTCTCCGGCGCCATCGCGACGCGATATCCAGCAGCAATCGTCCGCACACCCATCTGGTAATCGTCGGCTAGATAATTCACCAGCGGCGCCAGGCCGCCGATCTTCCTCAGCACATCGCGGCGAATCGCGAGCGTTCCGCCGAGCGCAAATTTCACGCCGCCATCGATCTGCATCGCCAGCAGCGCTCCCGGCACAAATTCAGTCGACACGGTCAGCGCTTCGAGCTTCGCCCACACCGGAATTTTTCCATTCGCATCTGCCACGCAATGCCCGGAGTAAATCGCCGTCACCATGCCGACTTCCTCTGAAGCGAAACACTGCATCACTCGCGCCAAATATTCCGGCCCAGCGAATATGTCACTGTCATTGATCAAAATATATTCGTAGCGCGCCGACGGCAGCATCTGCACCAGCGTGCTCACCTTGCCATTCGGCCCCAGCAACTCCGGGCACTCCACAAATCGAATCGCACACTCCGGAAACTCGAGCTGCAGCCGCTGCACCGCCTGCCGCGCCCCAGCGTCGTCAGGCGCCGCGCCGAAAATTAATTCATAATCGCCGGAATATTTCTGCCGCGCATGGCTGACGAACGCCTCGTACATCCCGGCATCCACCCCGCGCACCGGCTTCAGCACACTCACCGCCGGAGCAAAGGATGGCGGCAGCGCACGCGTCTTGCGCACCCGCCGCGCATACGCGCCTGCCGCCAACAATGCCGCCGTATAGTAAGCGAGCCCGCACAGCGCCAGCACCGCCGTCGCTCCCGTCACCACTTTCGGCAGCCAGTGCAGCAGGCTTCGCAATTCTTCCATGCAGACTAGTTTAGAAGCTGCTCTGAATTAAGCCGGCTTCTTCTTCGCTGCGCGCTTTTTCGGAGCTGCTTTGTCTTCTTCAGGAGGCGCCGGAGCCTCGCCCGCCTCACGCAACACCAGCAACGCACGGCCACCGACAATCACCTTGGCCTGCGCCTGCTCCGCCGCAAACGGCTCCTGCATATTTTCCGTATTCACCACGCGCTGCCATCCTCCGCCGCCCGGTGCAGGCGGCATCAGAAATTCGACGCCCTCGTGATAGGAATTCAGCAGCACCAGGAACGTGTCGTCAACCACAGGATCGCCCTTCGCGTCCGACACCGCCAGCGTCTTGCCATTTAGCAGCATGCCAACGGATTTCTGCCAACCCTGCTCCCAACAATCGTCCGCCAGCTCTTTGCCATTCGTGCCGTACCACGCGATGTCACGCGCTTCCGACCGCCGCATGCCGCGGTCCTGAAAAAATTTCCGGCGGTGCAAATTTGGATGCTTCCTCCGCAGCTCGATCATCTGCGCCGTAAACTCCAGCAGCCTTTTGCGTCGATCATCGAGGTCCCAGTTGAACCAGCTGATGTCGTCATCCTGGCAGTAGGCGTTGTTGTTGCCGTTCTGCGTCCGCGCAATTTCGTCGCCGCCGGAAATCATCGGCACGCCCTGGCTCAGCAGCAGCGTCGCCAGCATGTTTCGCATCTGCCGCTCGCGCGCATCGTTGATCGCCGGATCATCCGTAGGCCCTTCAGCACCCATGTTCCAGCTGTTGTTGTCGTTTGCGCCGTCCTGGTTGTTCTCACCATTGGCTTCGTTGTGCTTGTCGTTGTAACTCACCAGGTCAGCCAGGGTAAATCCGTCATGCGCGGTTACAAAATTAATACTGGCATACGGCTTGCGTCCGTCGTACTGATACAAGTCGCTCGACCCCGTCAGCCGATAGCCGAGGTCGCTCAGCGTGCCATCGTCGCCCTTCCAGTAACGGCGCACCGTGTCGCGATATTTCCCGTTCCACTCCGCCCACAATACTGGAAAATTGCCGACCTGGTAGCCGCCTTCACCCACATCCCACGGCTCGGCAATCAACTTCACGTCCGCCAGCGTCGGGTCCTGGTGAATGATGTCGAAAAATCCGCCCAGCCGATCGACATCATGCAGCTCGCGCGCGAGAGTCGCCGCCAGATCAAAGCGGAAGCCGTCGACGTGCATCTCCGTCGCCCAATACCGCAGGCTGTCCATGATCATCTTCAGCACCTGCGGATGCCGCACGTTCAGCGTGTTCCCCGTGCCGGTGTAATCCATGTAGTAGCGCGGCTTGTCGGCCACCGTGCGGTAATATGCGAGATTGTCGATGCCCTTCCAGCTCAGCATCGGACCCAGCTCGTTGCCCTCACAGGTGTGGTTGTAAACCACGTCGAGGATGACCTCGATGCCCTCGCAATGCAGCGCCTTCACCATCTCTTTGAATTCGCGCACCTGCCCGCCGCGGTCTCCGCTTGAGCTGTAACGCGACTCCGGCGCCAGATAGGCCAGCGTATTGTAACCCCAGTAGTTACTTAATCCTTTGTCGCACAGCGTCTTGTCATTCAAATACTGGTGCACCGGCAACAACTCCACCGCGGTCACGCCCAGCTTCTTTAAATATTCGAGACTCGCCGGATGCGCCAGCCCTGCATACGTTCCCCGCAGCTCTTCCGGGATCGCAGGATTGCGCATCGAAAATCCGCGCACATGTACTTCGTAAATCACCGAGTCTGCCAGCGGAGTAGCCGGCCGCTCATCGTGGCCCCAGTCAAAGGTCTTGTCGATCACCACAGCCTTCGGCATCCCCGCCGCCGAATCCTGGTCGTCCAGCTTCAGGTCTGCATCCGCGTCACCGGTCATCTGGTAAGGAAAGACCGGCTGCGTCCAGTCGACATCACCGGTCACCGCCTTGGCATAAGGATCCAGCAGCAGCTTCGCAGGATTAAATCGCTGCCCCTTCTCCGGCTCCCACGGACCATGCACGCGATAGCCATACAACTGCCCCGGCTTCACTCCCGGCAGATATCCGTGCCAGCAAAACGCAGTCGTCTCCCGCAGCGCGATCACGTCCGTCTGCTGACCGTTGTCGTCAAACAGGCAGAGCTCGACCTTCGTGCCATGCTCGGAAAAAAGAGAAAAGTTCGTTCCAAAAGAATCAGCGGTCGCGCCCAGCGGATGCGGGGTGCCTGGCAACAGGGTTCGTGACATGAAGGAGTTCGCAGCCTTTCTTGCGATTGAAGTGAAGGGGGATTTCAAATGCTCAGATGGCAATCGACGCGTGTATGTTGTATTGCTCCGACTGACGGCGCCTCACGCGGCCCTCACTCGATCCAGCTTTCCGGCGCCAGGTACGTCAGTGCGACCAGTAACACCAGCGTCATACCTACCGCGGGATGCCAATACGCCGCCGCCATGGCCAACACATAAAACGCCAGCGCGAGAATATTCTTCCGCGCCGACGCCCGATTGGCCGCCTCCATCACTCCATCGTCATGAAAGTGGTGGACTGAAATCGCCTCCCGCAGAAAATAGAACGCGATCCCCGCCATGAACATGCTCAGCGCATACAGCAGCACCGACAGTGGCGACATCCGCGTCTGTCCGACATACGCCGTGAAGAACGGGATCAGCGACATGAAGAACAGCAGCACAATGTTCGACCACAAAATCCGCAGGCTCACTTTTTTGACAAAGCTGAACAGGCTGGCATGATTCACCCAGTAAATTGCGATCAGCAAATAGCTCAGCGCATAACCTGCCGCCGTCGGCCACAACGTCAGCAACGCCATCGGCGAGCGCTCCGACGGAACATGCAGGTCGAGCACCATGATCGTCAGGATGATCGCGATCACGCCATCCGAGAACGCCTCCACCCGCCCCGGACTTAGGTCTCTGTCTGCCATCAAGTTTGGGCTTAGAATATACGGCGCGCTCCTTTGTCCACTTTCCAGGCACCGCAATGCGAACTCGCGTGCCGCCTTCCACCGCTGCGACCCCCGAAAATGCCCGCAAAACCGGGCATTTTCATCACCTAAACATAGTTTTCAGGCCGCCACTCCAGCTTTGTGCGCCAACCAACCTTTTTCTCCAAGTTGACGACGCAGACGTTACTCCCTGCGATACGATTAAAGGCCACCGGCTCACCGCCGGTACAAGGAGCCTCCTTCTTTATGGGTAAGCTGTTCCGTCTCGGCCTGTTGGCCGTCCTCGCCGTTGCCATCACAAATTCCACTACAGCTTTCGCTGTCACCACGGGCGGCTCACGTACGGCTCGACCGCTTGTCACCGCCAAGGTCGATGACACTCAGCTCGTCTCCCTGGCCGGCAACACGCACCCCGCCGCGCTTGAACCTCGCAATGATCGCGGCGCTGTGGCCGATGATTTTGCCATGGCCGGCATGCTGCTGCAGCTCAAGCGCTCCCCCGAACAGGAAAAGGCCCTCGGCATCCTGATGGACCAGCTCCACACTTCCGGCAATCCCAATTACCACAAGTGGCTCTCTGAAGCCCAGTACGACGAAAGCTTCGGCGTCAACACCGGCGACGTAACCAAAGTTGTCGCATGGCTGCGGTCGCATGGCTTCACCGTCGATGCGGTTACGCCTGACGGAATGGTCGTTCAGTTCTCCGGCACCGCTGGCAATGTGCGCGAAGCCTTCCATACCGACATCCACAATCTCCAGCTGCCGAATGGCGAGAAGCACTTCGCCAACATCACGGACCCGGAAATTCCCTCGGCCCTGGCTGGCGTCGTCGTCGGTCCGACCGCGCTGCACAACTTCATGCCGCACCCGCTGAACGTCAAGCGCAGCAAAGTCTCCCTCTTGCAGAAGAAAAATGCCGCCGGCGTCCAGGGTGGCAAGGGCAACTACACATTTGGCTCCGGTAACGACGAATACTGGGCCTTCGTTCCGGGCGATGAGCAGGTCATCTACAACATCAAGCCGCTGCTCAATGCCAACATCACCGGCAAGGGTCAGACCATCGGACTCATCGAGGACGAGGACGCCTACAACACCAACTCCGGCGGCACCTCTGCGGATTGGACCAGCTTCGTCACCACTTTCGGCCTGTCCAGCTACGGCGGCACGCAGACCACCAACCATCCCACCTACACCGGCTCCCTGGCATGCACCGATCCCGGCGACCAGAACGACGGCACCGACTTCGAAGTCGCGCTCGACATCCAGTACGCCAGCGCCAGCGCTCCTGGCGCGAATGTCGTTGTCGAGTCCTGCCCCGATACCAACACCGCCTTCGGCGGCCTCATTGCAGTCGAGAATCTTGTCTCCGCTCCCACCATCACCGCTCCCGTGCTCAGCATCAGCTATGGAGAATGCGAAGCCGCGAACGGCTCCTCCAGCAACGCTGCCTTCAGCTACGCCTATCAGCACGGCGCGGCCCGCGGCGTCTCCATCTTCGTCTCCTCCGGTGATGAAAGCGCCGTCAGCTGCGATGCAGATGCGTCGTACGCCATCCACGGTCAAGGCGTCAGCGGCTTCACCAGCACGCCCTACAATGTCTCCGTCGGCGGCACCGACTTTGGCGACACCTTCGCCCAGACCAACTCTACCTACTGGAGCAACACCAACAGCTCCACCTACGAATCTGCCTTGAGCTACGTCCCCGAAATTCCGTGGAACGACTCCTGCGCCAGCGAATTGCTCGCCAACTACATCACTGGCTCTTCCACCACCTACGGCACCAACGGCTTCTGCAACAGTGCCGAAGCGGTCGACTACTTCATCACCACCGCCTCCGGCAGCGGCGGCCCCAGTGGCTGCTACTCCGGCGCACCGTCGACGCGTGGCGTTGTCTCCGGCACCTGCAAAGGCCAACCCAAACCCAGCTGGCAGTCCGTCCTCGGCAATCCTTCCGACGCTGTCCGCGACATTCCCGACGTCTCCCTCTTCGCCTCCAACGGCATCTGGAGTCACTACATCGTTCTCTGCTTTTCCAACACCTCAGAAAATACTCCGGACCAGACAATCGCCTATGCCTGCACCGGCGCTCCTTCGGGATGGTCCGGCGCCGGCGGCACCTCCGCCTCGTCGCCCATGATGGCCGGCATCCAGACCCTCGTCAATCAGTACAACAGCGAGATCTCCGGCAATCCCAACTACGTCTATTACAAGCTCGCCGCCAAGGAGTACGGCACCTCCGGCGACTCTGCCTGTAACTCCACCAACGGCGGCTCCTCCAGCTGCATCTTCTACGACATCACCCAGGGCGACATGAACGTCCCCTGTACCTATTACACCGGTCCCTATTCCAAGGGCTCCGTCTCTTATAACTGTTACGACATCATCGAGGACGCTTCGACTTACTACTTCGGCGTCGGCTCGCTCACCGACTCCTCCTACAACAAAATTTACGGCACCACCACCGGCTGGGACTTCGCCACCGGTATCGGCTCCGTCAACGCCTACAACCTGGCCACCAACTGGAAGACCACTTCGGCCGGCGGCTATCCGTTCACGGCTACCGTCACTGTCAGCGGCAGCGTCAGCAGCTACGTCAGCGGATCAGATAGCACCATCATCTACACCACCACCGTCAGCGGCACCGGCAGCTATCCCACCGGCACCGTTACCCTGAAGAACGGCTCGACCACCATCGGCACCGGCACTCTGACGTCGTCCGCCGGCTGCACCAACGGCGGCACCTGCTCCGAAACTGCCGCCATCAACTACGCGCCCGGCTCGCTCGCCGCCGGAACGTACACCATCACTGCCACCTATTCCAGCACCAACGAGAACTACGCCACCGCGAGCGGCACGACAACGCTCAAGGTGACGGGCGGCTCTTCCGCGACGACCACCACTGCGGTCACATCGACGCCGAACCCGGTTGGCTACGGCCAGTCCGCAACTCTCAAGGCCACTGTCACCGCCAGCAGCGGCACCGCCACCGGCGGCACCGTCAGCTTCACCGCCAGCGGTTACGCCATTGGCACCTGCACTCTGGCCGCCGGCACCTGCAGCATCACCGCCAACACGGTAGGCCAGCCCATCGGCACCTACTTTGTCGTTGCCACATATGCCGGCACCACCGGCTTCACCGGCTCCACTTCGCCGGGGATCGATGTCTCTCTCAACAAGGCTGACACCACCACCACGCTCGTCATCTCGCCGAGCTCCATCACCCCGCCCGCAGTCGCAACCCTGACGGCCACGGTCGCACGGCCCTCCGGCTACTCGGGCAATCCAACCGGCAACGTCAACTTCTACGACGGCTCGGATTACCTCGCTACGGTCGCCCTGTCCGGTGGCAAGGCAGTCTTCAGCGCCTCCACCAGCGGTCTCCAGGCCGGCACGTACACCATCACCGCCAAGTATGTCGGCGATGCTTATGACAACACCTCCTCGGGTACGTTCAACGCCGTCGTCAAGTAACTCGATTCACTCAGCAATCAAACCGCGGCACAGGACTCACATCCTGTGCCGCTTTTCTTTTCCCCTGCCCCGGCCTAACATGCTTTATGGGCAACCCCTCAACCATCGCTGAATGGCGCGACCACATCGACGCCCTCGACCGCCAGCTCGTCTCGCTTCTCAGCCAGCGCGCCAGCGCCGCCCAGGCTATCGGCCAGCTCAAGCGCCATAGCGAGCTCCCCATCTACG
>Ga0302324_100010047_pt1 | contig 19662 bp, 16 predicted proteins | sample Palsa_T0_1_FD_201949 | JGI IMG/M metagenome (GOLD analysis project Ga0302324, IMG submission 201949) | Peat permafrost microbial communities from Stordalen Mire near Abisko, Sweden - Palsa_T0_1 | ecosystem: Environmental > Terrestrial > Soil > Palsa > Peat permafrost | place: Sweden: Abisko...
CCACGCATCGGCGTCGGCGTCCCAACGTTCCGCTTCACCAGCGCAGAGGTCACATGAAGATTCGCCACGCTGTAAAGAAACGGCGTCGCCTCACCACAGTTCTCCTTGATGCTATCGGTCAGCGAAGTATGGTTGCGATAGTCCTGCTGCAACGAAAGCAGCTTTCCCTCCTGCGTTGCACCAAGCCGCATCCGCTGCTGCGTCCGTGGCCGATGCCCCACATTTGAAAACATCATCTTGCGCGACAACGTCAGCTTCACTGGCCGATTCAACCGTCGCGAAGCTGCAGCCGCCAACGCCGAATGCGGCCATGGAAACAGCTTCCCGCCAAACCCCGAACCAATAAACTTCGAGATCACCTGAATGTTTTCCTTCGGCACTCCAAGCACCTGCGCCATCACCGCAAGATGGTTCATCACGCCCTGCGACGACTCATACAGCGTGAACTTCTTCCCGTCCCACACCGCAACCGTCGCATGCATCTCCATCGGGTTGTGAGTCTCAGCCGGCGTGCTGTAGGTCTCGTCCAGCTGCACAGGAGCGCCGCTAAACCCAGCCTCCGTATCTCCTCGTTTACTCTCCGTATTCGGTGCCGCCGAAAGCTCATCATTCAACACAGTCGAAACATTCGGCTTCTCTGCGTCATATTGCACCCGCACCGCCGCCGCAGCAGCCTGCGCCTGCTCAAACGTCTCCGCCACCGCAAGGGCCACATACTGCCCCCAGTAATAGATCACCTCATCTTCAAACGGAGGCCTGTCCTCACTATTCCGCCCATGTCCGGCGATGCGAAACAGCGGCCCGATATTGCCATGATGCAGCACCACCAGAACCCCGGGAAGCTTCTCCGCAGCCGCAGTGTCGAGCGAGCGAATCTTTCCATTCGCAATTGTGCTGCACACCGGCACCGCATACACCATGCGCGGAAGATGATAGTCGGACGCATACTTCGCTGTGCCTGTCGTCTTCAACGGGCCGTCGATCCGCGGAAGCGCAGCGCCGATAATCTTCGAAGGTCCCGCCGTTATCTCAGTCTTGATCGTCTGCCCCGACATATTTTCCACCATACATTCTCCTCGCTGCTGCTTGTCTTAGGTCGTCATCCTGAACGGAGTGAAGGATCCCTGTATTTCGTCGTTGCTTGTCTTAAGCATTCGTGGTGGCCATCGTAAGTGCACGCACCAGACAGCGTTTTGCCAGCTCCACCTTGAATCCGTTCTCGCTTCTAGGATGGGCATCTTTCAGTGCAGCCTCCGCCGCATGGCGAAAGTTTGCCGCACTCACATCCTTCCCTTCGAGCGCCCGCTCTGCTTCAACAGAGCGCCACGGCCTGGTCCCTACCCCACCCAAAGCAACACGCACACGGCGCACCCTGCTATCCTCCACACTCATCACAATCGCCGCCGACGCCAGAGCAAACTCATACGCCGCGCGGTCACGCAGCTTCAGGTACAGCGAGCGCGTTCCTGCTACCGGCGCAGCCAGCGTCACCGACGTGATCAGATCACCCGGCTCAAGCACAGTCTCTCGGTTCGGCGTCTTTCCCGGCAGCAGATAGAACTCATGGATGGGCACACTGCGCTCCCCCTTGCTGCCCTGGATATCGATCGTCGCCTCCAGTGCAGTCAGCGCGACATTCATGTCCGAAGGATTACTCGCAATGCAATCCTCGCTCGTTCCCAGAATCGCCAGCATTCGGTTATGTCCCTCCATCGCCGAACAGCCAGTCCCCGGTTCGCGTTTGTTGCAGGCATGCGCCGTGTCGCGAAAATAAACGCACCGTGTCTTCTGCAGCAGATTTCCCCCGGTCGTCGCCATGTTGCGCAACTGCGGCGAAGCGCCGGACAACAACGCCTGCGACAGCACAGCGTAGTCCCGCATCACCGTCGGATCGTGCGCCAGATCCGAGTTGCGAACCAGCCCCCCAATCCGAAGCCCACCGTTTGGCAGCCGTTCTATCTTGTCCAGCGAAAGTCCGTTGATGTCCACCACCACCTGCGGCCGCTCCACGTTCAGCTTCATCAGGTCGACCAGGTTCGTCCCGCCGGCAATAAAGCGAGTCGTCGCTCCCACCTGCGCCGTCGCAGACTTTGCCGCAATCTCCACCGCCTCCGAAGAGCTCTGTGCGCTTGTATATCGAAATGCATCCATAAAAATTCGCTCCGCTTGTGCCGCTGTCACTGTTGCTGCCGTTCCGTCATTGCCGCAGTCGTCACTGCTTCTACTTCACTGCTGTTGCCGCTCTGCTTCAGTCACTGTGGCGACTCCGTCGTTGCCCCTCGTCCAACCACCAAAACCACACGTCATCCTGAGCGAAGTTGCTCACGACACTTTGTGAGCAACTTAGTCGAACGAATCCCTGTATTTCGCATTTGCACTTGCACCTGTATTTCGCATTTGCACTTTCACCTGTATTTCGTATCTGCACCTACCATTGCCTTCGCAGTAACACCCCTAAGCCTGTCTCCGCACCTGTTGAACAGCAGCAACAATGTTCGGGTACGCGCCGCACCTGCAGATATTTCCGTACATGCCCTGCTTCACATCGTCATCGGTCGGCCCGCATGGCTCCTTCAACAGCGCCACCGCAGACATGATCTGTCCCGAGGTGCAATAGCCGCACTGGTAGCCGTCATGCTCCACAAACGCCGCCTGCATCGGATGCAGATGCTCCGGATCACCGAGCCCTTCAATGGTCGTGATCGTGTCGTTCTTGTGCATCATCGCAAACGACAGGCACGAGTTCACCCGTCGACCGTTGACGTGCACCGTACACGCCCCACACTGACCGTGATCGCAACCCTTCTTCGTCCCCGCCAGTTGCAGGTTCTCCCGCAAACAGTCCAGCAGCGTGACGCGCGGCTCAATCACCAGCCGATAGTCCTTGCCATTCACATTCAGCGTAACGGGAACAGCACCCGGAACACTGGCGACCTCATCCGCGACAGAAGGAGTCGACTGCGTGGCCGCAAGCAGCGGCTTGGCCGTCACCGCAACACCCGCCGCGCCTAAGTGCGAAAGAAACGATCTACGACTGACGCGACCAGGCTGCGGCTGCTTCTCCTCCGCAGTACTGACCGAATCTGCAGGAGATTGTCCCTGTTCGGGCTTGTTGGAATCGTCTGCCATGAAAACCTCTCAATGTACGAACTGGTCTGACCTTAAAAGTTATTCTCGTCCTTAGCTGACCCCACGCGCAAATCGACTAAAACCGTCATTTAGAAATGTCTAAAATCGAATCGCTCGAAAGACGCGAACGAATACTCAAAAGATCCACACCCCATTGGATGCCTCTGAAGATCATGGAGAAGGCACGCCCACCTCGCGCTCTGAAGCACTCACCAGCTAAACTACTCATGTGGACCATTCAAACGACAACGCGAGGACTCCCAACCCCAAAGACCGTCTCGCAGTAGCGCTGGACCTTCCCGATGCGCTCCAGGCGTTCGATCTGGTGAACAGACTCGGCGACACCTGCCGGTGGTTCAAGGTTGGGATGGAGCTCTACTACGCTGCCGGCAACAGCTTCGTCCAGCAGCTTCGCGACCGCGGCTTCAACGTCTTCCTCGATCTCAAGCTGCACGACATTCCAAACACCGTAGCCGGTGCCGTGCGCTCAGCCACCCAGGCCGGCGCGTCTCTGCTCACCGTCCACGCCAGCGGCGGCTTCGCCATGCTCTCTGCCGCAGCCGAAGCTGCTGCCATACCCGGCGCCCCAAGGCTGCTCGCCGTAACAGTCCTCACCAGCATGGATGCAAACGAACTATCAGGCATAGGAGTAGCTGGAACGCCAGCTCAGCAGGTACTCCGCTTGGCAAAGCTGGCCCAAGCCGCTGGAATCGACGGGATGGTCTGCTCCGCCGAAGAGGTAAACACCCTCCGCACCGAGATGGGCTCGCAAACAATGCTGGTGATCCCAGGCATACGCCCCGCTGGCGCTGCCACCCAAGACCAGCGACGCATCGCCACCCCCGCAACAGCGATCGTGCAGGGAGCATCCATGCTGGTCGTCGGCAGACCGATCACCCGAGCGGCAGACCCTGCAGCGGCAGCAAGCGCGATCCTGGAAGAGATTGCTCAGGCCTCCGCCTCTCCTCGCCTGCGAGCCTGAAAAAATACTTAGAAAAGATGGCGTACTTTTCGTCGTCGAAAAACGACTGTTAGCTGACCAGCTTTACCACGCAATCCACCACAACTGCACCACAAAAACACCACGTTCTGCACACATTTTTTTGCAAAACCCCCAGCAAAAACGCCCCTGCACCACAGATTAAAAATCTGTAATCCAGAGGCGCAAACTACATCTATTTGTTCTTAAAGAGTGGAAACTTTGCCGTGCGTAACGCTCATATCGCTCAGACGAAGGGCCAGCGACTTTGCTGAACCGCCTCCCCGCAGAAACTCACTCAATGGCAGTTCCGTCACGTCATACCCATAGCTGCCCAGCCGCCTGGCGAGGTCGGTTTCGACCGCCCCCATCAGAATGTGTTGCCCTACATTGATGCTGTTGCAGGCAAACTGTGTCGCCTCTAACTCGCTGACAACAATACGCTTCTCCGGCTCATAGAACGCCTCGATCTTCGCCAGCGACGCAGCATCGAAGGCCGGCGGGAAGTAAAGAAGATGTCCATTGCTAAGCGGCGCAAAGCAAAGATCTAGATGGTAGAAACGCGGGTCAACCAGATGCAGTGAGGTGACCTGCGTGTGCCACGCATCCGCCACATGGCGATGACTATGCAGGCACGTGCGAACCCCATGGGCAGCCCACAGATGCCCTCCCTGCGCGTCAAAGAGCGCATCCCCTTCACCCTCAAACGAGGTCTCGCGAGGCGTCTCCCACAGTAAGAAGCCCGCGTCTTGAAACCACCGCTTCAGGTGCTGCTCCTCGGTCTGCCGCTGCGGATGCGTGAAGCTCGAAACCGCAGCTACCCCGTGTTGCACCAGAGCCGCATGGGCAACATAGACCATGTCCGGAGAACCCTCGCGCGCATGAAGCAAGCGCACCTCCGCGATCCGCTGCAGGGCCTTGTATAGGCCTCTCCACTGCGCGAAAGCAGTGTCCCGCGATGGCTGGTGAAGGTTGCCAGCCATCCATGGATTGATGACGTAGTTGACGTCATACCACTCAGGCGGGCACATGAGATAGGTAGGTCGGCTGAAGTGAGGCGAAGCTGCGAAGCCGGATGCTGAAGATGCGACTGAGGATGAAATCATAAAAACGGGTTTCCAACTTTCCAGCGTTGAGTCTGCCCGTCTGTAAGTACGATCGTCAAGGGCACATCTATAAATTCTTTGTACAACTTTGGTGCATCTTTCACACTAACTCCACGATAGTGAAAGAGTTTAGAAAAACCCAAATAATCCACAATCACAGCTAGGTTGATTCAGTCGTCAGGGCGCACAAAAGCACATGATAAAGAGCCCGAATGGGCTCTTTATCATGTGCAGAATCAGACAGCTTAGAGCTTTTCGAAGAACTCGCACGCTGAGCAGGAGATGTAGACTCCGCCCGGTATGCCGCGCTCGCGATCCTTCACACGCTTGACGATACGGGTGGGTTTGGAGCACTTCGGACAGTCTGTGCTCTTGTTTGGGTCCATGACCTTCTTGCGGTCGCCGGTCTTGGCAATCTTCGCCATAATGCTTACTCTCCCTGGTACGAATGTTTCGGCTCGCTCGCTGGATGTCTTGATGAGCTGCGGCCCTCGCGGACGCGCAGGATCGAATCATCCGGAACTTCTCGTAAAGATTATCCGGGACTGGCCACGGCGGGAATCGGAGGAGAAGAGCTGCGATTGAGACTCTCTGATGATTTTACACGACACATGCCTCAGGGCATAGGCGTCGACGACGGCTGCCCCATAAGAGGGGGTGCAGTCGAGGACGTTGAAGGCGCGGCTGGTTTGTCGGCAGTGGGAAACTGCACCTTGTCGGAGCCGCCGGAAGGCACGGCCTCTCCTGGTTTGCGCAGGCTTGGCGGCGTTGCAGAGGGCTTCTGGCTATCCCCCGCAGCCTGATCCCCCATCGCGACCTCACGTGGGGGCATGGACGGATTGAGTTCGCCAACCTCGTCTTTGTCGCGAATCTCGATTGGCTTGCCCAGAGCGGCGATTTCAACGACGGTCACACGATCTCCAACGAAACGGACGAAACGAACCGTCTGTGGCACATGGCCATAGATCCATTCCTCATATCGGCCCCCTCCAGCGTCGCCGCTTGGTTGGTCGCGAATCTTATTCTCAGGTGCACCCAGCGCCGCGAGCACCATCCGATGGTTCATGCCGACGAGAACCTCGTGGGCCGCGATCGAGTCCTTCAACAATGGAGGGAGCGTGTCGGCATAGGCCAGTTCTGACGTCTTAACGCCAAAGTCGATGACCGGATCCAGGAGCGCTTTGACCTCCGGCGCAGAGATCTCAGGTACAGGGCCAGGGAAGATGAGAGTTATCCTTGAGCCGGTGGCCATCTCTCCGGTACCGGAAGTAGCGGTTACAGGCGCGTCGTTTAGACTTACATGGCGCAGGAAGCGGTGCTTTGCGTATGGACCGCCGTTCAAATCAAGAACGATACGGTCGCCTTTGATCTCCAGGGTGGTGATAATGACGCGGTCTCCGGCGGCGGCGGCCTGCCCTTTCTGATAGATCATCTTCTTGTATTCAGCGGGATTGGGGCTGAGTGGGCCGTTGGCGTGGAGCGTTAGGCCAGCGCCCAGGGGGAGGGCGCGGTGCGCGAATCCCTGCTCGGCCTCGAGGTTTCGAACCAGTTCGCGGCGGCCTAGTTCGGTCATCTTCGCGTTGGAAAGCGCGACGTTGGTGGGCTTGAACTCGGTGGAGAGTTCGTCGGTAGCGGTCTTTTCGCCGACCACGAAGACCTGGCTGGAGGCCGTCGCGGCACAGACAATCAAGAGTGTTGAAGCCAGAGCTGATTTGTATTTGTCGAGTGCCATGGAAGCACCTCAGATACCAAACAGCTTGCTCCTTTCTGATGCCTTTTGACAAGAGGAGACTATTGTGCCGGATTGAAATGGTAATTTTTTTTGGTGTGGTGAAAGGTGATTTATGCAGGGGGTTTTACGAAAAACCGTGTGCAGAACGTGGTGTTTTTGTGGTGCAGTTGTGGTGGATTGCGTGGTAAAGCTGGACAGTTAACAGTCATTTTTTCGACGACGAAAAGTACGCCAACTTTTCAAGGTTTTTTTGCCTCAGCACTGCCGAGCGCCAAAACAGCGTAGTTAGCTGGGCAGAAGGTTAAGGTTTTGGCTCGTCGCCGGCGGAGCGGGACTGGGGTGTTACGGGCAGGATTTGGATCAGGGAGGGGGGGGCGGGGGGGGGTCTGGTCTGCTGCTCCATCGCGACGTGGGCAGCCGGGGGAGGAGGATCCACGGCATAGCCGGCGGCAACGATCGGCTGATGGGTATAGTTCCAGGCGTAGTCGCGAGTGACGCGGAAGACTACTACGATTGCGACCAGGAGAACGAGGACGGTGAAGATCGCGGCCTCTGGTCCGTAGTCGCCGCCAGTGAGCCAGAGATGGCCAATAGCGCGGGTCTGGACGAGGGAGGAGAATTCGGTGTTTCCGCTGACTGGCAGGCCGAAGAGCAGACCCATGCTTGCGTTCCACGCAAAGTGCAAGCCCCAGCCCAGCCATAGCCCGTGGGTGCGGAGCCACGCAACTGAAAACAGAATACCCGCGAGTATGGTGATGAGGATGCTGGCCCGGGTCGCGGCGGGATTAAAAGCGTGCAGGAGGCCAAAGAGCAGAGACATCGTCGTTGTTGCCGCGACCGGCCCGATGGCGGCGATCAGGCGGCGATAGGCAAAGCCGCGGAATGCAACCTCTTCGGCGAGTGCTGCGATTGCGAACGTGACGAGGTTGAGGAGGAGAAGCCAGAGGGCGCGGGGCGTTGTCCAAAAGGTGACCTGCAAAGTTCCGGCGAGCGCCATGGGAAGGACGGCCAGGACGACGCTTCCCCAGCCGATGGCCGCACCGAGGGTCCACTCGCGAGCGGCGGAGGGACGACGAGGCAAGCCGAGAACAGAGCGCAGGGCAGAGGGGTGACGGGAGAGCGCCTGCAGCATGGAAAAGCCGACTGCGAGCAGGAAGAGGAAGAAGAGAGCGCCGAGAAGGGGTCGTTCGGGAAGCAGATAGAAGCGGAGGGCGATACCCTGGGCGGCGTGGGCGGCCAACGCCTGCGAGCAGAGAACCCAGGCCGCGGCGGTCACGAAGAGCGCAAGCTGTAGCAGACGGTCGGAGCGGGCTGGAAGTGTCGATTCGAACGGCGGCAACGGTGACTACTCCAAAGGATTGAAAGGGCCGCTAAGCGGTGGTGTAGAACTGCGCGATATTGCGGAACTTCTGGTAACGCTGCTCCAGCAGCTCGTCGATGGGAAGGGCGCGGAGAGCGGCGAGGTGGAACTTAAGCTTCTTGTCGACCATGACCATGGCCGCGACGGGGTCGTTTTGGGTGCCTCCCCTGGGCTCGCTTACAACGTCGTCCACGCAGCCCAGAAGTTTGACGTCTACCGCGGTGAACTTGAGAGCGGCGGCAGCCTGCTGTTTTTTGCTGGCGTCCTTCCACATGATGGAGGCGCAGCCCTCGGGCGAGATGACCGAGTAGATGGCATTTTCGAGCATGAGGACACGGTCGGCCACGGCCAGCGCCAGAGCACCTCCGGAGCCGCCTTCGCCGGTGATGGTGGCGATTGTGGGGACGCGGAGACGGGACATTTCGAGCAGGTTGCGGGCGATGGCTTCTCCCTGCCCGCGCTCTTCGGCGCCGAGGCCTGGGTTGGCGCCTGCGAGGTCAAGGAAGGTGAAGACGGGGTGGCCAAACTTCTCCGCAATCTTCATGGCGCGCAGGGCCTTGCGGTAGCCCTCGGGGTCAGGGCTGCCGAACTTGCGGGCGACACGCTCTTTGAGGGTACGGCCTTTGAGGTTGCCGATGACCAGGACGGGCTCTCCATGAAAGAACGCCATGCCGCAGGCCATCGCCGCATCGTCGCTGAAGGCGCGGTCGCCGTGGATCTCGCTGAAGTCGGTGAAGAGTGCTTCGATGAAGTCCATCGGATAAGGGCGCTGAGGGTGCCGCGCCAGCTCCGTTTTGATCCATGCTTCGGGAGTTGGCACTTGTACGGGCTGGGGGTGCGCTGGTCTGCCTGCTTCGTGTTCTGCCATGGTTTCTGGGTGCTACATAATGCTCCTTTTGATTGTATGCGATAGGCGGCGAGATCGCGCGGGGTGTATCGAGCAGTCTTCCGATTTGATTGAGGGCGGCAAGCTTACCGTAAAGCAGCCTTTTCAGGCACAACGAAATAGTTTCTGAATTTCCCGTCACTCGGGAGTGGCCGCACTTCCCAAAAGCCAACTTGTGAGGACTTAAGCAACTCAGCTGGATCAGCGAAGTGCAGCGAGATAGTTAGATACTGCCGAGACGTCCCCTGCATCTGAGATCAACCCGATATAACCGTCGGGACGAATCAGCACGAGGGAGCGGTTGGTTGCGCCATAGGCACTCGCAAGATGGCCTTCTGTGTCGGCGATATCGCCTGGACGGGTCGGTTGTCCGACTACATGGATAATCTTGAGTTCGGTCGGAGAGGCTTCGATCGGAGCCGTAGAACCGAAGTTCAGCAGTGTGAAGAGATAGCCGCGAGTTAGGTTAAACAGACTGCGTTCTCCCTCTACGGTGAGCAGCCTTTTCGCGTCGGGCGCGCGGTCCCCGGCGCGGAGCGCGGCAATCTCATCGCGGTCGTCGCGTGCTAAGGTAGAGCCGCGATAATTTATGCCGAGCTGCATTGTGGTGGCATCGCGGCGAACGGCGATGTTCTTCTGGTCGATGGCCTGTTTGAGGCGCGCATTCGACAGCGCGATCACACCAACTGCGACTGGTCGTCGCTCGCTTTCATAGCTATCAAGAAGAGTTGGCGAAGCACCCTTCGTAACGGCTGCGAGCTTCCAGCCAAGGTTGTGCGCGTCCTGAATACCAGTATTCATCCCCTGGCCGCCGGCAGGCGAGTGGATGTGTGCCGCGTCGCCAGCGAGGAATACTCGGCCTTTGCGATAGCGGTCGACGATGCGGACGTTGAGGCGCCACAGCGACGACCACTCGGGGTCGTGGAGGCGGATGTCGGTGCGGCCACTGCGCTGCTCGAGGATGGCCTGCATATTGGCAAGGCTGAGCTCGGGATTCTGTCCCGGCCCGATGCCAGCCTGATATTGAAAGACGTTGGTGGAGGGGAGCGGGCAGAGGGCAATCATGCCCCCATCGCGCGACCACGTATGCCAAGCTTCACGATCAAGACCGTCCACTTGGACATCAGCGACGATCATTCGGATTTCATCGCTGGTCTCGCCTTCGAAAGCAATTCCTGCCTGCCCGCGGACGAGGCTGTGGCCACCGTCGCAGCCGACCAGCCATTGCGTTTGGACTGTTTCGGGCTCACAACCGTGGATGACAACGGCTGAGACGCTCTCCTCCGACTGCTCGAAGCTGACGAGCGAGGTGCCGAACTCGATTGCTCCGCCAAGATCCGTTAGCCGCAGTCTCAACGCCTCTTCGACCCGCCATTCGGGTGTAATCAGGCTCGCGGGATAAGGGATGTCGGGGCGATCCCCCAGCGTCTCGGTACCGCCATCTGTCACCTGGCCGTCGGCAGCTGTCGAACGGATTGGCATCGCCATCTGACCGTTGGCGATAACGCGATCGACGATATCAAGGTCATCGAACACCTCCAAAGTGCGCGGCTGGATGCCCTTGCCGCGTGAGCCGGGCTGCGGACCGAGGGCAGCCTCTATCAGACGGAAAGAGACGCCGCTGCGGGCGAGTTCGCACGCCAGCGTAAGCCCGGTCGGGCCAGCGCCGACGATCAGTACCATCAGCGGGTTCTCTTTGGTTTTCTCTTTCGTCATTCGTCTACTTCTCCTTAGGAGAGTTTCGTTCCCCTATTTTGGCATCGACTGGATTCTGGTGACCAGAATTAGGCAATTCAGCGACGATAAGTAACGACAAACGCGCTTGTGTTGACTGCATTGAGTGTCAGTTTGCAAATTGTTGGGCCTCCTGTTGACATGACAGCAGCCGTTAGCACCTTACACAATTGCCTTCGATCCATAGCAGAGGGCTGCAGTATTTGCTTGAACTCCTATCCTTCTATCCGTGGATCGCTTTCTCCATTATCTCTGCATAGCGGAAGGGCCGGATCCCGTTGCTCTTCCAGAAGTAGGCGAGGATGATGATGCTCGCGACAGCGGCGTAGGCGCACCAGAGTGAGGTAAAGGCGTAGCGTTTTATCTCCATCACTCCAAGAAGTATCACGAGGTTTGCCGCACCGAAGAGAACCATGGCGCGGACCTTCGAGAAGAAGAGCGAACCGCACGTGGCAATGACATAAAAGATCGCAAGGGTTGTGTTGTTGGTCGCCGGGTTGATGTAGACGATGCTGTTGCCGCGGACAAAGATTTGCAACGGATAGGCGGCGAGCCCCCACAACATATAGAGCGTGGTGAGGCAGCCGATGATGACGAAGGGAAGCATACGGCGGCGGCTCTTGCGGTCAGGCTCGAAGAGCAGAACGCTGAGTGGCATTAGAAACGGGAGAAGCCCCTGGGCGTAGAGCACGAACGCCGCACCCATATCGTGGGTGACCCGTGGCGAGAGGATGCCGTCCAGCCCGAGCCATACGAAGCCCTCGATAAACTGATGAATGGCGAAGAGCGTAGGAAGTGCTGCGAAGAGCAGCTCGCGACGGTGCTTCACCTTGGTCAGCGTAACGACGCCGATGGTGCCTAAGACGCCGCTACCCACAAAGTTCGCTGTGGCTGAGAAACACATGTGCAGGCTTCCTCGCTGACTACTTGATTGGACTGGTGTCTTTGAGTTTAGTCCAGGAGGCGGTTAGTGCGTGGGCTGTACTCCAGTCGAGATCTTTCGAATCAGGAACTCCTCGAATAATGCACCGATGGCGCCGGAGGCGGTACCAAGGAGCGAATTACTGATTGTGAGTTGAACTCCATCTCGATTGGTCGATGGGTAGTAGATGTTCGAGATTCCTGCCGCGGCGAGATTGCCAAAGACGTTGGAGTAGTTTGGCTGCCAATGGCCGTTGTCGCCCTTGCAGATGACAACGCTCGCGATGGCGTAGAGCGCACGGGAGCGAATGCTGCCCACACCTTTGTAGAGATAGCGCGGATCCTGGTGGAGAAGAGAAGGAAGGACGGCATCGCTGAGCAGGATGCTCGAGAATCCGTTGGCGTAGGAGGCGCCGAAACGCTTGCCATAACCCTGCACACCTTGACCATACCCGCTGAATTCATTCTGGCTCTGTTGAACTCCTGCGGAGACCGCAGCACCTGCAAAAGCAATCGGATCAAGCGACATTCTGAGGGCGAGCCGATACTTCTGGCTCGTCGTCAGCGGAACCACATCCTTGTCGTAACTGACGTAGAAGTTGGGAATCACGCCTAGGACGCGCTGCTTTTCCTGCGCATGCATCTGTTCTTCGGCGAGATCCTGGCGCGAGAAGACGACCTCGACTTCTGTAGAGACCGCTGCCTTCAAGGTGACGGGTGGTAGCTCGTAGGTCTCTCCCATGTGCAGGACAAGGTGGTATCCAACCCAGGTCTCAAATCCTGCTGATCGGATGGTGAGCTTCATGGTTCCTGGTTCTACGGTAGCGAAACGGAAGGATCCATCGCCGTCCGCTGTTAAGCTGCGGCCAGGCGTGGAGTCATCCCTCTCAATCGTGACGGTGGCGCCGGCAACCTCCGCTCCATCTGCGTCTATCACCGTACCGCGGATGCTTCCGCCAGATGGCTGGTCCGCTACAGGCTGCACAGGTGCATCTGACGAATGGTCAGAGGGCGTTCGTACGACGATGTCTTGCTCTGCAGCTATCTGTGCTGGAGCCGTACTTGGGAAAAGCAAAGGAGAGCTGCCAGGCTGCGTGAGAAGGGATTGCGCGTGTCCGTCCGAACCAAAGACGAGACCAAGGAGGAGGACAAGACTAAACTCGCCAGCATTGCGCAGGGTATACATCATGGGCTTCCGTTCCGATCCCACTTCGGAGTAACTCGTCGATGATCGACTTTGTCGGACTCTTCGCGATTATTGCCGGAACAGGCTGAAGTATGTAGTACCCGAAAGTGTTAGTCCATGACGCGGACGCCGCCGCGGCCCACTAACTCTTCGATGTGGTCGATGAAGAGCCGGTCTGCGGCAACTAACAAGTTATGGGGTTCGAGGACGGCGCAAAACTCGCCAGGCTCTTCGAGGTCGAGCAGAACCTTCCCCTTGCCGGGCGCGCCGAGAAAGACAGCGTGGAGTTTTTCGAGGAGCGCAACGTCGGGGTTGTGGAGCGGGATCTTGATGCGGAGGGATTCGGGAAGCTTGAGTTTAATGTCTTCGAGGGCCTGAATGTTGGAGATGGCTAGCTTGGGGGCGGAGTCTTCTTCGCCGCGCAGGACGCCGCGAACGACGACAGGGACATCGATCTTCAATTTCTCGGCGAGCTTCAGATAGGACTGCGAGAAGGCAATGAGTTCGATCTTGCCGACGGTATCTTCGAGCGTGGCCTGGGCGTACAACTCGCCGGAGCGTTTGGATTTGGCTACCTTAAGGCCGGTGATGACGCCTGCTATCTGAATTTCTCCCTGGGGCTCTTCGCTGCGTCCGCGGCGGAATGTCTGGGGCTCGGGCTTCATCTCACATGCGGTTGCGGTGTCGATGACCTTCATGTTGCGGAGCTTCTCGCGGTACTTGTCCATGGGATGACCGGAGACGAAGAAGCCGAGCACCTCCTTTTCATTTTGCAGGCGGGTGTGCTCGTCCCACTCGGCTACGCTGGGGAGGGATTCTTCTTTGGCGGCAGCGGGTGTGACGTCAGAGTCGAAGATGCCGAAGAGTCCGTGCTGGCCGGAGGCCTCGTCGCGCTGTGATTTTTGCGCGCGCTCCATGGCCTTGTCGAGCGCGGCGGTAATCTGGGCGCGGCCGCCGAAGATATCCATGGCACCCGCTTTGATGAGCGACTCGAGGACACGCTTGTTGAGCAGGCGGAGGTCGACCTTTTCGCAGAACTCCCAAAGGCTGGAGAAGCCCTGCTTCCCTGCTGCCTGCAATGCGGCCCGCGCGACGATGATGGACTCGATGGCGTTGTGGCCGACGTTCTTAATAGCTGCGAGGCCGAAGCCGATGGCGTAACCCTTGTCGGTTTTGATGGGGGTGAAGTTGGCGTCGGAGACGTTGATGTTGGGCGGGACGACGGGGATGTTGATCTCGCGGCACTCGGAGATGTACTTGACTACGTTCTCCGGCTTCGAGGTTTCGCTGGTGAGGAGAGCGGCCATAAACTCCACTGGATAGTGGGTCTTGAGCCATGCCGTGTGGTATGCGAGCAAAGCGTAGGCAGCGGAGTGCGACTTGTTGAAGCCGTATCCGGCGAACTGCGCCATGAGGTCGAAGATCTTTCCGGCGGTGTCCTTGGGATGCTTGTTGGCGGCGGCTCCGGCCATGAAACGGTCGCGCTGCTTGGCCATCTCTGCAGGATCTTTTTTGCCCATCGCGCGGCGGAGGAGATCGGAGTCGCCGAGGGAGTAGCCCGCAAGGACGTTCGAGATCTGCATGACCTGCTCTTGATAGACGATGACGCCGAGGGTCTCGCTGAGGAGGGCTTCGAGTTCGGGCAGATCGTAGCTGACGGCGCGGCGGCCCCACTTGCGCTCGATGAAGTCGTTGATCATGCCGCCTTCGATCGGTCCTGGGCGGTAGAGGGCGTTGAGTGCGGTGAGGTCTTCGACGGTGTTGGGCTTGTAGCGGCGGAGGACGTCGCGCATGCCGCCGGATTCAAACTGGAAGACACCGGAGGTTAATGCCCGATGGAAGACCTGCTCGTATGTGGTCGTGTCATCGAGCGGAATGAGCGCCATATCGACGGTGGTGCCGGTGGTGGTCTTGATGAGCTTGAGCGCGTCGTCGATGACGGTGAGCGTGGTCAGGCCGAGAAAGTCCATCTTGAGCAGGCCCATCTTTTCGATGGCCTTCATGTCGTACGCGGTGACGATGGCGTCGTCTTTGGTGCGGGTAACTGGAACGAGTTCGGTGAGAGGCTTGGGGGCGATGACGACGCCGGCAGCGTGAACACCAGCTCCGCGAACCAGTCCTTCGAGGCGGAGTGCAGCGTCGATAAGCTCCTTGATCTTGGGGTCGGACTCGTAGGCTCCTGAGAGGGTGGGTGAGTCCTTCAGGGCCTGGTCGATGGTGATCCCGATGGTGGTGGGGATCATCTTGGCGATGCGGTCGACCTCACCATAGGGCATTTCAAGGGCACGACCGACGTCCTTGATGGCAGCCTTTGCGGCCATGGTGTTGAAGGTGATGATCTGCGCCACCTGATCGGAGCCGTACTTGCGCTTGACGTACTCGATGACCTCGCCGCGACGGTTCATGCAGAAGTCGATGTCGATATCGGGCATGGAGACGCGCTCGGGGTTGAGGAAGCGCTCGAAGAGCAGCTCGTTTTGCAGTGGGTCGATGTCAGTGATCTGCATGACGTAGGCGACGAGCGACCCGGCTGCGGAGCCACGACCGGGGCCTACGGGGATGTTCTGTTCGCGGGCATATTTGATGAAGTCCCAGACGATCATGAAGTAGCCGGGGAACTTCATCTGCTTGATGATGTTGAGTTCGCGGTCGAGGCGGGCGTGGTACTCGGGGATGGTCTTTTTGAGCAGTCCGCGGTCGCGGAGGTGGGCAACAGCGGTGTCGAGGCGCATGGTCAGACCTTCGCGGCAGACCTGCTCGAAGTAGCTGTCGAGGGTCTCGCCTTCGGGAACGATGAAGTCCGGGAAGGGATTGTCGACCTTGGTCATCTTGAGGTTGCAGCGGTCGATGAACTGCATCGTGCGGTTGCAGACCTCGGGGTTCTGCGCGAAGGTGCGAAGCATCTCTTCGGCAGACTTGATGTAGAACTCCTGCGTGTCGAACTTGAAGCGCTTGGGGTCGTTCATGCTGCCAGCGGTCTGGACGCAGAGCAGGATCTCGTGGGCGCGGGAGTCGTCGGAGGCGACGTAGTGGCTGTCGTTAGTGGCGATAAGCGGGATGTTGAGCTCGCGCTCCATCTTGAAGAGTGCGTCGCAGACGGCCTTGTCGGGCTCGAGGCCGTGGTCCTGAATTTCGAGGAAGTAGTTGCCCTTGCCGAAGATGGTCTCGTATTCGCCTGCGGTCTGTTTGGCCTCGTCGTACTTGCCGGCCATCAGGTGCTGGTTGACCTCGCCGGCGAGGCAACCAGAGAAGCCGATGAGGCCCTCGGAGTGCTTGGCAAGAAAGTTTTTAGAGACACGGGGCTTGCGGTAGAAGCCGTGAAGCGCGGCCTCGCTGGTGAGGCGGACGAGGTTGCGGTAGCCGGCTTCGTTTTCGGCGAGCACGACGAGGTGGTTGTACTTGTCGCCCTCGGGCGCGGCGCGATGGTCGTCGTTCTTGCAGATGTAGAGCTCGCAGCCGAGGATGGGCTTGATGCCCTTCTTCTGCATGGCATCGAAGAAGTGGACAGCACCGAAGATGTTGCCATGGTCGGTCATGGCGGCGGCGGTCTGGCCGATTTTGCTGAGATGTCCGGCGAGTTTGTCTACGTCGCAGGCACCGTCCAGGAGCGAGTAGTCGGTGTGAAGATGGAGATGGGTAAACTCTGCTGCCATCTCTTTATGTTAAGCCCCCTGACCAGCGTGCAACGATGAGGAAAATGCGGTACCGAATAGGGTCGTATTAGAATGTTGAGCCAATGGGCGGAATCTTTCTCGTGGACGGGATTCGTTTATGGCTTCGAAGAAGAAGCCGCGAAAAAACACTGCTTGCGGCGCATGGCTGGCCGGTTGCCACGGGCGAGGTCAATCGTTGGCAGATTGTCAGCGCCGATACTGAAGCAAGCTCTCTCGGGACCTTGTATCAAATCGAGGCTGGATTTCACTTCACCGTCAATGGAGAGTACTACGGCGGATATCTTCGCAGCGTGGCGATGACGCACCATGAAGCAGAGACGAAGGCGAAGGGTAACCCGGTGGTCAACGTCCGGTACGATCCTGCCAATCCTGATTCCGTTGCTGTGATTGCGGAGGATAACGACGGCAATCTTCCATTCCGGGTGTTCTCCGGTTAGCGAAGCTGTGGAGACCTATGCGTGCTGTGGGAGAAAGCGCGTTGCGGGAAAGCCGAAGAGCTTGAGCTTGAGGCAGTACTGGGCTTCGAGACAGAAGCGGGTTGCGCGCTGCCAGAACGTGTAGCCGGCGGGCCAGGGGGCTGCGTGGGTGCGCCAGCCAAATTGGTAGTGCTGCAGGATGAGAGCGGCGCGGGGGAGATGGCTGGGGGAGCTGACGACTTCGGCGCTGGTCCAGTTGTGGGTTGCCATGATGCGCTGGCTGTAGAAGATGTTCTGGATGGTGTTCTGGGCCTGTCCTTCTTCGACGACGTCTTCGGGAGGTACTCCTTGTGCGATGGCGAGCGTGGCCATGACGTGGGCTTCGACGAATTGATTGTGCGCAGGGCCGCCGGTGAGGATGATGCTGGGAGCTACGCCAGCTTTAAACTCGCGGACGCCTTCGAGGGTGCGTTCGCGCTGCTCGGGAGATGGGGTGCCGTCAGCGTTGGCGGGAGTGCCGAGGACGATGATGGTGTCGAAGTGGGTGAGAGCGGTGTTGTGAGTTGGGATCGCCCGATAGACGACGATGGCAGCAACTATCGCAATCAAAAGGAGGGCGAACGCGAAGGACACGACCCTGCGCAGAGGTTTCATCTGAGACTCCAAGCTAATTGTTTTGAATGAGGTTGGCGGCAAGTTCAAAGTAGAGGTTGACGGCTTCGAGCAGCTCTTTCTTGGCGATCTTTTCGTAGGGGGTGTGGGCGACGTGGATGGAGCCAGGGCCGAGCAGGAAGGGCTCGCCCCAGGCGGTGAGCGAGGGGATGTCTGTGGTGAACTTGGCGACCATGGTGGGGAGATTGCCTACCTTGCGCATGCGGACGAAGGGGAGTTCGAGAGAGAAGGTGACATCGGCACGATCGCCTACGGTGGCGACGATGGCTTTTTTGGTGTCGTCAGCAGGACCGACGAGGCGGATGAGGATGTGGGCTTCGGCCTTGTCGGCGATGACGTTAGGGGCGCGGCCGCCTTCGATCAAGCCGATGTTCAGGGTCGAAGGGCCGATCTCAGGTTCGACCGGCAGGGGTAGAGCCATGACGTCGTGGAGCGCGGAGATGAGCTTGTCGATCGCGGACTCGCCCAGCTCTGGGTAGGCGGAGTGGGCCATGCGGCCTTTGGCGCGGAGCTCGACGCGGAGTGCACCCTTGGAGGCGAGGGCGAGTCGGTTGTCGGTTGGTTCACCATTGATGAGAAACTTCGATCCGCGAGGCGAAAGATTGGCGACGGCTGCACCCGCAGAGTCGCGCTCCTCTCCAACGAGAAAGAGGAGGCCAACCTTGATATCCGCGTCGCGGAGGCGATCCGCTGCCGCAACCTGAGCCGCGATGATTCCCTTGGCGTCGCAGGAGCCTCGGCCATAGAGAAATTCATCGTCCTCAGTGCATCCGAAGAAGGGTGGAACCGTGTCCATGTGGGTGGAGAGGACGACATCGGGAGTGATGCCGGGGAGCGCGGCGTAGACGTTGAAGCGCTCACCACTGCCTGCGCCGGGGGTGCTGGAGCGGTCGGGCTGCGCTACGGACATGCGCTCGACCGTGTAGCGCTGGGTCGTCAGATACTCGTGCAGGAAAGCACCGGCCACGCCCTCGTTATAGGTGGTGGATTCGATATCGACAAGCTGCCGGGTAAGTTGGATGGGGTCGATCGCCATGTGCTCCAGAATACGTCATGGGTTTGGACGGCTCGTGATGAAGCGACGAAGCAGGTTGACGATGGAAAGACGAATAACCGATAAACTGGAGGAGATGACGGAAACGACCGACTCGCAGACTCACACCCAAACCGGCTCCTCAGCAGGTTCGCAGATCAAATCGATTGAAGATCTCCGCGGCCCCGCAGGCAGGCTGGAGGCGCTTCTGAACACGGGCCGCGACGATGCTCCGTACGCCGCGCTGGTCTGTCATCCGCACCCGGCAGGCGGCGGCACGATGCATAACAAAGTGGTGTATCACGCGATGAAGGCCTTCTCTTCGTTTGGCGTGCCTGTGCTGCGGTTCAACTTTCGCAGCGTCGGACTGAGTGAAGGAGAGTTCGACGATGGAAAGGGCGAGCAGAACGACGTTCGCGCTGCGTTGAGCTGGCTGGAGCACAACTTCAAACGTCCTATTTTGTTTGCGGGGTTTTCGTTCGGCTCACATGTAGGGCTGCGAGCCTGCTGCGGCGATGTCCGCGTAAAGGGACTGATTGGGCTGGGTCTGCCGGTTCGCGCGGAAGGAAGAGATTACGCCTACGGGTTCTTGCCAAAATGCATCGAGCCGAAGCTGTTCATCAGTGGCGACCACGACCAATATGGTCCGCGTGAGGTGATGGAGCGCTTGTTTGAGAGAGCTCCGGAGCCGAAGCGGTTGGTGTGGGTCGAAGGAGCGGATCACTTCTTTCAGGGAACGTCCGATTCCCCTGGCGCAAAGCTCAACGTGATGCAGCAGGAGATGCGTTCGTGGCTCGGGACCGAGTTTGGTCTGAGCTAGAGTTCGAAGGACTT
>Ga0302324_100010048_pt1 | contig 19660 bp, 20 predicted proteins | sample Palsa_T0_1_FD_201949 | JGI IMG/M metagenome (GOLD analysis project Ga0302324, IMG submission 201949) | Peat permafrost microbial communities from Stordalen Mire near Abisko, Sweden - Palsa_T0_1 | ecosystem: Environmental > Terrestrial > Soil > Palsa > Peat permafrost | place: Sweden: Abisko...
CCGGCCTCGTGCTCGCGCAAAACCGCAATGATCTGCTCTTCCGTGAACCTAATCCGCTTCATCGTCCGTCCCCTCTTGGAGGCCGGACTCTAACTCCACGTGGAGGAAAAACTCAGTGGCAGGTCACGGCTGATGAACGAGCGCGGGTGGTTCGGCAGAATTGTCGCCTCGTACAAATTCACCTCCGGCGGCAGCGATGCCATCAGCACCGCGACCTTGGCGACGTCGGCCGGTTCCATGACGTAATTCTCCGGCTTGTCGCCGGGACCGGCCCTGGTGACGCCCGTGCGGGTGATGAACGACGACAGCGTTTATGCCTCAAAGGGAATTCATTTTTTCTGCGCATCCTGCTGCAAAATCTCAATCATCCGTGTGACCGCGTCGTCGGCGCTCGATCCTGCCGGTAGCGCAAACGTCCGCTCCTTGTCGTCGACCCAATATCCGTCTGGATGATCGCGGGACGCAGTGATTTCGTATAATCCGCTCCTCTCGCGGATGGTCCAGGGTAAGGTGCCTCGCGCAAAGGCCGACCACGACTTTACACCGGCGTATTTCGGAAGTAATGGCGGGGGCCAATTATCTTTAGGTGGAGGTGGTACGACCGCGTTCCCCCTTGCGACCGCGCCGGCGAGCGCGCGCCGCAAACCATCGGTATCTGCGATCGATGTGACAGTGACAGGCTCCACATTCATATAGGCTCCGGTCGTCAGCTGTACGACCGTCGGTACATAAACAACGTTGTCTCGCAGATAGCAGTGAAATAGCAGCATGGTGTCGCCTAGAAAGGGGTGATGACGACGCGTACAGGACCGCCGGCCGTAAGCAACGCTCGTGATCGAACGGATTCGATTACTTCACGTTGCATCGCGGTCGGACTTCCTTTTGGAATAACGAGGTTAAGCACGCGGTCAGTTATCTTTGATGGATCGACCGTGAAATCCAACAGTTGGCCACCCTCGTAATCCGCCAATTGATCGATATAGTTATTGAGCCTGGCTGTCAGGCGTGCAGCATCTTGGTACGTGGCCGCGTTGAGATCGATGGATTTTATGCTCGTGGCAATCCCGTTGGTAAAATTATCGATGGTTTGAAAGCCGGGCGGTAGCGATCCATCGCGTAGTAGCGCATCAAAATACTGCCCGCGCGCCGCCCAACCAAGTTTCCATGCGTCCGAAGTCGCATCGGCCGTCTCCGCAAGTGGCTCTCGCCCCAGCAGGAGAAGAATCGCGCCAACGGCCAAATTGCGGTCTTGAGCGACCTCAGCCGGATCAGTTTTGGCGTATGCCTGAATGCTGTTGAGAAGCTCCTGCCGGCTTTCACCGTCGGTACCGGCCTCGAGTACGTCGCTCAAGATGCGGTTGAGAGCATCGCCGCCCACCGTATCGCCGACGTCGTAGTAATACCGTTTGATTTCGGCCCTGATCGCCGTCTCGTCCTGCGGCTTCGCATTGGCCAGCCATTCCACGAAATCGTGCAGTTCGTCGATATAGTTGCCCGGTGGCAACCTGACCCAATCATCCTTGCTCGCGCTGGATGAAACATCGGAACGTGAGGTAGAATCGTCGTTGGATGCTAATCGCGGCGGCGATGCTTCTTCGCTTGCGTCTTCGTTTGATCCTTCCGTGGGCGCGAACCAGCCCGGGTTTGGTGGCACCCCTGTGCGTGGATGCAAATCTGGGTTCCAGTGGCCCGATTTGATCAATGCTTCTTCGACTTCCAGCGCACATCGCGCGTAGTCGTCGGCCAGTTCCGGGATCTTCAGATGCACGGCCGCGATTCTCGCCAGGCATTGGTCGTTTGCGTTCAGCGCGGCCGCCACGGTGGCGAGGCCGGACATCAGCGAATCAATCTTCGGCGCGCAGTGGCTGAAGCGGGCGCGGCTCCAGAGGTGCTCGATCTCCGCTCGCTCGCGAACGACGTATCGGCCGCTCCTCCGCACTACAAGCGGCGTTTGGCCGACCAATAGACCCTCGTCCGTGACGGCAGCGCCGAGATTATCGGGGCCCCCTTCGCTTAATCGCCAAATTTGAAACATGAGGCCGTGTCGCACAATTTGCGACGCAAGTCAACGAAATAGTGACGCCCCTGGTGTAGATCGAACAGGCGACGTGGCCACATAGATTGCCGGATCAAGTCCGGCAATGACGAATCAAAAATCCGCCCCGTGAAACGGGGAAGGGGGCCATGCGAACAACGTGAGCATGGTGGAGGGGGCGCCCCCTCCACCATCCGGAGCTTGTCATCAGGCCGGCCACTTCGGGCCGGACCCGTTGGCGCTTTCGCGCACAGCGGCCTCTCCCCAATGGGGGCGAGGCGAGTTTTTAGTCCGCTGAACACGAATCATCGGAGTGCCGCGGAGATCAACAAAAACCCGCGCGCAAGAGCACTTTGATTCAACAACTGAAATTCAAACGCCTTTGACTTTGCGGCGGCGATGACGATAAACGCCCCGTCTCGTTCTTAAAAGGACGCCTTCGGGGAGGGTACTCCCTGACGGCGGAGCGAGTGCGGCGCCCGCGGGCGGAAGGATACACTCCGCACCCGGGCGGCTCGGGCATCATGCCTGCCGGCACTATGACCGGCGCGCGAGGTGCATCGCTGTGACCGAACAGGCGGCGCGTGCGGCACGCCGCAGCTTTCGCGCCATCTTCGGGAAGCCTGGCCCGATGCTGAGCCTTCGGGACGAAAGTCCCGCTGGTGAGAACCGCGGTGGAACGCCGGCAGGCGAGCGCGCCCGCAAGCGGAGGGCGGCGCAAGCCGCCTTTCCGTGGCGCGTCCCGCACGCCGCTTGCGCGCGGGCAAGACACAATGCGTTTTGCCGGCGTTCCGCTTCCTTTATTCTTTCGTGGTCGTCATTTTCTTCTCGTCATTGCCGGGCAACTTGACCCGGCAATCCATTCGGAGGGAAAGCCTCACCGGATTTGCCGATAGGGCTTTCAGAGCCGCTGCTCAGCATGGACCACCGGATCAAGTCCGGTGGTGACGAGGTGTGTCTAGCGTCGTCGTTTGACAAAACTCGGACGCGAAAAACGCGCCGCGAGAAAGCTTCTTCACGTCGTCATTGCCGACTTGATCCGGCAATCCATGCAGAGGTGCAGCACGATTGACGGTGAGGTTTGCCAAGCGTGGGCTCAGCATGGACCACCGGGTCAAGCCCGGTGGTGACGAAGAAGAATGTGCGGCGAGAACGAATTTGTATTTCACCCTCCCCTGGAGGGGGAGGGTCGCGAGCGTAGCGAGCGGGGTGGGGTGGGGAGATTCTGGGAGAGGAAGATTTCACCCCCTCCCGCCGCACTTCGTGCGGCGACCTCCCCCCTCCAGGGGGAGGTGAAAATGGGGCGCATCGCGAGAGTGGTCAGTTCGTGCCCGCTGTTTGACATTGTGGATCGTGGGATTCTGCGGCGGGAGCTTGTAACCCGCCTTCGCGCTTTGCCACTGTGATACACTTCCCGAAAACCGGGAGCCGGAAAATGAGTGAGCGCGCACTGGCCTTTGTCGAAGAATGGGTGTCCGGACACGTCCAAGCCGAAGATAAGTCGGGCGACCAACAGGCGCGCGCCAGCGCGCTCGCCGATCGTTGTCGCGCCGATGCGGGCGCACAGGGCATCAGCGCCGACGAGATCGGTGAGGCGATCGACGATCTCACCGCATTCATGGTCGGCGCGATCGAAGAGGCCGCGGAGCGCAAGGCGCACGCCGAGCAGGACGAAGACGTCAAGCCGATACCGGACCTGGTAGACGTGGAAGGCGTGGGAAACGCCGAGGAAGATGCGCTCGAAGATAAGGAAGACAAGCAGCACTGACTTCCGCCCCCCTGCGTTTCATTTAACTCAACCCTTCCTTTAGGCGCTGTTATGCCGTCCGCGAAATACACAGCCTTCGAGCCGGCCGCCGCTTACTTCGGTCTGGTTCGCGGCGCGTTAGGCACTCTCGTCGACGGCGACCATTTCTTCGACATCATCGCCGAGAACATCGTCTACGAAGTGCTCTACGATTTCCCCGGCTGGCCGCGCGTCATCACCGGGCGAAGCGACTTGATGGCCGCGTTCAAGGGCTATGTCGCCAACATCGCGTTGGAGTCCGCCGACCAACTGATCGTTCACCGGACCGATGACGGCGGCGTCGTGGTCATCGAATACGAGGTTCACGGAACGATCCTTGCGACGCGCGCAAAGTACGACAATCGGTTCTGCTCGATCATCAGGATCGAAAACCGGAAGATTGCGCATTGGCGGGACTATATGGACTCGCTTACGGCCTGGAATGCTCTGACCGCGCGGCCGCCGAAGCAAGCGTAGTCCTGCAAACCGACCTCACCCCCGGCTGATGAACGAGCGCGCGTGGTTCGGGAGGATAGTCGCCTCGTAGAGGTTCACCTCCGGCGGCAGCGACGCCATCAGCACCGCCACCTTAGCGACGTCCGCCGCCTCCATGACGTAATCCTCCGGTCGCTCGCCGGGACCGGCGCTGGTGACGCCGGTGCGGGTGATGAACGACGACAACGTCGCACCCGGATGAATGATCGAGGCGACGATGTTGTGCTTCCTCCCGTCCATGGTGAGCTGATGGGTCATGCCCTGCAGCGCGTATTTGGTGGTGGTGTAAGGGAGCGAATCCGCCCGTGGCGTCTTGGCGGAGATGCTGCCCATGTTGATGATGCGGCCACCTTGCGGCGTCTGCCCTTGCATCATGCGGACCGCCTCGCGGCTGCACAGGAACGGCGCCGTGAGATTGATGGCAATGGCGTCGCGCCAGTAATCGAGCGTGATGTCCTCGGTATTTTTGTGCGCGGTGACGCCGGCATTGTTCACCAACACGTCGAGGCGGCCGTAGGCTTTCTTCACGGCGGCGAACAACGCGACGACGGCGTCCTCTTTCGTCAGATCGGTCGGGATCGGCAGCGCTTCGCCGCCTTGCGCCTTGATGCCGGCGGTGACCTCCTCGAGCAAGCTGGCGCGCCGCGCGGCCAGCACGGTCTTGGCGCCGGCGGCGGCGAAGGCTTCGGCGATGCCGCGGCCGATGCCGTTGCTCGCCCCGGTGACGATCGCAATTTTTCCCTTAAGCTCGTTTGCCACGAACCATCCCTTCGTTCTTGGAACTGCACGACGTGCGGCAATCTACCGGGAATTTTTCGAGGCGCGTAGTGGCGAATTTTCCGCTGCAATTCGTCACCACCGGGCATAGCCGTTCAAAGAACGGCGTCGCTTCGCTCGCCTACGACCCGGTGGTCCATGGTGACTCGTCGATGCCGCATGGATTGCCGGATCATTTGACGCCAAGACGGCGCTTGCGCGCCTTTTGTCCGGCAATGACGAAATGAGAAAAGCGTTTCGGCTCCTCTCCCAAATGGGTAGAGGCGAATTTTTTAGCCACCTACTGCAACGTGAGGACCAGGCCGTTGAGATCGGCGCTGACAATCGCCCCGACTGAACTGCCGGAAAGCGTCAGCACGGCGCCATTTTGGTTGGTCAGAACGATTGCCTGCACGCCTCGGCCCACGGCCGCACCGACATTGCCGGCGGCATACACGCCGTTGACGTCCGACGGCCGGCGAATGTGGCTCACCGTGCCGCGGAAGCGCGTCTCTGAAGCGCCGAAGGTGAATCCATAGCTCAGCCCGCCGATGCCGAGCGGATAGCTCCGGCCTTGGAACGTGAGTCCGCCCGAGCCGGCGGAGCCGCCGACGATAAAGCCGGCCTTGATGATGCTGAAATGGATGCTGCCCTCGTCGGCGCAGGCGGCGGTCGCGAAGGCGGCGCCGGCCAGGGCCAGAATGGCGATCAGGCTTGCACGAAGGGCGAATAAGATGCGCATGCGTATGTGCTCCCGAAGACGTGTGAGGATCCGAATCAACGTAGTCGAATTAGCGGGGAGGGCGGTCCGCCTAGCCGTTCCGCCCTTCCTTGGCTTCTCCGGCTAAAAAATCCGACAAGCTGCGCTTGGACTTTTTCGCGGCTTTCTGTTTCGGAGCGGCCGGTTCCGGCGGCGGAGCGGTGGCATCGCGGGCCATGCGGAGCGCCTTGAGCCGCTCGGTCTTCTTGCGTGTAGCCACGGCCGCGCTCTCGTAATCCAGCATCGCCTTTTTGGCGTCGTCGGCGCGCTGCAGCTTCGCGAATTGCGCGTTCGCCTCGTTTTTATTTGATTTCTCGGGCATTGAAGTTCCTTTTCGAAGAATCGATAAAATCCCCATTGACATAGCAGGCTACGGGCGGAATCGGGGGAAAATCGTCTAGCGTCCGCCCATTGATCCGAAAGGCGAATTCTCGGTTTTTTAGTTGATTTTGCCATCAGAAAGAGAACCGGCTCCGTGACCGAAAAAACCTATCGCCTGATCGGCGCGGACGGCCGCCCCCACGATAGCGCCACCAAGGGCACGCTCGGCGGCCATCGGCGCTCGAAAATCTACGGCCGGCTCGATTGTCCGGGCGCGCTGCGCGCCATTGCGCGCGGCAACACCTACCAGATGAGCCGCGTGTTTTTCGCCGACGAGGCGACCGCGATTGCTGCCGGCTATCGTCCTTGCGCGGTGTGCCTGCGTGACGCTTACCGCAAGTGGCGCCAACGACAGTAGAGAGCGACGACTTCTTGCTATGATGCCCCAGTCCGATTCCCTACCGACGGAGGCTGCCCATGCGTCTTCATCGTGTCGTTGTTTTTGCAGTTGCGCTCTGCTTGAACGCTGCTGTCGCCGGGCCGAGCCGCGCCGATGCGCTGCTCACCGGCGGCATCGGTCTCTCAAACTGCGGGAAGCTCGCCCCCGATTTGAAGCCGGGCGAGGGGCTCAATCATCTGCCGAATGCGCTCTTGTTCTATTGGGTGCAGGGCTATTTGAGCGCCGCCAATATCTTTCTGCTCAACGAGTACAACGACTACATCGACATCGGCCGGGTCGAGGAGCCGGCCATCACCAAGCTCGTCGCCGAATTCTGCGCCGAGAATCCGGACAAGAAGCCGATCAGCGCCATCGATAAATTCATCCGCGACGCGGAGAAGGTCGAGGCCAAGGAGAGCGACGCGTTCGACCCGTGGAAGCATTGATTGCTTCGCTCAAACCCGCCGCTGCGCGGTCAGCACGAAGCAATCGACGTCCCGCGAAAACAGGAGAGGGAAGAGTGCATATTCAGGATACAATCGTGAGGATTTGCGCTGCGTCCTGCGTCATCGCCGCAGTGGCCGGGTCCGTGCCGGCGAGCGCCGGCGAGCCGGGATTACAGTTCTGCACTTCACCGGCCGTCGCTGCGGCCAACCCGCCGTTCAGTCAAGCCGTGCGCGTTGGCGACATCCTCTATTTATCCGGCACAGTCGGTATCGTGCCGGGTACCGGCGCGCTTGCCGCTGGCGGCATTGAGGCAGAAGCCCGGCAGGCCATGGAAAATATGGGCGCGGTGCTGAAAGCGAACGGGCTGTCGTTCGACGACGTGTTCAAATGCACTGCGATGCTCGCCGACATGGGCAAATGGGGTGACTTCAACAAAGTCTACGTCACTTATTTCAAGCCCGGCCATCTGCCGGCGCGTTCCGCGTTCCGCGTTCGGCGCCGCCGCGCTGGCGCGCGGGGCGCAGGTCGAGGTGGAATGCCTTGCCTATGCGGGCGCGAAGTAGCCTTACACCGTCGCCGCCGCACGCACGCGCGCGCCGGGCAGAAGCGTCGGGGGCGCCTTGTTGAGCGTCTCGATGGCGAAGCCCGCGGCGGCCTTGTAGCCAGCCATGAATGCGGTGCGCTCGGCCGGAGGAATAACGTCGTCGATATTGCCGAACGTGCCGCCGCAACGTTCGTCGACCATGTTGAGGAGCCCGAACGGTCCGGCGCCGCGGTTGCGTAGCACGACTTGGGAAATCGGGCCGCAAACCTTGGCGTCGAAGGCTTCGAGCGCGGCTTCGCTGACGCCGTGCTCGACCAGGCACGCGCCGAGGATGCGGCTGTCGACAATCGCCTGGCTGCCGCCGTTGGAGCCGGTCGGGTACATCGGGTGCGCGGCGTCGCCAATGAGCACCACCGGGCCGTCGCGCCAGGTCTCAACCGGATCGCGGTCGATCATCGGATTTTCAAACACGATGTCGGCGCCGCGCAGCAAAGCCGGCACGTCGAGCCAATCCCAAATCCAGCCGTCGAAGTAATCGACGAAATCGGAGATCGGTACCTGCCGGAACCAGCCGCTCTGCTTCCAGCCTTCGCTGTTGTCCAAGGTGACCTCGGCGATCCAGTTGATCATAGCGAGGCCGGTTTGCGGGTCGGGATGCGAGATCGGATAAAACACTACGCGGTGGCGGTGCGTACCCAGCCCGACGAACGACGAGCCGCTGCGGATCGGCTTTCCCCAGGTGGTGCCGCGCCACATCACGGTGCCGCCCCAATGGATCGGCGGCTGGCCCGGATGCATTTGCGCGCGCACCGCTGAATGGATGCCGTCGGCGCCGACCAGCAGCGCACCGCGCGGCTCCGACGTCGGGCCGTCGGCGTGCTCGACCAGCGCGCTGACGCGCCCGTCGCTGAGCTTGCGATAGCCGGCAACCCGGCTGCCGAGCTGGACCGCTTGCGGCCCGATCCGCTCGACGACCTTGTCGTGCAAGAGCATATGGAACAGCCCGCGATGTACGGCGTATTGCGGCCAGTTGTAGCCGGCGAGTTTTCCGCGCGGTTCGGAATAGATGTCGTTGCCGTTCAGTCCGACCAGCGCCCACTCCCGGGCGGGCAGACCCACCCGGTCGAGATCGGCCTCGGTGATGCCGAGGTCGTAAAGTTCGCGCACGGCGTTAGGTTGCAGATTGATGCCGACGCCGAGCGGGCGCATGTCACGCACCGCTTCGAAGACAGTGCACGGCACGCCGATCTGATGCAGCGTGAGCGCGGCCGCGAGCCCACCGATGCCGCCGCCGGCAATGATCACGCGATCATCGGTTGAACTCTCACCCGTCACGGCGCCCACTCCCTGTGCATCTATTAAAACCGCCGGCGGCCGCCGTCCACATTCAATCGGCTTCAATCCGCCGATCGGCAGCGTTTACGCGTGCGCCTAATCCGCGCTACCATCGCCGCAACCCGGGAGACGTTCATGAGCAACGGCACGCCGCTTTCGCTGGATGAGCTCGAAGACCGCATCGCCATTGTGCGCGACAATATCCGGCAAGTGATCGAGCAAGCGGCCGCACAATCGGGCGCCGGCGACGAGTCGCGCAACGCTGACCGGCTCGCCGACCAGCAGGCCGAACTCGACCGCCTCACCAAGGAGCGCGACGCGTTCTTGAAGGAGAGGAAATGACCGCTTCATCCGCCCGCTCACGCCGCTGAGTGACGGGCGACGCCGATCAAACGATCGAGCTCATGGCGGTTTTGCTTGAGGTGCTCGCTCGGTCCGTCATAGATGACGCGGCCGCGGTTCATCACGACAATGCGCGGCGAGATGTCCAGTGCTAGCCGTGTATTCTGTTCCACGAGCACAAGCGTCAGCCCTTGCGCGCCTGTCAGATGCCGGACGGCGCGGGTCAATTCCTCGACAATAACGGGTGCGAGCCCCTCCGAAGGCTCGTCCATCAGAATCACCGCCGGATTGCCGACAAGGGCTCGGCCGATCGCCAGCATCTGCTGCTCGCCGCCGGACAATTGGGTGCCCCGGTTTCTCTGCCGATCCTTGAGCCGCGGGAATAACTCGAACACTTTCTCCACGGTCCACAGGCCGGGGCGCGCCGCGACATCCAGATTTTCGCGCAAGGTCAACGACGGGAAGATCTCGCGCTCCTGCGGGACGTAGCCCAGTCCCGCCGCGACCCGCAGATAGGGTGGAAGGCGTGAAATGTCGCTCCCCGACAGCAACACGCGTCCGCGATGCAAGGTGTTGTGGCCCATCACCGTCGACAAAAGCGTCGTCTTGCCGACGCCGTTTCTGCCAATGATGGCGAGCGTCTCGCCGGCTTTGACCGCGATGCGGACATTCTCGACGATCACGGTTTCGCCGTAGCCGCTGAAAACGCCGTCGAGCTCGAGCGCGGTGGATTCAGCCATGGCGATCCTCACGCCGCTCGCCGAGATAGACAGAGCGAACGCGCTCGTCGGCCGAAATCTCCTCCGGCGAGCCTTCGGTTAGCACTTCGCCGCCGACCAGCACGATGATGCGGCTGGCGAAGCGAAACACCAGGTCCATGTCGTGCTCGATGATGAGCACGGTTATGTTGGGATCGAGCTTCGAAATAACGTCGAGGATCAGGTGACTTTCCGATGACGGAACGCCGGCAGCCGGCTCATCGAGCAGCAGGAGCTTCGGGCGCTGGGCGAGCGCGATTGCGATTTCCACCAGGCGCTGCCGTCCATAGGGCAATTCACGCACCGGCCGGGGGGCGTCCGCGACCAGCGCCAGCGATTCCAGATGATCGAGCGCTTCCTCGATGACCGCGCTTTCTCGGCCGGCCGACCGCCACATGCGATTGGCGGCGCCGTTCCGCTCGGCAATCGCAAGATAGATGTTGTCGAGGACGCTGAGATTTCGAAACAGCTGATTGACCTGAAACGTGCGGGCGATGCCGCGACGGATACGCGCCGCTTGCGACAGCGAGGTGATATCCTCGCCGTCAAGCAGCACGGCGCCGGATGAGGCGCGCACCCGGCCGGTGATTAGATTGATCAAAGTTGTTTTGCCGGCGCCGTTCGGCCCGATCAGCGCGTGCCGGGTTCCCTGCGGCAAAGCGAGATTGATGTCATTCGCGACCTGGATGGCGCCGAAATTTTTGCGCAGGCGTCGGATGTCCAGCGCGGGAACGGTCATGGCCGTACCCCGCGTGACAGCAGCCGGCGCAACGATTTCGGATTGGCGAAAATGCCCCGGCGTATCACCAGCACGACGATAATAAGTAACAGCCCGATGCCGAATTGCCAGAATGCCGGGCTTGCTTTCGCCAGTTCGTTTTGCAGCACCATGTAAAGGGTCGCGCCGACAAAGGCCCCGTAGAGCCAGCCAGCACCGCCGAGGATCAGCATCATCAGCACCGCCGCGGATTGATCGAAGTCGAACACGCCGAGCGTCACCAGCCCGTTGGTTTGCGCAAACAGGGCTCCGGCGACGCCGGCCAATCCAGCCGAAACGGTGTAGGCAATCACCAGCCGCCGGTGCACCGGCGAACCGAGCGCGTGCATGCGCCCGACGTTTTCTCGGATGCCGATTAGTGCGCGCCCGAACGGCGAATAGACGATGCGTCGCACCACGTAGAAGCAGACCAGCAAAACGCCGAGGCAATAGAGATAATAGGTGTGGCCGTAGAGATCGTACTCGAATCGTCCAAACAGCGGCGCGATGGTGACGCCGGGAATGCCGTCATAGCCGCCGGTAAAATCGCGAAACAGATTGCCCAACTGCTGCAGCATAATGGTGGTCGACAGCGTCAGCACCAGGAAGGCGAGCCCGCGGTAGCGCAACAACAGCCAGCCCGACAAAAGCCCGCCGATGGCGGCAACGATTGCGCCGCAGAAGAGTCCTGAGATCGGTTCGCTCCAGCCGAGATCAACGATCAGCAGTGAAGCGCCGTAAGCGCCGAGCCCGAAGAATGCGGCATGGCCGAGCGTCACGATGCCGGCAAAGCCAAGAATGAGATCGAGCGAGAGCGCGAACAAAATCATGATCAGCGTTTGGCCGCCCAACACCATTTGGTTCGGGAAGACAAAAAGGGCGGCGACGGCGATGATCCACGGCAGGGCTTCCGCGGCGCGATAGCGGTCGCGGCGCACCAGGACGTCGCGCGCCGGCGCCCGCTCGGTGTCGCTGTCGCCCGCAGCGGCGGCCTCCGCTGATTTATTCGCGTCCATAAAGACCTGCCGGCTTGATCAGCAGGATCAGCACCGCGACGGCATAGATGGCGAACGTTCCGGCGTCGGCGAAAAGATATTTCCCCGCTGTATCCGCCATGCCGAGAACCAATGCGCCGGCGAGCGTGCCCCACATGCTGCCTGACCCGCCGACGGCAACGACGAGCAGAAAAAACACCAAATAGATGATGGCAAAGCTTGGCGTCAGGCCAAGCAGGTGGATAGCAAGTCCGCCGCCAAGTCCGGCGAGCCCGCTGCCGATGGCGAAGGCGACGGTGAAGAGCAGATCGACGTTGATGCCGACGGACTGCGCCATCCGGCGGTTGTCGACCGCGGCGCGGATTTTGGCGCCGAAATTGGTGCTGTCGAAGCCATACCACAACGCTGCAACAAGCGCGGCGCCAATCACGATCAGGAAGACGCGGTAGGTCGGGAAACTGCGCCCCGCGAGATGAACCTCGCCAACCAAATAATCAGGAACGTGGATGGCCTGGGGCAGCGGACCGTAGAAATAGGTATAGGCCGCAACCGCCATGAAGGTCAGTCCGATGGTCATCAGCACCTGGTCGAGTTCGCCCGCGCCATATAGCCGGACATAAAGCACGCGCTCAATCGGGACGCTTGCCAGCGCGATCACGATAAAGGTGATGACGAGAGCGCCGAGGAACGGCACGCCCCACGAATCCATGGCCGTCAGCACCAGATAACCGCCCGCCATGGCGAATGCGCCATGCGCGAGATTGACGAACCCCATCAGACCCATGGTGATGGAAAGCCCGACCGACACGATGAACAGGAACATGGCCCAAGCTAGGCCATCGAACAGAATACTGACGATGGTGTTGGCCACCGGGGAATAAGCTCCGATTCAAAGCCGCAAATGCGAACAGCCGCGGCGAGGATACCCGCCGCGGCTGCCGGAGCAAATACGGATTGCGTGTTTTGGAACGCGAGAGTTAGGAGCCCGAACCGCAGCGGCCGACTTTGAGGACTTTGCACTCGTCCTTCACTTGCGGATAGGTCTCCAGCACTTTGACGCCGAGCTTGCCGTCCGGCTTCTTAATGACTTCCTCGGCGCGCTCAGGCTGGATCACGTCGCGGGTGTCCGGATCGATCTCGATCGCGCCGCGGTAGCCTTCGTGCTTCCAGCCTTTGAGGAGGTCGATTACCTTGGCGCCGTCGTCGAGGTTGCCATGCAGCGTGTTGATGACATGAAAGATACCGGCCATGGTGTCCATTCCCGCCGCCGACATGAAATCGGGGTAGGAATTCGGGCCGTAAGCTTCATGCCAAGCTTTCACGAATTCGGCATTGCCTGGCGTGTCGAGCTCGTCGGAATAACTCGACATCACGATCAAGCCGATGGCTGCATCGCCCATGTGAGCAAACTGATAATCGGGAATGAGATCCATCGGGCCAATGAGCCTGACTCCGGCCTGACGCATGTTCAGGTCGCCGTAGGTCTTCATCACTCCACCGGCATGCGATCCGGAGGGCACGAAGACGTAGAAGCAGTCCGGATGCTCGTCCTTCACGCGCTGGAAGAACGGCGTGAAATCCGGCACGGGTCCCGGCGGGCCGAACCGGACTTCGTCGACGACCTTGCCGCCGGCTTTCTCGAAGGCGGTTTTGAATGCAAGCGTTGAATCCTGTCCGGGCGGGAAGTCGGTGAAGCCCATGGCAGCAGTCTTGCAGCCGAGTTTGGTGGCCGCGTACGTCCCCATCGGATAGGCGGGGTCCCACATGCTGAACGAGAAGCGGACGATGTAGGGCGATAAATTCGTGATCCATGCCGTACCGGCGTTGGCGATCAGCATTGGCATTTTTGTTTGAGTGGCGAGCGGTGCGGCCGCGATCGCGCCCGGCGAGAACACGAAGCCGGCCAGCAATTTCACCTTGTCGTTGGTGATCAGTTCGGTAACGACAGTGCGTGCATTGGCGCCGGATGCCGGACCTTCGTCGCGTTTGACCAGCTCGATTTTGTTGTCACCGAGATCCTTGGCATGCAGTTTCACGTACAAGTCGAACGCTTTGTCGACCTGGTCGCCGAGATCGGAATTGGGCCCCGAATAGGGGAGTACGACGCCCACTTTGATCGTCTCGGCGTGGGAGGCCACCGTCCAACACAGCGTCAGAAAAGAGGCTGCAAACGCGCCTATAAGCTTCATCGCGAATTCTCCTTGCTTGATCCGTCCCATTCGCGCGGCACTGCTTTCGGCGCTACAGCCGGCCGCTCTTGATTTTCCCCACTTTCGCACGTCAAGTCGGCCAGAGCAAAACCGATGTTCACGAACTCCGCGGCGGTGTGACGCATCAAATTGGGCTCGGCCAAACATCGGAACCGGTGGGGTCAAACAGGGCTGCTGCATGATCGTCACCAAGCGCATCGACGGCAAGGCGCGCGCCGAACGGCTCCTCACCGAGGTCGCTGGCGCGACCGCTAAGCTCAAGGCACAAATCAGCGCGGCGCCGGGCCTCTGCGCCGTGTTGGTTGGTGACAATCCAGCGAGCCAAGTCTATGTGCGCAACAAGGGCAAGGCGGCGGTCGCGGCCGGTATTGAGAGTTTTCAGGAGACGCTGCCGGCCACCGCCAGCGAAGCGGAGCTGTTGAACCTAATTGCCAAACTCAATGCCGACGATCGAGTCGACGGCATTCTGGTGCAACTGCCGCTACCGAAACATATGGATCCCCAGCGCGTGATCGACGCCATCGATCCGGCCAAGGATGTCGATGGCTTTCACGTCCAAAACGTCGGACAGCTCTGGAGCGGCGGTTTGGAGCGCGCCTTGGTCCCCTGCACGCCGTATGGCTGCCTGCTTTTGCTTCGCGACGTGGTGCCGAGCCTCAGCGGGGCCGAAGCGGTGGTGCTCGGGCGCTCCAATATTGTCGGCAAGCCGATGGCGGCGCTGCTCCTTTCCGAAAACTGTACCGTCACTCTGGCACATTCCAGGAGCCGGTCTCTCCCCGATCTCCTGCGCCGCGCGGATATTCTGGTGGCGGCGGTGGGACGAGCGGAGTTCGTGCGCGGAGACTGGATCAAGCCAGGCGCCGTGGTGATCGACGTCGGTATCAACCGGGTCGATACGGGGGAGGGAAAGTCGAAGCTGGTCGGAGATGTCGCGTTCCCGGAGGCGCAAGGCATTGCCGGCGCGATTACGCCGGTACCGGGCGGGGTCGGCCCGATGACCATCGCCTGTCTCTTGCGCAATACGGTCATCGCCGCGTCCCGGCGCCGCGGCCGGACGGAACCAACTCTCTGACCATGTTGCCGGGTGCCGGGCCCTCCTTCCGGCCCGGCGCTTGGTTTTTTAATTCAAAAGTAAATTCAATGGCTTGTCATACCGCCGGCCGGCGGCCGTCAGGAAATGGATCAAGCCGGAATAGGGAGTGACGCGCTGCTTACCAAGCGTCTGAAATTTTCCGGCGTTGGGCGGGTGTTGCACGGGAACATTACGGCCCCGAGCGCGTTCGCCGTTACGGCTGAGAAGGAGTCACGTGAGGGGGAGATTCACGCCGGCTAACCGGGTCCCGCGGTCTCTAGGCCGCCTGAGGCCGGTTGGCGTCGTTTCCGTCGCACGTAAAGCTGTCTGTTCTGCGTCCCGCCGCCCTAAGTTCGGGCGGCGCAGTGCATGCTTCGGAGACTTTCATGCCCCGCACTTCGTCTGAAACCGGCGCTGCAAACGGTTCGAGCCCCGCCGCGACTGCGGCCTCGCTTGCCAAAGCCCGGGAGGCGAAACCGGAGGCCGGCGAGGCTTCTGAACTGCGCGACCTCCTCCAAGCGCTGCAAGCCATGCGCGTCGGCGACTTTTCGGTGCGGATGGCCGGCCATCAGCTGGGCCTCATGGGCAAGGTGGCCGACACTTTCAATGAAATCGTCGCCGCCAACGAGCGCATGGCGGGCCAGCTCGAGCGCGTGGGCCAGGGCGTCGGCCGCGAGGGCCGGACCCGGCAGCGCGTGCGCTTTGGCCTGTCCGAGGGCGCTTGGGGCGAGATGGAAACCTCGGTCAATTCGCTGATCGACGATCTGCTCTGGCCGACCACTGAAGTCACCCGCGCCATCGCCGCGGTGGCGCAAGGCGATCTTTTGCGCACCGTTCCGCTCGATGTCGACGGCCGCCCGCTGAAAGGCGAGTTCCTGCGCTCGGCCGAGATCGTCAACCGCATGATCAAGCAGCTCAACGTGTTCACCTCGGAAGTGACCCGCGTTGCCCGCGAAGTTGGCACCGAAGGCAAACTTGGCGGCCAGGCGCAAGTCGGCGGCGTGACCGGCGTGTGGAAGGACCTCACCGAGAGCGTCAACTCGATGGCCTCGAACCTCACCGCGCAGGTCCGTAACATCGCCGAGGTCACCATCGCGGTCGCCAACGGCGACTTGTCGAAAAAAATCACGGTGGACGTGCGTGGCGAAATTTTGCAGCTCAAGGAGGCCATCAACACGATGGTCGACCAGTTGCGTTCATTCGCTTCGGAAGTCACCCGCGTCGCCCGCGAAGTCGGCACCGACGGCAAGCTCGGCGGTCAAGCTATCGTTCCCGGCGTTGCCGGCACCTGGAAGGATTTGACCGACTCGGTGAACGCGATGTGCGGCAACCTGACCGATCAGGTCCGCAACATCGCGCACGTGACCACCGCGGTTGCGCGCGGCGACCTGTCGCGCAAGATCACCGTCGACGTGCGCGGCGAAATTCTCGAGCTCAAAGACACCATCAACACCATGGTGGACCAGCTCAACTCATTCGCCTCCGAAGTGACCCGCGTCGCCCGCGAAGTCGGCACCGAAGGCAAGCTGGGCGGTCAGGCGCAGGTGCCGGGCGTTGCCGGCACCTGGAAGGATTTGACGGACAGCGTCAACTCGATGGCCGGCAATTTGACGGCTCAGGTCCGCAATATCGCCGACGTCGCGACCGCCATCGCCGGCGGCGACTTGTCGAAGAAGATCACCGTCAACGTGTCCGGTGAAATTTTGCAGCTGAAGGAAACCATCAACACGATGGTCGATCAGCTCAACGCGTTCGCCGGCGAAGTGACGCGCGTCGCGCGCGAGGTCGGCACTGACGGACGCCTCGGCGGTCAAGCCAACGTCACCGGCGTCGCCGGCACCTGGAAGGATTTGACCGACTCGGTCAACTCCATGGCGTCGAACCTCACCGCGCAGGTCCGCAACATCGCCGAAGTGTCGACCGCCATCGCCAGCGGAGACTTGTCGAAGAAGATCACCGTGGACGTGCGCGGCGAAATTCTCGAGCTCAAAGACACCATCAATACCATGGTCGATCAGCTCAACGCCTTCGCCGGCGAAGTGACGCGCGTCGCGCGCGAGGTCGGCACCGAAGGCAAGCTCGGCGGCCAGGCGGTGGTACGCGGCGTCGCCGGCACTTGGAAAGACCTGACCGACAGCGTCAATTTCATGGCCTCGAACCTCACCGGTCAAGTCCGCAACATCGCCGAGGTGGCGACCGCGGTCGCGCGCGGCGACCTTTCGCGCAAGATCACGGTTGACGTGCGCGGCGAAATTCTCGAGCTGAAAGACACGCTCAACACCATGGTCGACCAGCTCAACGCGTTTGCCGCCGAGGTGACGCGCGTGGCCCGCGAGGTCGGCACCGAAGGCAAGCTCGGCGGCCAGGCCCAAGTGCCTGGCGTCGCCGGCACCTGGAAGGACTTGACCGACTCGGTCAACTCCATGGCCGGCAACTTGACCGCGCAGGTGCGCAACATCGTCGAAGTGACGATCGCGGTCGCCAACGGCGACTTGTCGAAGAAGATCACCGTCGACGTGCGCGGCGAAATCCTGCAGCTCAAGGAAACGCTGAACACGATGGTCGATCAGCTCAACCGCTTCGCCGGTGAGGTGACGCGCGTTGCCCGCGAGGTCGGCACCGAAGGCCGCCTCGGCGGTCAGGCCAACGTGCCGGGCGTCGCTGGCACCTGGAAGGACTTGACCGACTCTGTCAATTCGATGGCTGGCAATTTGACGGCGCAGGTCCGCAATATCGCCGAGGTGACGACCGCCGTCGCGCGCGGCGATCTCTCGCGCAAGATTACGGTGGACGTGAAGGGCGAAATTCTCGAATTGAAGAACACCATCAACACGATGGCCGACCAGCTCAACGCCTTTGCCTCGGAAGTCACCCGCGTCGCGCGCGAAGTCGGCACCGAAGGGAAGCTCGGCGGTCAGGCGCAGGTACCCGGCGTCGCCGGCACCTGGAAGGATTTGACCGACAACGTCAACTTCATGGCGTCGAACCTGACCGCGCAGGTGCGCAACATCGCCGAGGTGGCGACCGCCATCGCCGGCGGCGACTTGTCGAAGAAGATCACGGTCGACGTGCGCGGCGAGATGCTCCTTCTCAAGGACACGCTCAACACGATGGTCGAGCAGCTGCGTTCGTTCGCCGCCGAAGTGACGCGCGTCGCGCGTGAGGTCGGCGCCGACGGCCGGCTCGGCGGCCAGGCGGTGGTGCCCGGCGTCGCCGGTACATGGAAGGACTTGACCGACAACGTCAACTTGCTGGCGGCGAACTTGACGACCCAGGTCCGCAACATCGCCGAAGTGACGACCGCGGTCGCGCGCGGCGACTTGTCGCGCAAGATCACCGTCGACGTGAAGGGCGAGATTCTCGAGCTGAAAAACACCATCAACACCATGGTCGATCAGCTCAACGGCTTTGCCTCGGAAGTCACCCGCGTGGCGCGTGAAGTCGGTACCGAAGGTTTGCTCGGCGGCCAGGCGCAGGTGCCCGGCGTCGCCGGTACCTGGAAGGACTTGACCGATACTGTGAACGTCATGGCCGCCAACCTGACCGAACAGGTGCGCGGCATCGTCAAGGTGGTGACCGCGGTCGCCAACGGCGATCTCAAGCAGAACCTCGCGGTGAAGTCGAAGGGCGAGGTGGCGGCGCTCGCTGAAACTATCAACAACATGACTGATACGCTGGCGACGTTCGCCGATCAGGTCACGACGGTGGCGCGCGAAGTCGGCGTCGAAGGCCGACTTGGCGGTCAGGCCAACGTGCCCGGCGCCGCCGGCACGTGGAAAGATTTGACCGGCAACGTCAATCTGCTCGCCGCCAATCTGACCACTCAGGTGCGCGCTATCGCCGAAGTGGCGACGGCGGTGACCAAGGGCGACCTCACGCGCTCGATTCAGGTCGATGCACGCGGCGAAGTGGCCGAGCTCAAAGACAACATCAATACGATGATTGACAACTTGCGGCTCACCACGGACCGCAATACCGAGCAGGATTGGCTCAAGACCAACCTGGCCAAGTTCACCAACATGCTGCAGGGCCAGCGCGATCTGACCACCGTCGGCCGTCTGTTGCTCTCGGAGCTGACCCCGCTGGTCAACGCCCACCAGGGCGTCATCTATCAGATGGAGAACGAAGAGACGCCGGGTCTGCGGCTGTTGTCAGCCTATGCCGACGACGGCGCCAACGGCCACGCCGAGGGGCTGCGGCTGGGTGAAGGCCTTATCGGCCAATGCGCGGTCGAAAAACGACGCATGCTGATCACCGAAATGCCTGACGACACCGTGCCGATCAGTTCCGGCTTGTTCAAGGTCAAGCCGCGCAACAACATCGTGCTGCCGGTGCTATTCGAAAGTCAGGTCAAGGCGGTGATCGAACTCGCGTCGCTGCACGAATTTACCACCCTGCAGACAATGTTCCTCGAACAGCTCACCACCTCGATCGGTATCGTGCTCAATTCCATCGAAGCGACGATGCAGACCGAAGGCCTGCTCAAGCAGTCGCAACAGCTCGCCGGCGAATTGCAGGCGCAGCAGAAAGAGTTGCAGCAGACCAACGATCAGCTCGAGCAAAAGGCGCAGCAGCTCGCCGAACGCAACGTCGAGGTCGAGCGCAAGA
>Ga0302324_100010050_pt1 | contig 19659 bp, 19 predicted proteins | sample Palsa_T0_1_FD_201949 | JGI IMG/M metagenome (GOLD analysis project Ga0302324, IMG submission 201949) | Peat permafrost microbial communities from Stordalen Mire near Abisko, Sweden - Palsa_T0_1 | ecosystem: Environmental > Terrestrial > Soil > Palsa > Peat permafrost | place: Sweden: Abisko...
CAGCATCCACTCCAGCCCCGCCACCGAATCATTCACCGGCACCGTATTCGGCATCGCCACCACACTCGTAAACCCACCCGCAGCCGCAGCCGCCGTCCCCGTCTTGATCGACTCCTTATACGTCTGCCCCGGCTCCCGCAGATGCACATGCACGTCGACCAGCCCCGGCGCCACCACCATCCCCGCAGCGTCGATCGTCTCCTTCACCTTGGCATGCTTCAGCCCACCCGGCATCTCCACCGCGGCCACCCTGCCGCCGCGGAGCAGCACATCGCGCTCCGCATCCAAACCATTGGCCGGATCGACTACACGTCCATTCAAAATTAATATGTCACTCATACCGTTACACTCTCGAATCCGCCCTTACCCAGCGCCCTTACCAGCAACGCCGACCGCACCGCAAGCCCATTCCTCACCTGGTCTTCAATCGCCGAGTTCGGCCCATCCGCCACCTCGCCTGCAATCTCCAGCCCGCGAATCATCGGCCCCGGATGCATCACCAGCGCCTTCGGAGCATTCGCCTCCAGCCGCTCAATATGTAACTGATACCGGTCGATATACTCCGCCAGATCAATCTCCACACCAGCCAGTCGCTCCCGCTGAATTCGCAGCATCATCACCACCCCCCGCCCGTCAGCGCCAGCCTGTCGCAGAGCCTTATCGAAGTTCCGTTCAATCTCCACGCCCTCACCCAGCTCCAGCGCATACTCCGGCAGCAGCGCAGCAGGCCCGCACAACACGACCCTCGCCCCCAGTCGCGGCAGCAGCATCGCATTCGACCGCGCCACCCGGCTATGCAGAATATCTCCTGTAATCACAACGGTCACCCCTTGCAGCGTCTTCGCATCCACAAAGCCCGCGTCAAAACCCGGCAGCCGAGTCAACATCGTCCGCAGATCCAGCAGCGCCTGCGACGGATGTTCATGCATCCCATCTCCTGCATTCAGCACCGGCAGCCCCGTCGTCCGCGCCAGCAAAAACGGCGCGCCGGAGTTCGCATGCCGCAGGACGATGCACTCCGCGCCCAACGCTCGCAGCGTCAGCCCCGTGTCCTTCAGGCTCTCGCCTTTTTCAATCGAAGAAGATTTATCGCTCACCAGCGTCGTCGTCGCCCCCAGCGACTTCGCCGCCAGCTCAAACGACGTCCTGGTCCGCGTACTCGACTCATAAAACAGCAGCGCAATCCGCCGCCCTGCCAGTATCTGCGACCGCTCCGCGTGCGGCATCCGCTCCAGCCGCGCAGTCTCAGATAGAATCGCCGAAACCTCCTCTACCGGCAGGCCTCGCACCGTCAGCAACGAACCCGCAGCATACTCTATAGTCTTCATCACACCCTGTATCGTTGAGATCCCAGAAGACAAGCTGTCAGTCCGCCAGTTCAACCAGCAGCACCTGCTCCTGCCCATCCACCTCGTTCAACTTCACCTCGATAATCTCGCGCTTCGAGGTAGGAATCGTCCGGCCCACATACGTCGCCTCAATCGGCAACTCACGATGCCCTCGGTCGATCAGCACCAGCAGCCGCACACTCTTCGGCCGTCCATGGTCGAACAGCGCATCCAGCGCGGCGCGAATCGTCCGTCCCGTATACAGCACATCGTCCATCAAAATAATGTCCCGGCCATTGACATCGAACCCGATCGCTCCCGGCGTCACCACCGGCCGCAACCCTGCAGTCGAAAGATCGTCGCGATAGAAGCTGATATCGAGCACGCCCGTATCCACAGGATGCTTCTCGATCTTCTCAATCAGCACACCCAGCCGCTGCGCCAGCGGAACTCCGCGCCGCTTGATCCCGACCAGCCCCACATTATCGCTGCCACCATGTTTTTCGACGATCTCATGCGCCAGCCGCACCAGCGTGCGCTCAATCTCCGAGGCCGACATCAGTCTGCCCTTTTCACGAAACTTCGGCTTCTGCGTTTCCATCGACTCACTCATAACGTTGCGCTTGATGATATCAGCACAGCCGCCTCCGGCAGAGCGCAGCTACGCCGGTTCTCGTTCACAATCTCCGTACCCATATTGCAGTAGAATCCTCGCACCACTTAAAACCTACGACGCATCCAGGCGTCGCGAACGTCCAAGCCAACCTCCGCCGAACAACATCCGTAACCGGATAATCAGGGAGACACCGCAATGAATACGATCACAGTAAAAGACGGCACATCGATCTACTTTAAGGACTGGGGCACTGGCCAGCCCATCACCTTCTCGCATGGCTGGCCCCTCACCGCCGACGCCTGGGACGCGCAGATGCTCTTCTTCGGCCAGCAGGGCTACCGCGTCATCGCGCACGACCGCCGCGGCAACGGCCGCTCCAGCCAACCCTGGAACGGCAACGACATGGATACCTACGCCGACGATCTCGCCGAACTCTTCAATGCCCTCGACCTCAAAGACGCCATCATGGTCGGCCACTCCACCGGCGGCGGCGAAGTCGCCCGTTACCTCGGCCGCCATGGCACCAAACGCGTCGCGAAGGCCGCACTCATCGGCGCCGTTCCGCCGCTCATGTTGAAGACCGAGAAAAACCCCATTGGTCTACCCATCTCCGTCTTCGACGGCCTCCGCGCCGGCCTCGTCGCCGACCGTTCGCAGTTCTTCAAGGACCTCACCCTGCCCTTCTACGGCTACAACCGCCCCGGCGCCAAAATCTCTGAGGGCGTACGCGACAACTTCTGGCTCGCGGGCATGCTCGGCTCGCACAAGAGCGAGTACGACACCATCAAGCAGTTCTCCGAGACCGACTTCACCGAAGACCTCAAGAAGATCGACATCCCAGTCCTCGTCCTCCACGGCGAAGACGACCAGATCGTCCCTATCGACGCAGCCGGTCGCATGTCCGCGAAGATTCTGAAGCACGCCACCCTCAAGGTCTATCCCGGCTATCCCCATGGCATGTGCCAGATACACGCCGACCAGATCAACGCCGACCTGCTCGCCTTCATCAAGTCCTAACCTCAGCGCACGAGAGGACAGATCTCCCCCCTGGCTGAGCTCCAAAGACAATACGTTCTCGTGTCGCCTTGGAGCTCAGCTGAGGGCTTCCCTCACGGTTGCTGCGTCAGGAAAAATGCCTGAGCGGCTGTACCGTTGCACGTGTACTGCTGCAACTGCACGCCATTCGCAGTTGAGGCAGAGGGCGTATCGAGGCAAAGGCCACTGTTGCGTGCGACAAACTCATACGCTCCATTGCCCAGGGAGACCGGCTTCCATTGCTGGTTCGTTCCACCTCCATAGCTCCACAGTTGGATCTTCACGCCTGTGCCGGTCGCACCCGCGCCACCGGTAACGTCCCATACCAACGGCGTATTGCGGCTGGTCACTGTGTAGTAGCCGCTGTCTGTCGGCGTGAACTGCCACTCCTGATTAGTCTGGCCGCCTCCACAGGCCCACTGTTGAACGAAGGTGCCGTTCGTCGTACCGTGGTTCGTATCATCCACGCAGGAGCCGCTGTTTTTGTTGGTGACGCTATACCAGTTACTGGAGCTGATGGTGCTGGACGTCTGGTAGACGCGAACATAATCAACCAGTACATTTCCCGAGGCGGGGGTGCTGGAGTCGGTGTTCCCAGGGAAGCCGCCACCGCCAATCGCGAAGTTCAGCAGGATGAAGAAGGGCTGGTTGTACACCCACTGGTCGCCACTGGGAATATTCGCTGGAGTCATCGTAAAGAACGGCTGCAAGGGGTTGTCCCTGTAGAACTGCATCTGGTTCGCTGTCCACACCACGCCATAGATGTGGTAGTTGCCGTCGTCAATCCGGCCTCCATTCGGAAACGTAAACTGGCTGCCGATACCATTGGCCCCCGAGTAGCCAGGACCATGAACCGTGGACGAGGTCGTAGTTGGGCCGTAGCTCTGCACCCACTCCATAATGTCCTGCTCGCCCGAGGTTGGCCACCCTACACTCCCTATGTCGTTGCCCAGCATCCAGAACGCAGGCCAGTAGCCATCGCCTACCTCCAACTTCATGCGCGCCTCGATGCGCCCATATTGAAACGTCTCCTTCCCGGAGGTGTTCATTCGCCCCGAGGTCCACGTTCCGTTGCTGTTGATTGCATTAATCACCAGGTTGCCGTTGCCATCTTCATAGAGATTCGATGCGTTGGGATTGCACGGAGAGACACTCGAAAACGGCGCGCAATAAAACTCAAGTTCGCCATTGCCCCATCCACCGCCGCCGAGGTCGAAGGTCCATGTGCTGGAACTGGGCGGCGTATTCGCCACCGCGTTGAACTCATCGCTCCATTGAATATTCCACGTCTGGGCATGGAGACCAACGGTGCCGGCCAGCAGTACCACTCCTATCGCCCCAGTGAGCGCCACCGTACTGCGAAAGATGCGTTTCCATGAAGATGTCGAAAGCCTCAGCTTGGTCATAAACAGGTGTCCTTTCTCTGTCCCGTGTTGAAGAAATATCTGACCGATTTTTGATCAGACATACGTATGCGGTTGTCGCAGAGAACATGCGTCTCCGCGGCCACTGCACTGCCTGTGCACAAATTGGGAGATTGGAAGAGTGACAAGAGAAACGTTTGTCTAGGCTACAAAACGCCTGGATCAAAGGGCATGGAACGCCGAGGATTATGTCCCTCGCCCAGACTCACTGTCAAGCCCTAAAACACATAACAACCTTGAGCCGAAATAACATGCGTGGTATCCACACGCACCTGCAACGGTATTAACGGTGTTCTCCGCAGCGAAGCCCATCCAGCATACCGTCCAGCGACACTCCTGCGTCCTGCAGCGCGACTTTGTTACCCTCCAGCCGGCTCACCATCAGCGCTCCCTCAAGCGTGGCGACAATCGTATTCGCAATCCTTCGCGGCTCTACCTGCCTGCGAACCTCCCCACGCTCGATCCCCTCTTCCACGATCCTCGCAATCCGTCCCTTCCACGCCTGTATGCCATCCAGCGCGAGCCGCCGAAGCGTCGGATTCCCATCATCGCAATCGATCGCCGTATTCATCAGCGGACATCCCCCCGGCATCACCGAAGGCGTCTCTACGAACCGCCGAACCAAACACCGCAGCCGATCCACTGTGCCCTCAATCTCATCCAGACCCTCCGTCCGCGTCCGTGTCGACCTCGTCGTCGCATAGAGGAACGCCGCCACCGCAAGCTCCTCCTTACTGGAAAAGTGTCGATACAGCGCACCCTTCTCCAGCCCCGTCGCATCCATCACGTCCTGAATCGAGCATCCTGCAAAGCCCCGCTGATTAAAAAGCGGCGCCGCCTCCTCAATGATCCTCTGCCGCGTCACTTCGCCTTTACTCATCGCTTCACCATACTCATCAGCACACGCTGCGGAAAAGAAAAACGCATCGTATTCCTTCTTCCATGAATCAGATGCTTAAAGAGACCGTTCGGTCACTTTTACCACACGCGTAAGGAGACCCGCCGCCCATGGCCACCGCAACCCTCGCCGCCCCAGCTGGAATCCAGGCAAAGGCTCCCTCGCGGCCATTCATCAACCCATGGGTTGTTGCGCTCACCGTCACCCTTGCCACGTTCATGGAGCTGCTCGACACCTCCATCGCCAACGTCTCCCTCCCCTACATCGCCGGAGGACTCGGCCGCTCCTACGACGAGGTCACCTGGATCCTCACCACCTACCTCGTCGCCAACGCCGTCGTCCTCCCCATGTCCGCCTGGCTCTCCCGCGTCTTCGGCCGCAAGAACTACTACATGGCCTGCGTCGCCCTCTTCACCATCACATCGTTCTTCTGCGGCATCGCCCCCACTCTCGGCATCATGCTCTTCTCCCGCGTCCTGCAGGGCATCGGCGGCGGCGGCCTCGCTCCAGTCGAACAGGCCATCCTCGTCGACACCTTCCCTCCCGCCAAACGAGCCTCCGCCTTCGCCCTCTACACTGTTGCCATCGTCACCGCGCCCGCCATCGGCCCCGTCCTCGGCGGCTGGATCACCGACAACTACAACTGGCGCTGGGTCTTCCTCATCAACATCCCCATCGGCATCCTCTCTCTCTTCCTCACCAACCGCTTCGTCCACGACCCAGCGGCCTACGCCGAAGAGCGCAAATCCGTCCGCAAGAACGGAAAACTTAGCGTCGACGGCATCGGCATCGCCCTCGTCGGCCTTGGCTCCGCCGCCCTCGAAGTCCTCCTCGACCGCGGCCAGATCGACGACTGGTTCGGCTCCCGCTTCATCATCTGGTGTTTCGTCATCGGCATCACCTGCCTCAGCGCCGCCGTCTTCTGGGAGCTCCACGTTCCCGACCCCATCATCGACTTCCGCATGCTCAAGGTCCGCAACTTCGCCATCGCCAACCTCTTCTACTTCGTCTTCGGCTTTGGTCTCTTCGCCTCCACCACCATGATCCCGCAGCTCCTCCAGTCCCTCTACGGCTACCGCGCCATCGACGCCGGCCTTGTCCTCGGGCCCGGAGCGCTCGTCATCACCTTCCTCGCCCCCGTCGGCGCCCAGCTCGTCCAGCGCAGCATCATCAAGCCGCGCATCCTCCTCTTCGGAGCCGTCATGGTCGTCGGCATCTCCTTCATCCACTACAGCCACTTCAACCTCGACACCGACTACAGCCACTACGCCTGGGCGCGCGCCCTGCAGGGCCTCGGCTACGCCTTCTTCTTCGTGCCGCTCTCGGTCATCGCCTACTCGCAGCTCAGCCCCGAGCAAAACAACAAGGCCTCTTCACTCACCAACTTCTTCCGCAACTGGGGCGGCAGCTTCGGCATCGCCTTCATCACCACCGTCAGCGAGCGCCGCCAAAACTTCCACCAGGCCCGCGTCGGCAACAATCTCGCAGCATCCTCACCCGCTCTTCAGCAAAACATCAAGCAGACATCTGCCTATCTCCAATCGCACGGCTTCTCCCCCACCGACGCCATCAGCGCCGCATACGGCCGCGTCTACGATCAGCTCCACGCCCAGACCCAACTCCTCGCCTTCATGGACTGCTTCCACATCATCGGCATCGTCACCCTCATCGCCGCGCCTATCGTCCTGCTCACCAAAGGCTTCAAAACCGGCGGCAAAGCCCCCGAAGCCCACTAAGACGAAACTGCTCCTAAACAGCAGATCGAGAGCATTCGTACGATAGAAATCCACGCACCGCCAGACATACCATCCGCCATTCCCCGCATCTCAGGGCAAGAAGGTCTCGGGCTTCGTCCGAACACCACCTCAACCCCACAAGATGATGCACTTGGCGTAAAGAGGAACGTATATGGCAACGGCGAAGATAGCGGACATAATCGTGGAAACGCTGGTATCAGTCGGCGTGAAGCGCGTATATGGAGTTCCGGGTGACTCACTGAATGGGATCACGGACTCGATCCGGACGCATAAGTCTCTCGCTTGGATACACACACGCAACGAAGAAGCGGCTGCCTTCGCCGCAGGGGCTGAAGCGCACCTGACCGGCAAACTCGCCGTATGTGCCGGCAGTTGTGGACCAGGAAACACCCACCTCATCAACGGCCTCTACGATTGTCATCGCAACCGCGTACCCGTGCTGGCGATCGCCGCACAAATTCCCACCAAAGAAATCGGCAGCGACTACTTCCAGGAGACCAAGCCCGACCACATCTTCAAAGATTGCAGTCACTACTGTGAATACATCTCACACCCGAGCCAGATGCCGCGCGTGCTCGAGATAGCAATCAGAACTGCAATCGCAAAGCGGGGAGTGTCGGTGATCGTGATCTCCGGTGACACCGCTCTTCAGGAAGCGACGTTGCGGCGCATCAGTCTGACTGTTGATTCCATGCAGCCGATAAGCAGCCCGGAACCTGCCCTGTTGCAACGCGCAGCCGAGATGCTCAACACCGCGAAAAGGGTCACCATCATGGGAGGTGCAGGCTGCGAGGGAGCTCATGCAGAGCTGCTCCAGGTAGCAGAGAAGTTGAAGTCTCCCATCGTCCATGCCCTCCGCGGTAAAGAGTTCATCGCGTACGACAACCCATACGACGTAGGAATGACCGGCTTACTCGGATTCACCTCCGGCTACTACGCCATGGAGCATTGCGACGTGCTGCTGATGTTGGGCACAGACTTTCCTTATCAACAGTTCTATCCAAGCAAGGCGAAGATCATTCAGGTCGATCTGCGCGGCGAGCAGATCGGCCGCAGAACAGCCGTGGATCTCGGCCTTGTCGGATCCGTGCAGGACACCTTGCGCGAACTCCTGCCCCTGCTGCAACAGAGGGCTGACGGCGCTGCTCTTGAAGAGGCGCAGGCTCATTACAAGAAAGCTCGTGCAGGTCTCGACCATCTGGCAACGGGAGAACCCGGCAAGACGCCGATTCATCCGCAATACGTTACTGCAGTGCTCGATCGGCTAGCCTCCGAGGATGCCATCTTCACCTGCGATGTTGGAACGCCAACCGTGTGGGCCGCCCGATATCTCACCATGAACGGCAAGCGCCGCCTCCTTGGCTCCTTCAACCACGGTTCCATGGCGAATGCATTGCCGCAGGCGATAGGAGCGCAGGTAACCTTCCCTGGCCGCCAGGTCGTCTCCCTCTCGGGGGATGGAGGACTCGCCATGTTGATGGGAGAGTTGCTGTCCCTGCAGCAGCTTAAAGCGCCGGTGAAGATCATCGTCTACCAAAACAACGCGCTCAGCTTCGTGGAGCTGGAGATGAAGGCTGTAGGAGTCATCAGCTTCGGTACAGACCTCGTAAATCCTGACTTCGCCAAGCTCGCTGATGCATGCGGCATCTTCGGCCGAAATGTGGAGGATCCGGCAGACGTTGAGGAGGCCCTCCGCGCTGCGTTCGACCATCCTGGCCCCGCATTGGTAAGCGTCAAAGTTGCCAACCAGGAGCTCTCGATGCCGCCCACAATTGACTTCGAACAGGCAAAGGGCTTCGGAATTTATCTGGTCAAGGCAATGCTCAACGGAAGAGGCGACGAGATTCTCGATCTCGCAAAAACTAACCTGAGGGATCTCCTATAAAGCCTGCATATTTTTGCCCGTCGTCATCCTAGAGCGAAGCGAAGGATCCCAGTATTTCGTCGTTGCTCTTGCTTCTGCCTGTTCTTGAATCGCTCTGCCAATTCGGGCGATCAGCCACAAGAATCAAGCCGAAACCTTCCGCCGCATCCGCAACAACCCACCCACCGCTCCACCCAGCGTAGACAGCACCAGTAGCACCCCCGACACCATCGCGAACCCACCCAGCATCATCCCAGCCCGAACCTCAGGCGAATACAAAAACCGTAGAACCTCCGGTGGCTGTGGAGATGTTGCTGCAGCCTTCTCAATCTGGGCATGCAACATCTGCGTCAGGTCCGCGTCGAACCCCGCCATACTATGTAATCCATACCGCGCAACCAGGCCGCCCACAGCCATCGCCACTGCTAAGCCCGTCACCAGCGCCAGCCCAACCACCATCCCTATCCGCGCTCCAACACTGGCATCCATCCATGCCAGCGGTCTACGCCGCTGATACAGAGCCAGCGTAATCAGCGATCCACTGATCGTCCACAGCCAACTCAGCGGCGACAGCAACTCCACACGCGACGACACCAGCCCCAGCACCGCCGCAACACCCGCCACTAGCGCCGCACACCGAATCGCCGTCTTCCACTCCACGTGCTGCGGATGCGGAGGCGGCAACACGCCGGACGTATCGGACTCAGGCGCGCCCGTCTGCTCCTCATAGTCTTGAAGATAGATCTGTGGGGAACCACAATGCGGACAAAACGGTGACACTCCGTCGCTGGCCGGTAGGTCGCCTCCGCAACGGTGACAGGAAAGATGCATATCTTATGAAGCTACCCCACCCAGGCAGGTGCGGCAAGCGCCGCCACAACCCTCACTACTGCTTCTCCCGATCCTTGTCCTTATCACTATCCCCAAACGAGAAGTGTCCCGGCAGGTCCAGCGCAACCATGCCAATCTTGGTCCCACTTCCATCCGGGTCGATCCCGACAATATGTTGGTGCTGCTTCGAGCCCGCCTTCAACTCCACCTTGCCCGAGATCTCATTGTCCACATGAATATGGTCCCCATTGTCGTTGTTGCAGGTCAGCCCCTCTGCCGTCTTTGTCACCGAACCCACGGGCTTATTGTCCTGGCAATTGATCACATCGCCATACCGCCCCAGCGCCTTGCGATAAAACGCTGCTACCAGGTCCGGGCTATCCGATGTCTTGTAGCTAACCGCCTTCACCCGAAGCTGAAAGCTGCCAAAGCTCATGTTGATGTCCGCGGCCCCATCGTTGTCCTTCTGCTTCTTCACCAGCACCGCACCCGGATACACCGGCAACCCAATCCCATCGACCACCGCCGCGTCATTCGTCTTCACCGACATTCCGCCAAACGGCGTCGCGATCTTCACATTGTCGTTGTCGCCATGTTTATCGGTCTCAATCCGGCAGCCGCTCACCAGCACCACTCCCACAATCATCGCCGCAGCTAAACTCCGCTTCGTCTTCATCTCTGCCTCCACCTATCCTGAAAACAATACGCCACTGCCAACATCGAAGTTCCCTCAACGCAGCCAACCCAACTCTTCCACATCTCTCGAAAAATAAATACAAAATACCTGTCTCAAAATCCACCAGCCAAAACATGTTGTTTTCTGACCACGTTTACCACGCATTTCACCACGTTTTCACCACCACAAAACCACAAAATCTCCGGCATTCTCGCGAAAACCCCCTCGAAAAACCACCTCAATTTAAATCTGTCGTTCCAAACCCGTCCAGCCACATCTAATCACCTGTGACCCAGCCGACGAACCACCTCTTCGCCCCCCTCAAGCTGCGCAGCCTCACCCTGCCCAACCGCATCGCCGTCTCGCCCATGTGCGAGTACTCCTCCATCGACGGCTTCGCCAACGACTGGCACTTCGTCCACCTCGGCAGCCGTGCCATCGGCGGCGCCGCCCTGGTCATCACCGAGGCCAACGCCGTCAGCCCGGAAGGCGGCATCACTCCCAGCGATCTCGGCATCTGGAAGGACGAGCACACTCCCCAGCTCAAGCGCATCACCACCTTCCTGCACGAGCACGGCGCCTACGCCGGCACCCAGCTCGCCCACGCCGGCCGCAAAGCCAGCATGGCCGTTCCATGGGAGCCCAATCGCACCATCCCCGCCTCCGAAGGCGGCTGGCAGCCCGTCGCTCCCTCCGCCATTCGCTTCGACGATGCCTACCCCATCCCCACCGCACTCGACCGCCCCGGCATGGACAAGATCGTCGCCGACTTCGTTGCCGCCACCCACCGCGCCGGCGCCGCAGGCTTCGACCTCGTCGAAGTTCACGCCGCCCACGGTTACCTCCTCCACGAGTTCCTCTCGCCCCTCTCCAACCACCGCACCGACGAATACGGCGGCAGCTTCGACAACCGCGTTCGCTTCCCGCTCGAGGTCATCCGCGCCGTCCGCGCCGTCTGGCCTCAGCACCTGCCGCTCTTCGTCCGCATCTCCGCCACCGACTGGGCCCCCGAATCCCTCGGCGCAAGCTGGGACCTCCCCCAATCCGTAGCCTTTGCGAAGCTCATGAAGCAGGAGGGCGTCGATCTGGTCGATGTCTCCACCAGCGGCAACCACCCCGCTCAACAGATCCCCGTCGGCCCCGGCTATCAAGTCCACCACGCGGAGACCATCCGCCGCGAAGCCGCCATCCCCACCGCTGCAGTCGGTATGATCACAGAGCCCGCCCAGGCCGACCAGATCATTCGCACCGGGCAAGCCGACCTCGTCCTTCTCGCACGAGAGCTCCTGCGCAACCCCTACTGGCCCCTCCACGCCGCAGAGACGCTCCACCAGCAGATCACCTGGCCCGTCCAGTACTCCCGTGCCGCATCCGGGAGAACTCAACCTCGTCAGCCCGTCGCCACCCCCACCGCTGAATAACTTGCCGACAAGATGACAAGAGAGAAACCCCGGCAGAAAAATCACCACCTGCGCCGTGTAGGTGGCCTATACTGGCACAAGCCTGACGATAGGCCACCGTCGCCGGGCAGGCGGCTCCCGGAGCTTCTGGCATGGCGCAGCACCAGCCAATCCGTAAACATCATCCCGCCTCCGGGTCAGACATCCCGGACAAGCTCTACTTTCGCATCGGCGAGGTAGCCAGGCTCTGCGAGGTCCCTGCCTACGTCCTCCGCTTCTGGGAGAGCGAATTTCCTCAACTCAAGCCTCACAAAGGCGGCACCGGCCAGCGCCTCTATCGCCGCCGCGACGTCGAGATGGCCCTCCGCGTAAAAACCCTCCTCTATGACGAGGGCTACACCATCCCCGGAGCTCGCCAGGTCTTCAAAAGTGAGCAGAAGCAGAAGGAGCCGCAGCTGGCCCTCGGTATCGAAGACTCTGCTCCAGGTGTCGATACGCGCCAGCTCCGCAAGCTCCAAAAGGATCTCCGCGACCTCCACTCCATGCTCTCCCGGCCCGCCACTCGCCCCGCAGTCCATCCCATCCGTGCCACCCGCCCGGCAACCGGCACGCGCCCAGCAGACACTACCCTCTCAACAAGGAAACAGACAACAGAAAAGCTCTTCGACCTGCCGACCAACCCGAAAGACACCACAAGCCAGAGCAAATGAGCCCCCTGAACCAACCCGATCAAAACATTCGCGGCAAGCAGCGCGCACACTCTTCTCATAACCGCGCCGTTTACGACGATGGGGCCGCCGGGGGCGTTCCCATCTGCTGCCAGCACTGCTCCCACCAGAGCTTCCGGCGCTCCAGCCTTCGCGCTGCCGATCTCACGCAGATCCTCCTCATGCGCTACCCCGTCCGTTGTCTGCGCTGCGGTCAGCGTCAGATGGTCAGCTTCACCATCGCCGGCATCTCGCTCCCACCCAGCGTCAGGCCGCAAAAAGCATTCGATGTCCCAACCTCGAAGCACTGGACCGAACCCACCAGCGACAGCAGCTCCCACCACCTCCAACACAACGACCAATCCTCCGCTGAAGACAGAAACGCTGAAGTCTGACCTACAGGGCGATCCATCCCACATGGATCGCCCAAAGTGACAGACTCGCCACCACGATCCACAGCAGCACACCCTGCATCAGTGGCCGCACCCCCACCTCCTTCAAGGTGCTCCGCGTAATCCCAGTCCCAATCAAAAAAAGCACCACCGTCAGCGCTGCTCGTCCCAGCCGACTCAACGCGGAAAACGCCTCGACTGACTGCGGAATATACCGCGGCACATAACTCGCAAGCACCGCCGCAACGCAGAAGTAAAGAATGAACCACGGCCACTGCACCTTCGCCTTGCTCTTCTTCAGCATCGCCGTCGCAATCGCCAGCGGCACAATCCACAGCGCTCGAGCCAGCTTCACTGTCGTCCCCACCGCCAGCGCCGTCGGCCCGTACTTCGCTCCCGCGCCCACCACGGAGCTTGTGTCATGGATCGCAAGCGCGGCCCACAGCCCAAACTGCGTCTGCGTAAAGTGCATCAGGTGACCGATGAACGGAAACAGCAGCAGCGCCACCGAGTTCAGCACAAACACGGTCCCCAGCGAAACCGCCATCTCCTCTTCATTCGCATTCAGCACCGGCCCCATCGCGGCGATCGCACTTCCTCCACAGATCGCCGTGCCAAAGCTGATCAACAGCGACTGCGTCTTCCACACCTGCAGCATCTTGCCCAGCAGCACGCCAAGGCCCAGCGCAAACGTAATGCTGATCGCCGTATACAGGAAGCCCGATGCCCCCGCATGCACCACCTCTTTCAGGTTCATCCCAAACCCGAGGCAAACTACTGCCGCCTGCAGTAGAAACTTCGACAGGTTCCGGCCCTCCTCGTGAAAGCTGTGCACCGTACTCAGCCCAAATGCAAGCCCTGCAGCCAACGCAAGCGGAGGCCCGATCAACCCACTCGCCGAAACGATAATGCCGATATAAAAAAGATTCTTCTTCCCCATGCTTTAAAGCATGCGCGCACTCACACCCTCAGTCGAGACGTACTTTTGGATAGCTGATAAGAATTATTTATCGCCCCGATCAGTTATTTCTTCCGGCCGTCCCCATCGCAAAGCGCTGAAACGCAGCCGCTGCCCCCGTCACCTCCGCGCCCGCCAACCGCACAAAACTGAAGTCCCGAAGAATCTCCACCCCCTCTACCGCAACGACTCTCACCGTCCCTAACCGGAGCACCTTCTGCACCGCCCACTGCGAAACAAACCCCACCCCCAGCTCCGCCTCGACCCCCGAAATGATCGCCTCTGTCGAATCCAGCTCCATCGCCACCGCTAGCGACCTCAGCGGCAGCCCCACCCTCTTCAACGCCCGTTCCACCACCCTCCGAGATCCCGATCCGCGCTCTCGCAGCAGCAGCGGCGCCTTCGCCAACTCCGCCGCTGCAATCGCGCCACCTTTGCGCGCGGCCCACGCATGGTTCGGGCTCACAATCAACACCATCTCATCGGTCACCATCCGCTCCGTCTTCACCTCGCGCCGCATCGCAGGCCCTTCAATAATGCCCAACGTAATCTTCTCCGCCACCACCGCCTCTACAATCCGTTCCGTATTCCCACTCACCAGCGACAGCTTCACCTGCGGATATTGCCGCAAAAAAGCCCCCAGCACCCTTGGCAAAACATACTGCGCCACTGTCGTCGAAGCACCCAGACGCAGCGGGCCCGCCACCTTATCGTTCAACGCCGCCAGCGCCTGCTGTGCCTCTACCATCGTCGCAGCTGCCTTCACCGCAAACCCCAGCAGAACCCGTCCCGCCTCGGTCAGCGCAATCTGGCTCCCACGCCCATCGCCACCCGCCCTATCGAACAACCGCGCACCCGCCTCCTCCTCCAGCGCACGAATCTGTTGGCTCACCGCCGGCTGGCTAAGGTGCAGCACCTCCGCCGCCTTCCGAAAGCTCATCTCCTCCGCCACCGCTCGAAACACCCTAAGCCGAAAGTTCTCCAAGCCTTACCCCTCGTTCTCTCCAAACGAACCAGCCCCGCTACCCCATCAGCATAAGCCCTACCGATAAAATCAAGTCAGCCATCCCCGTGACCATAAACGACGAGCCCAACCCGATCCTTGAACCCCTCGAAGCCCCCGTAACCCTCGAGGCTCTTCCCACGCCATCCCCCCGTCGTCGCAGCCCCTTCGACTTCCTCCGCCCCTCACACAGCCACACCGCCGCCTCCGCTACGCTTCTCCTCACTCTCTCGGCGCTCCTCTCCCGCGTCATCGGCCTCGTCCGCGACCAATACATCGCCTATCGATTCGGTGCAGGACACAGCACCGACGCCTACAACGTAGCCTTCTATCTCCCGGAGTTGATCAACTACCTCCTCGTCGGCGGAGCCGCCTCCATCACCTTCGTCACCATCCTCGACCGCTACCGCACCGCCAACGACGAGGCCGAAGGCGAACGCGCCCTCTCCATCATCCTCAACACCATGGTCATCGTCCTCGGCGTCGCGATCCTCCTGGCAGAGATCTTCACCCCCTACTACATCCGCATCTACTTCGACCCCGCCTCACCCGAAGGCATCCTCTGCACTCAAATCACCCGCATCCTGCTACCCGCACAGCTATTCTTCTTTGCCGGTGGAGTCCTCGCCTCCGTCTTGCTCGTTCGCAAACAGTTTTCCTATCAGGCCGTCTCTCCGCTCATCTACAACATCTGCATCATTCTCGGTGGAGTCCTCCTCGCCAGCCGCATGGGCATCTCCGCGCTCGGTGTCGGCGCATTCGCCGGAGCTTACCTCGGGCCATTTCTGCTCAACGCCTACGGAGCCTACCGCGCCGGCCTGCGTTACCGTCCCATCCTTGACCTCAAACACCCTGGCCTCCGCGAGTGGGTCCGTCTCTCACTTCCCCTCATGCTCGGCGTCACCATCATTACCCTCGACAACCAGATCCTCGGCTACTTCGCCAAGCACGGCAGCGGCGATATCTCTCGCCTCACCTACGCCAAACGCCTCTTCACCGCACCCATGGCTATCATCGGCCAGGCCGCCGGTGCAGCGTCGCTACCCTTCTTCGCCTCGCTCTTCGGCCGCAAACAGTTCTCGAGCTTCGCCGCAGCCGTCAACAGCTCCGTCTCCCGCCTCATCGCCTTCTCGTTCCTTGGCTCGGCTGCCATGGTCGCTCTCGCCCTGCCAACCGTCAGCCTCATCTTCCGCCGCGGCTCCTTCCACGCCGCCGACGCCGCATCCACCGCAGCCTACTTCGCCATCTTCGCCCCTTCGCTCGCCCTGTGGACAGCGCAGGCCATCTACGCCCGCGCCTTCTACGCCGCCGGCGAAACCTTCGCCCCCATGCTCGCCGGAACCATCATCACTGTCGCCAGCCTCCCCATCTACTGGCAGCTGCACCTCCACTTTGGCGTCATCGGTCTCGCCTGGGCCTCAAACATCGCCATCCTCTGCCAGACCGGCACCCTGGCCATCCTCGCGCATCGCCGGTCTCTCGTTCCGCTCTCCGGTCTGGACTTTCCCGAGATAACCCGCAGCCTACTCGCCGCACTGGTCAGCTTCGCCGGAATCGAGCTCTTGCTCCACCTCATCCCTCACAGCCAGACTCAGATCGCCAACCTCATCACGATCGTCCTCGGAACCCTCGCCTGGGCCACACTCTGCGTAGCAACCCTCCATCTCACAGGCTCGAAGATCATTAGCCAGCTTCGCCGCGCTTAAGTTGGTGATGAAGAAGTCTCCTTGTTGCTTTTAGGATTAGCGTAGGACCTCTCGTATATCGTCAGTCCAACAACTTCCCGGTTATTGCTACTCTTTGTGGAGCTATTTCGGAACGATAACCATGCCTTTGACTCCATAAATGCCATCGAGTTGGGCAGGCACCTGGTACGGTGACCCAGGGGCTTGTGTGATGGATGTGGACGTGACGGTGTACTGGAACAACTGCCCTGCGCCGTAACTGAGCGCGAAAAGGTGATTGTTTTTATCCCACGCCAATTGCTGGAACTGTTCCCCCCCACCCAAAGTCCCACCGAAGCTTGTGGGTGTCGCAGCCCCATTGAAGTGGAATAGCTGCAAACCTTCCCCGCCAACGGCAACCACGTCACCCGCCGGAGACATGCTCATCGCGAGGATGCTCCCGTAGCAAGCACACTGATTCCAGTCCCCTATCTCCAAGAAGGGCATCTCTTCATACGAGTTGCTGGAAGAAAGGGCACCGGTAGATGGGTTTATGGTGTAGCTGGCCAACTGAATCGGCCCGAACCCGTTACCCGGGGCGACTGGGGTTAGCAGAGCGGCAATGTGGCCATTCCCGTCGGCTCTCTCGAAAGGCCCTGCGTAGGGATACCAGGTCGCTTCGGGCGGCGGTTCCGGGCCGGTTGTAGAGAATTTAGAGTTGATCTCAAACACACCCTCCGCATTTGCGGCAAAGGCCGTGAAAGCCGGGCATGGTTTTCCGTCTCCGGGGCAGTTTCCGTAGTTCACGAATGAGCTGTATCCGAATTCGTCACTGCTGCTGATGGTTGGAACAGCGCTCGGCGCGTACAGGGTGCCGTCAAAGGACTGGTAATATTCCATGTCTCCCACAAACTGCAGATATCCATCCGATTCGAGCCGGTAGGTTTGCCATGCCGCGCAGGCGTTGTTGGTGAGCGAGTTGAGTTGCACGTACAAATACTCTCCCGCGTGATCGAGAACCGAGCCTTGCCCCCCGGTTCCACCGCACTTTGAGCCACCATAGGACGCGGTATTCGTCACGGAGATTTGCTTGCCCACCGCCCCGTTGGACTCGATCTGATAGACGTGGAGGAGGGTTGTGCCGACGCTGATGAGAAAATTGCCGCCGATGTCTTCCATTTGACCGGAGACTGGGAACGGTGAGCCTTTGACTTCGGTCAGCTTTCCGTTCGACGCTTCGGTAAAAACCACCACTCCCGATGTGGTTTGGACATAGATGTTGGCGACAGAAGCCGAGGTTGATGCGGAGATGTTTAGTTCGGTCGATTGAGCAAAGGCAGGCATTGCCAGTAAGGCAACACCGAAAGTTAGGACAATTTGTACAGCTCGATTCTTCATGGCAACTCTCCCTCTTCTTGCAAGGTTTCAGGAGCCCGGGTAAGGTACCGTTTGGGGGTACGCACAATGCGCCGCAATTGTGCGGACTTACTCTAGCACGCCCGTATGCATTGGATCTACGAGCCGATGAGCCGGTTCATCCAGGCGGCCAGGGCTTGCTCGTCAGCCGATCCGGCAGCCTGCGCGGCTTGCACATTTGTGCGTTCTTGCGGCGCGCGGTTCTGGCTGATCTTGAACTTGCCCTCAATGCGCGCAATGGGCATGCAAAAGCCTGCAATCCCGGCCAGCATGGTGCGGCGAAAGCCTCCCGGCATCGCTTCCCATCGCGTGGTAAATGCAGGCTCAGTGGCGGCGATCAAGCCGTCCAGCAGAGCCTTGGGGCTCTTAATCGAGCAAGACACACGGGGCCTTAGCCCCTGGGTATGCCTTCCTCTCCCCTGCCACAAGGCTCAAAGTGCCGCATAACCATTCGTCAGACCAACGCCGCTCACTTCCCCGGTGTCGCACTCACAAACGAAGCGCCGCTGATCGGCGCAAAACGTCCCGACTGCGCATCATACGTCTCCACCACGCCCCCACTCATGTCGTACACCCACCCATGCACTCGCAGTTGCTTGGCTTCGATAGCCGCAGCCACCGTCGGGTGCGTCAGCAGATTATCCAACTGCGCCAGCACATTCTCCCGCACTAGCGCATCGAGATAATCCTCCGCGTTCAGCCCAGCATGTTCTTTCGCCACGGCATCCCTGGCCGCATCAGCATAGTGCAGCCACCGTCCCACCGCAGGCAGCCTCTCCAGCGCCGCCCCGCCCCGCTGAATCGCCGTCATCGCTCCACATCCCGAGTGCCCGCAGATTACAATATCCGGAATCCCCAGCACCGCAATCCCATACTCGATACTCGCCGTCACACCGCCCGGATGGGACGAATACGGCGGAACAATATTGCCCGCATTGCGCACCACAAACAGCTCACCCGGTCCCTGCTGTGTCAGCATCTCCGGCACCACTCGCGAGTCGGCACACCCGATAAACAACACCGCCGGTGTCTGCGCCAACGACAGCTCCCGAAACAGAGCCGCCTCATTCGGATAAACATCCCGCTGAAACCGCAACACCCCATCAATAATGTGATCCATAGGCTCTCAGACCATCTTTCCACACACCGCCGCGCGACACTGACGCCATAATGAAAAACTCGTCAAACCCTCACCGACAAAACCCAGGAGAGCAGAAGCTCACCACACCTCGACCGAATCGCCTATTTAGCATCCTCATACTCTTCATTCCACGCCGTCTGAATCGCCTCCAACAGCCCTTCATTCGACTTCGCCGGATCCCCCACAAATCCCGGCAGCTCGGTCACATACTTATGCAGGTCCGTAAACCGCACCGTATAAGGCTCAATCTCCGGAAACCTCTCCTGCAACTGAATCCCGATCTCTTCCGTGTCCGTCCATTCGATCTCACGCGCCATCGCAAACCCTCCTCGTCCAGTGTAAGCGGAGCCATCTTCTTCTTTAAAACCATGTCCTGCCGGACAGGCCCACTGCGCGTGGAGCGGGCGTTTGCACGCCTGTTTAACTGGTCGAGGTGAAATGGACGACACAGGCCTCCCGACCAACGGGAGGACCAAAGAAGATCATCCCTGCCAAGACCGGTATACACGCCACGAAGTGGCCGCCCCACGCGCAGTGGGCCCGTCCGGC
>Ga0302324_100010054_pt1 | contig 19658 bp, 17 predicted proteins | sample Palsa_T0_1_FD_201949 | JGI IMG/M metagenome (GOLD analysis project Ga0302324, IMG submission 201949) | Peat permafrost microbial communities from Stordalen Mire near Abisko, Sweden - Palsa_T0_1 | ecosystem: Environmental > Terrestrial > Soil > Palsa > Peat permafrost | place: Sweden: Abisko...
CGCCGCCGCGACCGCCGCCGAGCTCGGGCACGTGGGCCCCATCGCCGTGGCCCGCCGGTCGCTGCGCGAGCTGCAAGGTGCGCTGGTGGGGCTGGTGGCTCTGGTCGCGCTCCTGGCCGCCTTGACACTCGTTCTCTACGCCCGGTTGACTCGCGCTCGCGCGGACGCCGCCCGGCCCGCTGCGCCCACGTGATCCGCGTCGTCGGCCCCGTCGCGCTTGCGGTGGCTCTGGGCTGCTCGAGGGATCCGCCGCGCGTCGAGATCGCGCCGGTCCCCGAAGCGGGGGGCGTGGCCTCCGGGGCTCCGGCGCCGAGCCCGGGACCCGCGCCGGCTTCCGTCGACGCGCCCGCGGCCAGCGCGTCGGCCGGCGCGGCCCCCTCCCCCGCCCCTTCCGCGGCGTCCTCCGAGACCGCCGCGGTCGCCGGTTCTTCCACCACGCTGCTCGACGCAGGTGAGTCGCCGCGAAGAAAGCTGCGATACCACTGGCGGCTCGATCAGCGCGAGCAGCTCTCCATGGATCTTCGAACCTCCGCGGCGACGGAGATCGCCGGCTCGAAGCAGCCGGAGATCACCCTGCCGCCGGTGCACATCGTGGTCGACATCGATCCGCGCAGCGTGACGCCCGACGGGGACCTCCACTACGCCTGGCGCGTCAGCGCAGCCACGGTCAGCTCTCTGTCGCAGACCCCGCCGCCCATCGCCGAGGGCATGCGCCTCGAGGTCGACGCCGTCGATCACCTCGCCGGCAGCGCCGTGGTGAGCTCGCGCGGCCTGTGCTCGGAGGTCGCGGTGGAGAGCGAACCATCGGTGGACGCCGGGGCCACCGGCGAGATGGTGGAACAGGTGCGGCAGACGCTGCGCGACGTCGCCGCGCCCATGCCCGAGGAGGCGATCGGACGCGGAGCGCGCTGGCACAAGCTCAGCCAGCTGGACGCGAGGGGATCGCACCTCACCCAGACCGACACCTTCACGCTGGTCGATGGGCCCGGCGACACCGGCACCGTCGACGACGTGCTCGCGCAGGCGGCGCCGCCGCAAGTCCTGCGGACGCCCACCATGAACCGCGGGCCGGAGAGACGCATGGAGTCCATGCTGGGATCGGGAGACGCGAAGACGCGCTTCGATCTCTCCCGGCTGGTGCCCCAGACCCAGTTCTCGGGCGCGATGACCATGGTGGTCTCCGGCCCATCCAACCAGGACGCCACGCAGCGCGTGACCATGGTGATGCGCGTGGGCCTCGACATCCAGGGTCGACCGCGGTGATCCCTGGGAACGTCGAGCTCGTCCAGGTGATCGCGTCGATGAGCGTCAACGTCGCCGGCGTGGCGGCCACGTTGCACGCCGAGGAGCGACTGCGCCGCCGGTGGAGCAGCAACGCCTGGCTTCCCTCGACTCGCGACGCGGCCATCCTCGGGGCCTTCCTCTTCGGGTGGCTGTACGGCGGCCCGGCCCTGGTCATCCACTTCGTCAAGAGCCGCGGCTGGCTCGCCGGCGCGGTGCTCGGCGTGCTCTTCGCCGTGCTGCTGGTGGCCGCCGACCTGGGCGCCCAGCTCGGCGCCGCGGCGACCATCGACTGGCTCGGCCTGTAGGGGCTAGGGAGGGCCCCCGAGGGACGTGTTATGAGGCCGGCCATGAAGGTCACACTCTCTTTCGCATGCGGACTGGCAGGGATGGTCGCACTGGCAGGATGTGGAAAGACCGAAGAGCCCACGTCCATCGGTGGCTCCCCGGGCAGCGCCGCGCCGGCCGTCGCCAGCGCCGCCCCGGCGGCCACCCCTGCCGCGACCTCCCCTCCTTCCGCACCGCCCGCGTCGTCGGGCACCCTCGCCTCGGCCCTTCACCCGCAGCTGCTCGACCCCTCCAAGCTCACCGCCACGGCGCCCGCCGTCTTTCAGGCCCGCTTCACCACCAGCAAGGGCGATTTCGTGATCGAGGTCCACCGCGACTGGTCGCCCAACGCGGCGGACCGCTTCTACAACCTGGTCAAGGCCGGCTTCTTCGACGACACGCGCTTCTTTCGGGTGATCGACGGCTTCATGGCCCAGTTCGGGATCAGCGGAGATCCGGCAGTGGCGTCCAAGTGGGCGAATGCCAACATCCCCGACGACCCGGTCAAACAGTCGAACAAGCCCGGCTTCGTGACCTTCGCCCAGACCAGCGCCCCCAACTCCCGGTCGACGCAGCTCTTCATCAACTACGGCGACAACTCCCGCCTCGATGCCACTCGGTTTGCGCCTTTTGGACAGGTCGTCAAGGGGATGGACGTGGTGAATGCCATCTACAAGGGATACGGGGAGTCCCCCAATCAGGGCGCCATCCAGTCGCAGGGCAATGCTTACCTCGATGCCAAGTTTCCCAAGCTCGACGGCGTGAAGCACGCGCAGATTCTCGGCAAGTAGCCCCGTCTCATTCAGCGCCCGTGTCGTCCGGCGGGGCGCCGGTGTCCAGCGGCGGCGACCCGGTGTCCTCGGGAGGCGCGCCGGTATCGCGAGGGGGCGTGCCGGTATCCGCCACGGGGGAGCCGGTGTCGGCGGCCGGCGGGCCGCTGTCTTGCGGCGGCGTTCCTCCTTCGCCGGAGGAGGCCATGGCATCGTCCTGGGGGGCGGCCTCGCCGGGCACCGCGGTCGTTGCGTCGAGCCCGGCGTCTTCGGTGGACTGAATGCTCGAGAAGTTGTTCGAGCACTCGCGCGACCCGTCGGCCTGGGGGAGGCACGCGTACCCTTCGGCGCAGTCCGTGGTCAGCGTGCACGTCCCGCCCGCCCCCACCGGAGCCGCGGCCTGCCCGCACGCCTCGCTCGCCGCGGTCGCCAGACCCAGGACGAGGACCGAGTAGAAGACCGCTCCTCCGCGTCGCTTCACTGCCTGCAGCGTACCGCGAAAGGTCGACGCGCGGCAGCCGGCTCGGAGGCCGGCGCGAGAAAGCTCAGACCAGCGTCACCAGCACGTCGCCCTCGCTGACGGCCTGCCCCTCGACGACATGCACCTTCTCCACCTTGCCCGACGACGGCGCCTCGACCGGCATCTCCATCTTCATCGACTCGATGATGACGCACACCTGCCCTGCGGCGACCGTCTCGCCCACCTGGACCTCGATCGTCCACACCGTTCCCGTGATGTGTGCGAGGACGGCGACCGGACTTGTCATGGGTCGCCACGCTAGCCCGGATGATTCACGACCGCAGGAGACAAAGCGCCTAGCGGCGGCGACTGCCGTCCGCGTCATGAGTCGTCACGACGGAGTCTGTCGGGGCTTCGACCGACAGTCTCCGAGGAATCGTGCCATGCTCGAGAAGGTCGCGAATCATCCGGGCCGGCAGAGCCGTGCGGAAACGCGGCCGCGCTTCGTTCGAACGCGAACGCTTCTGTCTCGCTCGTCCGGCACGCGAAGCGTTTGCCTAGCCACCGACAAGTCGCTACGTTTACCCAGTCGGCAGAGGGCGGCTTCCGCCCAAAAGAGAGCACCATGGCGGAACGGCAAGAAACCTCGGTGATGGTCTCCATTCAGGAGATCCTGCGCGACGCGCAGAATCGCGAGGAACAAGAGAAGGTCGAGGCGGAGCACCGCGCGCGCGCGGACGAGCAGAAGCGGCTCGACGAGGTGCGCCGCCGTCAGGACGAGGAAGAGGCCCGCCTTCGCGCCGAGGAAGACGAGCGGCAGCGCCGGTCCTTCGAAGAGCAGCGACGGCAGGCGGAAATCCGCGCCATGCAGGAAGCCCACGTGCAGCGCGCCCGCTCCGAGGCCGAGGCGCAGGCGCGCCTGGCAGAAATGTCGGCCCGCCAGGAGCACGAGCGGCAGCTTCACGCCCTTGGCCAGGACAAGCAGAAGAAACGGCTGACGATGATCCTCGTCGCCCTCGGCGCGGTCCTGCTCGTGGGCGCCATCGGTGGCGGGATCGCCTACAAGAACGTGCAGGACAAGGCGCAGGCCACGGAGGCGCAGCTCCGCTCCTTGCAGGACGACAAAGACAAGGCCGACGCCGAGCAGGCGCGCCTGAAGGCCCAGCTCGAGAACACCAAGGATCCCGAGCAAATCGCCGCGCTGCAAACGCAGCTCGCCGAGCAGCAGCAAAAGCTCCAGACCCTCAACTCGCAGATCGCCCAGAAGGGCCCCGCGCCCGTGGGCGGAGCCGCGGTGCGTCCCGCGGGCGCCAGCGGCGGCGCGCCGAAGAGCGGAAGCGGAAGCGGGAAGCCCTGCAACTGCACGCCGGGCGACCCGCTCTGCTCCTGCCTGTAAGGCGCGCCTTCGACCCCCGCGAGCAGGGCTGCCGGTGAGCGGCGTGCGCCTGGTGTGCGGCCTGCAACCGGTGCGGGAGGCCATCCGCGCGCACGGGCAGCGCCTGGAGCGGGTGCTGGTCGCAGCCGAGGCGCGCGACCCGTCGCCACAGCTCGAAGCGCTGGCCCGCTTCGCGCGGGATCATGGGGCCCGCGTCGAGCGACCGCCGCGCGCGGACCTCGACCGGATGACCCGCGGGGCGCAGCACCAGGGCGCGGTCGCTTTCGCGCCCGAGCTTGCGATGGTGTCGCTCGGCGATCTGGTCCTCGGCGAGCGGGCCCTGGTGGTCGCCCTCGACGAGGTGCAGGACCCGCAGAATTTCGGCGCGGTCATCCGCTCGGCGGTGGCCCTGGGGGCCAGCGCGGTGATGTGGCCGGAGCACCGCTCGGCGCCGCTCTCGGCAGCGACGTTCCGCGCGTCTGCGGGCGCCGTCGAGCACGCGACGCTCTGCCGCGTCACCTCGCTCCCTCCCGCGCTCGACGATCTGCGCGCGCGCGGTCTGCGGGTGGTGGGGTTGGACATGGACGGGGACGTGGCCATCGACGCGGTGGACTTCACCCGCCCCGCCGTCCTCGTCGTCGGCGCCGAAGGCAAGGGGCTGCGCAAGACCGTCAAGCGGTGTTGCGACGCGCTGGCCAGCCTCCCGATGGGGGGACCGGTGGCCTCGCTCAACGCGTCGGTGGCCGTGGCGATCGCCCTCTACGAGGCGGTGCGCCAGCGGGGCGGGCGGTGAGCGCCGGAGCCGACCGTCCTGCCTCCCCGGACTTGCCGCCGACGCGCTCGGTCCTGCGCCTCTACCTCTTCGCCCTCCTGGGCTGGACCTTCGACTTCTACGATCTGGTGCTCCTCGGGTTCCTGATGAACCCCGTGGCGCGCGATCTCGGCCTCTCGCCGACCGAAAAGGCATGGCTGCTGGGGGTGGCTCTCGGCGCCTCCGGCCTCGGCGGGATGGCCGCCGGAGCTCTCGCCGACCGCGTGGGCAAGCGCACCATGCTGGCCTGGACGGTGCTGATCTACTCCCTGGGATCGCTGGTGTGCGGGCTGGCGACCGGACCGTGGATGTTCGTCGCCGGACGCGCGGTGGTCGGCCTGGGCGTGGGGGGCGAGTGGGCCATCGGGCACGGGATGCTGGCAGAGGCCGTGGCGCCCGCGCGACGCGGGCGCTGGGCGGCGGCGCTGCAGTCGGGTGAGCCGCTCGGCGTGGCCATCGCGGCGCTGGTGGGCTACCTGCTGCTCCCGCGCGTCGGCTGGCGGGCCGTGCTGGTGGGCTCGAGCGCGACGGCGGTCCTCGCCCTGGTCGCCCGGCGCTCCGTGCACCTGCCCGACGGGCCGGCCGCCCGAGGGACCAGCCTGCGCTTGCTGGCGCTGCCCGGGATCCGGCGGCGCCTGGGGGCGGCCTGGGTGCTCGGCGTGTTCAAGCTCGGGACGTACTGGACCTGCTACACGTGGCTGCCGACGTTCCTGCGCGAGGAGATGCATCAGGACCTGGCGCGGTCGCTCACCTGGATGCTGACCGCCCAGGCCGGGCAGCTCGCCGGCATGACGGCGTTCGGGGCCATCTCCGACCGTGTGGGAAGGCGGCCAGCCTTCGCCGCCTTCTCGCTGCTGACCGCGTGCGCGCTCGCCCCGCTGGCCTTTTCCTGGTCGTGGCTCTCCGCCCACCCCGCCTTCTTCTGGGCCACCATGCTGAGCCTCGGCGTGGGCTCGGGATGCACGGCCGGCTTCGGCGCGCTCCTGGCGGAGCTCTTTCCCACGGAAGTGCGCGGCGCCGCGATGGGAGCAACGTACAACCTGGCGCGCGCGGCCCAGCTCCTGGCGCCGGTCGCCGTGCACGCGGCGGTGCTCCGCGCAGGTCTGGCCGGGGGGCTGGGGGTTCCGATGTTGCTGGCGCTGGCCACCGCGTCGTGGGTGTGGGTCCTGCCGGAGACGCGGGCCATCGCGCTCCCTCGGCTGGCGAAGGAGTGAGGGCGCCACTCTCCGGCCCGCGCCCGCTGCTCCTGGCTCATTTGCCGGACCCGGGCCGATGTCCTAATCGAGTACCTGGCCATCGATGCAGCACGCTGCCCCTCCCAGCCTGGCGATGCTTCACGAAAGGCTCGGCGCGGCGGGGTACCTGGCCGACGATCGCCTGGCGCTGGTGTCGTGGCTGGCGCTGTCATTGGAACGCCCGATGCTGGTCGAGGGACCCGCCGGTGTGGGCAAGACCGATCTGGCCCGCGCGCTGGCCGAGGCCCTCTCGCGCGAGCTCATTCGCCTGCAGTGTTACGAAGGGCTCGACGAGGCAAAGGCGCTCTACGAGTGGGACTACGCCAAGCAGATGCTCTACACGCAGCTTCTTCGCGAGGCGGTGGGGACGCGAACAGCGGGGGCCACGACGCTGGCCGAAGCGGCGGACCGCGTGGCGGAAGCGGACGCGGCGTTCTTCAGCCGCCGCTTCCTGGTCGAGCGCCCGCTCCTTCGCGCGCTGACCCACGAGACCCCGGTGGTCATGCTCATCGACGAGGTCGATCGCGCCGACCCGGAGTTCGAGGCGTTCCTGCTGGAGGTGCTGGCCGAAGGGCAGGTGACCATCCCCGAGCTCGGCACGGTGCGCGCGAAGACCGCGCCGCTCTTCATCCTGACCAGCAACGGGACGCGCGAGATGACCGACGCGCTCCGCCGCCGCTGCCTGCACGCCTTCGTCGACTACCCGCCGCCCTCGCGAGAGCAAGCCATCCTCGAGCTCCGCGTCCCCGGTTTGGGCGCGCAGCTGGCCGCGCAGCTCGCCGCCTTCGCCCAGAAGGTGCGGGCCATGGACCTTCGCCAGGCGCCGTCGATCGCCGAGACGCTCGACTGGGCCAGGGCGCTGGTCTTGCTTGGCGCGAGCGCTCTCGACCGGGACCTGGCGCGCTCCACCCTCGACGTCATCGTCAAGCACGAGGACGATCGCGACAAGGTCGAGGCCAAGCTGGCCGCGCTGCTATCCTCGAAAGTCGGCTAGCCGACCTTCGGGAGGCTGTGGCGCGTGATTCACACGCCCTAACCGATGGCGCTGCTGCACGTAGGGCAGACCGCGGCCCCGATCTCCAGCGGCTGGCCGCAGTCGGCGCAACGTGACGGCTTGGGCCGGCCCACCTCGTCGGGAAGGCTCGGCGCACGGAGGCGCGCGAAGCGACCCAGCGCGTCGAGCAGGCCGGCGGTAGCGCTGTCCGAGGGGACGACGCGCGACTCGACGCCCACGATGATGATCTCCGGCGCCGATCCCGCCGGCCGTCGTACCGCGGGCACCGGCCGCAGCACGGGATCCAGCTGCGCCGAGGGGCGTCGCCGGGGCAGCATCGCGGTCTCCTCGCAGGCCACCACGACGGCCGCCACGTTGTCCTGTGCACCGGCTTTCAGCGCCGCGTCGATGAGCGCCTTGACGTGGGTCTCCGGGCTGCGCGCCTCTCCCAGCAGCTCCTCGATCCGTCCGTCGTCGAGCGCGTCGCTCAACCCGTCGGAGCAGAGCAGATACAGATCCCCGGCCAGCACCCGCGACGTCCGCACCGACACGCGCACGCTCTCCTCCATCCCCAGGGCGCGCGTCACCACATGGCGCGGCATCGTCGCCAGGAGCGCGTCGTCGATGTCCGGGTGCGTCTCCAGGACGTCGACCACCAGCGAGTGGTCCACGGTGATCGCATCGAGCAGCCCGCCGCGCAGGCGGTAGCAACGGCTGTCACCGACGTGTGCGACATGGACCACGTCCCCGTCGGCCGAGAACGCGAGCGCCACCAGCGTGGTCCCCATGCCCTGGTACTTCGCGGTCTTCTTGGCGACGTCGATCACTTCGGCGTTGGCTCGCTGGATGGCTGTGGCGAGGCGCCGCGCCATGGTCCAGAGGCCGAGATGGTCGATCTCCGGGCGGTTCCCCAGGGTGGCGGCGCTGGTCTCGAAGACGTTGGCGACGGTTGTCGTGGCCAGGGCGCTGGCCACGTTTCCGGCGTTGTGGCCCCCTGCCCCGTCCGCCAGGAGAAAGAGCCCGAGCTCGGGCCGCAGGAGCACCTGGTCCTCGTTGTGATCCCGATGGCCGATGTCGGTCGCACCCGCGCCGACGGAGAGGAGGGCATGCGTCACGAGGACCGGATCGTCGCTCATCCTGCGGTTCTCCCTTCGCGCCGCTCATCAGGCTACACGCTATGCTGCCGGCCATGGTCGACGAGAAGAAGAAGGCGGAGCTCGGGCAGCACCTTTCCCTGCTGCGCGCGGAGCTCGAGGAGCTCGCGCGGACGAACGCCGACCGGGCCAAGACCATCGCCGGCTTCGCGGAGCTTTCGGCCCACGAGGCGACGCGGCCCCAGCCGCACCCGGAGCTGCTCGAGCTATCGGTCACCGGCCTGCGAAAGTCCGTCCAGGAGTTCGAGGTGACCCACCCGCGTCTCGTGGAGATCGTGGGGTCCCTGTCGGCCGTGCTTTCCGGCGTGGGCTTGTGACGCTCGACCCGCTGCCGGGGTGGTGTCTCGCCCGCGCTTACAGGCTGCTCTCCAGGAGCTCCGTCAGCGTCTGGGCGAAGCGGTTGGGATCGTCGAGCGGGCTCCCCTCGGTGAGGAGGGCCTGGCCGTAGAGGACCTCGATCAGCGCGTCGATGCGCGGCGACGCCGGATCCTTCTCCACGAGCTGCTCCAGGTGCTTGACCAGGACGTGCCCGCCGTTCACCTCGAGGATCCGCTGCGCCTTGGGGACGGCATGACCGCGCTCGCGCAGCATCCGCTCCACGAAGGCGTGCGCGCCGTGCTCGCCGCGCACCAGGCAGCACGGCGAGTCGGTGAGCCGGTCCGACAGCTTGACCTCCGCCACGCGATCCCCGAGCGCCTTCTTCATGCGCTCCAGCAGCGGCGCCAGCGACTTGCCCTGTTCGTCGCGGGTCTTCTTGTTCTCCTCGGTCTCATCCAGCTTGAGGTCGGCACGCATCGCCGACACGAGCGGCTTCTTGTCGTACTCGCGCAGCGCCTCGGTCGCCCATTCGTCGACGGGATCGGTCATGACCAGCACTTCGTACCCGCGCTTCTTCAGCGCCTCGAGGTGCGGCGACGTCGACGCCGCCCGGAGGTTCTCGCCCATCGCGTAGTAGATGGCCGGCTGATCGGGCTTCATCCGCGCGACGTACTCGGCGAGCGAGGTCACGGCCTCGCCCTGGGAGCTCCGGTAGCGGACCAGCCTGGCGATGCGATCCTTGTGCTCGAAGTCCATGGCCAGCCCTTCCTTCAGGACCGGGCCGAAGCTCTGCCACAGCGTGAGGTAGTCCCCGGGGCGCTCCGCGGCGATGGAGTCCAGAAGATCGAGCGTCTTTTTGATCAGCTGCTTCTTGATGACCCGGACCGCGGCCGAGTCCTGCAGGAGCTCGCGCGACACGTTGAGCGGCAGGTCGTCCGAGTCGACGACGCCGCGCACGAAGCGCAGCCACTGCGGCAAGAGCTCCTCGCAGTCGTCCATGATGAAGACGCGCCGCACGAACAGGCGCACCCCCCGGCGTTTGCTCCCGACGTCGAGATCGAACGGAGCCTCGCGGGGGAGGAAGATCAGCGCCACGAACTCCTGCGTCCCCTCCACACGGAAGTGCGTCCATCCCAGAGGCCCGACGCTCGCGTGCGTGAGGTGCTTGTAGAACTCCTCGTACTGCGCGTCGGTGATGTCGCTCTTGGGCCGCTGCCAGAGCGCGCTCGCCTCGTTGACCTTCTCGCCGCCCACCAGGATGGGGTGGCTCACGTAATCCGAGTAGCGACGCACCAGCTCCTTCAGCCGCCAGTCGTCGAGGAACTCCTTCTGGTCCGCCCGCAGGGTGAGCACGATCGACGTCCCGCGCGTCGCTCGCGCCTCCGGCTCCACGAAGAAGGTGTCCTTGCCGTCGCTTCGCCATCGCCACGCCTCGTCCTGACCGGCCGCGCGCGACACCACCTCGACCCGATCGGCCACCAGGTAGGCGCTGTAGAAGCCCACGCCGAACTGGCCGATGAGCGACAGGGCCTTCCCCTCCCCCTTGGCCTGGAGCTGCTCGAGGAAGGCCTTGGACCCCGAGCGCGCCACCGTCCCCAGATCGCGCACCAGCTCCTCGTGCGTCATCCCGATGCCGGTGTCCTCGATGGTGAGGGTCCCCTTCTCCTTGTCGGCGACGATGCGGATCTCCAGCGGGACGTCGCCGGCGAGGAGCGAAGGGTCGGTGAGGGCGCGGAAACGCAGCTTGTCGAGAGCGTCGGACGCGTTGGAGATGAGCTCGCGGAGGAAGATCTCCTTGTGGCTATAGAGCGAGTGGATGACGAGGTGGAGAACCTGCGAGACTTCGGCCTGGAACGGGTGCGACTCGGGCATGGCCAGGGACTGTCGTAGCCCTCTCCTCACGGCAGTCAACGGTCTCGTCCCCCAGCCGGGGCGCCCGGGCTCGAGCGCTGCGCCGGCCACCCCGGAAGGGCTGGCAGGTTCCTTGCTCGGGTTCGGACTCATGACCTTGGGCTGGCACCTGGAGCGGCGCGCCCCCACACCGGTACGCCAGAGTGCCACGAACGGGGCGCCCTTGCCGCCAAGCGGACCGATGACCCGACTCCGGAGGATACTTCGCGTGGCCGGCGAGGAGCTCGGCTTCGACCCGCGCCGGGCAGCCTCCCACACCATCTCTCGCATATTGCCTCAGAACAGCTTCAACCGGGTGCGCACCGTGCTCCTCCGTGCGCTCGGCATCCGGATCGCCGCTTCCTCGTGCTTCGCCGGACCGGTGGACATCACCGGCGAGGGGTCCTTGCCGGATCTCCTTTCGATCGGCCCCGGCTGCCACTTCACCGGGCCCCTGCACATCGACCTCTCGGCGCCGGTCAGCATCGGTGCTCGCGTGTACATGGGCTACGGCGTGATGCTGGCCACCGTCGACCACGAGTTCGGTCCGCCCTCGCAGCGCTGCGGCCGCCAGCTGCATCGGCCCATCTGCATCGAGGACGGCGTCTGGATCGGCTCTCACGCGGTGATCCTTCCGGGTGTGCGGATCGGGCAGGGCTCGGTGGTCGCGGCCGGCGCCGTGGTGACCCGGGACGTTCCTCCGCACGCTCTGGTCGGTGGCGTACCCGCACGGTGGATCCACGACCTCGACGACGCGGTGACGGCGGAAGCACGACGCCAGCGAGCGCTGGCGGGCTAGGGCCCGTCGGGCTTTTGCCAGACGGCCGGGCTAGCGCAGCTCCGCCACCTGCTCGCCGAAGATCTTCTCGATGCCCGAGAGCAGCGCGTCCGCGACGTCCACACGCCACGCTTCTCCCAGCGTCAGCGTGGCCTCCGCGCCGTCCGGGAAGCTGACGTAGAGCGCCACCGGGCAGGTGCCCTTCGCCCCCGCCAGGACGCGGGCCAGGGACGCCAGGTCCGCCGGGCGCGTGCGATCGGAGCGCACGCGGATGGCGATGGACCGCGTGTCCGCGCGCACCGCCTCGGAGAGCGGCCGCACCGCGTTCAGAAGAATGGTGGGCTCGCGTGGAGCCTCGGGTTCCTCAGGCTCGTCCTCGCCGCGCTGGGGGAAGCTCACCTTGCCCTCGACCAGCACCGGCTCGCCGCTGGTGAGCATGGAGGCGTACTGGTCGATCTCGCGACCCCGCACCTTCACGTTCACGCGACCGGTCAGGTCCTCCAGCTCGAAGAAGGCGATCTTGCCGCCCCCGTCCTTGAAGATGCGCTCCCGGTAGCCCTCCACCATGCCGGCGATCTTCACCGCCGCCCAGTCGTCCATCTTCGCGCAGTCGGCCAGCGGCGAGGCGCCGATCTTGGCCAGGCCCGCCTCCCCCTTCACGTAACGCTCCAGCGGGTGGCCGGAGACGTAGAACCCCAGGGACTGGCGCTCGCGCACCAGCAGCTCGCGCCGGTCCCAGGCCTGGCACTCCGGGTAGTCACCTGCGCTCGGTGCGCGCAGCGGGGGCGCCGCGCCGTTTCCCGCCGGCGAGCTGGGCGACGTCCACCGGGCCTGCGGCGCGGCATCGAAGAGACCAAAGAGGTTGGTCTGCCCGGCTTCGCGATCGCGGCTCGCCGCCCGTGATCGCTCCAGCGCCACGTCGACGCCGGCGAAGGCGCGGGCGCGCGACACCCCCCGCTCCTCCAGCGTGGCGTCGAAGGCCCCGCACTGCACCAGCGCCTCGAAGACCGCCTTGTTCACGCGCTTGGCGTCGACGCGCGCGGCGAGATCGAAGAGATCGCGGAACGGCCCGTCGCCACGGGCCTCGAACACCGCCTCCAGAGCCGCGCCGCCGAGCCCTCGCACCGCGCCGAGGCCGAAGCGGATCTGGGGGCCCAGCGCGTCGCTGATGTGATCTCCGCGCCGGCGGGGCCTGCTCCCGTCGGGGTGGGTGTAGACCACCTTGAAGTCGGTGTCGCTCTCGTTCACGTCCGGCGGGAGCACGGTGACACCCATCGCGCGCGCGTCGGCGATGGTGCGCACCACCTTCTCGATGCGATCCTTGTCGCTGGTGAGAATGGCGCAGAGAAGCTCCACCGGATGGTGCGCCTTGAGCCACGCCGTCTGGTAGGTGATGAGCGCGTACGCCGCCGAGTGGCTCTTGTTGAAGCCGTACCCCGCGAAGTATTCGAGCAGGCCGAAGATACGGTCGGCGTCCTCCTGCGTGACCCCATTCTTCAGCGCTCCGTCGACGAAGATGCTCTTCTGCTGGGCCATCTCCTCCGGCTTCTTCTTCCCCATGGCGCGGCGAAGAAGATCGGCGCCCCCCAGCGTGTAGCCGGCGAGCTTCTGCGCGATCTGCATCACCTGCTCCTGGTAGACGATGACGCCGTAGGTCGGCTCGAGCAGCTCGTCGATGAGCGGGTGGAGGGACAGGATGGGAGCCAGGCCGTGCTTTCGCTTGACGAAGTCCTCGTGCATCCCCGCGCCCATGGGGCCGGGACGGTAGAGCGCCACGGCGGCGACGATGTCCTCGAACTGGTCGGCCTTCAGCCCGCCGAAGAGGCGCTGCATCCCGTCGGACTCGAGCTGAAAGACGCCCTTGGTCTCGCCGGAGGCCAGCAGCTTGAAGGTGGCCGCGTCGTCCATGGGAAGGAGCGCGAGATCGAGGGTCTTTCCTTCGCGCACGAAGTCGGGACGCGCGCGGATGAGGCGCACGGCGATCTCCAGGACGGTCAGCGTCTTGAGGCCGAGGAAATCGAACTTGACGAGGCCGGCCGCCTCGACGTCGCTCATGTAGTACTGCGTGACCAGCGCGCCGGTCTTCTCGTCGCGGAAGACCGGCACGTGATCCCACAGCGGCCCCTCGCTGATGACGATGCCCGCCGCGTGCTTGCCGGCGTGCCGCGTCAGTCCCTCCAGCTTGCGCGCCTGGTCGAGTAGCTCCTTGACGCGCGGGTCACGATCGTAGAGCGATTTGAGCTTGGGCTCGATCCCCAGCGACTCGGTGATGGTGTACGTCTCGGCCGGCGTCTTGCGCGGGATGAGATTGGCGATTCCCTGCGCCTCCACGGGCGTGATGCCGATGCAGCGCGCCACGTCCTTGACCACGCTCTTGCTCTTGAGCTCGGCGAATGTGGCGATCTGACCGACGCTGGTCTCGCCGTACTTCTTCTGGACGTAGGCGATGACTTCGTCGCGACGCTCCATGCAGAAGTCGACGTCGAAGTCCGGCATGCTGACGCGCTCCGGATTGAGGAAGCGCTCGAAGAGCAGGTTATAGGGGATGGGATCGAGGTCGGTGATGCGCATGGCGTAGGCCACGATCGACCCGGCCCCCGAGCCGCGCCCCGGTCCCACCGGGATCCCGCTCTCCTTGGCGTGACGGATGAAGTCCCAGACGATGAGAAAGTAGCCGGGGAACTTCATCGACGCGATGACGCCGAGCTCGGTCTCCAGGCGCCGGGAGTACGCGTCGCGGTCGACGCTCTTGCCCTGCGCGCTCAGCTCGTCGAAGCGCCGGAGGAGACCCTCACGCGCCACGTGGCGGAAGTAGCCCTCGGTGTCGTACCCCTCGGGGACCTTGAAGCTCGGGAGCATGGGCTCGCCGAGCTTGAGCGACAGACGGCAGCGTTCGGCGATGGCCAGCGTGCTCTCGAGGGCCTGCGGATGCGCGGAGAAGACCTGGGCCATCTCGGCCGGCGACTTCAGGTACATCTCGCTCGACCCGTGGTGGCGCTCCTTGGCCTCCTCGTAGGAGCGACCGGTCTTGATGCACGACAGGTAGAGGTGCGCCTCGGCGTCGGCGCGCTCGGCGTAGTGCACGTCGTTGGTCGCCACCAGGGGCAGCGCGAGCTCGCCGGCGATCTTCTCGAGAATGCCGTTGAGGACGGGCTGCTCCGGCAGTCCGTGGTCCTGGAGCTCGACGTAGAGGCTCCCCGGCTCGAGCGCGTCGCGCAAGGCGGCCAGCGCGTCGCGCCCCCGTCCTTCTCCTTCTTCCAGGATGGCCTGTGGCACCAGTCCACCCATGCAGCCGGTCATCACCACCAGACCGCGGGCGTGGCCGGCGACGTCCTCCAGGGAGAGCGGCGCCCCCTTTACGTGAGCCCGCGAGCAGAGCCACACCAGGTTCGAGTAGCCCTCGTTCGACGCGGCCAGGGCCGGCAGATGCACCGGGTGCCCGCCGCGCCCGAGCACCTCGAGCTCGCAGCCGAGGATGCCCTGCACCTGGGCCTCCTTGGCCGCCTTGTAAAGAGTGAGCGCCCCGAACATGTTGCCGTGATCGGTCACCGCCACCGCCCTCATGCCCGCCGCGGCGACGCGCTTGACCAGATCCCTGACCTTCACCGCCCCATCGAGCAGCGAGTACTGCGAATGCACGTGAAGGTGGACGAACTCGGCGGGCATCGCGCGCTAGTCCAGGTGGCTACCGGCGACCCGGGCCGGACGCAAGGCGCGAGGGCGCGCCTCGGCGGTTCCCTTCTTGCGTGCCTCGATGGCTGGACACCGGGCTTAGGGATTCACGCTCGCGTCCGTACGTCGCGTGGGGGTTTCCGGATGGGTCTTCCAGAGAGGGGCGAGGGGCGATGACACTTCCTCACGGTCAGACCTTCATCGAGGCGCTGGCCAGCAGCCGAGCACGCATCGGCGAGCTCGAACGCGAGGCCATCGATCGGACCGGGGACGCCGAGGCGGGCTTGCGCGAGCATCTCGACCGCTATCGGTCGCTGGTGCTGGCCATCGCCCAGGTCATCTGGACGCACGACTCCAAGGGGTCGATGCTCGGCGAGCAACTGAGCTGGAGCACCTACACCGGGCAGACCTTCAGTGACTACCGCGGCCGGGGCTGGCTCGATGCCGTTCATCCCGAGGACCGCGTGGCCACCGTCGCTGTTTGGGCGCGCGCCGTATTCGCGCTGGTCCCGTACGAGCTCGAGCACCGGCTGCGGCGCCACGACGGCGAATACCGGTACTTCTCCGTCCGTGCCGTGCCGGTGATCGGCGACGACGGTACCGTTCGCGAATGGGCGGGCATCCACACCGACATCACCGAGCGCAAGCGCACCGAGCAGACCTTGCGCGACGGCGAAAGGCAGTTCCGGGAGCTCGCCGACTCCATGCCGCAGATCGTGTGGGCCGCCGGTCCCGACGGTCATTTCGATTACTACAACCGGCGCTGGTACGACTTCACCGGGCGCCCCGAGGGGATCACCGGCGACGAGAGCTGGACCGACGTGATCCACCCCGACGATCAGAAGGAATGCCTGGCGCGCTGGTATTCCGCCACCCACACGGGGGATGCCTACGAGATCGAGTACCGCCTGAGACAGAAGACGGGGACCTACCACTGGTTTCTCCGGCGCGCGCTCCCGGTCCGCGATCCCGCGGGGAACATCACGCGATGGCTCGGCACCTGCACGAACATCGACTCCGTGAAGCAAACCGAGGAAGGGCTGCGGCGCGCGAACGTGGAGACCGACGCCGCGAATCACGAGCTCGAAGCCTTCAGCTACTCCGTCGCCCACGATCTCCGCGCGCCCCTGCGCAGCATCGACGGCTTCAGTCAGGCTATCCTCGAGGACAACGGCGACCAGCTGGACGCGCAGGGAAAGAGCTACCTCGTCCGCGTGCGCGCGGCTGCGCAGCGCATGGCTCGCTTGATTGACGACCTTCTCTCGCTCTCGCGCGTGAGCCGCGCCGAGATCCATCGAGGCTCCGTCGACCTCACCAAGGTCGCCCGCGAGATTGGCGCGCGCCTCCGGGAAGCCGACCCGGGGCGCGACGTGGAGTTTGCAGTCGAAGAAGGGTTGCGGGTAGAGGGGGACGCCGACCTGATGGCGGCGGTCATGGAGAACCTCCTCGGCAACGCCTGGAAGTTCACCGGACGGCAGGCCAAGGCGCACATCGACGTGGGCCTCACGTCGAAGGACGGGCAGGCGGTTTATTTCGTGCGCGACGACGGGGCAGGGTTCGACATGGCATACGCCGACAAGCTCTTCGGCGCGTTCCAGCGACTCCACTCGACCGCCGAGTTTCCTGGAACCGGCATCGGTCTCGCCACCGTTCAGCGCATCGTTCGCCGCCACGGCGGACGGATCTGGGCCGAAGCGGAGCTCGCTCGCGGGGCGACCTTCTCTTTTACCCTCGGCATCGGAGACCGTTCATGACCGACAAGATCATCCTCCTCGTCGAGGACAACGGCGACGACGAGGCGCTGACCCTCCGCGCTCTCAAGAAGAACAACATCAAGAACGAAGTCGTCGTCGCCCGCGACGGGGCCGAGGCGCTCGATTACCTCTTCGCCCGGGGCGCTTACGCCGGCCGCGATGCCTTCTTTCTTCCGCAGATGGTCCTGCTGGATCTCAAGCTGCCCAAAGTGGACGGCCTGGGGGTCTTGCGGGCCATCCGCGAGGACCCGCGAACGAAGCGCTTGCCCGTGGTGATCCTGACCTCGTCGAAAGAGGAGAGCGATCTCCTCGACGGCTACGAACTCGGCGCCAACAGCTACGTGCGCAAGCCGGTGGACTTCATCGAGTTCGCCGAAGCCGTGCGCCAGCTGGGTCTCTACTGGCTGGTCCTCAACGAATCCCCCCCGGAGCGCCGGTCCTCCTAGCCATGGCGCTGCCGCTCCACGACGAGGGCCCGCGAGACCCGCCGGAGCCGCCCAAGGCGCAGCCGGGTGGCGATTCCGTCCAGCCGGGACGGAGCCTGCCGCCGCGAAGGCCGCTGCGCGTGCTGCACGTGGAGGATTCGGAGGACGACTCGGCGCTGGTCACGCGAGAGCTCCGGCGAGGGGGTTACGATCCCAGCGTCGAGCGCGTGGACACCCAGGCCGCCTTCACCAGCGCCCTTCGAGGGCGGGACTGGGACGTCATCATCTCGGACTACACGCTCCCTCGCTACAACGGGCTGACCGCGCTCGCCGACAAGAAGGGGGTGGGAAAAGACATCCCCTTCATCCTGGTCTCGGGGACCATCGGCGAGGGCAGCGCCGTCGACGCCATGAGGGCCGGCGCGCAGGACTACGTGCTCAAGGGGTCGCTCGGCCGCTTGCCCCTGGCGGTCGAACGAGAAGTGCGGGACGCCCAGGTACGGGCCGCGCAGCGCAAGATGTCCGAGCAACTCGCCATCTCCGAGCGCATGGCCTCCGCCGGCATGCTGGCCGCGGGGGTGGCGCACGAGATCAACACCCCGCTGGCCGTGGTCATGACCAACCTCGATTTCGTCACTGACCGCCTCGGACAGCTCTCCGCCGAGGTGCGCGCGCTGGTTCTCTGGCGCCGGGAGCGGGAGGGGAGCGCGGGAGAGGCCGAGGGTCTGGAGGGACGGCTGAAGGATCTGGGCGGCCCCCTGAGTGACGCGCGTGAGGCCATCCAGCGCATCCGAGGGATCGTCCGCGACGTGAAGCTCTTCTCGCGACCGCACGAAGAAGAGCGCGGCGCCCTGGACGTCCGCGAAGTCGTCGAATCGTCGATCCGCCTGGCCTTGACCGAGATCCGACACCGCGCCCGGCTGGTCAGAGAGTTCGGCGAGGTGCCGCTGGTGGACTCCAACGAGGCCCGCCTCGGTCAGATCCTCCTCAACCTTCTGATGAACGCCGCGCAGTCCATTCCGGAGGGGCGGGCGGACCGGAACGAGATTCGCATCGTGACCCGGACGGCGGAGAACGGGCGCGCCGTCATCGAGGTGTGCGACACCGGGGCGGGGATTCCCAGAGACATTCTCCCTCGCATCTTCGACCCCTTCTTCACCACCAAGCCGGTCGGGGTGGGGACCGGGCTGGGACTGTCGCTGTGCCACCGGATGGTCTCGGACCTCGGCGGGGACATCGCCGTGGAGAGCGAAGTGGGAAAAGGATCGGTCTTCCGGCTGACCCTCCCCGCGGCGAAGAGCGAGCGGCACGCCCTGGCGCCGGCGCGCGCGGTCGGGGAGCCTGCGCGGAGATCGCGGGTCCTGGTCCTCGACGACGAGGTCGCCTTCGGTCGCGCACTCGAGCGGAGCCTGGGCCGCTACCACGACGTGGTGACGCTGACGAGCGGCAGCGAGGCCCTGGCGATGATGGCCGCCGGCGAGCGCTTCGACGCCATCCTCTCCGATCTGATGATGCCCCAGGTGACCGGGATGGACCTCTACGAGGAGCTCGGTCGGATCGCCCCCGACCAGGCCAGGAAGATGATCTTCGTCACCGGCGGCGCCTTCACCGAACGAGCGCGGGAGTTTCTCGAGGGGCTGGCCAATCCTTGCGTGGAAAAGCCTTTCGAGCTGGCCAATCTCCTGGAGCTCATCGCCGACGCCTCGCGCCGGTGACTCGGTCCGGGCGAGCGCGCCGGCGTCACCGCGCCATGGCCGCCTTTCTCGCCGCCTCGAATTCGTCGCCCGGCGTCCAGGCTGGGAGCGCGGGGGCATTGGCCACGCGGAGGCCCGAGACCAGGAGAAGCGTCACGTCCTCCACCGCCCCGCGGAGATCCCAGGTGGGATCGTACTGGTCGGACGGCTGGTGATAGCGCAGCATCTCGAACTCCTTCTCGCGCTCCTCCCCCCAGCCCGCGGGTCGTCCGACGTACGACGGGCCGCCGCGAGCGTAGATTCCCGGCACGCCGATCTTGGCGAAGCTGAACTGGTCGGACCGGTAGTAGCTTCCCTTCTCGGGGAAAGGATCGCCGTGCACCGTGCGCCCTTGCGCCGCCGCCACCGAGACCACCACGTCGTCGAGCGATGATTTGCCGAGGCCGGTGAAGCCGACGTCGGCCGTCCGCCCGTCGACGTTCAGGCCGTCGATGTTGATGTCCGCCGCGATGTCCGCGGACCGGAAGGTGGGATGCTCGCAGTACCACTCCGAGCCGAGGAGTCCTTGCTCCTCGGCGGTGACGGCCATGAAGAGCAGCGTGCGCCGCGGACGCCTGGCGAGGGTCGCCGCCCGGGCGATGGTCAGCAGCGCCGCCACGCCGGAGGCATTGTCGACGGCGCCGTTGTAGATCGCGTCGCCGTCTTTGGGCAGACCGACGC
>Ga0302324_100010057_pt1 | contig 19656 bp, 14 predicted proteins | sample Palsa_T0_1_FD_201949 | JGI IMG/M metagenome (GOLD analysis project Ga0302324, IMG submission 201949) | Peat permafrost microbial communities from Stordalen Mire near Abisko, Sweden - Palsa_T0_1 | ecosystem: Environmental > Terrestrial > Soil > Palsa > Peat permafrost | place: Sweden: Abisko...
ACCTACATGACGACCGGGCTCGGGGCGGTGATCAGTAATGCGACGGACACCAACAATACTCGCGTGTTGCTGGCGGCAACCATCGTGATGGCGGCGATGGTGGTGACGATCAACCGGCTGGTGTGGCGCAGGATGTATAACTTGGCGGCGACGCGGTTCAAGCTGGAGAATTAGAAGGCGGTTGAGGATTATTTGTAACTCTGGTTACCGCCGGGCGTTCGGCTGACGCTACTGTTTCACCGCCCAATGCAGCCCGATTCCACCAAAGATAAATCCCCGCGTGTCCACGTGCGCGTAGCCCATACGCTGCAATAAGGAAGAAAAATCCTGAATGGATACGAAACTTCGCAACGAGTCCGGAATGTAAGTGTAGGTACGCGGGCGGCCGTGGAGGAGTGTGCCCCAAAACGCGCCCTGAACGTACAGATAAGCTAGATACAATTCGCGGAACATGCGATTGCGCGGGAGGAAAAAGTCGAGACTAACCATCAGTCCGCCAGGGCGCGTGACGCGCTCGATCTCGGCGACAGCCATTTTGAGACTTGGAAAATTCCGAAGACCATAGCCCACGAAAACGCAGTCGAAGGTGCGGTCGTCGAACGGTAAGGAGGTGGCGTCGCCGCACACCGCTTCTTCCAGACCGTGGGCGCGGGCGAGTCGCAACATCGGCTCGGTGATATCGACGGCGACCGTACGCGCTTGCGGGAGGCGCTCGCGGACGAGTTTCGAGAAATCTCCAGTGCCCGCGGCGAGATCGAGAACCAGCGCGTTTTCCGGAAGGTCGGCCTTGGTGACGCCGAGGAGCTTCCAGCGGCCGTCCATGCCATAGGAAAGAATACGGGTGACGAAATCGTAACGCGGCGCGATAGAGCCGAACATGGCGCGCATGAGACGCGAATCTCGTTTTTCTGCGGGGGCGGACATCGCTGGAGGCATTCTACATGTTTTCTTGAAACGAGTTGCGGTGCATTCGAACAGAGGAACGGTGACAAAGAATCGGCGCCATTCGAAAAACGTCATACAAATCTCTTGCCGTCCTCTAATTTACAGCTCAGAACGACGTGGAAGGAAGGCTCGTGGACTTCGTTAGAAGAGTGCCGAAATCATTTTGCGATTCGGCGACCTCAGACTTGTTCATTTTCTTTTCAATTTGGCGCTTCATCGTTTGAACCGTTGCCAGGTTAGCGCCACCCGTCGGTGCGAGCAGTTTCTCGGCTTGCAGGAAACAGGCGTAGATCAAATCGTCCGGGATTGCGTGGCGGCGAAGAAACTGGCCGTAGTTAAACCAATCCAGGCCCTCAGTTTCTTGGTCGCTGGTCCTGGCATCGAGCGCCAGGGCGCGTTGATACGATTGCGCTGCTCCGGGTGCGTCCTGAAGTTTTTCCTGAAGATCGGCCAAGTGAGCCCAGGCGAGACTCTCCAGTTTCGGATCCGCGGCGCGCTGGGCCAGAGTAATTGCGAATTCGTACTGGGTGCGCGCCGCGGGATTTTGGTTGAGACGCGCTTCGTCATCGGCGAGATGAATGGCTGCGAGAGCGACTTGATCGCGCGCCACCGTCGAATCATCGGGATGCGCGGCCTCGAATGAGACGAACGCGTTCCAATGCCGGGCGGCAGACGCGACTTCGCCGTTCCCTTCATACGCGCCGGCGAGATAGAGATGTGCGCGAGCGTCCTCCGGATTTAGCTCGACCGCCTTTTGCCACGAATCGATGGCCTCCTCCGGATGGCCGAGCCGGGCCGCGAGGATTCCATAATTCACCAGGGCATCGGAATCACGTGGAAAAAGTGCGAGCATCTTTTGGTAATGCACGTACGCGTCGGCGTAGCGCCCATCCGCGATAAGCGCGCGCGCGCAGGCGTGCTGTAAGCCGACATTGGCTGGATTGATTTCGACCGCACGAATGAGCGCTGCCGCGGCTTCATCTTTGTGGCCCGCGAGGGTTGCCGCCGCGGCAATTCGCGCTTGAACCGCGCTGTCGTAGGGGTTGATGCTTGCCGCACGCAAAAGCGCGGGAAGATTTCCCTCGTCAGTGCGCATGGCGAAGTGAAATTGATCGACGCCACCCCAGAGGAAAAGCAAAACCGCCGCGAAAATCTGGAACGCGGGCCGCGTAAAAATGCGCGGGAGAAATGCTTGCGGCCGCGGCGCGGGCGGTGGCGTGCTTGGGTTTTGCGCGGCTGTTTGAGCGTGAGGCCTGCCGACGGAATCGACGAGGAGCGAGGAAACGCGTGCATCGCGCAATTTCCAGAGCCGGCCATCGAGAATGAAATGGTGGATATTCACGAGCGACATGAAGATTAGAAAGCTGGTGGTGAAGTCGTAGTGGAAGACGAAGCTGACGAGCCAGGGGCCGGGAATGAAGAGCGCTATGCCGCCGGCGAGCAGCGTCAGAAAGTAGGTGGTGATGCGCCAGTTCGATTTTCCGGCAGCGAGAGCTTCGCGGCGCTGAAAATAGCTGGTGATCCAGATGTATTGCGTGGCGTGGAGCACTGCAAGAATGCCGCTGCTATAGCGCGTTTGGGGAACCTGAGAGGCGGAATTTAACTCGAGCAGCGTGGGGAGCACGAACCAGAGAAACTGCGTAAATGCGAGAGTAAGCGGCGCGAGCACGGCGCGCGCGCCGTGCTCGCGAACGATTCGCCGAAAGCCCATGAAGGTGAAAAGGGCGAAAGTGATGCCAAGCCCGAGTCGAAGCGGCAGTGTAAACTTGGCGGAAAGACCGGGGGTCAGAATCAGCGGATCGTTCGAGCCCCCGGTGACGAAGCTTCCGAGGAGCATGCAGTAGGAAGCGATGAAGGCGCCGCGCAGCCATTTACGTTCGCCGGGCGTGACGACCGCTCCACTGCGTTTCGCGAACATCATCAGAAGACCGTAGTTCTGGCCGGAGTAGTGCCAGGGGCTCCAGTAGATATACAGGGTAAAAATCCACGGAAAAAGCCGCGGCGATGCGTGCATCAAGACGCCGGTGGCGAGAATCAAAAGCGTAACGTGGAGCGTCACGAATCTGTACTTGTCGAAATTTTCGCGCGTGTGGTACGCGCGATAGATCGTGGCCATGAAATGGGGGTAGTTAAAGACGATCGCGAGAAGATAAAAGGTCATGGCCCAGGCGTGCGAGTGGGTGGCAGGCATAAACAGCGCAATCGCCAGCAACGGCGCGGACCATGCGCCGCAACCCACGGTGAGGTCAAGCCAGGGACGATAGATCCACGGCGAGGCGGAATGCGGCGCCGACCTGGGTGCCGCCGTGGATATGGATTCGACTCGCGCGCTCAAACGGCAAACCTCGTAGTTCTTTGGCAAAGATGGAGAGTTAACCGATCGATTCTACTTTGATTGGCAGTGGGGGCTGCAGCCCGGATGGCGAGGGCATGTTGAAAGCGTAACTTCCCTATGGTATGCAACGAGCGGCGCAAGGATTTTGTGAATGGGTTCAAGATATGCGGGGCGGCTAAGATGTGGCCTAATAGTTGCTTGCGATCCTAGGAATTCGCCGGTAAAAGGAGACACTCGATGCAATTGGGAATGATCGGATTGGGGCGCATGGGCGCGAATATGGTGCGGCGCTTGATGAAGGGTGGGCATGAGTGCGTGGCATTTGATATGACCCCGGCGAGCGTGCAAGCGCTGGCGAAGGAAGGCGCGACGGGCGCAGGGTCGCTCGATGATTTCGTTTCCAAATTGAAACAGCCGCGCGCGATTTGGCTGATGGTGCCGGCCGCGGTTGTGGATAGCACGCTGGCGCAATTGGTTCCGAAGCTCGCTAAGGACGACGTCGTAATCGACGGCGGTAACTCGTATTACATCGACGACATTCGCCGCGCGGGAGAATTGAAACCGAAAAACATTCATTACGTGGACGTGGGCACGAGCGGCGGCGTGTGGGGACTCGAGCGCGGATACTGCATGATGATCGGCGGAGAAAACGAAGTCGTGCAGCGGCTCGACGCGATTTTCAAGACGCTTGCCCCGGGAATCGGAGATATCGACCGCACACCAGGCCGGGAAAACATGAAGGGAACGTCGGAGGAAGGTTACTTGCACTGTGGACCTTCCGGCGCGGGACATTTCGTGAAGATGGTGCACAACGGAATCGAATACGGCGTGATGGCGGCATACGCCGAGGGCTTGAATATCCTGAATCACGCGAACGTGGGCAAGACGAAACAGGTAGAGGATGCCGAGACAACTCCACTGCGCTGTCCCGAGCATTATATGTACGACTTGAATTTGCCAGATGTGGCGGAAGTGTGGCGGCGCGGCAGCGTGATCGCGTCTTGGCTGCTCGACCTGACCGCGATCGCGCTGGTGAAATCGCCGAAGCTTACGGATTTTTCCGGACGCGTCTCGGATTCGGGCGAGGGACGATGGACGATTCAAGCGGCGATCGAGGAAGGAACGCCGGCGCCGGTGCTTACGGCGGCGCTGTACGAAAGATTTACTTCGCGCGGGGAAGCGGATTTCGCGAATAAGCTCTTGTCCGCGATGCGATTCGAATTTGGCGGACACCACGAAAAGAAATCGTAGCATTTGGAGCGACATCCGGAAATTCCGGTCTCACGGGAGAACTCGCAATGGCTGACGCACCGCCAGTGAATCAGACTGCACCGCCGCCTGCATCGGCGGCAAAGATTCCCTCGGACGCGCTGGTTTTTTTCGGTGCGACCGGCGACCTCGCGCACAAACAGATCTTTCCTTCGTTGCAGGCGATGGTCAAACGAGGGAATCTGAACGTGCCGGTGATTGGCGTGGCCAAGGCGGGGTGGACTTTAGAGCAGCTACGCGAACGAGCTCGCGACGGCATAACGAAGTTCGGCGGTGGAGTGGATGAGGCGGCCTTCGCGAAGCTCGTCTCGCTGCTGAAATATATCGACGGCGATTACGAGGATCCAAAAACATTCGAGCAGCTCCGCGTGGCGCTGGGTGGAGCCACGCATCCCACGCACTACCTGGCGATACCGCCCGTGCTATTCGCCACGGTGGTGGAGGCTTTGGGGAAATCGAAATGCGCGGTAAACGCCCGGGTAGTGATCGAGAAGCCGTTCGGGCACGATTTGGCTTCGGCGCAAAAATTGAATGAAATATTGCATTCGGTATTCCCAGAGTCCCAAATTTACCGGATCGACCACTATCTCGGCAAAGAAGCCGTGGAAAATCTGCTGTTATTTCGTTTCGCGAACGCATTCCTGGAGCCGATCTGGAATCGCAACTACGTGCATAGCGTGCAGATCACCATGGCGGAATCGTTTGGGGTGCAGGGGCGGGGCAAGTTTTACGACGCGACCGGGGCGATCCGCGATGTGATTCAGAATCATTTGCTCCAGGTGGTTGGATTTCTTGCCATGGAGCCGCCGACCAGCATGTATCCCGAATCGTTGCATGACGAGCAGGTGAAAATTTTTCGGATGATTCCGCCAATCAAGCCGGCGCGACTGGTTCGGGGACAATTCGTGGGATATCAGAAAGAGCCCGGAGTTGCGCCAAATTCGACGGTGGAAACTTTTGCGGCGCTGCGGCTGGAAATTGATTCGTGGAGATGGGCCGGTGTTCCGTTCTTGATTCGGGCGGGAAAATGCCTGCCGGTTACGGCGACGGAAGTTTTTGTGAAGTTGCGCCAGCCGCCGCTGACCCATCTGCCGCCGGGCTCGAACTATTTTCGGTTCCGGCTCGGCCCCGATCTTTCTTTGAGCCTTGGCGCACGCGTAAAAAAGCCTGGCCCGGAATTGGTGACGATGGAAACGGAACTCTCGGCTGTTGCAAATTCCGAGGCGAACGAAATGCAAGCCTATGAAAGACTGCTCACGGACGCAATGAAGGGTGACGCGCTGCTTTTTGTGCGGCAAAACGCGGTGGAAGCCGCGTGGGCAATCGTTGATCCTATTTTGAATAATGCGGCGCCGGTGAAACCCTACGATCCCGGAACTTGGGGACCCGCGGAGGCGGATGAGATTGCCGCGAATCTGGGCGGCTGGCACAATCCAGCGGGCAAACCTCAAAATAGCTAGGCCGGATTTCTTGCGGCGTGCGACCTCCCCCACCTGAACATAAAAACGCCTATCGCGAGAAGCACTGCCGTTAATCCCACGATTTTTACGACAGCCAGAATCTTATGCGGCTCGTCGTCCGCGGGCATTACCGAGCAGGCGATGGTGACGAGGGTGGTTGCGAAACCCAACATCCCGAGGGCAATCGCCGCGCGCCTTCCGCCGGGAATATGCATTACGCCGGGCGCGGAGGGTTCGCGCTGCAGGCGAATGAGTGAGGCGAAGACGAACAGGTACGGGATGAAATAGGTGATGATCCCCATGCTGACGAGAACTTCATACGCGCCATAAACGCTGGTCCCGACCTGCCCAATGAAAATGAAAATTATTCCGACCGCCGCTTGCACGAGCAGTGCCACGTATGGAGTGCCCCACTTCGGATGGACGCGCGCGAACGCCGCGGGCAAATAGCGGTCGATTCCGGCGACGAAGGGAAGGCGCGCGGAGACGGCGAGCCATGCGCCGAGCGCGCCCAGATTGCTGATCGTAATCAGTAATGCCGCGACCGGGCCGACGCCAAACCAGCCCACATGCTCCGCTGATTTCGAAATGGCCTGCATGATGCCTTCGAGACCGCTGATCTGGCTGGCGGGCAGCGCAATTAGGACCGCGACCGTTCCCAGAATGTATCCGGTGGTGACGAAAGCGCCTCCGGATAACAGGGCGCGAGGCAGATTCTTGCGCGGATCCTGGATTTCGCCACCGAGGAAAGACGCGGACTCCGAGCCACCTAAGGCAAAAACGATTGTCGCAAGGAAAAGCACGTCGCGAAAATGCATGTGGGGCGTCATCGTGGCGAGCGCGAAGCGCGTCGCCGAACCGAAGCGGTGCCACGCGACGGCGGCAATCGCGAAGAGAATCGCGATGGGGAGCCAAGTGCCGATGGCACCAAGATTGTGGAGCCATTTGCCGACGGAAAGACCAATGACATTTAGGAAGGTCGCGAGGAGGAGGCCGAGAAGAGCGAAGAGAAGAAAGTAGGTCTTGTTGTTCGCGAGCGCGAGCCAACTTTTTGGGCCGATGTAGAGCGCGTTGCTGGCCGCGAAGTAGAGCACCGCCGGATAGTAAGGCAGATTGCTGGCCCAATACGACCAGCCAGTCATGAAGCCCGGGAATTCGCCGAAGGCGCGTTTGGCCCAGATGTAGAGGCCGCCTTCCTGGGGGTAACGCGAGGAAAGCTCCATGACGGAAAGTGCAAGCGGAAGATAGAACGCGCAAAGCGCGATGAGCCAGATGACCACGGCGCTCGCGCCGACGGTGGCTGCGGTGGCGATCCAACGAAGGCTGATTCCGGTGACGATATAGAAGAGGACGAGATCGCGAAAACCCATCGCCCGGCGCGGCCGACTGAGGCTCTCTGGTTGACTCATCGGAGTGGGTCGCCTTCAGACGTCGTCATGAGGCCGACATCATGCTCCGAGGTTGCGCGGAAAGCGAGAGCGTTCCGCCTTGCCTGGCGGTTTCCAAGAATCCCCGTACGAAGCTACTCGCCTTGGGCTTTCGCTTTGTGGTCATGATCGTAATATTCGTAAGCGGACATCGGTTTTTCGCCTCCCTTCTTCCAGACGCGATCTTCGGCGGGAAGTTTGCCCAAGACGCGAGCCATTTCGCGAATGTGCGTGGCGACCGCGCCGCAGCACGCACCGATATAGTTCACGCCGATGTCGCGGGCCTTCGCGGCGTAATCACCCATTTCGCGGCGAGTCATTTGATAGGGCTCGAGCTGGTCGGGAAACGCGGGCAGACTGGTGAAGTCCCGATGCGTGTGGGTGGTGCGATACGCGACGGGCTGGCAACCGATGTAGCCCTTGGTTGCGGCGCGCATTTGGGCCATGAGCGGAAGAGTATGCTCGGGGCTACGCAGGCAATTAATCCCCACGACGTCCGCGCCCGCGCTGGCGAGAGCGACCGCGACCTCGGCCGCCGTTTTCCCGTCGGTGGTGATGTCTTCGTTTTCAAAGCAGACGGTGACCATGACGGGGAGTCTTGTTTTCTTGCCCCGTTCCACGGCGAGCAGGGCTTCGCCCAGGAACGAAAATGTTTCGCCGATGATGAAGTCCACGCCTTCGGCGACTTGCACGTCGAGCTGCTCGTCGAAGGTCTTGCGGACACGATCGGCAGCGGCTTTATCGTTGGGCTCGTACATCCAGGTGAGGCTGAGGTTCCCCGCGACGAGGCAACGATCGCCTGCGGCTTTTTTGGCGATATGCACCGCGGCGCGGTTTAATTCTTCCACGCGGTCTTCCATGCCGACGGTGGCGAGTTTGTCACGGCTGGCGTAGAACGTGAGCGCCTGCAGAACGTCGGCTCCGGCGTCGCGAAATTCGCGGTGGAGTTCGAGGAGTGCGTCGGGATTGTTCAGCGCGACTTCGGGAGTGAACGGGCCCGCCCGGACGCGGCCGCGCTTTTCAAGTTCCAGCAGATAACCGCCGTCACCAAGGACCGGGCCGGCGGCGAGCAGTTCGAGAATTCCCTTCTTGCGGTTAGTCGATGGCATTGGTGCTCCTTGAGCGCGCCGTGGATTGCGGGGTGCGCCGATAAGATTTCAACTCAGGCTGTCGCCTTCCGAACTTTTCCTTTTTTCCAATCACCGAGCACGCGATGCGCTGCGTTGTATCCCGGCGCGCCGGTAACGCCGCCTCCGGGATGCGCCCCGGCACCGCAAAGATACAGACCATCAATAGGAGTGCGATATTGCGACCAGCCCGCAATTGGACGCATGAAAAAAAGCTGCTCGAGGGAAAGATCGCCGTGAAAGATATTGCCTTCGGTGAGGCCATAGGTGCGTTCGAGATCGAGAGGAGTAAGAACCTGCCGCGTGATAATTGAATCGGGAACGTTCGGGGCGTACTCGGCAATTTTCTTCACGACGCGGTCGCCGAGGAGTTCGCGATTTTCGTCCCACGTGCCTTGGCGCAGCTTGTAGGGAACGTACTGGATGAAGGTAGTCATGATGTGGCGGCCCGCCGGGGCAAGCGTGGAATCGACGTTCGAGGCCACAACGCAATCGACCCACAGCTCTTCTGGAATTTCGCCAAACTTGGAGATATCGTAGCAGCGCTCGGCGAATTCGAGAGACGGCACGAGCGTGAAAAGCGACCGTTGCGCGATGGGCCAATCGAGCGGCATCCCGGTGACGCGCGGTTCTTCGCTGAGGACGAAATTCACCTTCGCGCAGGGGCCATCCATCTTGATTCCCGAGATTGCGTGACGAAAATCCACAGGCAGTTCGCGTTCTTCGACGAGGCCCAGGAACGTGCGCTTCGGGTCGGCGTTCGAGAGAACGAGTGAGCTGGAGATTTCGGCGCCGTCATCCAGGATCACGCCTTGAGAGCGGCCGTCTTTGACGCTGATTCTCGCTACCGGCGCGGAGGTGAGAATTTCGACGTCGAGCTTGCGACACGCGGACGCGAGCGCTTGGGTGATCGAGCCCATCCCGCCGATGACATGGCCGTAGAAACCCTGGATTTCGCCGTCGCCGCCGCTGAGTAAATGAAAAAGCAGGCCGAGCGCGGTGCCAGCGTCGTACGGGCCGCCGTGCTTGCCGTAGACGTTATTCGCGAGAAACATCGTTTTCATTTTTTCGGATTCGTAGTTGCGATCGAGAAAATCGCCGAGACTCCCCGTCAGAAACGAGACGAGTTGCGCTGCCTCATCGCCCTGCATTCCGCGGAAACGCTTGCCGACGCGCAACAGTTCGAGAAAGCCGCCGACTCCGCGAAGAGACGGATCGGGCGGCGGTTCTAGGAAAAAAGGCTGAAGGTAGCGCGCGAGTCTTTTCAACTGCTCGTCTAGGCGGAGGAACGTATCAGCATCGCGCGCGGAGAGTTTTCGAAATTCGGCGATGGCACGGTCGCGGTCGGCCCACCACGGGACAACGTGACCATCGGGAAACGGGACGAGCAGACCTGGATCGCAAGCGACCATGCGCAGGCCGTGTGACGCAAGATGCAGATCGCGAATGATCGTGGGGCGCAACATGCTCGCGATATAAGAAGTAGTGGACGCGCGGCAGCCAGGCGCGATTTCCTCGGTAACGCAACAGCCCCCGATGATGTCGCGGCGTTCGACGACGAGAGTGGAGAGTCCGCCGCGCGAGAGATACGCGGCGGCGGTGAGGCCGTTGTGGCCGGCACCGATGACGATGGCGTCATAGGACTTGCGGAGGGGAGGCATGTTGGAATAGTATGACCGCGAGTCAGAGCACTGGTGACCTGAACTAGATAGCATAAATAGGACAATAAGCCAATGAAAGCTTCTGTTCGTGACCTGCGGTCACACGTTCTAGCAAAGCAGAATGCCCCGGCTAGCCGCCCGGCACTTCGCCCAGCGCAACCAAATAGCCGCCTGGAAGCGAAGCGCGCGCGCATCGTTGATGCAGCGCTTCGGCATTTCGCGGAGCAGGGATATCACGCCGCGCGGATTGAAGATCTTTCGGCGCAGCTGGGCGTAGCCAAGGGTTCTATTTTTCAATACTTCGGGAGTAAGGCCGCACTTTTTCTGGAAGCGTATATCAAGGCGGTGCGATCGTTCCCTGCTTACCTGCAATGCCCCTCGCAGATTCGCGAGAAGGGCTTTTTCGAAATTCTGCAATATTGGTTGTCGCGCACCGAGCGCCTGGTTCACGAAGATTGGATCCCCTATCGAGTAGCGTTACTTGGAAATTACGGTGTGGATTTGGCGCTCAAGCGAGAGATCAATCGCTTTCTGCTCAATGAGGACCCGTACGGAAGCGTGGCGTTTGTGCGATTGGGAATCGCGCGGAGCGAAGTGCGCTCGGACATCGATTCGACACTGGTTGTTTCTATTTTGGATTGGACCGTGGAGCGATTTCAGGATGCGTTGCTAACGGAAGAGCTTGATCCGGGGCTCTTTCCGCATCCGTCCGATCCGCAGAAAAATCAGGCGCGGATACATCAGTTTTTGCTGATATTGCGGGGCGCGATCGGAGCCTAGTTGCGCGGTTTGCTGGCGTGTCGCATCACCGTTCGGCCAATTCGACAGGAGATTTTCGCGATGGAAAAGCCACTGAAGGACATTCTGGGTTCTTACCACGCAGCGGCACCTCTGGCGGAAGCGTATACGATCCCCGCGGCGTGGTACACGGACAAGCAGGTCGCGGAAGTGGAGCTGCGGAATGTTTTTTCGCGCAATTGGCAGGTGGTGGGACGCGTGGCGCAAGTGGAGAAGCCTGGGGAATACGTGACGGCGACTGTCGCGAATGAACCGATTGTGGTGGTGCGCGGAAGCGATGGCAAATTGCGGGCTTTTTACAACGTTTGCCGGCATCACGCGATGACGGTAATGAACGAGCTTTGCGGACAGGCACAGCACATGCGCTGCCCGTACCACGGCTGGACGTATAACCTGGAAGGCGAGCTGCGTGGGATGACGGAGTTTGATGGCGTTAAGAATTTCGAGCGCGCGGACAATGGGCTCGTGCCCGTGCGCGTGGAGACCTGGGAGAACTTTGCGTTCGTCAATCTGGAGGCGAATGCGGCTCCGCTTACTGATTTTCTTGGCGCGCTGGTCGGTTTGGCGAAACCGCTGGGGTTTGGCGGGCTGAAATTCGTCGAGAGGCGGAGTTATATCCAGAACTGCAATTGGAAAGTGTATGTGGATAATTTTTTGGACGGCGGGTATCACGTTCCACATATGCACAAGGGATTGAATAGTGTGTTGGATTACACGAATTACACGATTGAAAACGTGGATCGTTGCTGCGTGCAGTCCAGTCCCGTATCGGTGGACACAAAATCAGAGGCGAGTGCCGCAGCGACCCGCAAGGGCGATCGCGCGTTCTATTTCTGGCAGTATCCGAATTTCATGTTGAATTGGTATGAAGGGTATCTCGATACGAATTTAGTTTTGCCTTTGAGCGTGGACCGTTGCGAAGTGATTTTTGATTTTTATTTTGGCGACACTTCGGAAGACAACATGGCCTACGTGCGCGAGAGCATGGGTGTCAGCGAAATCGTGCAGCAGGAAGACATGGTGATTTGCGATGGGGTGCAGCGCGGTCTGGGTTCCCGGGCGTATCAGGCGGGGCGGCTCTCGGTTCGGCGCGAAGCCGGGGAACATTTATTTCACCGGTTGCTTGCGGCGGATTTGAAGGATTCGCGGGCGGCTACGGCGCCTTAGGCACGACACCGTCGCAATCGAAGAGAGATCCCGCTCTTCGCTCAGGATGACGGCGATGGGGCGTTGCGCGATTCAAATTGCGACGCGGACTCCGGTAAATCCAATACCCGCCCCACAAAGAGCCCTCAAGAGACAATTCTCAGTCGAAGATCACCGTTTTATTACCATAGAGTAGAATGCGGTTTTCGATGTGCCATCGAACTGCGCGGGAGAGAACTACTTTTTCCAGGTCTCGACCCTTCTGAATCAAATCCTCGGTCGTGTCGCGGTGGGATATGCGGACGACGTCTTGCTCGATAATAGGACCGTCGTCGAGAACTTCGGTTACGTAGTGGCTCGTCGCACCCACCAGTTTTACGCCACGGTCGTAAGCTTGCTGATGCGGGCGGCCGCCGATGAACGCCGGGAGAAATGAGTGATGGATATTGATGATGTGGTGCGGCGGGTAGTGGCGGATGAAATCGGAAGATAGAACCTGCATATAGCGGGCTAAGACGATCAGATCGATTCCGTGAGGTCGCAGCGCTTCGAGCTGTTTGCCTTCAGCCTCGACCTTGTTTTCTCTTGTAACTGGAATGACTTCCAGCGGAACTTTGTAGAAATCGGTCCAGGCTTGGACGTCCGGGTGATTGCTGATGACGATGGGAATTTCGCAGGCGAGTTCCCCGCTGTGCTGGCGATAAAGCAGATCGACCAGGCAGTGATCGTAGCGCGAGACGAAGATCGCGACTTTGGGGCGATATGCGGAGAGGGCGACGCGCCATTGCATCTTGAGGCGGTCAGCGATGGGCTGGAAATGCTTCGCGAATTCTCGCATGTCGATGGCGAAGCCGGCCATGTCCCATTCGACGCGCATGAGAAAGAGATTTCGCTCAGCGTCCAGATGCTCGTCGGCATGGAGAGTGTTGCCGTTCGCGCGATAAATGAAATCGTGGATCGCGGCGTTGAGGCCTTTTTGGTCGGGGCAGCTGACCAGAAGGATGCCGGTGTTCTTCATGCAGCGCTCTTATTGATGATCACGCGGGATGGTTTCCTCCCAGGTTTTGTCGCGTACGGGCTTGCCATTTTCGATTAGATGGCGCTCGAAGTGATAGTAAAAATTCTTATCGTCGCTGCGCAGATCGAGGACAACGCTCCAGACCAAGGCGCGATTCGGTAAATTCACCGAAGTGAAGGCTTCGCCGTGGATGGTATTCACAGCGGGATTCGCGTCGGCAACAACGTAACTCATGGTTTCGTGATCCTTCATTTCACCCCAGGGATATTTCGATTCATCGTCGCCAATCCAGACGATACGGGTGGTGCCGGCGATAATGTCATGGGTTTCGGTCCAGGTCTGCGGTGGCCATGTGTCGCCTTCGGACGACACACCTCGGAGGGGTTTTTCTTTTTCGGGCTCCGAGAATGCGGGGCGCGCCGGAGCTTCGACGGGGACGATGGGGAGTTCGAGGCGCGAATCATGAGTGCCACGAACATAAAGCGATGTGGTCATGGGATACGGCGTCGACCAAATCATCGGCCATAGAGCATTCGAAACTGCGAGCCGGATTTTGTGGCCGCGCGGGAAAACCCAACTTGTGACATGCATCTCGATTGGAAGCGTGTAGATTTCGCCGGGCTTCAAGTCCACGGGATTCGCGGCGGAATCGCGTTGCGCGCCGCTCTGTCCCGCGCCGGTGATGAGAGTTGCGGTGCCGTCGGGCGCGACGTCGGAAAGGCGGACAAACCAATCCGCGAGTGGCGCGCTGGACGCGACATCGAGAATTGTTTTTGGCCAGCCGAGAATGGCAGTGTCTTTTTCCAGCGGCGGCGAATCGTAAACCAGGCTGTAAGCATCGATGGGCCTCTGGTCAGCGGTGAGATCGCCCCACCAGAAACCTGCTTCGGCTCCGATGGACGGGACGTATTTCAATTCGTGGACGGTTTCGTGGGGTTCTGCCAGGGCTCCTTCGCCGAGCGTGTGATCCGATTCGAGAAAGAGTTTCTGCGCTTGGGCATTCGCGGGCGGCCAGGTTTTTTCGGCGCGCCACTCGCCGGGAATTTCCGTGGTGCTGGGGTCGGGCGGATACCAGTGGCGCATGTAAACTTCGAAGCGGGGTTCGTCCATGATTCCGTTTTGAATTCCCTTGAGCCAGTAATCCCACCAGCGCGTGGCTTCAACGCGCCATTCGATGGAAGGCCCGGGGTCGGCTTCATGCGGAAACGTGTGATTCCACGGGCCAATCATGGCTTTGATGGGCGCTTTGGAGCGCTCGAAAAAACGCGGGATAGAGTCGCGGTAACCATCGAGAAACCCGCCAATCATGAAGCTGGGCACGGTGTAATCCGCGTAATGATCCGGCGCGACCGAGGCGCGGCGCCAGAACTCGCTGTCGCGCTGGTGATGAAGGTAGAGCGGAAACCAGGGCTTGGCGTCGAAGCGCGATGCCAGCGATTTTTCTTCGGTGGGAAAATCGGGCGCGCGCGTGAGGCCCAGCTGCAAATCCATTCCGATTTCGAATTCGTCGGCATGCATCAGATTGTCGATGTAGTGGATGTCGTCGTGGAAAAGTTCTTCGGTGGCGCAGATGGCGATGATGGCTTTTAGCGCGGGAGGGTGAAGACGGGCGAGCTGGATGGAATTGAAACCGCCCCAGGAAATTCCGGTCATGCCAACTTTTGCCGTTGACCATGGTTGCTTCGAGAGCCAGTCGATGACCTCAAGACCGTCTCGCAGTTCCTGGTCGGAATATTCGCGGTCGGGAGGATTACCTTCGCTTGCGCCAGTGCCGCGGATATCGACGCGCGCGACGATGTAGCCGCGGCGGACTGAGTAGGCGTGGAGTTGCCAGTCGCGAGCTAGGGTCCAGTCATCTTTTCGATACGGAAGGTATTCGAGGATGACTGGAAATTTTTCTACCGGCTTCGTGGCTGGGAGCGGGCCGTCCGGCACATAGAGATTCGCGGCGAGGCGGACACCGTCCTTCATGGGAATCCAGACTTGGATTTTCTTCATGGTGGCGTAGGTGGCGGGCGCTGGCGCTTGTGTTTGAGCGAAGGCAGTTGCGCCGAAGAATGGCGGTACTACAAGGAAAATCAGAAGAAATGACCGTGACAAAGACTCGGAGAAGAAACATAACACCCGTTTTGAAATGAACACGCTGAGGTTCCCTCTTCGCCAGCGAGGCTAACATAGGAGTTGTGTGCTGCGGACTTTCTCCGTAAGAAAACATTGAAGAGATGCGATGACCGATGACTCTCGGTCGGGCGGCGCGGCTAGCGCTTGACGACGGTCTCGAGAAGATCGGCCCAGTGGGAAAGGTGTTTGAGCGACGGGACGTGAGTGTGATCGAGTTCGAGGGGGGTAATGGAGATGGCTCCGTCGCGCACCGCGGCCATGTCGGTGTCGGGCTCGATGCCTTCGATGATTTGTTGCTCGTGCAGCCAGAAATACTTTCGGCCTCGGGGGTCTGTGCCGGGCTGTAGCAGGTTGCGGGTGATCTTTGAGGATTGTTTGGTGAAGCGCACCGGACCTTTCCAGATTTGCGGAACATTTACGTTAAGCAAAATTCCTGGCGGCAATTTTTCAGTGAGGACAATCGGAATTAAGCTGCGGGCAAATTCGGCGGCGGGCCTGAAGTCGATCTCCTTGCTGCGGTAGGCGACAGAAATTGCTATCGAGGGGACGCGATTGATCGCGCCTTCCATGGCCGCGCCGACGGTTCCGGAATAATAAATATTTTCGCCCATATTGGCGCCGCGATTGATTCCGGAAACGACGAGATCGGGCTTCTCGGGAAGGATTGCGTTGAAAGCCAGAATCACCGCATCGGCAGGCGTTCCTTCGATCGAATATTCGTTCGCTGCGATTTGATCCATGTAGATCGGCTGGCGCAGGGTGAGGGCTTGGGCGCTGGCGCTGCGTTCGTGGGAGGGCGCGACAACGGTAATTTTGGCGTCCTCTTTTAGCGCGTCGACGAGCGCGCGCAAACCCGGCGCGTGAATCCCGTCGTCATTTGTAATCAGAATGTGAGGCAAGGAATTCAAAAGTGGACGCTGCACCTTTCGCGCTTCAAAGAGCCGGAAGAGAAGATGGTCGGGACGACTGGATTTGAACCAGCGACCTCACGCACCCCAAGCGTGCGCGCTACCAGGCTGCGCTACGTCCCGACCGTTTGCAACGAAGTTAGCGTATCACTCGCGTTCGAGAAGGGTCAAGACAGCAAGGAGTTCCTGGTGAAGATCGAGTAAGAATTTCCGTTGTTGTGCCGAAGTGGAACTCTTGCGGGAAGCCACCACTGCACGCGGACCTTGCGCTGAACTGTCAGCGCCGCTGGGAATCTCGTTGTTAGGGTGTTGCTCGCCCTTTTGCGGTACGTGATTTTCCGCATCCGTGTGGCCCGCCAGGAATCTGCGCGCGCCCGCAATGGTGAAACCTTCGTCGTAAAGCAGACGTTTGATCTCGAAAACGGTTTCGATGTCTTCGCGGCGATAGAGGCGGTGACCGCTGAGACTTTTCACCGGCTGCAACGTGGGAAATTCGGTTTCCCAGTAACGGAGGACGAAAGTTTTGGTCGCAGTGAGGCGGCTGACCTCGCCGATGCGGAAAAGCGTTTTTTCCGCGAGCAGCGAAGAGTCGTGCGGATGCGGTGCTGGAGCAGCGCTCGCCATGTCTATTTGTATCGTAGGCCGATTTCGCTGAGTGTCAACCCCTGCCGATATGGGCCTGTCTGTGGATATTTCTTGGTCGATTACTTTTTGCGAGGGTCGATGCGTTCGCGCTGGCGCGTTCCGCGCTTTTTGAGGCGCTGAGTGAAGCGGATGGGCGTGCCGATGAAATCGAATTCTTCGCGGAGCTGATTCTCGAGGAAGCGCTGATAGCTGAAGTGTAAAGGCTTAAGCTGATTCGTAAATAACACGAACGTGGGCGGGGCCGTAGTGGCCTGCGTGATGTAGAAAATTTTGACTTCGCGACTGGCGGGCGAGGTGCCGCGCGTTAGATCGACTTTCGCCAGCCAGCGATTGAGTTCGCCAGTGGAAATGCGGCGGCGACGGGCTTCGACGACGCGGTCAATTATTTTGTACAGGCGGTCGATATTTTCACCGGTTTTGGCGGAAAGAAAAACTACGGGGGCGTAGGATAGGAATTTCAGGCGCGCGCGAACTAACGGTTCGTAATCTTGCAACAGTTTGTTGGCGTTGAAGCTGGAGACTTTTGCGCTGCTCTTATTCTGGTCCGCCGCTTTCTCTTTCGCCGCTTTGATCGCGAGATCCCATTTATTCAGGATGATGATGACCGACCGGCCGGATTGTTCCGCGTAGCTGGCGATGGTGGCATCGTGCGAGGTGATGCCCATTTCCGCATCGGCGACGAGCAGGGCGATGTCCGCGCGCTCGAGGTGCTGGCGCGCCATGATGACGCTTAGTTTTTCGGCGACGAGTTTGGTTTTGCCTTTGCGGCGAATTCCGGCGGTGTCGAGGAAGCGATACGAAATGCCGTTGTGCTCGACAACCGTGTCGACAGCATCGCGCGTGGTCCCGGGTATGGAGGAAACGATGGAACGTTCCTCACCGACGAGTTGATTGAGCAGCGTGGATTTCCCCACGTTGGGGCGGCCGATAATGGCGAGATTCACGTGCTGCGTCGCGGGCGCAGGCTCGCCCTTGGGCATTTCTTCCGTGAGCGCGTCGAGCAAAACGTCCACACCGAAACCATGTTCGGCGGAAATGGGAAACACTTCGTCGCCGAGCTCATAGAATTGTGACGCGAATTCGACGGCTTGTTTTGGGGTGTCGACTTTATTCACGGCGATGATGGGCGGCTTGCCGGCGCGGCGCATCAACTGCACGATTTCCTGATCGAGCGGCGTGGGCCCGGTGCGGCCATCGACGATGATGACCACGCGGCTGGCGTTGTCGATGGCCACGCGCGCCTGGCGCAGAATTTCTCCGGGGATCCCGGCTTTATCTTCAGGCACAATCCCGCCCGTATCGACGAGTTCGAAGGTGCGGCCCTCCCAGGTGCAGGTGCCGTAGATGCGGTCGCGCGTGATGCCGGGCTCGTTGGTGACGATCGAGCGGCGCGTCGCGGTAAGGCGATTGAACAGTGTCGACTTGCCCACGTTGGGGCGACCGACGATTACGATGGACGGAAGTTTGGGAGTCATAAGTGGTGGCGCGCTGGCGTGCCGAGCCAACAAGATTAACATGTTTGGAGGATCGTTAACGCGTGGTCGGGAGAACCTGGGTCGCATGGAGCTTTTTTCTGTCTGAGTACAATCCGCCGCTTTTCTGGCGAATCAACGACGTCTTTTGCTGTCGTTTCGTGCGACGGCACAAACCGAATCTCTCCGTTGGCACCAATTGCGTTTCCTTGAAAATCCCGCCGGGTGAGCAAGCGCGGCGGATTGTGCGGCCTGTGTTACTTTAGATTTTTGGTTTAGTTGTTCCGCGACCGAGGACACCGCCGCCACAGCCAAGAGCGGCTGTGCTACTACTACTTATCCATGGCGAAGAAAACTGTTGCTGCAAAACCTGAAGAAGTAACCGTCGAGGGGATTTTTGGGCCTGGCGGATTATTGGAGAGCCGGCATCCGGGGTACGAATTTCGGGCGTCGCAACTGGCGATGGCGGAAGTTGTCGATGCGGCGTTTCAGAAGCATCAGCACGCGGTCATCGAGGCTGGGACCGGGACCGGCAAGACCCTCGCGTATTTGATTCCGGCGATTCGCAGCGGGCGGCGGGTGGTGATTTCCACGGCGACGAAATCCCTGCAGGAGCAGCTGTTCAATAAGGATGTGCCATTTCTGCAGAAACATTTTGCGCCGAATTTGAAGGCGGCGCTGATGAAGGGCCGAAATAATTTTTTGTGCCGGCAGAAGGTGCACCAGATCGAAGGGCAGGCAGTGTTGCGCGGCATCGATGAGGTGGACTGGTTTTCGCAGATCAAAGATTGGGAAAAGCTGACGGAGACGGGCGATCGGGCGGAGCTGACTTTTTTGCCGGATGACGCGGAATTGTGGCATCGGATCGATGCGCGGAGCGATTTGTGTACCGGGCAAAAATGCCCGGAATTTGGAAGGTGTTTCATTACCGCGATGCATCAGCGGGCGCAGGAAGCCGATTTGATTATCGTGAATCATCACTTGTTTTTTGCAGACCTCGCGATCCGGCAGGACGATTTCGGTTCGATTCTGCCGGAGTATTCGGCGGTGGTGTTCGACGAAGCGCACGAGATTGAAGATGTGGCCAGCGACTATTTCGGGCGGCGCGTTTCGAGCTATCAATTCGAAGAGCTGGTGCGCGACACCGAAGCAATGCTGCGAGTGCTGAAAGTAGAAGCATCGCCCCTGCGGAAGCATTTGATTCGGGTGCGCGAGCGGGCACGAACGTTCTTTGAAAATTTTCCGGAGCGCGAAGGACGTTTCCCGTTTGGGCCGACGGAGCGAAAAGCGTTTCTGGAGCGACACGCTTCGGCGTTCGAGGATT